>ENA-ORCQ01000128-ORCQ01000128.1-marine-metagenome-genome-assembly--contig:-NODE-128-length-47941-cov-4.502465_pt1 | contig 47941 bp, 44 predicted proteins | sample MGYA00237780_ERZ508510 | MGnify/ENA primary metagenome ERZ508510 (study PRJEB26181, sample SAMN06268981) | marine metagenome | isolation source: Tt an E2 anaerobic enrichment on eucalyptus from sediment...
GAACTGACACCTAATTCAATAGTTGAAACCAGGTTATCACTTTCAAATAAATCGGCTGCAAATTTATTTGAAACAATAATATACTTCGAATCTATTTCTTCCAGAACTGCAAAAACGCCGGAAGGGAAAATATAATTATGGTTAATTGCACGTTGCGGATTTATAGATACCTGTTTTCCTTTTTTGGGTACATAAACCATAATATGGTCGGTAAATTGAGGCCTGATTCCTAAATTGTATGCAACTCCCTGGCCAACAACAGCATAGTTTATTCCGTCTTTTTCAAGAATATATTCACCATCTATAATCAAACTATCTATACCCGTATAGCTTGTATAGTTTTTTGTAACTCCCTTAACAACAGCCGGATAGATTTGTGAACCATATTTTAACAATGCCACTTCCTCAATAATTTCGGCATAATGAATTACATCGGAGTGTTCCTTAATTTTTTCAAAATCAAAATCCTCAGGATTAAACATTTTTCCTTCCACCGGACTGATTTTCAAATCAGGATCGAAGCTGCTAAAAAAGGTATCTATCAAAGTTTGAAATCCGTTAAAAACAGAAAGAACGATTACAAGCGCGATGGTTCCCACAATAATACCAACCATAGAAATTGCAGAAATGATGTTAATAATGTTTTGTTTCTTTTTAGAAATCAGGTATCTGCGCGCTATAAAAAGAGGTAAATTCAAGTGTCTCTGTTTTGAATAAAACGAATATTGTGTCTATAAAGTATTGAAATTTATGATTTTATAAGTCTGTCGATATTATCAATATAATCCAAACTGTCGTCGATATAAAACTCTAAATCGGGAATTACCCTTAGTGACTTTCCCAGTTTTCGGCCCAAATCACCTCTAAGGTAATTTTTGAGTAATTCAATTTCTTTTAAAATTTCACTGGCAAACTCCGATGGGAAAATGCTAAGATAAATACGTGCTATTCCCAGGTCTTTGGTAACCCGAACAACAGTTACACTTATCAGTTTTCCGGTAAATTTGCTTTTATTGAGTTTTAAAAGAATATCAGCCATTTCGCGTTGAATCAACCGTGATACTTTATTTTGCCTTGTACTTTGCTCTTCCATCGAAGTTTTGTTAATATGTTTTAAACGGCTCAAAATTACAGAAAAAGCATGAGAGTGTCGTATTTCTTAGTATGTACTTTGAGATATTGTTTACGGCATTTTAATCTTGTATCAGTTAATTCTGAAACAACTTTGTTTTAAACGCATTTTGTAACTCTTCTTCCGGTTTGATGATGTTATAATTTTCCCAGAATCCGGGATCGTAACTATTTATGGTTTCAACAAAAATATCACGCTGGGTAAATGCTTCTTTTCTTTCGAATTTTTTTAGATCAGTATCTATTATATTGGTTATTAGCATATCCGAAACACTATGATATTCAGTGTTTAATCTGTCGTTTCTGCTTCTTACTTTAAATTTTACCGATGCCTTTACATTCGACAAATGCCATTTATCCCGGTATTTCATATAATTAACTTCGTAGTTGGTGTAAACCGGCTTTACTTTTACTCCTTTTGGTTTCTTTTTAATCAGAACATTAGTGGCATTTTTTAATGCACTTTTGCTATGTCGGAAATTTGTATGAACAATGGCAAATGTTTCACGATGAACATAAATTTCACCTATAAATCCATTTTCGTTAAAACCCTCAATCGGCTCAAATTCCAGAATATAAACCGGATGTTGCTGAAACCAGATAACTCTTTTTATTTGGTAACTGTATAAATTTTGAGTTTCTTCATTTATAAAAGATTCAAGGGTTTTTACTACATCAAGTTTTGTAATTGTAAACGGGCCTCCCTGCAATTTAAAATTCAGCCATTGAAATGGTTTTACATCAGGACTTCTGCGACCTTTTAAAACTCTGACCACATCGCTCCGTGTATCGTTTAAATATGGCGCTTTTAATACTTCAATTACCGCCTCCGAAACATTAATATAGCTTTTGTCCTGTTTTACGGTTTCACGATAGAAGGCAGTCATTAGTTTGGATTCGTTGCTATAGTTTTTCAAAATATTTTTTCTGATATTTTCAAGTAAAATCTCAGGAGTTGTTGCAACAATTTTAACTTCTTTTATTCTTATAGAAATTGGTTCAAGTACAAATTCATCTTCATCGAGAAGGGTATATGCAGGAATTAACTTTTGTGCATATCCCATATTTGAAATAATAACAGTATCCCGAATAAAATCCGGATGAATTTTTAACAGAAAATTTCCTTCTGAATTGGTAATGGTGCCAATAGGTTTATTTAATAATGAAACCGAAGCATATTTAACCGGAGTATTTTTTTTTGATTCTGTAATTCTTCCGCTAAGAAAAAAATACTTTACCGGAATCGTATCGTTATTAATTTCAGCAACAGGTTTATTGTCATTAACTTTTGAAATTATTACCTGGTTTTCTATTTCTATCAGTTTATATTCATCAGCGGGGAATAGCTTACTTAATACAGTAAACAGCGATTTACCGGAAGCTTCTATACTGTATTTCTTATTTGAATCGAGGATGGAGGCATTATATGAAAAATAAACACCTGCCTGCCAGCTTATCTGATCAAGGATTATATTTATCGTCTGATTTTTTTCGCTTATGGTTATACGTTTTTCAAAAACAGAACCATTCTGTTGCTGACCTGATGTAAATACAGGCAGTAACAGAATGGATACCAATAATGCGTAATATGTTTTGTTCATTAAAACAGCTTTTTCAGCTCAAAAGAAGTTTCATGTTCTACACCATCGCGTAAAAATTTAACTCTTATTTTTTTGTTTTCCTTGCTTTGTAACAACAAGTTAATGTCGTTTAGTTCTAATGTACTGTAATTATTACGATTTAACGACAAAATCTGGTCGTTTTCTTTTAATCCGGCAAAATATGCAGGCGAGTTTTCCCTGATATTGGTAACTGTAAATACCGGTAAACCTGGCATTGGATTAATAATTTCCATACCACTCATATTGTAGTTAAACTCCTCTTTAAATTTGTGGTTTGGACGCAGTGTTAACCTGCTGTTTCTGTAATCCATGGTCACATAAAAACGTCTGAGAATCTCGGCACCCAGTGTTCCGTTTCTGTCGTTTCTTGTGATAAGCTGGTCAATTAACTCCGAATTAGGAAATGCAACAATTGGCTGCGGAATAACCAGTGGCCCAACCCAGATTCCTTCAATCCTGCCTTTAACTCCGTACAAATCCCCGCTTAATCCACGGCCAATAAATGTTTCAACATGATTTTCGGGATAAGTAATTCTTTCATCCGATTTTTCAGAAAGCCAGATTGCATCACTGGCCCCGGTATCAACCAATAATTTAACCGGAATTTTTGTTGAATCATCTGAAATAATATTTGTATTTACAAATGGTTTGTTTCCTTCAAAATCGAGTGGCAAAATAATATCCTTTTTCCTGTCGCGGTATTTATAATATTCCGGCTTATGAAGCTTTAGTTTCTCGTTTATATAATCTATTTCTACAATGTAATCTTTAAATAAATTAAAGCCGATTAAACCATGAACCGGAATTCCCAGTATATGTGAAATTTGAAAGTTTTCATCGATTATCATCTGAACTTCCTGGTTTCTGGCTGTTAAATCCCCAATGCTCATTGTGTTGTTGCCAGAGCGGTACGCAGTTAATTCTGTCCCTTCTCCCAATCCTCTGATTTGAACTGGCATTAAATAATTTAAATTCAGTTTATTAACAAATGGAAGCTCAGTAATAATCGGGTATCTCACACCGGTATCCAGGATAAAATTCAATGTGTCGCTATCGTTAATGGTAACCGGAATAATAATCAGATTACTCGATGATTTAAATTTGATACTTACCGATTTACTTTTTGGATTATCAAATAAAAATCCCCGGTTGTTGGTTTGGTACTGACTACTGTTTTCTGCGTAATCCATACTTTTATCAAGGGGCACATAATCGCGCACTACCAATATATTGTCCTGGATTTCGAACAGTAAATAGTAATCCTTCATTAACTTATCCAGAACAAACTTTATGGGTTTGTTTGATACGTTCAGGCTTATTTTTTTATCAGCCAGAATTTCAGAATTATACCTGTAATCCAAATCCAGGTACTCACAGATTTTCTTTACAACATCTGATAGTTTTTCGTCTTCAACCGAAATACTGATGTTTTGATCCAGCGCTTCGGAACTTTGCACTTGCGCATGGCTTAAATTCGGTGCTAAAAGCAGCATTAAAGCTGCAATCAGCATAGAATTTTTGAGTTGTTTAATTGTTTTCATTGTGCTTTGTTTTAATTGTTTTTATGGCTCGAAAATGTATATTTTTCGTTATCTGTAATGAGTTCAAGGTCAAAGGTTAGTCCAACCACATTCAGAATAAAATCAACAGATTTTTTATCAAATTGTGCATTCAGAATTAAATCGTTTAATTCAGGTTCCTGTACATTAATGTTTACATGGTAAACTTTTTCAAGACAGCCAAAAACATCTTTTAGCGGAACGTCTTCGAAAATAAAATCATGGGTTTTCCAGGCCAGAAAATTAGGATTGGTATTTAGCGATTTTTCAAGAATACTGCTTGAATTAAACAGGGTTCCTTTTTCACCGGGAATTAAAAAGACTTCATTTACCAATGATGATTCTGACGAATTTGTATTGATAACCTGCACTTTCCCTGTTGCTACAACCACTTCTACTGTTTCGTTTTCGGGATAAGCAAGCACATTAAACGATGTTCCCAGCACTTTCACCTGAGCATTTCCTGCATTTATGATAAAGGGCTTTTCTGCATTTGGTTTAACATCAAAAAAGGCCTCTCCCACAATTGTTACCTCTCGCACATCATCATTAAATTCTTTTGGGTAAACCAGTTTTGAATTGCTGTTTAACGTTACGAGTGAACCATCGGGCAAAGTTATTTCGTTAATATTTTGATTTTCCGTTGTGTTAACCCGGGCATATTGAGCGGTGTTATTTTGAAAACCGAAATAGTAAGTTGCAGTGCCCAGTAAGATAGCTACTATTATAATTGCAGCATATTTGTAAAACTGCATATAAATTTTCCTGCCCTTGCCTGTAGCGATGTTTATTTCGGTTTCAATATTTATTCTTGATTGAACATTATTCCAGGCGGTTGTTGAATTATACTTCCGGATTTTATATGTTGAATCAATATTATGGAGTAATTTCCTGTTTTGCTCCAGCTCTTTTCTGTTTTCCTCTGATTCCCGGAGCCAGGAATTTACCAATTCTCTCTCCTCAGAACTTACCTCTTCGCAGAGATATTTGATTAATAATTCGTTTTTCAATTCTATGTTCTTTTTATCCATCATGTTATTTAAATGACAAAGCAGTTTGATTTTACCCTGAATGAAAAATTCAGTTTTTTAGAAAAAAAGTAAAAAAACAGTATAATACTTTTTCAGTTTTTCTCGTAATGATTTAATTGCCAGGCTCATATGTGTCTCCACGGTTTTTATTGAAATATTTAATTTTTTGGCAATTTCGGTATATTTTAATCCTTCCTGTCGACTTAACTTAAAAATCTCTCTTCGTTTTTCGGGCAATGAATTGATACTTTCCTCTATTTTTTTTGAGAGTTCAATTTCCACAAAAACGTCATCATCAGAATGTTTTTTTTCCTCTTCCAAAAGAACTTTTTGAGTATATTTTGATTTGGTTTTTTGATGTTGCAGGTAATTTAAACACCTGTTTTTAACAGCTCGAAAGAAGTAGTTTTTAACAGAGGTATCGATTTTTATTTCATCTTTTTTTTCCCACAGACTGACAAAAAAATCCTGAACTATTTCTTCTGAAGCATCACTGTCCCGGGTGTATTTTTCGGCGAATTGACATAAAAAACCGTAGTACCGATGAAATAAAGCTTCAAAAGCTTTGATATTTCCTTGTTTTACTTGGATAAATAATAAAGATTCTTCAGGTTGGTTCATTACAAGTTCATATTGTCAACTTTGGCTAAGTTAGAAAAAACAAATTTTCCGGGAAAGTGTGCGTTTTGGTTTAAAATCAAAACTTTAGTCATTTTGTTAACTCGAAGATGTTATTAGATTTGCCGCCGAAATTTATAAAACTAATCATGGAAAAAAATCAAACCGCAAAATTTTCAAGGGCTTTTTGGATTGCAAATGCAGTGGAGTTGCTTGAACGGGCAGCTTATTACGGAGTATTTATTGTCATTACCTTATATCTCTCGAGAATTCTTGGATTTAATGATATGCAGGCTGCAATGCTGGCAGGAACTTTTTCTGCAGGGCTATATTTTCTGCCAACTTTTGCAGGAGCTGTGGCCGACAAAATCGGATTTAAACAGTCATTAATGCTTGCATTTACATTGCTTTCCATCGGTTATTTGGGGATGGGAATTTTACCGACCATGCTCGAATCTGCAGGTTTAGTGGAGTATACAAAAACTACCCAGTTTAGCGGTTTGCGGGAAAGCAATTATAAGTGGATAATTGTACCGATTATGCTTGTAATTATGGTTGGTGGTTCTTTTATCAAATCGTGTATTACCGGAACTGTTGCACGTGAAACAACAGAAAAAACAAGGGCACAGGGATATTCCATTTTTTATATGATGGTAAATATCGGAGCTTTTTCAGGGAAAACCATAGTTAAACCTTTACGCGATGCCATGGGAAACGAGGGATTGGTAACCCTGAATTTTTTTGCCGGCGGAATGACGATTCTGGCCGTTATTTTGGTTTATTTCTTTTATACAGCCAGCAATACTCAGGGTGAAGGAAAAAGTTTTAAAGAAATTATGCAGGCCCTGGTTCGCGTTTTGCTAAATATTCGTCTGCTATTATTAATCATAATTATTACCGGTTTTTGGATGGTTCAACACCAATTGTATGCCACCATGCCAAAATATGTACTTCGACTGGCAGGAGAAGGTAGTGCGATTTCATGGTTTGCCAATGTTAATCCGCTTGTTGTGGTACTAACTGTGGGTTTGGTTACCAAATTAATGAGCAAAAAAACATCATTGTTTTCCATGACTGTTGGGATGTTTATTATGCCGTTTTCCGCTTTGGCCATGGCCTCAGGAAACTTGTTTAGCGGAGAGCCAATTTTTGGATTTCACCCGGTTGCTTTTATGATGGTGGTGGGAATTGTTTTCCAGGGACTGGCAGAAACTTTTATTTCTCCGCGATATCTGGAGTATTTTTCATTGCAGGCACCAAAAGGAGAAGAAGGGCTTTACCTTGGATTTAGCCACTTACATAGTTTTCTTTCTTCAATATTAGGTTTTGGTCTTTCAGGTTATTTGCTTACCAAATATTGTCCTGATCCAACTTTATACAGCAGCCAGGCTGAATGGGAAGCTGCTGCAGTAAACGCGCATTATATCTGGTATTATTTTGTGGGTATTGCAATGGTTTCAGCAGTTTCGCTTATAATTTATGGCCAGGTGGTAAAAAGAATTGATAGTAAAAAACTGGTTTCGAAATAATCCAAAACTGGATATTTAATAATATTTCAATCAATATTTTGTTGATTAAAACAGAATAGTTAGTTTTGCACACCAATTTTCCACAGAGGAAAAGCCCGGATGGTCCCGATATCCCGATAATTATCGGGATGGAGGTAGACGCTAATGGTATTTTTAAAGCCCGGATGGCGGAATTGGTAGACGCGCTGGATTCAAAATCCAGTTCCAGCAATGGAGTGTGGGTTCGATTCCCACTCCGGGTACTAACGAGGAAGAGCTTGATTTTTTATCAGGCTCTTCTTTTTTTTAACCGTATAACTGACTGGTATCTTAGAATATAGCATCAAGAACTTTATTGTAAGTATCGGTTCGATGTTTTTTAGTAGGGAGATATCTTTTAAATGATACTGAATTAATCTTTTAAACAACTTATAGGTACAACTAATACTCCATCTGGCCTTTTGTATGCAACATTCCCGCCAGTTATTACCATTAAGAAGGAAGGAGGATTCATTTTTTCCACATTAACTTTTTGACTAAGTTTTATTAAATTCTTTGCTGCGTCTTCTATCTGTTTGTTTCCTAATTTAACCTCTATAGCAGCCCAACGGCCATCAAATAGTTTTATAATAAGATCAGCTTCAAGTTCAGACTTATCCCTATAATGAAACACATCTCCATCCAAGGCTTGTGTGTATATTCTTATATCCCTGGTGCATAATGATTCAAATAAAAATCCAAACGTTTCAAAATCTTTTAATATCTCTTTTTCATTTGTCTGCATAACAGCTGTTGCAATTGAAGGATCGACAAACTGTCTTTTATTTGTTGTTCTAATTGCAGTTTTTGATCTTAAAGATGGTTGCCATGCAATAATGTCTTCTATTACAAAAATTCTTCTTAATACATTCAGATATCCATTTAATGTCTTGTCTGAAATTATGGAATGATTTGCACGTATATCATCCATAATTGTTTTTGCTGTAGCCATTGTTGAAATGTTTCTGGCTAATGATTGAAGTAATAATCTAACTTTTTCCGGATCCTTATCAATGTTATCTGCTTGGTTAACATCAATATTTATTACGGAATTGATATAATTTTTTACAATCTGTGTTGAATTTGTTTTTGAAACGACTGCTGATGGCCATCCTCCTCTGCAAATCGCTTTGGCTATTTGTTCTATTGATAAATTCCCTTTTGCTGCAATATCCCTATTGCCGCTAAATAAATTTTTTAATGATATTTGACCATTTGATTCTTTTGATTCGTATAGGCTCATTGGCCTCATTTTTAAACGGGCAATTCTGCCTGTTCCTGAGTGCGCAATCTTATTATCATTTGGAGTGACTGATCCTGTTAGTATGAATTGCCCCATTAGATTTCTTTTATCAACTGCAAATCGAACGGCATCCCATATTACAGGAGCCATTTGCCACTCATCTATAAGTAATGGAGTCTCTCCTTCCAGAAGTAATGAAGGCTTTGTGTCAGCTGCAGCCAGATAACCAGGTCCTTCGTCAGGATCTTGCATAAATATTACGCTTTTTGCTACTTGTAATGATGATTGTGTTTTACCACACCATTTGGCACCTTCAATTAATACAGCACCTGATGATTCAAGTAAACTTGAAAGTTGTTTGTCACTTACTCTAGGATAATAATTTTGAGTTTTCATCTATTAAATTTATCTTGTAAATCTATCAATTTATAACATAAAACACAAACGATTCCGGATTTTGGCGCGCATTTACTCCGGACTTTGGCGCACATTTACTCCGGACTTTGGCATATTGTTTAAATTGTTGTGAAGGCTGGATTGTGAACATTTTGATATTTACTGTTATAGTTTTCTCAATGTCCATATCAACTCCAAATCATCCAAAAATGGTTGGGAAAAAAGAATCGTCAAGGGTACACAAAAGGAAGATTCAGGATTTTAACTGTTTCTTCCTTTTTTATTGGTTGCAACTTGTTAAAAATTCAAGGTATATCAAGCTTAAATTGTTGCTTAATTAATTCTAAGTTCTTTAGTAAAAATAAAAATCTTCAATACCTAAATACGCTTTAATTTATTATTGGCCGACCATTTTTTCCTTAAAATAATTCTTTAAAGAGTCCGGGAATTTACCAAAAAGTATACACCATCTGCCAAAATGTTTAAGGAACAATTGGTTTGTATTCACGTACTTTGTATCGTAATAATGAAATAGAAAACAGACAGAAATGAGCACGACCAGATTTGGAAAAAAAGGATGGACACCGGAATTGATGAAATCACAGGAAGGAAAAACATACCTAATTACAGGTACTACCAGCGGTACCGGGTATGAGGCTGCAAAAATACTTTTATCTAAAGGTGCTAAAGTTGTAATGTTAAACCGTAATCCTAAAAAATCAGAAGACACTATTGCGGCTTATAAAAAGGTTTTTGGAAATAACATCGATGTATCGTATATCACTGTTGATTTAGGAAACCAGGCTTCTGTAAAAAAAGCAGCAGAAAAGGTGCTAAAAACCGTTTCTCGCATCGATGCTTTGATATGTAACGGTGCAATAGCACAAGTACCTACTCAAAAATTAACAGTTGATGGCTGGGAAAGTCAGATGGGGGTGAATCACTACGGACATTTTACGCTACAAGCTTTACTATATCCACTTATTAAAGAATCAAATGGACGAATCGTAACGGTCGGCAGCATGGGCTATAACATGGGAATTAAAACCATCAAATTTGACGATTTAAACTGGGATAATGACTACACTCCGAACAATGCCTACAGCCAAAGTAAACTTGCACAAATTATGTCTGTTTATGAATTACAGGATAGATTGGAAAAAGCCGGTAAAACTGAGGTTAAAGTTTATGCTTGTCATCCGGGATCTTCCAGAACATCTCTTATTGCGACAAGTGGAAGTTTAACGATGAGGATAATATTTGGACTGATGAAATTGTCACCATTAACACAATCAGCCGAAAAAGGTGCTTATCCGGAATTGATGTGTGCTACAGAAGAGGATTTGGATCAGAAAGGTTTTTACGGACCTACAGGACGAAGCAATTGGACCGGCCCGGTTGGGGCACATCATCTGGAGCCACATGCATTAGATAAAACTGTTGTTGAGAAGCTGTGGGAATTGTCAGAGATGGAAACAGGTGTGAAGTGGAACTTTTAAATCTAAAACTATGGATATTTTAAAAGCATCAACCGATTGGGCAAAAGCCGAAGTTTTTTCAACAACATTTTTTATCATAGCGGGAGTGTTGTTTTTAGCGGCAGGCATAGGATTTTGGCGCTTAGGTCAAACAGACCTGGCAAAAGCATACATCATCCCCATGCTGGTAGCAGGGGCTCTGCTTCTGATCATAGGATTTGGATTATTTTTCACCAACATCTCCCGAATTTCAAGTTTTGAAAAAGCATACCAAAGTGATGCTCCGGCATTTATACAATCAGAAATTAAACGTGTGGATGATACCTTGCAGGAATACAAAACGGTTGTTTTTACGGCTATTCCATTCATCATTATCGCCTTTGCACTTATTCTCTTTTTTGTTAACACCCCAATCTGGCGGGCAATCAGCATGACAGCCATTGCCATGCTGATAGTTATTTTACTGATAGACGGTACCGCCCATGCCCGCATTGCAGACTATAAAAAACAACTGGTTTTGGTTGAAAAGCAAGAATGAAATTAATGATTTATAATTCTGATAGTTAAATTTGAAACAATGAAACAAATACACTTTAAAAATATAAGCGAATTTAATCAGTTTCAAAACCTTCCTGAACCCGAGAATCCGTTGTTTACGATTGGTCACAATAAGCTGGATGCCGGAGAAATTGAAAAATGTGTACTATCCGACGAAGAAGTTAGCTATACCAGCCAGTTTTATGTTATCAATTTAAAAAATATTGTTTCGGGCGAGCTCATTTACGGCCGCACCAAATACGACTGTACTACCGGCACCATGTTGTTTACGGCCCCCGGCCAAACCATTGTTGCCATAGACCTTGTGATTAGTTCTGAAGCCTGGTTTTTGGCTTTTCACGAAGATTATATTCGGGGAGAGGAGATTCGCAAGCGGATTAAAAAATACAACTTTTTCAATTACAATGTAAACGAAGCCCTGCACCTGTCGCCCAAAGAGGAGCAAACCATCAAAACCATCTTCCGGAATATTGAAAGCGAATACCAGAATAACCAGGACGAGTTTAGCAAGGAAATCATTATTTCGCAGCTGGAAACATTGTTAAAATACGCCGACCGCTTTTACAAACGACAGTTCCTCAACCGTAAAGAAATTAATAAGGCTCTCTTTACCCGATTCACAGAAATATTGGATAGGTATTTAGAATCAAATCAATTTGAAGAAAAAGGAATTCCTTCTGTTGAATGGCTGGCAAATCAATTAAATGTAAGTCACCGCTACATGAGCGATACTATTAAAGCCGAAACAGGAAAAACTACCGTTGACCAGATTAATTTGTATTTGGTAGAAGAAGCAAAGAATTTGCTTCTCGTACCCAACAACTCCATTTCTGAAACAGCATACAAATTAGGTTTTGAATATCCTCAATATTTCTCCCGATTGTTTAAGAAGAAAACAGGTATGAGTCCTAAAGAGTATATAGAAAATGCATCAATGAATTAATTACAAACTATAGTTTAACAGTCTCCTTTAACTTCCAAATCAACTCCAAATCATGAAGGAATGGTTCGGAAAAAAGGTTCGTTAGGGGCACTATAAATCCTGATAATTATTAGATTATCAGGATTTTGAGTTTTAATAAGGTAACAAATTGAGGTTTGATATATTAGTCCAGTGAAACAATTGTCAGTTGTTTATCTTATCAAATTTCATCTATTTTTTATTTATTGTTATTCTGAAATTTTAGCTTTCTACCAAAGTATAAGTTAATCCTAAATTCTAATTGGAAATAATTTAACCCTTAAATAAAGTAGGACTAAAAAACAAGAACTGATCTATAGGTTCCGCTAGATAATTTGATTGCTATAGGTAATCATAATCTGTGCCTTATTGGTTTGGGTTGTGTTGTAGCTTTTAATTATTTTCAATTTTCAGGCCTTCAGTAGTGAAAAAATTAGACACTTTCTTTTTCTTTTCATGAAATTACTTATCTATTGGAAAAGATGCCGAAAATGCCTCTTATGTTGTCATTCAATTAGGTTCTTTTTAATAGACTTCTTGCATAATACAAAAGGTGAAAATCTTGTACGAAATTATTCCCACTACCTAATAATTTTATGATTCTTGAAAGCTGTGTGAAATTGTTTTTATCCGTTTGCTATTGTTAATCCTTCGTAAGCTATTTCAATGCTTTCAACTGCTACTTCGTTCCCATCAGATTTTAAATCAGTAGCACTGATTTTTGTAGGCCATGCATTATTTAAAGTCCATGTCATTGTTGGATTCCCACCTTCATCCAATAATTTGATTACAACGTTTTGCCGTTCAATCGTGTTCATCTTAATTTTACCATACCAATCCCAGAAACTATTATCGTTGACAAAAACTCCCTTTTTCATAGTTACATTACCGTTTTTGACAATCCCAGGCATGTTAATTTTTGAAAATACAGGGCTATTTCCATGTCGGTAATTAATTGGTTGTGCTTCAATATCCAATCCACTAACTTCCTGGAAAGGGATATTAGTTGTGCTACCCCAATCAACCATAAAATAGAATTTCGGTAAGGGCCAATTGTTATTTTGTTTTTCTCCTGCCATTATGCAATGGTATTTAACTTTAAAATTTATATTCTAATATATTAAGAACTTGAGATAAAGGATATTTGTTCTGAAACAACATACAAATTAGGCTTTGAATATCCTCAATATTTCTCCCGATTGTTTAAGAAGAAAACAAGTTTAAGCCCAAAAGAGTATATTGAAAATGCATCAATGAATTAATATTCAGCTATGTTGTTATCATCTTATTTAAATTCCAAATCACAAAGATTTTATTCTAAATTTTTCTAATTCAAAAACAATCATTTATATTTGTTCGTAATTTTACGAACAAATACATGGCAGAGGAAAAGGTATTAACAGACAAACAAATTAGAACAGCCCGTTACGCCAAAGCAATGGGGCATCCTGTACGGATGTATGTGCTGGATTTGCTGTCAAATCAAAGTTGCTGTTACAGCGGTGATTTAAGCGATGAACTTCCTATTGCAAAATCAACACTTTCGCAACATCTTAAAGAACTGAAAGATGCCGGTTTAATTCAGGGAGAAATAGAAGCTCCAAGAGTTAAATATTGTATTAACAAAGAAAACTGGCAAGAGGCACAACACCTGTTCAGAGAGTTTTTAAAAATTTAAAAAATTTTACAAATAATGTTCGCCATTCTGCAAACAACGAACGAAAAAATATGGACTACAAAGATTTAAAAATCACAAAAATGGACATTAAAGTTCTGGGTACCGGATGCCCTAAATGCAAAGCACTTGAAAAAGCGGTAATAAAATCTCTTTCTGAATTGAATATTCAGGCCGATGTAAGTAAGGTGGAAGATATCATACAGATTATGCAATTTGGAGTTATGAATACACCGGCGCTGGTAATTAACGGGAAAGTGGTTTTAAGCGGCAGGTTGCCCAATGATAAAGAAATAAAAAGTCTGCTAACCCAATAAAATAGATCAGTATGAAAACAAAAGCTAACACAACATTTTTAACCGTATTTTTTTCACTGTTATTTAGTTTAAATCTTTTGGCACAATCGCATCAGGTTAAACCTGTTTCTAATGAAAATTCCGTAGAAGTACAGGTTTATTATTTTCATTTTAAAACACGTTGTGAAACCTGCCGAACAGTTGAATCAGAAGCCAAACAAAATGTAGAATCACTTTTTGGTGGCGATGTAGGATTTCAGTCAGTAGATTTAGATGAAAAATCAGGGGAAGCTACAGGTAAAAAGCTGGGTGTGAACAGCCAGACATTATTGATAGTAAAAGGAAACAAAAAAATAAACATTACCAACGAGGGCTTTTTGTATGCACAAACCAATCCTGATAAATTTAAAAAAATAATGGAAGACAAAATAAAGCCCCTCTTGTAGTATGCAGGAATTTTTAACGGGAATACTTGATAACAGTTCATTTCCATTTATTACAGCAATGGTTTTGGGATTGATGACAGCAATTAGTCCTTGTCCGCTGGCTACCAATATTACAGCTATTGGTTTTATCGGGAAAGATATAGAAAACCGAAATCGTGTTTTTTATAACGGACTGGTTTATACGCTCGGAAGGGCAATCAGTTATACCTTGCTTGCTTTTATTATATTTCTGGGTGTTGACCAGTTTTCTGTTTCCGGAATATTTCAAAAATATGGTGAGAAAATAATTGGCCCTTTGCTTCTGTTAATCGGATTATTTATGCTCGACATTCTAAAAATAAAATTTCCGGGAATGAGCAGCTTAACCAAAAGGTTTGAAAAAAAAGGAACAAAAACTTATTGGGATGTACTGTTACTTGGAATTATTTTTGCCCTTGCTTTTTGTCCTTACAGTGGGGTGCTTTATTTCGGAATGCTGGTTCCGATGACTGTCAGCAGTGCTTCGGGTCTTTATCTTCCCTTGGTTTTTGCCATTGCTACCGGTATCCCGGTTATCATTTTTGCATGGCTGATTGCTTATGCCATTTCAGGAGTCGGAACCGTTTACAATAAAATAAAGGTTTTCGAAATTTGGTTCCGCAGAGTTGTTTCTGTGCTGTTTATACTGACAGGCATTTACTATATCATCAACGTATATTTTTAGAAATTTTGATTATGTCATTCGCTAAAACACAAACTATTCCGGGTGCCGATTCACCAAAACAAAAAAAGCACACAAGGTTGATTGTATCTGTTGCAGTGTTTTTGCCTGCTTTGTTGTTGTTGTATTATTTTTTAGTACCAATAGCTGACTTTTTTGTTTACAAGCTGATTGGTTTAGCACCGGATACAAAGCTGGCCGAATCACTTCATTTTTTTATTTATGATACAACAAAAATTCTAATTCTGCTTTTTCTCATCAGTTCGTTGATGGGTGTGGTGAATGCTTATTTCCCTGTTGAACGTCTTCGGGTATACCTGACCACAAAAAAAATGTATGGTATGCAATATCTGTCTGCCTCGTTTTTTGGAGCAGTCACTCCATTTTGTTCATGCTCTTCAATTCCTTTATTTATTGGTTTTGTGAACGGTGGTATTCCGCTGGGAGTGACCTTTGCATTTTTAATTACCTCGCCACTTGTAAACGAAGTAGCTGTTGCAATGTTTCTGGGATTATTTGGAATTAAAGTAACATTGATTTATGCCGGAAGTGGAATTTTACTCGGTGCATTCGGTGGTTTTCTGTTAGGAAAATTCAAACTCGACAGATACCTGAGCGACTGGGTACAACAGATTCAGGCCAACTCGGTTCAGGTTTCACAACAATGGGAAGCTGAAAAAAAATCATTCATCTACAGGCTACCGGGCATTATTCAGGAAGGTTGGAACATTGTTAGAAAAGTACTGGTTTATGTTTTGATTGGCATTGCAATAGGAGCCCTTATGCATGGTTTTGTTCCTGAAAATTTCTTTACAGCTTACCTGTCGGCAGATAAATGGTATGCTGTTCCGCTGGCCGTAATACTTGCTGTTCCCTTGTATGCCAATGCTGCCGGAATAGTACCCGTTATCCAGGTTTTTGTAGCCAAGGGTGTACCACTTGGAACCGCCATAGCCTTTATGATGGCTGTGGTAGGACTCTCCTTACCCGAGGCGACTTTACTGAAAAAAGTAATGAAATGGAAGCTCATCGGTATTTTCTTTGGAACCATCAGTTTTTTTATAATACTCCTGGGTTACTTATTTAACCTTATTTTATAATTTCCAAAAATTTTTAGATACGTACCTGTTGACGTTAAACTTTTCCCGAACAAATTGTACTCAATTTAAATAGGATTTGATTTTGATCCTTCAATTGTCGATTATTCAAATCAAGTATTTAATCTTCATTTTTATATGCGTAGAACGCAAAGTCCTTCGAAAAAATGTAGTATGCTACAAAAAGTTGTTCGAAAAAGTGTATTCAGGAAATTTGATTTGGTAGTTTTATTTGTTGACTGGCAATTTATAAATATCGGTTCTCGTTCATTATCATTTAATTATAAAAGTTTTTTCAAAAGTGTCGAATCAAAACGACAAAAAATGGTTAAATATGTCGAATCAAAACGACAAAAATGGAAGTATTATTTGAGTTTCAGAATAACAATTTACGAACTGTAAAGAATATGGTTTAATAACTGGTTATTCTACTTCCAAAAGCGCAGTACCTTTATAATTGATTTATTATTATTTTCCGAAATAATTTAAACATTTATGGCAAAAATTATCTTCCTCGCCGACTCACATTTGGGATTTGATTTTCCACTACGGCCAAAAAAAGAGAAGCGGAGAAGAGGAATTGATTTTTTTACCAATTTCGATACAATTTTAGATTACGCCAAAACCAGCAAAGCTGATTTGCTAATCCATGGCGGTGACCTGTTTTTCAGAACCAAAGTTCCTGCTCCTTTTATTGATATGGTTTATGAACGGATTTTCAGTTTTGCCCAGACAGGAATCCCCATTGTAATTGTTCCGGGCAACCACGAAAGCTCAAAATTGCCGGTATCGTTGTTTATGCAACACTCCAATATTTATTACTTTACCAAGCCACAGACTTTTCAATTTAATCTAAAAGGAATTGATTTTGATATTGCCGGATTTCCATGTGTAAGAAAGGATGTAGAAACCAAATTTTCTGAAATAGCAGGTGAAATCGAGTCTCAACTAAGACCAGAAAGTATTAAGCTGTTTTGTATGCATCAATCCATAGAAGGCGCTCAGGTTGGGCCATCCAATTATACCTTTCGAAAGGGTAATGATGTGATTCCTATTGAAAACCTGCCAGATTATTACGACATGATTCTTTCAGGGCATATACACCGAAGTCAGATTCTTTGGACAAATAATAAAAAACCAGTCATTTATCCGGGTTCCATCGAACGAACTGCCTTTGCTGAAAAAGATGAGGAAAAAGGTTTTTATGAAATTGAGTTCAAAAACAAAGAGGAATTTTCATATAAATTTATCAAACTGAAATCAAGGCCAATGGTTGATTTAATGCTTGATAAAGAGAATTATACCTCTGAAACTTTAAGGATTGAAATTCTTCAGCAAATCAGCAATATTCAGCCAGATAGTATTATCAGGTTTAAAATGAAAAACAACAAAAACCTGCCTTTATTGAATGTTAAACTTTTGGACGGTATTCTTCCTCAGACAATGAATTACCAGATTTCGGGCTTTAGAGAATTGAATTCTTAACTTTTTTTGGCCCTGCATTCTCCTGGAGTTTTTCCTTTTTCGCAAATATTATTTGCATTTTTTTCTGAATCGTGAAATTTCTTTTGCATTCAAAATCGTATATTTAAAGAATTAAAATACCAGTGTTAAATGAGTTCAGGCACAAATCAGCTATCCAATTGGGTTGAAGAATATACCGATGATTTATATACATGGGCTTATCATAAGTTGTCCAATGCTGAGTTGGCAAGAGATTTTGTTCAGGATACTTTTTTAGCTGCTGTTGAAAAAATGGGAACATTTAAAGGCAAAAGTTCACCAAAAACCTGGTTGTTTAGTATTTTGAATCATAAAATAATTGATCATTACAGAAGAAAAGTAAATCAACCGCTTAAGATGGAAAATCAATCTTTTGCCAGGTTTTTTGAAGACGCTGGAGGATGGAATAAAAATCAGTTGCCTCACAAGTGGCAATACGAAGATGATGCGCACTTACTTGACAACGATGAATTTAACAGAATTTTGAGACAGTGTTTGGATGCCTTACCTGAACAATGGAATATTTGTGTGAAACTGAAATACCTCACCGAAAAAAAAGGAGAAGAGATTTGTAAGGAAATGGAAATTACTCCGTCAAATTTCTGGCAGATTATTCACCGTGCAAAACTACGGTTGAGAGATTGTATCGAAAATAACTGGTACAGCGGGTAAAGAGCAAATCTTATGGGTAACAAAATAATGCATATTCTTTTGCTGTCGTGCTCAAAAGCGACAGAGTTAATGGAGAAGAAATTTCATTTTAAACTTTCCATTACCGAAAAAATTCAACTGGAGTTGCATAAATTAATGTGCGATGCCTGTAAAAGATATGAAAAGCAAAGCGAAATTATTGAAGAAGGAATTAGGTCGGAAATTCAATCACAGCAAAACAATGTTGATTTAGATACAGAATCCCTAAAAACTCAAATCAAAGAGAAGCTCCATAAACTGTAACCTCCTGTCATTCTGAACGCCCGCCTGAATGACGAAGTCGGGCAGGAAATGAAATGAAGTGAAAGAATCTTTTCCACATTAATAGTTTTACCGGCACCAATTAAATTTTTTCATAAAAAACATGTCAGGTTTTTATTCTTTAACCGACAATATTCACGAAAACATTTATAAATCATTTAAAAAGGAATAGCCATGAAGAAGATTATTTTTTTATTGTCAGGAATTATTATTACTGTTTTAGCGTTTGCTGAGACCAATTCCACCGATTCAAAAAGTAAAGAAGATACAGGGATTTTATTTCATCAGGGAAGTTGGGAAGAAGCACTTGAACTAGCTGAAAAAGAGGGGAAACCTGTTTTTCTCGATATCTACGCCAGTTGGTGTGGTGTATGTAAAAAATTAAAAACAAAATCGTTTCCCGATGAAGAAGTTGCGAAATATTATAATGCCAATTTTATTAATGTAGCACTGGATGGTGAAAAAGGAGAAGGCATACAACTGGTTGAAAAATATGATGTAGAAAAATTTCCAAGCCTGATTTTTGTGAATTCGAAAGGTGAGCTTATTGCACAAACACAGGGTTATCATAGTCCCAAGCAATTATTAAAATTAGGAGAACAAATAGCTGAGTAATAAAACACCATGATTACCGGGTGTAAGGTAAAAAGCGGCATGGAGAATGGAAATTTGGTTTTTGTTGATGTAAGTGTGGTAGGCATGCTGCTGACAATTGCTTGCACTTTAGAGGGGACAGCTCAAACTTGCTGCCCGGGTGGCATTCTGCCCGGCGGCAGTTTGGGCCTTGTTCTTAAAAACAGTAAGCCATGCCAGGAATAATTTAATTTATGTTTTAGACCGACAACTTTTGAACATTAAATCATGAAAAAAGTAAGTTTTAACCTGGTAACTTTAGTATTAATAATTTTAAATACCGGCAACCTGGTTCAAGCAAATGATTTGAATAAGTCGAAACAATCAATGCTTTTTAAAGTTTGCAGGAGTAAGGATGCCAATGAAATTTTTTATAACGTAAAAACGACATCGGAAGGAAAACTGGATTTATCGGAGCCGATACATATTTATTGGATTAAATGTGATAAAAAAGGAAAATCAGAGCCCCTGACAAAGATTCAAAAGAAATTGGCATATGGATTAAGGTATAATAATATCACACCAGACAGTGCAGAATTCCAATTTGTTAGTTTTCCTCAAAAAACACTTCAACTAAGAAAAAACAATACAGGAAATTATTGTGTTTATACCAATGTTGAGGGGAAAGAAGTCGAACTCGAACAGGTTTTTATTCAGTTTGATGGAGGTACATTTTTAATGCCCAAAATTGCAAAGGTTGAACTAAGAGCTAAAAACCATAAGTCGAATGATCTCGTAGTTGAAATTATTCAACCATAAAATAACATGATTAAAAAGCTTACAGAAAAACATCTGCCGACTGTTATTATCTGTATTGGCTTTATTTTGCTCGTAATCTGGCCGGCTTTTTTGTTTGCTTTTGAACCTGCTAACAGCGATTCGATAAAAAAAAGATCTCGATTTAAAATCGGGGGAATTCCGGTATTATCATACGATGCTGATTTAGGATTAAAATACGGAGCAGTGATTAATCTTTTCGATTACGGGGAATCCAAATATCCTCCAAATTTTGAGCAGTACCTTATGTTCAGGCTTACAAACACCACTCGAGGTACCGTTAATTTGCAGGCTTTGCTTGAGAGTGAATCGCTTATAAGAAATGCAAAAGTTCTGGCGGAGGCAAGTTATATAATCGACAAAAGGCTCGATTTTTTTGGATTTAACGGGACACAGGCAAATTACAATAGTGCATTCGAAAATGAAGGAAATGCCAATTTTATTAGTCCGGTATTTTATGCCCACGAGAGAAAATTTCTGCGAATGCGTTTCGATGTGCAGCCCTATATTTCGGGGAGCAAACTGAGGTTGTTGACAGGTTTTACATTCAATTATTTTGATAACTCACCGGCCAAACCCAAAAGCGGAACAAGTAACCAACCAGCTTTATACGAAAGATATATCGATTGGGGAATCATTTCTCCGGAAGAAAAAAACGGGGGAAACATCAACTATTTTTCATTGGGTTTGGTGTACGATTCAAGAAACGATCCCTGTTACTGTACTCGTGGAAAATGGTTCGAAACCGTTTTATTATATTCTCCCGGTTTTATGAGCGATGCCGGATTTACTAAATTTATTGCGACTTACCGGCAGCATTTCAGCACCTTAAACGATTATATTACTTTTTCGTTTCGTGTTTCGGCGCAACAAAAATTATCCGGCGAATTACCCTACTATTTTATTCCCACTTTTTACGATACCCGTTTGTCATACGACGGAGTTGGAGGGGCATATAATTTTCGGGGAGCAAAAAGAAACCGTATTGCAGCCGATGGATTTCTCGTAGGTAATTTTGAAATAAAGGGCAGGTTCTACAGTTTTACCTTTTTGAAGCAGGAATTTTATGCCAGTGCAACACTTTTCTACGATAATGCTTATGTTACCCAGGAATACAAAATAAACCTGGATAAAGTTCCTGAAGATCAGCGTGAGTTACATTTTAATCCGGTAAAACAAAAACTGCATCATACATTCGGACCAGGTTTTTACCTGGTGTTTAATAAAAATAATGTGGCCACCATACATTATGGTTTTTCAACCGATAAACAACTCGGACCTGGAGGTCTTTATGTTGGTGCCAGTCTGCTGTTTTAAAATTGTTTCTTGTATTTCCCTTTTAATATTTTGAATTTTTTGTCAGGATTTAAGTTGTTTACGACTCATTTGTTTTATTCATGTAAAAAAAAATGAATATGACAAGGGAAAAGTAGTCAGGTCATTTCCTGTTTTAACTTTTTTTATTGTGCTGACGAAATTATCCGGAGCAAATTATGTGTTAAAAATACTATTCCGTGACGATATGAAAATTCAATTGTAAAAGAGATACCCATGAAAAGCTTTTCGCCAGCATCCTGAATTGAATTACATACTGAATATGAGGGAGAATAATAAACAAAAAGGTCTTTTAATTGTAGATATCTATAAAAATCAAAAAAACTAAAATGAAGAAACCCGCTAAGGAAAACCTGGAGCAAATTAAAAGTCTTTTAGAAAGTATTAAAACAGAAGACTACACAAAAAAATCCGAAATTCTCTCCGGAGCAACTATTGGTCAGCATATACGACACATTCTGGAGTTTTACCTGCTGTTAATTACCGGATCGTTTTCCGGTAAATTAAGTTACGATAAACGTGAACGTGATTTGCATATAGAAACAGATCCCGGTTTTGCGCTCGGAATAATCAGCAGATTATTAAAAGGAATTGATACACTCGATGAAAATCAGCCCCTGATTTTTGAAGGTGATTTTACCGTTGAAGGAGAAGAGACATCAGCAACACAAAGTTCGGTAGGAAGAGAATTAGCTTATTGTATAGAACACAGTATTCATCATCAGGCGATAATAAAAGCAGGCCTCATTTCAATGGGATTATGCGGCCCTGAATATGAACAGTTTGGTGTTGCTTATTCAACCATCAGATACCGTGAGAAAAAATGTGCACAGTAACATATATACCCGATAAAAAACAAGGTGGTTTTGTGTTAACCTCCAATCGCGATGAGGTGTCTTACCGCCCAACCTTTGCACCAAAACTGTATCAGGTGGAAAACAGCGAATTGTACTTTCCAAAAGATTCAGTTGCGGGAGGTTCATGGATTTCAGTAAATAAAAATGGCCGAACGGTTTGTTTATTAAATGGGGCTTTTGTTAAACATAAACGTAAAGAAAAATATGGCCAAAGCCGTGGAAATATTTTAATCGAACTGGCTTCATCTGAAAAAGAACCAGAACAATATTTTAATGAAAAGGATCTTTCTGAAATAGAACCGTTCACCATTGTTACGGTGGAAAAAGAGAAAAATGAAATTACCCATTTAAGTGAGTTTATATGGGATGGAAAACAAAAACATTTCAAATTTCTGGATACATCAAAATCATATATCTGGTCGTCGGTTACTTTATATTCCGACGAACATCGGAAAATGAGAAGAGAATGGTTTAAGCGATTTACCGAAAGAGTGAATGGCAGTATTTCTCCTGAAAATATTCTTGAATTTCACTCTGCAAAACATATCGACGATAATTCAATTAATGTGATTATGGAGCGAAAAGGTGGTTTAAAAACGGTAAGTATTACCCAGATTATTGCCACAAATGGTACTTCAAAAATGAAATATCTCGATTTGCACGGGCGCTCAAAAACCGAAATTAATTTATGATTTCGGGAAGAAAACATACCGGATTTGCTATTGCCATTGCCTGGCCCGAAACCTGGTGTAAACAATCGGGTGCCTGGTGGGATAATCTGCTGAATAATCTGGGCATCAGCAAAAACCACTATTTTAAAGTAGGACATGCTGCATTGGTTCTGGTGGAATCGAAAAGCGGAAATTGTTTTTATTTTGATTTTGGAAGATATCATACGCCGTTTAAACATGGACGGGTTCGAAGCGAAAAAACCGATGATGGATTAAAAGTAGAAACGATTGCAAAGATTTCTTCGGATGGGAAAAGAATTGAGAATTTTGAGGAAATACTCACCGAATTGCAAATGAATCCGGAATGTCATGGCGAAGGAGCTATCCATGCATCATATGGCAAAATAAATTTTGAAAAGGCGTTTTTTAAGGCAAATCAAATGCAGCAAAACAGCCCGATACCATATGGCCCGTTTATGGTGGGCGGAAGCAATTGTTCTCGGTTTGTAAATACTGCAATCAGGGCAGGCTCACCGAATTGGATTTCAGCTTTTAAATTAAATTTCCTGGTTCCTTTAACACCTACCACGTTAAATAATGTGGATGCGTTTAATAACAAAATAGTAATGGCAAAACTACTGCCTTTACCAATGTTTGAACCTCAAGCCATAAAAGACATATCGGTACTTCGAAAAACATTGTTGGCACCGGTAAAACCAAAACAAATTCCAGAAACTGCCCAATGGTTAAGCGGTGAAGGTGCTGGTTCCTGGTTTAATATTGAATTACAAGGGAAAAGTTATAAGATTACCCGTTTCAGTCCAGAGGGTAAAACCGAATGTATAAGTGATTTTGCGATAAATAATCAGCAAAAATTTGATATCACCCAAGCTTATAATTTTGATTATTTAAGTCATTGTCAAAAAGTTGTAATTCATCAAAACGGACAAAAAATTGAGTTTGTCAGGCTGGCAAAAAACACTGTTTCTTCTGAAGCAAAAAGTACTGGTAACCGGAATCAATTTTTATCTTCCGAATCTTCCATTGCAGTGTAAATTCTGAAGTTGTTTAAAGTAAATGGGGAATTTCGAGAGTGACATAATGATTTCAGTGGCAAAACTCAATTTTTTGAGCATAGTCTTAGCTACGTACGAAAAATTAGCTGAAGCCAATGAGATCAACCCCGAGTCCTCGGGGCAGTTTTTCAAATTTATTTTAAACAACTTCTCTAAAATGTCATCGGTATGAGAAGAAGTTTTATCGTTGTATTTTTTGTATTGTCAGTAGTAATATCATGTGCTGAAAAAACGGGTGTCAAACAAGTTAGTCCATTGGAATTTAATGAGTTGATTAAAAAGTCGGGTGGAGTTTTGTTGGATGTTCGAACACAAATGGAATTTAAAAACGGTCACATCGAAAATTCGGGCCAGCTTAACTATTACGCATTTGATTTTAAAAAGAAGCTTTTGTTGCTTCCTCAAAACGAACCCATTTATTTGTATTGTAACACCGGATACCGAAGCGACAGGGCAGCACGGTATTTAGTTGAAAACGGCTACCAAAATGTTTATAATCTGGAACATGGAATTATGGATTGGGAACTAAAAGATTTACCGGTTGTTATTTCTCCCGATGCAAAACCCGATACCGACAATAAAATGAATGTAGCCGATTATGAAAATCTTCTGCAAACTCAGAACCCTGTTTTTATCGATTTTTATGCACCTTGGTGTGGCCCCTGCCGGCGAATGATGCCCATGATTGACAGTTTAAAAGTAGAGTATCACGAGCAAATCGAAGTTGTTAAAATAAATGTCGATGCCAGCAAAAAACTGGCGAAGGAGCTGGGGCTTAAAGGAGTTCCATACCTGGCCTTTTATAAAAACGGCAAATTGGTTTATTCAAAAAACGGGATGGTTTCAAGAAAAGAAATCACCGATCTGTTTAATGAGAATTTGTAATTCTTTTAAGGGATATGCAAGATCTTCTTTTATATCTTTTGCTTGGGGCAGTTACCTGTACCATCGGTGCCGTTCCGCTTGGCCTGGTAAATCTTTCGGTAGTCGATGAGGCAGTAAATACAACAGTTCGCAAGTCGATGGCAATTGCTTTTGGAGCAGCTTTTATAGAAATATTATTTGCATTGGCGGCTTTGTTTGCCGGTGCAGCATTGGATAACACATTATCGGGAAGTTTGGTGGTTAAGGGTTTCGTGTTTGCAATACTTTTGCTCGCAGGATTATGGTTTTTACTAAAAAAGAACAAACCCATTCAGATTAAGAATGGATTACAATCCTATGCTTTTGTAAAAGGAGCCTTTTTAAATCTGATTAGTATTCAGGTGTTATTATTTTGGATGATTGCGATAACTATTCTTTCAGTCCGGAATATTTTGCCCGATTCAAAAGGACAGGTAATTCTATTTATTTCAGGGGTGTGGTTGGCAAAGATTATGGTTTTGAGAGCCTATGCAATACTGGCAAAAAGGGTGTTGGCAAAATCTAAAACAATATCAAAACAAATAAATCTAATAATTGGTATTATCCTGATTTTAGCTGCAATATTTCAGTTGCTAAGATTTGGTGTGTAACAATAAATTATTACCAATTCCGGATTTAATGTTGTAAATTAAATGAGATTGGAAACCAGTATAAATTATTGCTACTGAAAATATTAAATATGCTTAAACAAATTACTACGGCTGATTTATTAAATTCATTGGAGTTTTCGAATACTAAAATTGTTGATGCCAGATCAGTTGATGCCTATAATGGCTGGAAATTGAAAATTGAAAAACGGGGCGGTCATATAAAAAATGCCAAAAGTATACCGGCAAAATGGTTAAAATACATCGATTGGATAGAAATTGTCAGAAGGAAAGATATTGTTCCTGAAAATCACATTGTCATTTATGCTTATTCAAATGAAGAGGCGGAAAAGGTTGGCGAAAGATTTTTAAAATCGGGTTATAACAAAGTATCAGTCTATAAAGATTTTGTTGAAGAATGGTCTGCCAATCCGGATTTTCCCATGCAAAAGATGGAGCGTTATAAAAACCTGGTTTCAGCACGGTGGGTAAACGAATTGATTTCAGGAGGAAAACCGGCAGAATACGATAATGATAAATATGTTGTAGTCCATTCTCATTATCGCAACAGGGATGCTTATTTAAGCGGTCATATTCCCGGGGCAATTGATATGGATACTTTGGCTTTGGAAACGCCGGAAACCTGGAATCGTCGTTCACCAAAGGAAATAGAAACGGCACTTGAAAAACATGGAATTACTTCAGATACTACAGTTGTTTTATATGGAAAATATATGTTTCCCAACAACGATGACCCTTTCCCGGGAAGTGCTGCAGGGGATATCGGTGCCATCCGAAATGCATTTATTATGATGTACGCCGGTGTAAAAGATATACGGGTTTTAAATGGAGGTTTTCAATCGTGGCAGGATGCAGGTTTTGAAATTAGCACGGTTGATGAGCCCAAAGTTCCGGTTTCAGAATTTGGTGTAAAAATACCCCAAAAACCAGAATTGGCGGTAGATACACCCGAAGCAAAAAAAATGATTGTTTCCCCAAATGCTGAACTGGTTTGTGTGCGAAGCTGGCCCGAATATATCGGCGACGTAAGTGGCTACAATTATATTGAAGCCAAAGGCCGGATTCCGGGAGCAGTTTTTGCCGACTGTGGCAGCGATGCCTATCACATGGAGAATTATCGTAACGTTGACCACACCACCCGCGAGTTTAATGAAATTGCTGAAATCTGGCTTAAGAATGGAATCTCACCTGATAAACACCTTGCATTTTATTGCGGAACCGGATGGCGCGGCAGTGAAGCATGGTTTAATGCCTGGTTAATGGGCTGGCCAAAAGTTTCGGTTTACGATGGTGGCTGGTTTGAGTGGAGTAATGATCCAAACAATCCATTCGAAACCGGAATACCTGAAAAATTAAAAGCAGAAAACTGAATCTTATGGAACAAAAAATAATTCTTGCCGAATTGGCAAAAGATACTTTAATAGGATTGTCTGCCAATCCTAAATACTTACTATCCAAATATTTTTATGATGATACAGGCAGCGCAATTTTTCAGAAAATAATGAATATGCCCGAATATTATCTTACCAATTGCGAACATGAAATTTTTACCCAACAAAAAAAACAAATAATAGAGGCCTTTCTAAAAGAAACCAAAGGTTTTGATTTGATAGAACTTGGCCCGGGAGATGGACTTAAAACAAAAATATTGCTCAATACGATGGCTCAGGGTGCCATCCCGTTTAATTACATCCCAATCGACATTAGTAAAAAAGCAAATATCGGTTTGGTTAAAAGTCTGGCAGAAGAAATTCCGGATTTAAATGTAAAAGCCCAAACAGGAGATTTTTTTAAAGTGATGAAAATGCTTAACGGGCATTCATCACTTCGGAGAATAGTTTTGTTTCTGGGTTCAAATATTGGTAATTTCTCGGAGGAAGAAACAGATACATTTTTAGGTCAGATTTCGGAATTTACCCAAAAGGGAGACAAAGTTCTGATAGGATTTGATTTAATAAAATCTCCTGAAATAATTATAAAAGCTTACGACGATCCTCACGGATTTACGAAAGATTTTATTTTAAATCATTTGGCAAGGTTAAATCGTGAATTGGATGCAAATTTTAATTTGTCAGATTTTAGCCAACACACCTCATACAATCCACAAACAGGTGCTGTAAAAAACTATTTGATTTCCAAAGTTGATCAGAAGGTAACTATCGGAGGACTTGAAAAATCGTTTCATTTTAAAAAATGGGAAAGTATTTTTATGGAACTTTCGCAAAAGTTCGAATTAGAAACCATAAATAAATTGGCATTCCAACATGGGTTCAGGGTTGAAAAACATTTTACTGATAGCAGGAACTACTTTGTTGATTCTTTGTGGGAGAGGCGTTAATAAAGATGGTTACCAATAGCTTTATATTCGGTATTTTTTACAATTACTAATTGGTTCGAAGTTTGAAGTGCGAAGATATAAACAGTTTGGTTGAACGTTTTCTTCCCATTCTGCCTTTCCAAACACCCTCTTAAATTTGTCATTCCGAATCCGCCGTCTGGCGGAGAGGAATCTGTCTATCCAGACAGAAGGGATGTTATTTTAAGAAGTATTTCCAAAGAATGCCAGATAAATCAATGCTTAAACATCGCTTCGTAATGCGGCATTTTTTCAAATATTCCTCCACCGGTTTTGTAAAACTCTTTGTCTAATTTATAAACTCCGTTTTTTGCCTGCACCCAGTTTCCATCTTTCATGGGGTGGTAGCTTAACATGGTATTCCAGTTTTTATAGTTTTGGTGACCATTACTTTCAATCAAACCGAGGTTTCCCATTCCCGGGAAGGAACCAAGACGTGCTGCTACATTTTTATTCCATTCAACCAAAATCGGATTTACCGTAAGGTCGGCACAAAAACAAGGCACATTTCTTTTCTGAGCTTCTTTTGCAATTTTTAGGGTCATACTCAGGGTTTTTGCAATGGCTTTTAAAGCAATCGCACCGTACCCCATTTGCATCCGTTTTATTGCATCTTTATCGGTGTGGGCACTTTCATCGGCAGCCAAACGAACCGGAATATCACTTACATCGATTTCCAACTCTTCGGCAAAAGGTTCTTCAATAATTGCTATCTGCTCAAAGGCCCCAATTTCTTTTGCATGGTCGAGTAGTTTCATCAATGTCTCCTTTTTTTCGTATCTGCCATTGGCATCGAAATAATAGGGAAGTTTCCCATCTCTGGTGTGCGGTGTTCGAACTTCTCCAATTGCTTTGTGAATGGCCGAAAGTCTGGCTTTATCTTTCTCAAGCATTTCTTCCTGAGTACCGGGTTGACCGATTTTTATTTTCATAAAAAAGTAACCCTCATCCACCGCAGATTTTATTTCATCGATTGGAATGGTATAGGCCATCAACGGTATGGCAGCTGCCTCTTTATGTTGTGAAGAAAGTGCAGGACGGTAAGTCTCTGGAATCATTTCATCAAAAGTACTGATGCTGTTTTCTTTGGCATAAAGCAGCCAGGCAGCATTGTCCAGCCCAACCAAAGCATTTAAAGCAAAAGTTTTTCTGAGATGAGGATTAGCAGTAATTTTTTGTCCATATTCATAAACTTCGGGAAGAATATTTTCAAGCAATTCAACCGGGGCTGTAAAACTTTGTCCGTTTGCAATTTGCAAAGCACGTTCCGAGAGTGCATACATCAATGCATTTCCGCCACTTTCAGAATACGAGGCAAAAACTTTGGCATCTGACCACAAAACGTTTTGGGTGCACAAACCAATTTCGTGGTTACCCGAATCACTTTCCATATAATTTACGGTTTGCCAGATTTCGGTCATGTAACCGCCTTTAAATCCAAATGGTCTGATTAGTGGTTCGCGTTCAAAATTTGAATCAACTCTGGTAATTTTTATTTTTTTATTTGCAGGTGTAAATAAAGGATTGGCCAGACCATTAATCCCTGACAAAGTTGCAACACTTGCAGCTCCGGTGGTTTTTATAAAACTTCTTCTTGAAAAGGAATGATTCATTACAGTTCGATTTGATGTTTTTTCATTTTGTTGCGCAACCAGTCTAAATCCTTTTTCATAAAAGTGTAGATTTTTTCAGGCTCCATGGTAGTTTCTCTGTCTCCATGTTGTGCGCCTCCCAAATCGTATTCATAATGAATGCTGATTGGGGCTTCAACATCAAGAGTTTTATACTCTTTTAAAAACTCATCGAATTTTACCATACCGTCACCCAGCAAAACGTTTTGGAGTTGCCATACTCTCTTTTCATTTTGTAACCATATAAAATCTTTGATACATAGAGTACGAATCCAGGGTTCAACTCTTTTCATTCCGAGCTTCCATGAGTAAGCGCCTTCCACAATGGCGTGCCTGATATCGTATTGAATTCCAAAGTGTTCAGGGTTTACATCTTTTACCAATTCATATAAATCCCATACCGGCGCCCCGATATTAATTCCTGAATGATTTTGATATCCTCCATGGATGCCCAGTTTTTCATTTAATTTGGCAAGCTGTTCAAGTTGTCTTTTATAAATATCGAGGTTTTGCTGAATGGTGTTTTTATGATCGTATTTCAAATATCCAAGACGATAATATTTTATGCCGGAATCAGCCGCTACTTTTAACAATTCCACCGAAACGGGATCCTCGGCGTTGCTAATATTGGTTACCATCATTGGAACACCAACACCGGCTTTTTCATAAATTTTCACTGCTTTGGAAAGTTCAGCTTTAGCATTCCCTGGTTCAATTTGTCCTTTTGGACGAACAGTCATATCCGCACCATCAAAACCCATTATTGCCAGCACTTCAGCACTCTCTTCGATACTTAAAAACTGCAGGCATTTAGTAAAAGCGCAAACCGGGCGTTTGGGCATTTTTATAGAAATACTGCTTTTTGCCAATCCGGCTCCGGCAATGCCAATACCAGCTGCAGAAATTCCGGTTGTTTTGATAAAATTTCGTCGTTGCATAAATGTTTAAAGTTTAAAGTTCAAGGTTTAAAGTGTAAAGAAACATCTTCGGACTTCCGACTTCGGACTTCCGACTTCCTCACAATTTCCATGGTTTACGGTATTCGTAATGTAACATTTTGTTGGCTACGTTGTTGTTGGTGAATTTTTCCTTTTCTGCATCCCATTCGAGCCTTGTTTTTGTTGCCAGTGCAATGTTAGCCAGATGTGCGAAACTAGTTGACCGATGTCCGTCTTCGAGTGTGCAAAGCGGAGTATTTCTTGATTTTATACAATCAAGGAAATCTCTAATCAATGCCCCTGTTGATCCTGAGCTACTTCCATCGGACAAAAGTTCATCTTCAACCCTGTATTCTTCAGGCTCAATTTGTGAATCCCATTTTTGAAACTGCCCCGGTTTTCCGGGAACGATTTTATATCCGTTTTCATCGGCAAAAAGGGTTCCTTTTGTTCCTCTTAATTCCAGTTCTCCATAGGGTAAAAGGTTTCCACTACTGGCTTCAAAAATGTTAAACGAAATCATCTTTTTTGACGGGAATTCAAAAGTTACCTGCATAGTATCGGGGATATCCCCATCATGATCAAGTACGAGTTGTCCTCCATGTGCCGATAATGCCGAAGGTGCTGTTTCGCCCATCATCCAGCGGATTACATCCATGTAATGTACTCCCCAGTTTCCCATTTGCGATGAATAATGACTCCACCAACGGAAAAAATATGGAGCAATATTGTATTGATATGGCCGAGCAGCGCGAGGACCCAACCACATATCCCAGTTAAAATCTTTTGGGGGTTGTTCGGGTTGAAGTTTCCCAATACCATTAGGAGCCAGGTTACTTATTCTTGCAGCCCAGGCAGTGGTGACTTTTCCTATTTTTCCTACCGGAATTTCTTTGGCCAGTTTCTGATAAGTTTTGTTTCCTCTTCGGTTTAAACCAACTGCCACAACTCTGTCGCTGGCTTTCCATTCGTTTACCATGGTTCTGCCTTCAACAATAGTTTGAGTCAGTGGTTTTTCGACATAAACATCTTTGCCTGCTTTAATGGCATCAATCGTTTGTATCGCATGCCAGTGGTCGGGAGTGGCGATACAAACGGCATCCACATTTTTATCTTCGAGAAGTTTTCTATAATCTTCGTAAAGTTTAGGTGTTTTTTCAAATTTTTCTCCAAGATTAGGAATTCGTCCCCTCAAATCTTTGATATAACGCGGGTCGACTTTGCTACGGTCACGAAGCATGTAGGGTTCGTAAACGTCGCAAAGTGCTGTAACTTCAATATCCGTGTTTTTCATAAACAAGTGGAGCAATTGCGAGCCACGATTTCCTACTCCTATAAATCCCATTCTGATTTTATCGTTGGCTCCAAAAACACGATTTGATTTAACCGAACCAAGTGCATTAATTCCGAAGGAAATCCCTGCTGTTGCCAGAGTTGATTTTGCTACAAATTCACGACGGGAGTGATTTTGCTGGTTTTCCATATTATTCGGTTTAAGAAAGTTTTGATTTTAAAGGGGTAATTTACAAAATAATCGGTGCTTCTTTAAAACAGAAAGTTAAAATCTATTCAAATCTTCTAATTTTGAAAAAAATCTGATTAAACTATGAAGACCACGATTCTTAATTTTATTCTTTTCTTTTCAACTGGTTTTGGATTTGCTCAAAATACCGAAGGTTTTCCATTTATTCTTCCTAATGAAAAACCAGATCGCGAAATGAGTTTAGCCATGGAACGTAATTATAATGCCTACATGGCACCAAGGCCTGAGCACAACGAATTATATTCTCAGTTTAAATACACGAAACTTCAGGGTTTTGATTATAACGGGGGCGATGGAACGATTTCACGTCGTGACCCTTCAAAAATCATTTTTGCAAATGGCAAATACTATGTTTGGTATACCTATCGAAATACTCCAACGCATCCACAGGGAGCTGATAAATGCAACGACACAATTCCTTCTTCAGATTGGGATTTATGCGATATTTGGTATGCAACCAGCGAGGATGGATTTACCTGGGAGGAGCAGGGAGTTGCAGTTCCAAGGCCACCAAAGCCAAATGTGGGCTGGCGTTCGGTAACTACTACCGATATTTTGGTATATAAGGGAAAATACTATCTCTACTATCAGGGATTTATGGAAGCCAGTGGATTGCGGGGTGATGATTGTCCGGTAGCAGTTTCATATGCCGATTCTCCCGATGGACCCTGGACACCATACAACAAAATAGTAATCGAAAATGGTGCTGAGGGAGAATGGGATCAGTATTCGATTCACGATCCTCACCCCTTTGTTTACAAGGATAAAATTTATCTCTACTATAAATCCGATTTTGATGGCGACCCGCGTTTGGTGCGAATGCAGGGACTGGCCATGGCTGATAATCCGCTGGGGCCCTTTACAAAACATCCCTTAAATCCGGTGATTGCATCGGGGCACGAAACTTCGTTTTTCCCGTTTAAAGAGGGAATGGCAGCCATGGTTACCCGTGATGGAAACGAGCATCATACCATACAATATGCAAAAGACGGTGTGAATTTTGAAATAGCATCGATCGTTTCTTTATTGCCCAATGCTGCAGGATCATTTGTTCCCGATGCTTTTAACAGCAAAGGAAATGGCCGGGGAATAACCTGGGGACTTTCTCATGTAATAGCTGCCAATGGCTGGGAAAAAAACCATGCTGTTTTGCTTCGTTTTGATTGTGATTTGAGTTTGGATATAGATGACCCGGATATGAAAAATCATTATGAGTATTATCGTCCTGAGTTTTTTTATAAACATGGATTAAATGAAAAACAGCTTAAAAGGATTGAGCTCCAAAATAAAGAATTGATAACAAAATAGCTATTTAAAATTCAGTGTTTTTGATAAATGTTTTTTGAATCTATTTCTTCCTGAAAAACCGTTTTTGGTTGATTATAAAACTCAATAAAACTTTTATTTGCCGGACAATCCGGAGTTGGGCCATAAGCACCATGGTCGGTAGGTGCATATGGATTTCGCCAGGTAAGAACATAAGATAAATCATATGGTTCAAGAATGTCGAAAACTTCCATCCACCAGTTATGGTTTTTTGCCAGTAGTCCACCGGTTTCGCTAACTGCTGCAATTTTCCCTTTCTCTTTGGCATAGGTTGACACCAGTTCTGCGCAAAATTTTAAAGTTTTCTTGTAAAACGGATCACGGTCATACTTGTCAAAAGCAACAACATCTATTAAATCATCTCCGGGGTAGCGTTCCAGATATTCTTTTTCCGAATTTACCCCATCTGTTGAATAAGAATACAAAACATGGTGAATCCCCTTTTCTTTTTGCAGATAATTTACAGTAAATCGCCAAAGTGCCTTTTAATCTTCTGGTGCACAAAGATTTTTGCCCCACCAAAACCAGCTTCCTGTATGTTCGTGAAAAGGTCTGAAAATTACAGGAACATAAACACCATCTTTTGTTTTTAATTCATTAAAATAATTGGCAAGAATATCGAGCCATGAAACATATAATTTATGTTTTTCACCTCCGGGGAGTATAGAAGCCACAACTTTTTTGGACGATACATCCCATGATGAACCTCCCGTGTATGGATTTCTTAAATGCCAGCTTATCGTGTTTATTCCTCCCCGTTCATAAACCTCAATAATCCAGTTTTTAATATTTTCAAATTTTACTGAATCGAGACTCCTTTCATCGCCCAGTTCCAGATGCCCGATTTCCCAACCATAAACAGCCGGATAATCACCGCACACATCTTTTGTGTCCGATTTACCTTTTATATTCCACCAGTCCAGACCATAGGCCAAATCATCCTGATGCCCATACATCATTTTTTCTTTCTGAAGTTCAACCAGATTTTTATATAAGTTCAATGTTTCTTTTGTTGCATTTTTATCTGTTGGATTTATTGCAAGGCCCCAAAATGTTATAAGAAAAAGCAAAGAGGTAAGATAGGTTTTCATTTTGTATTGATTTATTAAATGTTGCATTTTAAGGGTAAAAATATTCTAATAAAGCCAATTTTCAAATGTATAATGGTAATAAGGTCTATTATCTTGGGCAGATAAAATTTTGTATTCTAAATCAGGGTTATTAACAAGTCCTTCCGGATTTTGAATCCTGGTTATTCATAAATTAATCAGTTGACAATTATGATTTCTGCCTGAAAATTAATACTTTCACCACGAAATACAGTGGACGCTAAATAATTGTATTACTTATAAGTTTATTTGCCTTGCCCGGAATAGGGTATGTTTTTTATTTAACATTAAATCATTAGTTATGAAAAAAATAGCTTTTATAATGATGGTGGCGATGTCAATATTGTCAGTGTCATGTGATAAAATTGAAGATGTTACTGTTGGTTTTGAAACAGCAATCAAAGCAGATATGCCTGTTGTATCACAAAAAACCGGAGCTGATGAATTTAGCTTTGTAGGAGGAGGTGTTTTTACTTTATCTTCTGATCAGGAGATAAGAAAATACATGGATAATATCCAGGATTTAGTTCCTTTAAATGGTTCCTTAATTCAGTTTAACGGAGCAAAAGAAGGTAATAAAATTTTGAATATGACTTTGAAATATGGAATTCAAACCAATGCTAATGAAGAGCCTTCAATGGTTACTGCGTTTGGTTTTTTTGGTCAGTTAGGAGAAAAGAACGGAACGATAGATTATCAAGACGACAGTTGGTCTCCTAATTTGATAAAGGCGATGTATGAAAACAAAGACAAGGTGTTTGTAATCAAACTTGAAGGAAAATCGAATTACAACATAAATGCGCCGGTAAAACTAGATGTTCCTGTAAAAGTAAACACAACTCCATTACAATAGTAAACCAAAGCTCTCAGCTAAAAGGATTAATGTTGCTGACATATTAATCCTTTTATTTTCAAATAAATGTAGTTCCCGGAACATTCATTTATTATGCAAAAAAGGAATAGTTTTTGTACATTGAGTGGGCAAAGACTCACGATATGAAAAACTTTACCTTCTTTTCTTTTGCTTTTTTCTTGGCCCTGATTGGTTCTGTTTTCGCATCAGAAACGGATTCCACAAACAATTCAAACTCGATTCTGTACGAAAAACTATACCTCCATGTAGATCGTGAATTATATGCGCCGGGCGACGATATCTGGTTTAAATCGTATTTGGTAAGTGGTATCAATAACAAACTGATTCCGGGGTACAAAAACATTTATATACAGTTAATTTCAGAGTCAGGAGAACCTGTAAAAAGAAGTTTGTTGCTTTCAAAAGATGGTACGGCACATGGCGATATTCACCTTCCGGATAATATTGCGGATGGAAATTATACAATTCGGGCATTTACCAAATATCTGGCAAATTTTGGCGAAGAGAGTTTTTTTCACAAAAAGATTATGATCTCGGGATCAAAAAACTCATTCGAAATTGACAAAGATCCAAATGAAAAAGCATCAAAAATAGATGTGGCCTTTTTACCTGAAGGAGGTGCATTTGTTTTGAATGCAATCAATCACATTGCTTTTAAAGCCATAAACGAAAAGGGGAAAGGAATAAAAATAAATGGAAAGGTAGTAGACGAAACAGGTGCAGAAGTGGTGTCTTTCCGGACATCATACAAAGGAATGGGTAAGTTTATTATGATGCCACAGGAGGGGAAAAGTTATTTTGTTCTTATTGATGATTATCCTGAATTTAACTATCAGTTTGAAGCTGCACGTTCGGATGGAATCAGCCTGAATTACAAACCTGATGGAAGCTATTTGCAATTTACATTATCAAGAAATTTAAAAATTACCCGACCTCAGAACTTTGTCCTTAAAGCAACACATAAAGGCATCGAGCTTTTTAACTCAAGAATAACAATGAATGAGTTTCAACATGCTCAAAGATTATATAAAGGCCTGTTTCCGCTGGGAATATCGAAAATTACAGTCACTGATAGTTACGATAACATTGTCGCAGAACGGATGGTATTTATTCGCAATAACACTGAAAAATCAATTCAACTGGATGTCAACAAAGAAGATTTTACAACGCGTGAGAGGGTAAATATTCATGTGTCATCTTTACTTGATCAGGCGGATACTATTGTTTCAAATTTATCCGTTTCGGTTGTTCATGAGGATTATTTGAGTAATACCGGAAACAGTCAAACCATAGAAAGTTATTTACTTTTGGATTCGGAATTAAAAGGAGCCATTGAAGCGCCGGCATCCTACTTTTTTGATGAACAAAACCTTAGTGCTGATGAAAAGCTGGATTTGGTAATGATGGTAAATGGATGGCGCTCTTATTACTGGGATGATCTGGAAAAATTCAGGGGAATTGAACTGCCCGACTGGGCCGATTTTGGATTAACACTGGAAGGCAATGTTGTCAAACAATGGGGTAAAAAACCGGTTGAAGATGGAAAAGTGGTTATTGGACCTTTCTCAAATAGTTTTCTTTTTATAGAAGCCAGAACCGATGAACAGGGTTATTTTATGTTCGATAAACTTTATTTGAAAGACAATGCAAAAATAATGATCAATGCAGAAACAAAATCGGGCAATAAAAGAAATGACATAAATATGGTTCCGCAACATAGTCTGGATATGCCGCTTGCTCCGGATAAATTAGATCAATGTTGTTTCGATATTGATATTCCTTTTAAGTTTTACCGCGAAAACTATTATCGCCTTCAGGCCGAAAAAGAATATGAAGTAAAAACCGGAATTTTATTGGGTGAAATTCAAGCTATTGGCAGCAGGAAGGTTGGTGATGGACATTTTAGGATTTATGGCGATGCTGATGTCTCAATGAAAGTTCTTGATGAAGATATTGAAAGTTACTTTAATGTTTTGGATTATCTGGATGGCAGGGTAGCCGGAGTAGTGGTAGTTGGAGAGGAAGTAAGAATCAGAGGAGCTGCCAGAAATCCATTATTACTTGTTGATGGAGTAGAGTCATTTTGGGAAGATATGATTAATATACCAATGGGAGATATTGATAAAATTGAAGTATTAAAATCAGCTTACTCAACTTCAATTTTTGGTTCAAAAGGAGGAGACGGAGTTCTTTCAATTTTAACAAAAGTTGGGAAAGGTGAATGGGAGAACAACTGGGTAAGAAATGTTCATGGAAGAATTACTCCTACTGTATTTGGATTTCAGCAGCCAAGAGAATTTTATTCGCCAAAATATGCAATCGAAAATATTAACGATGCCAGGCCCGATAAACGGCCTACATTACTTTGGAATCCGGATGTAGAAGTAATAGATGGAAAGGCAAATATCCAGTTTTTTACTGCCGATAACCTTGCCCGCTATAAAGTTTATGTTGAAGGAATTAGTAAAACCGGTAAAATTTGTAGTGGTTATGCCAATTTTGCTGTTTCTATTCCAAGGAACTAAACTACTGTTTCTTATATTCGGGATTGGCCTCAGAAGGTACAAGAGCATTTGTCTTTTTTTGCCACATTAACAAGTCGTGTAACAATTCGTTTCTTTTTTCAACTTCAATATTACAAAGGTTATTGGTTTCGCTGATGTCGTTTTTGATGTTGTACAGTTCTACAGAATTGTTGGTTTCTATATTTTCAAAACCACCATCAAGCACCCATTCTTCATGAAATTGGAGTAATTTATAATCTCCTTTGCGAATTACACTCACCGGGCGTGTTCGGAAAACCGGATCGCGAGAATCTTCTTTTAATCCTGCATAAGCTTCCAAATATCCCGGAAAATGCCAGAAGATTGCTTCCCTCAAAATTTCATTTTTTCCTTCCAAAAGTGGAACTAAACTTTCCCCATCAAGATTATAATTTTCAGGTTTTTCAGCTCCGGCCAAATCAAGGAAAGTGGTATAAAAATCAGTGCTGATAATAACTTCCTCACAATTTGAATTGGCAGTAATTTTTCCCGGCCAGTAGGCAAACATGGGTTCCCGGATCCCGCCTTCGTAGTACATCCCCTTTCCTCCACGCAAAGGTTTTTGGCAAGTGAAAGTTCCATGGCCTCCATTATCGGAAAAGAAGATGATAATGGTGTTTTCACTCAGTCCCAGCTCTTCCAGAGTTTGATTTACTCTGGCTACACTTTCATCTACGCTTTCAATCATAGCAGCATATTCAGTATTATTGTGACAATCCATTCCTTCTTTGGTTTTGTATTTGGCTTTTATTTCATTTTTTGCCTGAATTGGAGTATGTACAGCATAATGGGATAAATACAAGAAAAAAGGATTGCCGGATTCTATAGGGTTATTTTCTTTGATAAAATTAACAGCCACATCGGTAAGATGGTCGGTTAAATACATACTATCCGGATTCCAGTGCCCATAGGGGTAATCCAAATGATGACGTTCAATTCCAAAGTCAAAACCCTGTTCTTCAGGTGTGTTCCGAACATGCCATTTCCCTATGGCTGCACTTACATAACCTGACGGTTTTAAAGCTTCGGCAATACTTATATTTTCCAGGGGTAAAGTTTCGTTGTTTTTAACGGGAATAATTCTGCGGGTTTCAGATTTGCCACGATCGGAACCTCCCACGGTAAATACACCGTGTCGGGGTGAATATTGTCCGCTAAGTAAACATGCCCGGGTTGGTGCACAATTGGCTGCGTTGGCATAGGCCTGTGAAAAAATCATACCGCCCCGTGCCAGCTTATCAATATTTGGGGTTTCATAATATTCCGAGCCCATAAAACCTACATCTTTCCATCCCAGGTCGTCGATAAAAATGAAGACAATGTTGGGTTTAGTTCCTGATAGATTGGTTGTTTGCTGGTTGTTGTTTGTTGAGCAGGCGATCATAAAAAGGGCTACTGCGAGTACGAAGATTATTTTCATTGGATTGGTTTTTTGTGAGTTAAAAATAGTGAATTATGGTTTATGTAGATGATAGTTGAAAAAAATCCGAATATGTTACATTTTGTAATTTACATTTTGTAAATTGCATTTTGTAAATTATAGTATTTTGTAATATGAAAATTGAGAAACCATTTACACCATTTCCTTCAGTTGGATATTTTGGCCCCGAGTATTTTTGCGATAGAGAAAAAGAAACCGAAACTCTGGTTGGTAATATTAAAGGTGGCCAATCTACCACACTTGTTTCAATACGAAGAATTGGTAAAACAGGCTTAATAAAACATTTACAACATCGAATAAGAAAGGATTTCATTTGTATATATGTAGATATTCTACCCACTGAAAATAGTATTGATTTTTTAAATGCCTTAGCCACCGCTATTCTTAATTCCGTTCCCGAAAAAACCAACATTGGAGCAAAAATCTGGAAGTTTATTCAAACACTTCGCCCGGTAATCAGCTATGATTCTTTATCCGGATCGCCCAATGTTTCATTTAATGTTCAGCCTAAAGAAAGTGAACGTCATATTGAAAATCTTTTGGCTTTTCTGGAACAACAAGAAAAACCGGTGGTATTTGCCATCGATGAATTTCAGCAAATACTTGAATATCCTGAAAAAAATATGGAAGCATGGTTGCGTACAATTGTTCAACAACTAAAAAATATTGTTTTTATTTTTTCCGGTAGTCAGCCTCATTTAATGCACGAAATGTTTGCTAATCCTTCAAAACCCTTTTTTCGAAGTACAGTATTTCTTCAATTAGAAAAAATTGAAGCAAGTGTTTACCAAAAGTTTATACTTCAAAAGTTTACCGATGCCAAAAAAGAAATATCTGAAAAAGTTGCTTTGGAAATATTAACCTGGACCAATGTTCATACCTATTTTGTTCAACTTTTATGTAATCGTGTTTTTGTTAATTCCGAAGAAAAAGTAACGACTGAAATCTGGCAAAACGTGGCTCAAAAAATGCTTGAGGAACAGCAAGCTTTGTTTTTAGGATATAGAAACATCTTAACAGGAGAACAATGGAAACTGCTAAAAGCCATTGCTAAAGAAGGTCAAACTTATTTGTTAACCTCCAAAAACTTTGTTCAAAAATATACCTTAGGAAGTCCGGCAACCGTATTACGGTCCTTAAAATCGTTGCAAAAGAAAAGCTTTATTTATAAACAGTTCGATGAAAAGGGCAATGCATATTACAGCGTTTACGATGTCCTTTTCCAACGTTGGATTCAAAATCAATATTAACCATGCTTTGTATAAACCTAAAAAATACCAATCCTTTCTTTTGTCTGGCAGCTGAAGAATATCTGTTAAAAAATTTTTCCGAAGATATATTTATGCTTTGGAGGAGCGAAAACACGGTGGTTGTGGGCAAACACCAAAATGCCCTGGCCGAAATAAATTATCCCTATGTTCGCGAAAAAAACATTACAGTTGCTCGCAGAATTTCGGGAGGTGGAACAGTAGTTCACGACAATGGAAATGTAAACTTTACATTCATTAAAAATGTTAAAAGTCCGGCAGAAATTTCGTTTAAACTGTTTACCGAGCCGGTTGTTGAAGCACTGGCAAAACTGGGAATCAAAGCCACCACTTCAGGAAGAAATGATTTGCTAATCGAGGATTTAAAAATATCAGGTAACGCAGAGCATGTTTATAAAAACCGGGTTTTGCATCATGGTACTTTACTTTTCGATTCGGATTTAAATAACCTTGGAAAGGCAATAAAAGTAGTTCCGGGAAAATATGAAAGTAAGGCTGTTCAATCCAACCGAAGCAAGGTGGCCAATATTTCCGGTTTTTTGAAAAATAAAATGAAAATCCAGGAATTTATTCATTTCCTTTTGGATGTTCAGCTAAGAAAAGATGGAAATACAAAATTCAGTTTGAATGATTTGGATTCAGAAATCATTCAGAAATTAGCGTTCGAAAAATTCGAAACATGGGATTGGCGCTGGGGATATTCGCCTAAATACACTTTTAAAAACAAGGTTGAAATTGAAGGAAAAATACTGCAAATTAAATTAAATGTAAAAAAAGGAATAATTGAAAAATGTATCCTTTCTGGTACATACTTTACTGAGGAAGAGAGGATTTTAATTAGTCAAAATTTGTCAGGCAAAAAGCATACTTTTGAAGATTTACAAAATATTCTTCAAACTGATTCAAGGGAGTTACTCTATTCCTTTTTTTGATTAACCTAAGTTTATTCTTTGATTAACATTTTCCCTGTTGCACTTTTTCCCGCAGAACTGCTTAATCGGTAAATATAAAATCCCGATTTTAATTCATTTCTTTTAAAAGTGAACATGTGTTTTCCATTTGAAAAATAACCCAGGTCCTTTTCAGATAGTTTTTTCCCGTTAATGTCGTAAACTTCAAAAGAAAAATGCCCCGGATTTTTTACGGTAAAAGCGATTTGAGTATGTTGGGTGAAAGGATTTGGAAAATTATTTAATTCAATATCATTCCCGAAATCATTCGCACTTATTTCATTGTTTGAAGTATTTATACTTGTTAGTCTTAAATCAAGCGTATTTATTGATTTTGGAGGCACAACAAACATTGTATCTGTGAGGTAATCCGTGGTAATAAAATCTGTATCTTCAGTTGTTGAATATGCTGTTGCATTAAGAATCTCAAAACCCGGTACCTGAACTTTAATTTTTAAAGTATCTGTTGCAGATCTATTGATTAGCACCATAGATGCCGAATCTGAAGTTGAACTTATAAAAGCAGTTGAACGAATATTTCCGCTATTTAATGAAGTACTGATTCTTTGCCATCCGGGATGAATAAATGCCGAATAATGTTTAAACACATAAAAATCTTTTGTGCGGTTATAACCCACAGAATTTTCCCATTTTGAACGATCCCAGGGAAAATGCAGATTCACCAATCCTCCTTCACTCCAAATCAAATCCCAGTATAAATAAGCACTTACATTTTCCTGTTCCAGCGATTGAAAAATCATTCCTGCCAAAACAAACCATTCGGCACGCGAATACTCGGTTTGAAAATGAGGAATATCAGGATGGTATTTTCCTACTTTTGCATAGTTGGAAGACGTAAAAGGATCATCTTTTACCGTCCCGCTTTCAGCACCATGATATAAATGATGACTGATAGCATGTATTTTTTTACGGTCGAGAACATTTACATAATTTTCTACGGCATTATAACCAATACCAACACATTCGGGCCCAACAAACAAGGGTGGATTTTCACGTTGGATTACTGAATCGTAAACAGCGTTAAGTGCTTTATTATAACCCGCAATTGTATCCGAACTTGTAATTCTTTCCGAAGGTCTGAATAGGCAACTTTCCCAGGATGCTTTAAAATCAGGTTCGTTTTGAATGCTGATGTATTTAGGAAAAATACCGTTTTTGTTGTAATCATCCAGGGATTCGTTCCACCACTCGGCAAAAGAAACATAATCAAATTCCACTTTGCCATTGTTGACAGTATATCTTAAAGTACCACCGTTTTTTCTGTCGTTGTTACTTTTGAATGAGGCTGGTGGCCCCCAGGAAGAAACCAGCACATCAATAGGATGTCCCAAAGACTTTTCGGCTGCAGTAACAAATGTTTTTGCCCTTCCAATCATTCCGGAATCATACCCGTATGCATTCCGAAATCTGAGAATATCCAGACTCAATTCCTTAAAAATTACATCGTATATCTGTGCTTTATTAGGATGAGCAATCAGCCAATTCTCATAATATGCCAGGGCAGCACCAAAACCAGTAATCGTTTGATGAGTATCTTCTGTTTGCAATTCAATTGTCTGTTCAATTAGTTGGGCTTTTGCCGGAAAGACTGAAAAAAAAAGCAGGATTAAGGCCGGTATGATTGTTGATTTTTTATTCATTACTTGCAAATTCAAAATATTTGAGCGCTTAAAAATAATAGAAGAAATTGAATACAAAAATAAATTGGGCCGGGAGTTGAAATGTTAAAAAGAAGTTTATAAATATGATCAAAAACGCCGAAGCAAAATCGCCCGGCGTTTAAAATATTGTGTTTGATAGTTATTATTTAGGAAGAGGATATCCTTTTAATTTTTCCAGGTTTGTAGCAATTTCTGATTCAGGATATTCGTAATCTGTAAGTTCGCCACCTAAATATTTATTGTAGCCGACCAAATCCATTAATCCGTGACCGCTAAAGTTGAAAAGTATGGTTTTTTCTTTGCCTTCTTCTTTTGCTTTTTTAGCTTCCCGAATTGTTGCTGCAATGGCATGAGTGGTTTCCGGTGCAGGTATAATTCCCTCTGTTTTCGAGAACAATAAACCGGCTTCAAAACATTCGCTTTGGTGTATCGCCTGAGCTTCCATTAGTCCATCACGAAGGGCTGCACTTACAAGTGGAGACATACCATGATAACGTAATCCACCGGCATGAATTGGAGCAGGAATAAAATTATGTCCTAAACTATGCATCGGCAAAAGCGGAGTCATTTGAGCCACATCACCGTTATCATAAATAAATGGTGCTTTTGTTAAAGTGGGGCAGCTAAATGGTTCTGCTCCAATAATCTGAATATTGGCACCGTTTATTTTTTCGTACATAAAAGGGAAAGAAATACCTGCAAAGTTACTGCCGCCGCCACAACATCCGATCACAACATCTGGATTTTTAATTCCAACTTTTGCCAATTGTTTTTTAGCTTCAAGGCCTATTATTGTTTGGTGCAACATCACATGGTTTAATACTGAGCCTAAAGAGTAGCGGGTTTCTCCGCTTTCATCTGTAACCGCAGCTTCAACTGCTTCGGAAATGGCAATTCCTAAACTTCCCGGAGTATCCGGAAATTCAGCTAAAATATTTCGTCCGGCCTGAGTTTCGGTACTTGGACTTGCAATACAATTTCCACCCCAGGTTTCCATCATCATTTTTCGGAATGGCTTTTGGTCGAAACTGACACGAACCATAAAAACTTTACATTCGATTCCGCCAATTTGAGCACAAGCATAAGACAATGCACTACCCCATTGACCGGCTCCTGTTTCAGTAGTTAATTTTTTGATTCCGAATTCTTTGTTATACCATGCCTGGGCAACAGCGGTATTTGGTTTATGACTTCCGGCCGGAGAAACACCTTCGTTTTTATAATATATTTTAGCAGGTGTTCCCAAAGCAGCTTCCAGTTCATAAGCACGAATCAGCGGACTTGGCCTCCATTGTTTTAATATATCCTGAATGGGCACAGGTATGTCAATCCATCTTTCAGGACTAACTTCCTGCTCAATCAGGTTCATCGGAAATACGGGTGCAAGCATTTCCGGGCCTACAGGATTTCCATCAGGTCCCAACGGTGGATTCAGAGGTGTTGGAAGGTCGGGAGTAAGGTTATACCATTGTTTTGGCATTTCCGACTCATCTAAAAAAATCTTTTTTATTCTTGCCATGATTTGAAGTTTTTGATTATAGTTTATTCTTGTTTTATTCTGTTTAAGTTTCCTCGCTTTGCTCGGAATGACAATTTAAATTGTGAGGAAGAGTATCGCTGAGCAGATTTGCTGCCCAGCGATACTCCCTGAAAATAACTAACCTGTCATTCCGAACGTAGTGAGGAATTTGTTTTTTATATTTCTATTTAAAACGAAAAAAGGGATTTAGTGCAAAAACGCACCAAATCCCTTTTCCCGGACTATGTCCATAAAATAATATGACTTTCTCGCGCTTCCATTTTTACATTGCGCCAGTTCCATTCTTTTCCGTATATGGGTTCTTTATACATTTCTTTAAAATTCAGGTTCGTAAAACTAATTATAATTTTTTCACAATCAAACAATTCCCTTTTTTTAGAGAAATATAGAATGGTTTTTAATTGGCTACAGACAACTTCTAAGGTTGTAGTATAAAATTTCCGGTATAAACTTTATTGTCCAGAATTGCCCTGTAAAAAAATACACCGGAGCCCAATTCACCTTTTTTATAAATATATTCATTACTACCTTGTTCTGATTTTACCTGCTTACCTGTCGAATCGTGCACTGTTATATCAAAAGATTTACCTGATGAAACCAATTTTATAGTAACATTATTTGCCGATGGATTAGGGTAACAAATTATGTGATTTTCATCTTGTAAAAACCGACTGAAAGTAATGCTCCAGTCTTTTACCATTTCTACAGCGTACCAAAGCGTTTTATCCACACCTGAATTTAGTTTTACATTTGAAAAACCTGAATCATCGCTTACAAAATATTTGGCTTTAGATTCAATCCGATTACCCTTCGTATCAAGAGGTGTTACCTTTAATCCGGCAGCTTTATTTTTTAATTTTATAGAAATTGACTGTGGGGCGATTAATGTTGGATTTCTCCCCCAGTTGTTATGAACTGTTGTGGTTCCATCCCAAATCATGTTTGTATTTATTTGTTTTGAACCTAAAAAAAGCAAGGACTTTGAAGATTCATTAAGTGATGAATCTACCAGACTTAGCCAGGCTACTGTTCCAAAATCGGAGCCGGATTCCAGCTTCATTTGATCGGTTTCTGTACCTGAATTATTGTTCAGTTGACCGGAAATACAACTAAATTTTGCTGTATTTATTTTAAATATTCCATTTTTATCCCATGTTATTTCACCGTTGTTTAACGAAAACGGACTCGAAGTTACAGCCGGTATATTTCCTAAATCGGAAGGTTCATCTTCATTAAATGTAATTTCCACTTTATTGTTATAACTTAATTCTTTGGGGAAAGGCGAATGAGTACTCCATCCGTTTTCGGCTTCGAGAGGCATCTTTAAAACATCTTCTTTTTTAAAGTTTACAGTAAAAGAATTTTCTGCTTCTGAAATTAAGTCATTTCGGTAAGCATAAGAAAAAACCGGGAAACCTGCCATAACTGCGTGATTTCTGTGTAAATCAAAATAACCATCCAGTTTATCAGCACTCCAGTCCCAGGAGCCACTGTAGGTAAAAAACATAATTCCGTCTGCACCATTAAAGGCCAGGTACGATGTAATCATAGGAAGCATTTCTGCCTGAAACTGATTGGGATATCCGTGGTTGTATTCGCTAATTGTATATGGTTTGTTTTTTACATTTAATCCATTGAATAATCTTTCGATTGTGGTTGTAGAGCTGAGCATCATGGGCTCATTGTTAATGGTCCAGTCGGTTCCCGACCAGGGTTGATTGGGGAAATGGGGATGATCCCAGTAAGCATGATTATCCAGGTAATCCAGGGTGTTCTGTACATAAACATCCTCGGGGCCAACATACCAGTTTGTTCCTGCAAGAGGTGCTTTTACGCCTAAGGAATCTTTTAGAAATTCCTGCATTTCTTTAAGAAAATCTATTTGTACTTCCGCATAAAAATCTGTTAAATCCATGGTACGTTGTTCGGCAAAACCATTCAATTCATGTAAGTCAAGGCGTTTTATGTTTCTGGCTTCCAGAGTTTCATGTTCCAGCAAACCATCGGTACTTGCTTTTTTATAAACCAAATCATCGATATAAAAATCGCCTACATTATTATCGAACCTAAACCATATTCTAAGGTTGTTTGTATTATTCTCGGGTGCTTTGAATGTTACCTGGTAAGACTGGTACATTGTATCAACAGTGAAATTTGCACTCATGTAACCCGTATACGGCGAATTATTTCTTTGAAATCCGGCTGACATTTTTAAACGTGCATTTGCTTTGGCCTTAAAATGCATTTCATAAATACTGTCTTTTTGAGCCGATTGCCCAACATTTTTAAAAGTAATGTGCCATGATGCAGTTCCGTGTTTAATGGCTTTCACCAATACAGAATTATTACCTGAAACAGGATCGTTATGTAATTCGAAAGAAGCCTGAGCATCCTGATGCTCTTCCAACTGCCAGTTGTTTTTATTCAGCCCGTTTTCAAAATTATCCTGGTAAATTATATCACCTGACTTTTTCGAACTGTTCCATACCTCGCGCAGGTTTTCTGTAGTTTTATATTTTTCGCCCAGAAAATCATGCCAGAGACTATCAAGTTCAAGGGAATATAAGGTTGGTAAACTTCCGCCTTCCGATAAGGGTTTTAACTTATCTCCATACCAGCGGCGGTATAGTGTATTTTCGTTAACTACCTCAACCATTGCCAAAACCGGATCCTCCGCCAAAGGAATTCCGGTATAAGGATTTGTATGAGCCAATAAATCGCGTGCATATTCTTTTTCCAGCTCAATTACATAGCGATTAAAAAGGGTAATTCCCTTTCCGTAATCCTGCAGGGAATCAGCAGCATAAACACCGTCAGTTTTTTCAAATGTTCGGGAAACATTCAGATTCATATTGACATAAATACCATTTTCTTTGAGTTGGAAAATCAGGTAATCCAAACGATCCAGCATGGTTGAATTAAAAGTTCGTGTTCCTGTAACTCCTTCAAATAAACTTCCTTTGCTCCAGGGATTATCGATATGATGAAAGCGTATTAGGTTTATCCCCATTTTTCTCATTCTTCCC
>ENA-ORCQ01000130-ORCQ01000130.1-marine-metagenome-genome-assembly--contig:-NODE-130-length-46049-cov-4.335182_pt1 | contig 46049 bp, 49 predicted proteins | sample MGYA00237780_ERZ508510 | MGnify/ENA primary metagenome ERZ508510 (study PRJEB26181, sample SAMN06268981) | marine metagenome | isolation source: Tt an E2 anaerobic enrichment on eucalyptus from sediment...
GAAAGAGGCATCGATGGAAAGCAACCCATTGTTGATAAATATGCACCACTTTTTCATGTTCGTGCCGATGCCCCTCCATTAATTTTAATTACAGGTGACAGGGAAAGAGAAATGCTTGGCCGCTACGAAGAAAATGCATACATGTATCGTATGATGGAAGTAGCCGGACACAAAAAAACCAAATTATATGAACTGGATGCCTTTGACCATGGCGGAATGGTTTCGCCGGCTCTTGAAATTCTTTTACAGGAAATAAAAACTCTTCAAAAATAGATTTAATGTGAGGATTACTCTAATGTTCAGGTATTTCTATAATACGGAAAAACCGTATCTGGAAAAGTGAGCAATATTAATTATCAACCAAAATAAAATTATTTACCCGTGAAAAACAATCTCAAAATGCACAGAAGTCTTTCATCAAAAGACATAAAAAATATAAGAAATAAATGTAGCATGAGTTATTTGATATCTGCAATTTTATTCATTTTCGGAACAATTGCAGGAGTAACGATTTACGAATTATACTTCGATTCTAATCCAGATGCAATCAATCAAAAAATGGCTGTTACAATAGGTTTGGCAGTATTGTTTTTTTCTGTTGCACTGTTTTTTATTATCAATTGGAAATATTATTCTGATATCAGAACTAATGAAAAAATTCAATTAAAAAAAATACTTCAGGATAAAAAGATTATTAAAGACTACTATAAAAATACGGTAAGCCGGAAATTTACCTTTATCGTTGACGATATAAATATTACAGTGACCCAAGAATTATTTGATAGTTGCAATAAAGGAGACAGTTTGATTTTTAATTATGCCCCAAAAAGTAAATTTTTATTGGGCATTGAAAAATCAAGAAATAATTCATGAATTGTGTAAAAAATAAAACTAACATTATAAATTTATACGGTATTACACAATTAAACCTTTAAAGATGAAAAACTTAATTCTGACAATTATAGTATTTGTAATTACTTTTCTTCCTTCTTCAGCACAAAAACTACCAACCGGTAATCCCGCCGATTTTAACGTAAAAACATGTTTACATTCTGTAAGTTACCTGGGAATATGGCGTGGGCAAACTCAACTAAATGTTGATGAGTTCCTGTTAAAAGCAAAAGAGCTGGGATACGAAGGAGTAATGCTGGTTGCTAAGCGCCCCCATGTGTCTCCACACGATTATGACAAAGCTGCACGAGCAAAATTAAGGGCAAAAATTGATTCTCTTGGATTAACTTTAGTTGGACTGGCAGGCTATACTGATTTTACCGCCGGAATTGATAAACCCGGAATTCCAAATGCAGAAATTCAGGCAGCCTGGGTAGGAGAAATAGCAGAATTGGCCAATGATCTGGGAACAAAAATGGTACGTATTTTTACGGGTTACGAACGCCCTGATGTACCTTATGACAAACAATATGCTGAAGTTGTTGCAGGATTAAAAATGGCAGGGAAGCTGGCATCTGAATATGGTGTTTCGCTGGCTGTTCAAAACCACCATGATATAGCTTTACATCATGATGCCATGTACTGGCTTTTAAAAGAGGTTAATATGCCAAACGTATTGGCCGGCTGGGATGCATGGTCGCCAACTTTGGAAGGATTATCAAGTGAAGAGTTGAAACAATCCATACTTAAAATGAAACCATTTTTAATTAATACAATTGCCGCAGATTATGTTACTCATCCACGCTTTACCTATGTTAACAATTTAACCAATTATAAGGCTGAACAACCGGTAATGAGAGCAGTTCCCATGGGCGAAGGTATTATTAATTACAAAACGTGGTTTAGCACTTTAAAAGAAATTGGTTATCAGGGTTGGATAGTTTACGAAATGTGCGAAGTACTTGATGGTGGTGGATCAATTGAAAATCTCGATAAAACCGCAAAAATATTTCTTGATTATATGAAACAATTTTAACAAAAATAAATCCAATTTTTATGAAACCGGTTTTTACACTTTTTCTAACCTTAATTGTAATTTCATTGTTTGCCCAAAACTATCCGAAAATGAAAGAATCAGAAAGAATAAAAAAATTAATCCCTCCCACAGGAAAAATAAAAATGGTACTTGACACCGATACCTATAATGAAGTAGATGATCAGTTTGCTTTGGCGTATGCATTACTTTCGCCCGACAAGATTGATTTACAGGCAGTTTATGCAGCTCCCTTTAAAAATAACCGGGCGGCCTTTCCGGGAGAAGGAATGGAAAAAAGTTATAATGAAATACTAAAACTTTTAAAAATGATGGGAAAATCTCCCGATGATTTTGCGTTCCGCGGCTCCAACCGTTACCTGGAAGATGTTAAGCGACCTGTAAAAAGCGATGCTGCAAACGATTTAATTAAAAAGGCATTGGCATGCAGCCCGGAAGATCCCCTGTATGTGGTTCCTATTGGATGTATAACCAATATTGCATCAGCCATTTTAACAGAACCAAAAATTATTGAAAACATTGTTGTAGTTTGGCTTGGAGGAAACGATCTAAACTGGCCACATCAAAAAGAATTTAACCTTATGCAGGATGTACCGGCAGCACAGGTTGTTTTTGATTCAGGTGTGCCATTTGTTATATTTCCCACGCGGCCTGTAATTTCACATTTGCACACTACAATTCCCGAATTAAAACATTACCTCGAAGGTAAAAATGAACTTTCAGATTATTTGTATAACATAGTGGTTGAATACAGTGGCGGCCGTACTGCATGGTCGAAGGTAATCTGGGATGTGGCTGCTGTAGCGTGGTTAATAAATCCTGACTGGGTACCTACCAATATTGTGCATAGCCCCATCTTAACAGACCAGGTAACATACAGTACTGACCACTCCAGACATTTTATCCGAATGGCAACTGATATTCGCCGGGATGCAATTTTTGAGGATTTGTTTAATAAACTGTCCGGACAATAATTGAAAGAATGATATTGAATAATTATTGATTGTCAACCAGGATTTCCATATCCCAGCTAATTTTATTTAACTCAAACAAGAGGGAATCCTTTAATTGAGTATAACGAAGCATATTTTCGTCTTTTACAGGTTCAACCGGTGGTGCCTTTACCTTTAATGGATCAACAAGGCTGCCGTTTTTACTTACCCTGAAATCCAGATGTGGTCCGGTTGCAATTCCTGTGGATCCTACATAACCGATAACTTGTCCTTGCTTTACTCTTGCACCCGTAGAAATACCCTTGGCATACCCCGAAAGATGCATATAAGTTGTAGTATAAACTGAATTGTGTTTTATTTTTATATAATTACCACCGCCACCTTTTTGATAAGCCTTTTTAATAACCGTTCCATCTCCTATGCTCATTACCGGGGTACCTTTTGGTGCAGCATAATCCACTCCTCTGTGCGGACGTCTTATTCTTAAAACCGGGTGCATTCTGCTGTTTGAATATCTCGAACTGATGCGTGAAAATTTAAGCGGTGCTTTTAAAAATGCTTTTCTTAAACTTGTGCCTTTTTCATCAAAATAATCCAACCGTTCATCCTGGTTAAACAAAAAAGCATAGTTCTCATCGCCATAATGATCAAACTGAACAGCATATATCTCTCCTATTCCTATAGAGACAGAATCAACAAATTGTTCTTCGTAAATAACCCTGAAACGGTCGCCTTTTTGAATTGCAAAAAAATCAATGGTCCAGGCAAAAATATCTGAGAGTTCCAGTGCCAACATTGGATCCTGACCATTATCAACCATAGCATTCCATAACGAACTTTCTACTTCTCCGTGAGCAGTTCGCAACCTTGTTTGAATTTCTTTTTCACCTCTGTATATATTTAAGGTGTCGAACAACTCAAAAACAGTATATTCAACTTCAGAATTTTCGTAAACAAAATAAAGTGGTTCGGCAATAGAATCTTTTGTTGAAAATATTGAAAAATTCTGTCCGCTTTTAATTTTTCGAACATCAAAAACAGATTTTGATTTTCTGGCAATTTTATCGATTGTACCCATGCCGACACCTTTTGAATTTAATATCTGGCTGAGATACTGGTTAGACTTTACTTTTCCGGAATAAACATTAAAAGAATCTATTGGTAATCCATACTTTAAAACAGGTTCTTTTACTGCAACTGAATCCATTTTAATTTCTTCAGTTTTTTTATTCCCTTTATTTTGACAAGAATAAAAATTCATTGTCAAAATTATACCCAACAACACAATAATCAGTCTGTAATTTTTCCACATCATTTTTCCCATTACTCCACAAAAATATAAAAACTAACGAAAGGAGATTACTCTTTCTTATGCACTATTTATTTGTTTTCATTTTTTCAAACAATGACCATCAGTTTTAAAAAATACTCATCAAATGAATCGTTTTAAAGCTTTATTTTTTCAAATCCTTCGCCATATACTCCCATTACGCTACCCATCGAAATAAATGCATCCGGATCGATCTGTTTTATTTTTCTGAAAATTGCACTGGTTTCCCTTTTTCGTACTACCGACATAACAATCTTTGTTTCCTCTTTGGTGTACCAACCCATTCCATCGAGCAAAGTTACTCCCCTTGTTGCTTCTTTATTAATAGATTCAGCTATTTCATTATATTTTTTCGAGATAATAAACATCTGTGCAGAGGCATTTGCCCCACTTAAAAACGAATCGAGGGTATAAGCAACTACCCACATCGAAACATAACCATAAACCAATTTTTCAGGTGATTGAAATACAAAATAAGATGAAGCGATAATTATTACATCGCAGAGCATTATTACTTTCCCCGGACTTACATTGCGGTATTTGTTTACAATCATAGCAAAAATATCGGTGCCTCCCGTACTTCCTCCTCTTGAAAAAACTATACCTAATCCAATACCCCCCATCATTCCTCCAAGAACCGCTGAAAGAAAGGTATCATCTACCAGCGGACTTTTTAATACATTCTGAAAAAGAGCAAAAAATAAGGTGAGCACTGCAATACTGAATATGGTTTTAATCCCTAAACTTGCACCAAGAATTTTTATTGCAATCAGTACCAAAACCACATTGATAACCAAAAATGTAATACTCACCGGAATCTTTGTTGCAAAGAAAACAACAGCAGCAATACCACTTACGCCACCGCCTGTGATTTCAGCCGGGATTATAAATAATACCCAGCCCAGCACAAACATTAGCAAACCAAAGGTAATTATGGAATAATCTTTAATTATACCAAAATTTCTATTTGTTGTGATTAGTTGAATAAAGTGCATCAGAAATCATTTTATTTTTTAGGTTGCAAAAGAAAAAAGTGTAACAATATAAATTTATGAGAGAAATCAGAGAACATTAAAATTACCGTAGATTTAAAATAGGTTTATCTTAAAACACTATTCTTTTTTAATAACCTGTCAACAACAATTTTCATTATTAAAAGTATACTTAAAAACAAAGACACCCGTGCAATATAGTCTCCATATTTTACATAAAATGTCATTTTATTACTGACATTGATATTTCCTTGAATTGAATCTTCAACCCACCAATCAGTAGCTTGTAATATTTCTCCCCGCTGATTAACAAAACAGGAAATCCCGGTGTTCGCAGAACGGGCAATACTCCTTCTGGTTTCAATCGCACGTAAACTTGCAAATGACAGATGTTGATGATAACCCGGAGTATCTTTCCACCAGCCATCGTTGGTAATTATAAAAATTAAATCAGCCCCATTTTTCACATATTCAGTTACATACTCTCCAAAAACAGATTCGTAACATATTACAGGGGCTACAATGGTGCTGTCCATTGAAATAAAATTTGAAGATTCCTGCTGTCTCCCCAAACTATTCGTTGTTCCTCCGATATCAATAACAATATCACCTAAAAATCCTAAATATTTTGCAAATGGCATTTTTTCAACCCCAACTACAAGCTTTGATTTATGATATATTTGTTTCTGCCCGTCATTTCCCAGATAAATGGCAGTATTAAACATATCGTATATCATATTATTTCCTCTTCTGGCTGTAATTGTGGCACTTTCCTTATCAGGATAAACCTTGTATGAACTTACGCCAAATATCATTTCGGTTTTTGGATAAGAATTCAGAAAATATGAAAGCTCTTGCAACATTGGATTATTGTCAAGATTACTTTCATTCCAATAACCCGGATTTTCAAACAATGTTTCCGGTCCAATAACAAAATCGGTTTCTTTGTCGATTTTTTGATTTGTCAAAGAAATGAATGTCTCTAGTTTTTTGTTTTCAGCTGCCAAATCATATTCTTCATTGTAGGGATCTATATTGGGTTGAATAACTACAATATTTTTCGATTCGCCTGTTTCTTCATACGAATAAAACATTTTAAGTGATAAAGAAACCGGTACGATAAGCAGAATTGCAAGGATAAACATTGGTTTAAATGATACAGTAATATGTTCTCCATTCAACCGGTTTTTAACCAGTTTTAAAATCAGGATATTTATTAAAAGTATCCAAACAGAACCGCCAAAAACACCTGAAAATTCGTACCATTGTACCAATTTAATATTATTGGCAAAACCGTTACCAAGTGTAAGCCATGGCCATTCAATATCCCAGTGATAATGTACATATTCATAAGAAATCCAAAAAACGATGAGTGCCAGGTATCCAAGATTGGATTTAAAATTGCGCCGGGCCACATGAACCAGCCAAAACACCATCGACATTACAAAAGAATTGGCTACAATTGCCAACACTGCCCCGGCCAATGTTGCATTAACTATCCACCATGTTGTAATCAGATTCCATAAAAAAAATGAAAGGTAGGCATGCCCCCAAATTGATACACTTCTATATTCACTTTTATTTTCAACAAAATAATTTTCGAGATAAAGCAAAGGAAGAAAAGCTACAAAAAGAATCCATCCGGGAAATTTCAGCCATGCAAGACTAAGTAAAACTCCTGTTAAAACAGAAAGTAAAATCCTTGTACTACGCTTCATTGTTTATATTGATATTGTTGGTTAGGGCAAGCCTTTTATTTTTTCCTTCTCTTTCAAAAGTAAAATCTATTCTACCTAAAACCATTCCTCCCCACGATGCCTGGTTGACAATTACCTGTTTTCCTGCTTTATTTTTTTCAACAATTGGTTCTTCCAGAAAAGAGTGAGTATGACCGCCAATAATTAAATCAGTCAAAGATGTTTCACCGGCGAGAACCATATCACTAACCTTATTACTTTTATATTTTAATCCTAGATGAGACAAACAAACTACCAAATCACATTTTTTGTCATATTTTAAAAACGACTCCATTTTCAGGGCAGTTTGAAGAGGATCGATATATTTTGTATTTCCGAAGTTTTTGTCTCCTACCAAACCTTTTAATTCAATTCCAAGGCCATATACACCGATTTTAATTCCCGACTTTTTAAATATTTTCCATTCCGGAAATTTTTTATTTAATATGGTATCAGAAAAATCGTAGTTGGAACTGATTATTGGAAAACCAGCACTTGGAAGCGAATTAAAAATTCCTTCCAAACCATCATCAAATTCATGATTCCCTATAGTTCCGGCATCATAACCTGCAGCAGTCATTACCTTCAGCATAAGTTCACCTTTGAAATAATTGTAATAAGGAGTGCCCTGAAACATATCTCCGGCATCAAAAAGCAAAGTGTTTGGATTTTCTGTTTTAAATTTTTTAAAAAGTGCCGAAATTCTGGCTAATCCACCTTTCCCATCTGTATATTGATTTCCTCCTGAAAAAGGCTCAATATGACAATGTATATCATTGGTATGCAAGACTGAGATTGTAATATAATCTTCTGATGCCAGTAAACTAACCGGATTTGCACTTAATCCAAGTCCTGCAACACCAATTAATCCGTTTCTTAAAAATCTTCTTCTATTCACTGGTAATCCTCCCATCTAATTTTTCGGTTAAAACCAATTCATTTTTATGCCTTTCCTCAAAGTTTGAAATAATTACATCTCTTATTTTTTTGCTGCTTCCTATCAGTTCTTGACGCTCTGTAAAAACTTTTAAATTATCCCCACCGTTTGCCGAATAATCGTTGGTAACAAGCCAATACATTTTATCAGTATTTAGTTTCTTTCCCCCTACAAATACTTTTTTTGCTTTACCCGAAGAAATTACAAATTTTGCACCGCCTACACTATCACCGCCTTTAGAAGCAACGTAATCAAAAAATTGCTGAAGCTGATTTCCTGATAATTGGATAAAAACCATCTCATTTTCAAAAGGCATCAGTTCAAAAATCTTCCCTACCCTTATTTCTCCCTGAGGCAGAAACGTTCGAATACCACCATAGTTAAAATACGACACCTCAGGTTTGATATTCAAATTCTGTTCGTTTGCATATTTTTCACCTTCCTCAAGGAGCAAATCAGCTAAAATATTTGTCAATCCACTTTCAGGTTTATTTTTAACCAATTCGACCTCGGCATAAGAAATTACTCTATGCATATCTTTTTCAAGAATTTCTTTGTAAGGTAAATACAACTGTACCAACTGGCTATCAAGGACTAAAGTGTCTTTTTTTACTGAAATATTTTCTGAATCAACCCGTTTTGAAACGTAAACAGGTTTGCATGAAAGTATTAATAGCAGATAAGTTATTAACAACAAGTAGCTGAAAGATCGAACCATTTGAGATATTGTATTATCAATTTTACACTTATTTTAGCAATGATTTACATTACAACAAAACAGCTTTCGCATAGTTTATGCACGATTCAAACTTACATATAAAATTAATTTCAAGAATTTTTTTAGCTTTTTTTTTGATTTTAGTTTTATCGTTTCAGCATACCGTTGCTCAAAATAAAGAAGTCGTTGCAAAAAGCGGAGATGGTATCTACTCTGTTTTAAAAAGAAACGGCCTGGATCCAAAACAACATACCGATGCTTTTATTGAATTAAATAAGAATAAACTGGGTAAAAACAATTCATTGTATAAAGGTACAAGCTATAAACTTCCAAATGCCGAAGAAGTTATAGAAAGCCCGGTTTCAAATGCCAAAATTGGCACACATACAAGGCGATATGATATTTTCGGCGAAAAATATGCCGATGTAGAAATTAAAAGCGATGAATTAAAAGGAGCTATATATTACCTGGTTGCCGGTCATGGTGGCCCCGATCCGGGAGCAGTTGGCCGTTACAACGGGCAACAAGTTTGCGAAGATGAATATGCCTATGATGTGACATTGCGTATGGCAAGAAACCTTATTGAAAAAGGCGCCCTGGTTTATATGATTACCAGAGATAAAAATGATGGTATCAGGGATGAAAGCATATTAAAAGCGGATAAAGATGAAGTTTGTCACCCGAACAGAACCATACCTTTAAATCAAATGAAAAGGTTACGCCAAAGGGTTGATGCAACAAATAAATTATACCGGAAAAATCCAAAAGCTTTTCAGCGGGTAATCATTATGCATGTCGACTCAAGAAGCAAGGGTCAAAACATCGATATCTTTTTCTATCATGACCAAAGAAGTAAAACCGGTAAAAAAACCGCACAAATTTTACAAAGAACTTTTCACGACAAATATGCTCAGCACCAACCGGGAAGAGGGTATCACGGAACTGTTTCTGCAAGAAATTTATACGTTTTGAAAAATACATACCCCGTTGGAGTATACATCGAACTCGCTAATATAAATCATAGTCGTGATATTAAGCGGCTAATTATTGCCGATAATCGCCAGGCAGTCGCTAACTGGCTTACTCAAGGTTTGGTTACCGATTTTAAAACCAATAAGTAGAAAAGTAATAACTCTTTAAGCAACTTGCCGGTTTTAATTGTTAAGGTATTATGAGACAAAAGCCCATAATACTGTTTGATGGCATTTGCAATTTATGCAACGGTACTGTTGATTTTCTTTTAAAACATGATTCAAAAAAACAATTTTCATTTGTTTCTCTGCAATCGGAAGAAGGGAAAAAAATACTTAAAAGATTAAAAGTACCCGGGAATATTGATTCCGTTATATTTATAAAATCAGATATTGTTTTTTTCGAATCAGATGCAATTTTGGAAATATCAAAACTTTTAGGTTTCCCATGGAATATGGCTTTGGCTGGAAAAATTCTACCCAAAAAAGTTCGAAACAAAATTTATGCATTCATTTCTAAAAACAGATATCGCTGGTTTGGTAAGAGAAACACATGCCGGGTAATTCCTGTAAATGGTAATTTTGAATAGTCTGACAAATATCACACTCTGGTTAAAACATTAACAATTCACTAACATTTTAGGATTAAAAATTCATTAGTTTTGCATTTTACCTAAACAAAAATTAAACAAACTGAGTATAATACGGAAAAGCAATTTCAGTATTTGCCAGAAGACAAAACCATGGAAGACGAAGAAAGGACAAAACGAATTTTAATCTATTTTTTATTTTTCCTGATATTTTTATTTCTGGTCCTCTATTTTGGACAACAGTTATTTTTTGAATAATAAGATTCGAAAAAGTACTTTATGCTAAATCCAAATCTCCCGTTTCAAAGTCTTTAAAAAGTTTCGATAGGTAACTGAGCCAAGATGTTAACATTTTTATGGCCTGTGTGGTTTCTTCCGAAATTTCCTTTTTCTGAATTTTCAACATTAAATATCCATAAACTGCATCCAGGCTGGTTTGAATATCGTTTTTGACCTCGTTGCCTTTTAAATTCAATTCAGAAATCAGTCCTGACACAGTTCTGAATTCAGTCACATATCCTGCATCTACTTTATCATTAACAAGTTTAAGATGAAATTCATTAAGGTCGTTTATCAGGTTAGTTAAAAACTGGAAATGCCCTTTTTCCCTGATTCCTTCCTTTTCCATCATACTTACAAGGTTTTTATACCATTCTGCCACTTCCTCTTTAGTTTTTTCCTCAACCTGATATTTTGAAACCAAGTGTGTTTCAATATCTGTCATATCCAGTTTAAACGCTCTAATTAAATCTTCTATCTGGTATAAATAAAGGATGTATTCTGCAATGTTTTCTTTTCTTTTCTGTTTTGCTGCCAGCATAAAATGAATTTTTAGTTTTATTTAATTTCCAATAAACAGGATTTACACATCAAAGAAGTCGTCCAATTCCCTTCTGTCTTTTTTAGTTGGTCTGCCTGTTCCCCTGTCGCGCGAGATCCAGCGCATATTCTTTTGCATTTCCAGAATTTCAAGTTCTTCTGGTGGAGTAATATCTTCAACAAAATTTATTGCAAGTTTTGCTGACATTCTTTTTCCTGCGATATCGAGCACTTTATAACTCCTTACCAAAGGAGTTTTTTTTACTTTCACTACTTCCCCAACATGGATAGATCTTGATGGCTTTACAGGCAAATCTTCAATTGAAACATGACCTTTTTTGCATGCTTCTGTAGCCTGACTGCGTGTTTTAAAGATACGCACAGCCCAAAGCCATTTATCTATTCGAATATCGTTCGGCACGGACTTATTTTTTGTTGAAATAATTCATTGTACGATCTACTCCAATTGTTCCAAAGCTTTTTATGATATCGATACCGGTATCAATTTTAAATGGCAGTTCTTTTTCCTCATCTTTACTCCACTCACTTAGTACATAGTTTACCTGGCGCCCTTTGTGAAAATCGTCTCCAATGCCAAACCGTAACCTGGCATAGTCGTTTCGCCCTAACACCTGGTTAATATTTTCCAATCCATTATGACCTCCGGCACCACCTTTAGCCCTTAACCTTAAAGTTCCAAACGGAAGAGCCAAATCATCGACCACAACGAGTAGATTTGAGATATCGATTTTTTCTTTTTGTAACCAATACGAAACCGCTCTCCCACTTAAATTCATGTAAGTTGTGGGTTTTAATAAAATAAATTTACGGGCTTTATATTTATACTCGGCTACGAATCCATAACGCTTATCATTAAAACTAATATTGGATGCTCCAGCCAGAGCATCCAATATTTGAAAGCCAATATTATGGCGAGTATTTTTGTATTCTGCCCCTATATTACCAAGACCGGCAATTAAATATTTCATCTGTTAAATTTATTTAAGATGAACAAAAGCCTGAAGCCAGAAAGGGTATTTGTCCTGACCAACAGGACTCAATTTACAGAATTTATTTCTAAGTTTATTCTTCTGAAGTTTCCTCAGTTGCAGTTTCTTCTCCTCCTTCTTCTTCTCCTTCTTCCATTTCATCACCTGCGGCAGACCTTGCAGCCCTGGTAATTTGAACACCAACAACAACATTAGATTTTTCATCAAGGAATTCAATATTATCGTGAGACAAGTCAGCAACTTTAACACTCATTCCGATTTTTAATTTTGTAACATCAATTTCAATCGAATCCGGGATATCTTTCGCAAATGCTTTAACTCTCAGGCGACGCAAGTTGGTTTTAAGTTTACCACCGGCTTTAATACCTTCTGCCAAACCTTTTATTGCAATAGGCACATCAATTTTTATCTTTTTATCATCCTGAATTCTTAAGAAATCGATATGAAAAATGGTTTCATCTACCGGATGCCACTGTACATCCTGCATAATCGATGGGTAAACTGTACCATCAATTTCAAGATCGATTAAATAGACATTGGGAGTATAAACCAACTTTCTTAATTCGCCAAATGGCACTGAAAAATGAATCGGCTCATCCATTCCGTACAATACTGCAGGAACAATCTCCTGTGCACGAAGCAATTTCGACTCTTTTTTACCAAGGGATTCTCTTTTGTTCCCTTTCACTACTACTGTTTTCATTTGTAATTTTTTACATTAATAATTATGGTACTCAGTCCTTCCCGATAAATCGGGACAAACAGCATGCATAATGTTTAAATGCTTGCCTGCGGAAAAAGCGGTGCAAATATATAAATTACTTGTAATATAGCGAACTAATCGACTGATTTTTATAGACTCTTTTAATTGCCTGTGCAAAAGCATCGGCAACTGTAATAAATTTTATCTTGGTAGTATTTAAATTATTGTGTTGAATTGAGTTGGTAAAATATACTTCTTCCAGTTCAGAGTTTTCTATTCTTTCAATTGCCGGCCCTGACAAAACACCATGAGCAGCAAAAGCTCTTACACTGTTTGCTCCTACTTTTTTCATCAGGTTAGCAGCTTTGGTAATTGTTCCTGCTGTATCAATTAAGTCATCCACTATTATTACATCTTTTCCCGCAACATCTCCAATAACAGTCATACTTCCCACTTCGTTTGCTCTCGACCTTGTTTTATGACAAATTACCATATCCGTTTCCAACATTTTAGCATAGGTATTGGCTCGTTTTGTTCCACCAACATCCGGTGATGCAATAACAAGATTTTCCAGCCCCATTTCTTCGATAAAAGGGACAAACAGTGTTGAAGCATAAAGGTGATCAACCGGCACATCAAAAAATCCTTGTATCTGGTCTGCGTGAAGGTCCATTGTTATTATTCTGTCGACACCGGCTGCAGATAAAATATCAGCTACAAGTTTTGCTCCAATTGAAACGCGGGGTTTATCTTTTCTGTCCTGACGTGCATAACCAAAATACGGGATCACAGCAATTACTTTATACGCACTTGCACGTTTTGCAGCATCTATCATCAAAAGAAGCTCCAGCAAATTGTCTGCCGGTGGTGGCGTTGATTGTACAATAAATACATGAGAACCACGAATCGTTTCTTCATAACATGGTTCAAACTCACCATCTGCAAAAACCGGACACGATGACTTACCCACATCCACATTTAAACTATCGCAAATTTTTTCAGTTAAGTATTGACTTGCTCTGCAACCAAAGATTTTTAATGATTTTTGCTGCCCCATTTTAAATTGATTTTTTAAAAATTCCCCTGACAAAGGTAACAACTTTAACCAGTATTTTTGACTTTAAAATTTTCCTTTCTGAGGATATTCTTCTTGCTACAATATTTATTCAGTAATATTTATTTGTTCAATAAACTCTAAAATTTCTTTTGTACCCTTGCCGGTTTCTGCTGAAGAAATATAATAACCCGGCATTGTTTCCCAGGTTTCAAACATTTTTTCTTCATAGCGTTTTAAATTTTTCTCCAGTTCACCTGGTTTTAACTTATCAACTTTTGTAAATATTATTGTAAATGGAATTTCACTGATTCCTAACCATTCCATAAAATCGAGATCCTGTTTTTGGGGTTCATGTCTCGAATCGACAAGTACAAACAAACAGTACAGATTTTCGCGTTGCAATATGTACCTTTTGATAAATTGTTCCCACTTTACCCGTTCTTTTTTTGGTGCCGAGGCATACCCATAACCGGGCAGATCTACAAGATACCATTCATTATTAATAAGAAAGTGGTTTATCAATTGTGTTTTCCCCGGTTTGCCTGACGTCTTGGCTAACGATTTTTTATTTGTCAACCGGTTAATTAAGGAAGACTTTCCTACATTCGAGCGTCCAATAAATGCATATTCCGGCAGATCAGGTGAGGGACACTTATTAACATCCGTGTTGCTAACAACAAAACGAGCTTCTTTAATTTCCATCCGGGAAAAATATATAATGATTTGTGCTGCTTAAGTTAGAAAAAAACCCTTAGTTTTTTATGATTCAGGGAACATAAACTTCAAGCAATTTTACTTTACCATTTAATGGTTTTAGTTTGATTATTTCCAAACTTGCAGGAACCAAAATAGTTTCACCTTTTGACACGCTTTCATTACCCTCTTCTGTAATTATCTCAAAATCACCTTCTAGATTTATATAAATTACAAACGAATCATTCAGAGAATAATCCTTTTCCACCGGCTGATCGAATTCCAGAATATTGGTAGTAAAATACTGACAGCTGACAATTTCTGATGACCTGTTTACTTCTGTTGAATACCTGGTTTTATAATCATCCAGATACGAAAAATCAATTGCATCCAGCGCCAATTCGGTATGTAGTTCACGCTCGTTTCCTTGGTCATCTTTTCGGTTATAGTCAAAAATACGATAAGTTACATCCGAGGTTTGCTGAATTTCTGCTACCATCGAACCCTTGCCAATTGCATGAACCCGGCCGGCTGGAATAAAAAATACATCGCCAACTTTTGCCTCGTCGTATTTTAAAAGCTCGGTAAGTTTTCCTTTGTTTAGATATTCCAGGTATTTTTCTTTATCTACCGGTTGGTTAAAGCCAGAGTTAATTAGTGCTCCATAGCTTGCATCCAAAACGTACCACATTTCAGTTTTCCCAAAAGCATTGTGTCTTTCCTTAGAAAGTTCATCATTTGGGTGAACCTGAATTGAAAGATCGTCTTGTGCATCAATAAATTTTATCAATAAGGGAAATTCAAGGCCAAACTTTTCGTAAACCTTGTCGCCTACCAAATCACCCATATAAATTTCGATGACTTCGCTTAAATTGTTTCCTTTCAAAAATCCATTGCTTACCACCGATATATTTCCTTCAACACCTGAAATCTCCCAGCTCTCACCACAATTATTTGTATTATACTTCTTGTTTAATAATTCTTTTAACCGGTTTCCACCCCAAATTTTTTCAAGGCAAATTGTTTCAAACTTTAAAGGATATAAGCCACTCATAATTTATTATTGACTATTTGTTATTGATTATTTTCTAACTCCCAAATTCGTACTTCAAACTTCATACTTCGTATTTTCCTAAAACTCAAAATCCACAGCTGCACGTTCGCAGGTTATTTCACCAACACGGGCAACAACCTTTTGATGCTCAGGATGAATACGGTATTTATCCAAATCTTCTATTGATTCGAAATGTGAAATTAAAGCAATATCATAGCTTTTGGCATTCAATTCATAATTCACTCCAACTTCAATATATTTTACCTCTTCGATTTTGTCTTCTAATGCTTCCAAAAGCGATTTCATTTCAGCTATAATAGCAGGTTTTTCATTTTCGGAATATTCCTTAAGCTTAAAAAGAACAACATGATTTATCATAATAAAATGTTTTTTTTGTATCTTTTATCTTGATATTTTAACAGCGTAAAATTAACGTTTTCTGACTTGTTTAATTAAGTATTCAATCCGAAAACCTGAAATTTAACCATTAATTTGACAGAATATGCTTGTAATTGGAGTTGCCGGTGGAACGGGGTCCGGAAAAACTACAGTAGTTCGGAAAATTCAGCAGCAGTTTCCTAAGGGCGAAGTTAACATACTTTCGCATGATTCTTATTATTTCGACAACAAAGATTTAAGTCTGGAGGAACGCAGAAAAAAGAATTTTGATCATCCTGATTCTATAGAATTTGAATTGATGATTGACCATATAAAAAAATTAAAGCAAGGTTCATCAATACAAGAACCTGTGTATTCCTTTATCACCTGTACCCGTCAGGAAGAAACAAAAAGAATAGAACCACGTGAAGTGTTAATAATTGAAGGGATTTTGTGTCTCACTCACCCCGAACTAAGAAAACTCATGGATATCAAAGTTTTTGTGGATTGCGATTCCGATATTCGACTTTCGAGAGTAATTGCGCGCGATATGCAGGAGCGTGGACGGGATGTAAATGAAGTTCTGAATCGTTATGAAAAAACAGTCCGCCCAAGTCATATTCAGTTTATTGAACCTACTAAACGTTTTGCAGATATTATTATTCCCCAGGGAGGAAAAAATAAAATTGCTATTGAAATATTAACAAATCACATTAATCATACTCTCAAATAAACAAATCATGCTCGAAGATCTAAATCTTGAAGAAATACTTTTTATCGATATTGAAACTGTTTCTCTTGTCAATGAATTTTCTCAACTAAATACGGAATGGCAAAAACTTTGGGAAAAGAAAATGAAGTTTCAGGTTAACGAAGAAGAAAATGCTGAAGCATTATATGAAAGAGCCGGAATTTATTCTGAATTTGGCAAGATTATTTGTATATCTGCCGGATACATCTCTCAGAAAAAAGGAGAATACTTTTTCAGGGTAAAATCTTTTTATAACGAAAACGAAAAAGAATTGATAAACGATTTTTTTAACGCTCTTCATAAATTTACTTATACCGGGAAAAAACGACTTTGTGCCCACAACGGACAGGAATTTGACTACCCGTATATTGCCAGAAGAGCTTTGGTAAACAGATTAAAACTTCCTAAAATACTTGATATAGCAGGGCAAAAACCCTGGGAAACCAAAGAGTTTCTGCTGGACACACTTCAATTATGGAAATTTGGAGACTACAAACACTACACTTCGCTTTCGCTGCTTTGCGCATTATTTGACATTCCTACCCCAAAAGATGATATCGATGGAAGCCAGGTTGGAAAAGTTTACTGGGAAGACAAAGACATTGACCGAATTATCAGATACTGTGAAAAAGATACGCTTGCAGTTGCAAATTTATTGTTAAGGTATAAAGGCGAAGAAATCATTCCGGAAGAAAATATGAAAGTTGTATAATCAAACCATACGATTTTTACTTCATCATCCTGTCCATATCGCGCCTGGCATCTTTTAACTTTAAAGACTCGCGTTTGTCATATGTTTTCTTACCCCGCGCCAGGGCGATCTCAAGTTTTGCCAGACCACGTTCGTTGATGAACATTTTTACGCAAACAATGGTAAGCCCCGACTCCTTTACTTTTTTTTCGAGTTTAAACAGCTCTTTTCTATTTAATAACAGTTTTCTGTCTCGCCGTGCTTCATGATTGTTGTGTGTACCAAAATCATACTCCGATATGTGCATATTTTTGGCATAAAGTTCTCCATTAACAAACTGGCAATAAGACTCCGACAAGTTTACTTTACCTGCCCGAATAGACTTAATCTCTGTTCCAACAAGTTTTATTCCTGCTACAAATCTTTCTATCAATTCGTATTCGAAAGTAACTTTGCGGTTTTTAATTTTTATGTCTGATGTACGATGTGCCATTAATCCAAAGCCAATAATAATTTTGCAGTTGTAAAACTAAACAAACCAAATACAATCCAGTTTGTGATCATAATTTTAAAAGTAATATTGTCGTGTTTATCTGCAGGAAATTCCAGATACTTTTTACTACCCAGCCAGAAAATATAGAAACCATACAAACCGGCAAAATCAAGGAATTTAAAAAAAGGAAGAAAATTTGTCAGAACTGAAATTACCAAATAAGGTATCATGGAATAAACTGCCAGGATTTGAAAATTTTCTTCATTTTGTTTTAAGCCAAAACGATCCAGTATTTTGTTGGTTCCGAAAATTCCACCATAATATAAGACACCTACCAAAATTAACTCGCGCATCACCCAGAGCATTCCCAACCATAGTCGAAAGTAGTCGCTTCTGAAAAACTCTCCTAAAAACATAGCAACCGCTCCTGTGATGGCAAGTGGAAATAAAATTTTCTTGTTTAGGGCCTTAGCTCTTTCCTTTTCTAAAGAAATAGAATCCCAAAACGTTTGTGGCTCAAGCACCAAAGCACGGGCAATATAATATATATCCTGAAATAGTTCTTTCATATACTAAAGAATACGAGCGCAAAAGTACATTTATTTTAGATTTGAAAAGAAATCGAATGGTTTATCTTAAATGCAGAGTCTTGCCTGAGTAAATTATTCACGTGATGTGCATTCTTAAATTTTACAGAATCTCTAACCCTCTGTCTGTCGGCATCTCCCTTTCAAAAGCGAGAACATTCTTAACATTTTCAAAAAAAACACTGAGTGGAAAAATAAACAAATGACCAACAACCAACAACCAGGAACAAAAAAACTACTTATTCTCCTTCTTTTTTTCTGAAAGCAAATTTTGAAGTGCAAACATCTCATCGCGTAGACGTGCAGCCTCTATAAAATCCAAATCTTTGGCTGCAGCTTTCATTTGTTTTTTTGTTTTTTCAATGGTTTTCTCCAGACCGGTAACACTCATATACTGAATAACAGGGTCTGCTGCAACATCCGGTGAAGCACCACCACCTTCATATTCCGGCTGTTTATCACTTCTGTACTGGTAACCAATAATTTCACGAGTTGGTTTGATTATTTGAGTTGGAGTGATGTTATTTTCTTCGTTGTATTTTAATTGCTTTTCCCTACGATAATTGGTAGAGTCAATGGTTTTTTGCATCGAATTTGTAATCTTGTCTGCATACATTATCACTGTTCCGTTAACATTTCGGGCAGCACGCCCGGCAGTTTGGGTCAATGATCTTTCCGAGCGCAAAAATCCTTCTTTATCTGCATCTAAAATGGCCACTAACGAAACTTCAGGCAAATCCAAACCTTCACGTAAAAGATTGATTCCCACCAAAACATCAAATTCACCTTTTCTCAATTGTTCCATTATTTCAACACGTTCCATTGTGTCCACATCAGAATGAATATAGCGGGTTTTTACACCCATATTGCTCAAGTATTTCGACAATTCTTCTGCCATTCTTTTTGTCAGTGTAGTAACTAAAACTCGTTCTTTATTTTCAATTCTGATGTTTATTTCGTGCATCAAATCATCAATCTGATTTGTACTTGGCCGCACAACAATCAGCGGATCCAACAAACCGGTTGGCCTGATTATTTGTTCCACTACTACTCCTTCACATTTTTCCAATTCATAATCCGCCGGTGTGGCACTTACATAAACAGTCTGGCCAACAACGCTTTCGAACTCTTCAAATTTTAACGGGCGGTTATCGATAGCTGCCGGCAGTCTAAAACCATATTCCACAAGGTTTAGTTTTCGGGAGTTATCTCCTCCATACATGGCTCGGATTTGAGAAACTGTTACATGACTTTCATCTACCACACAAAGAAAATCATCCGGAAAATAGTCAAGTAAACAGAATGGACGGGTGCCGGGTTTTCTTCCATCAAAATAACGAGAGTAATTTTCAATTCCCGGACAATAACCCAATTCACGCATCATTTCCAGATCGTATTCTACCCGCTCCAAAATTCGTTTTGCTTCCAGTGGTTTTCCTATTTCTTTAAAATAATCAACCTGTGCCACCAAATCATCCTGAATATTTCGAATTGCCGAATTCATTCTTGCTTTGGTGGTTACAAAAATATTTGCCGGATAAATTACGGCTTCATCCATTTCCCGCAAAGTTTGCCCTGAGATTGGGTCAAATGCATAAATCTCTTCCACTTCATCACCAAAAAATACAATTCTTACTGCTTCGTCAGCATAAGCCAGAAATATGTCAACCGTATCGCCTTTTACCCTGAAATTACCTCGCTGGAAATCTACTTCACTTCTGGAATATAAAGCATCAACAAGTTTTCGTAACATCGCATTTCGTGAAATAATTTCACCCACTTTAACCACAGTAACATTGGCATGAAAATCTTCAGGATTACCGATACCGTATAAACATGAAACCGATGAAACAACAATCACATCCCGTCTCCCGGAAAGTAAAGCAGAGGTCGCGCTCAAGCGTAATTTTTCAATATCCTGGTTTATTGAAAGGTCTTTTTCAATATATGTGTCTGTGGTTGGCAAATAAGCTTCAGGTTGATAATAATCATAATACGAAACAAAATATTCCACAGCATTTTCAGGAAAAAACTGTTTCATTTCGCTATACAACTGGGCTGCCAATGTTTTGTTATGACTTAAAACCAGAGTTGGCAATTCTACTTTTTCGATAACATTTGCCATTGTAAATGTTTTGCCCGAACCTGTAACACCAAGCAAGGTTTGAAACTGGTCGCCACGTTTTATTCCCTCTGCCAATTGCCTTATTGCATCGGGCTGATCGCCTGTTGGCTTATAATCTGAAACAACTTTAAACTTCATACGTATCAAAACTACTTAAGTGAAACGGAAAATAAAATACAGTGAGCTAGCGCTTCATTCGGAAATACACCGGAAAATGGTCGCTTATTCCACCATAATAATTTGGGCCACCGTAAGTACGGTTAGGTGAAATTTCGCCATCGTTGTTTTTGTATTCCATCCACTCTTCACTAAAAATATGTCCTTTTTTATCTTCAACCTGAAATCCTTTTTTGTCTAACAATCCCTCGGAAACCACTATATTGTCCAGCATATTCCAGTTTCCACGATAATTGTAGGAACCAATTCCGTTTAAATGATCGGGATACATCAGATTTAAAAGATCTTCATTATCTGTCAATGGATTTTTTGCAAATAACTCAATATCCAGACTTTTATTTGAAGGTTCGTCATTCATATCTCCCATCACTAAAATATGAGCTTTTGGATTGGCTTTAGTAACTGAATCGATATGGGTTTTGAGTATTTGTGCGACCTCGACTCTTTTAGGTTCGGTTTTTTCAACTCCACCTATTCTTGAAGGCCAGTGATTGACGTAAATATGAAACTCTTCCCGATTGTTGGTTTTCCCCTTTACATATAAAATATCCCGGGTAACATAATCCGGTTCATCTTTAAACGATACCTTTATTGCATGACTTTCAGTCACAGTAAATTCTTTCGGCCGATAAATAAATGCACAATCAATCCCTCTGAAATCAGGGCTTTCAAAATGTTCAATTTCATAATTCCCTTCTGTAAGTTTTCCTGTAACAACTAAATCTTCCAAAACTTTACGATTCTCAACCTCGCAAAGTCCAACTATTTCCGGTAATTCGTATTGATTAACCGAGCTAATTACTTTTGAAATATCGTCAAGCTTTTTTTGATATCTTTCAAATGTCCATTTTTTAGTTCCTTCCGGGGTAAACTCACCATCTTGTTTTCCCTCTTCATTCTCAAGGTCAAACAGATTCTCCACATTGTAGAAAAGAACAGTAATATTTCTTTTTTCGTTATAACCTTTATTTGTAAAAAAGCTGGCAACCGCACTTCCCAGAAGGGTTATCAGCAAAATTACCAAAGTTAAAACTATAGCCCTCTTCTTTTTCATATCGTAATTTTTTAGATTTCCTGACCCACTGTAACATCATAATAATCTGTAACCAAAGTAGCCATCATCCCGGCACTTTGCGCCGCTTGAATTCCTAGTTCTGCATCCTCAAAAACCTCACAAACTGAAGGTTCAACACCCAATAATTCTGCACATTTTAAAAATGTATCAGGGAAAGGTTTTGGGCGTTCTACATCATCTATCGATACCAAAATATCAAAATATTTATCAAATCCCAGAATCTTCATTGTTTTCCAAGCCAGTCTTGTATACCCCCCAGTTCCAACAGCCATCGGTAATACTCCATGATATTTTTTTACCAGCTCAACAACCGGTTCAATGGGTTTCATTTTGTGCATTATTTTTTCGTATTCCATTTCTTTCAAATGGCCAATTTTTTCAGCATCCATATTGGTGCCAAACCATTCGTTTAATTTTTCGATGGTACCAATTGCCGGAACGCCAGCTAACCTGGCAAACAATTCAGGGGTAAACTCAATGCCATAATCGATGACAATATTTTTAAAGGCCCAGAAATGAACCGGCATTGTATTCGCCAGCGTTCCATCCAAATCAAATATCAAGGCTTTTGCCTTACTATTAATTTTAAGTTCTTTCACTTTATAATCGATTTTAAAAATCAAAATTAACTTTTTTACAGGCTACCAAAAATTATATTTTAACAAGCACAAAAAATTGCCTACTTTGTTCACATTAAAACAATACAATGAACGATACATTTTTATATACAATTCCTCAATGGATAATATTTTCTGCAGTTTTTGTTTCGGTTTACGGCTGGGTTGAAAAGAAAAAGGTATTTAGAATAATAGGCAGCAGCTTGTTTATAATTCTGGGAGTATTTGCCATTTTTATCTTATTGGGAGATTATCTGGCCGGAGCAGAATTTCTGACACCTGATGAAATTACGGACCAGGAAATATACGAGGATACAATAGAAGATATTCCATTTCAGGCTAAATTGCTTCCGGCATATATAAGTTTTGTTTTATCTGCAGTTCTGGCAATTCCTGCTGTAATTCTTGATTCCTTAAACAAAAAGAGATACAAGCTATTTGTTATTCTGGCAGGACTGGTTTCATTGTTTGGCTTTTTTATAATTGTGGGCGTGTTGCAACATTTATAGTTTTCGAAATTTTTCAAACTAAATCAACAATCTAAAAAAAGGCCGTTTTCTTCAACACATTATTAGCTAATTATAAAGAATATAAACAAATTATCACCAATCTGATCGTTTGTATTTTGTTGTTTTTTATATTGCAGACGATAAGTAATTTTAAACTTTAAAAACCATTTTGCATGAATCCACAGGCTGAAGAACTCAACAAAATTATTCAGGAAAAAAGCAGTGTAGTTTACGAACTTTTATCGGAAAGAGGTAAGGAAATTTTCTTCCCTAAAAAAGGAATTTTAGGACAAACAGCCGAGGCTAAAGGCACTAAAATTAATGCTACTATAGGAGCTGCAATTGAAGACGATGGTTCTCCAATGAGATTAGAAGCGATTGCATCTAAAATTAATCTTGATCCATCCAGGGTATTTCCATATGCTCCGAGTTTTGGAAGACCTGATATCAGAGCCAAATGGAAAAGTATGATTTATGAAAAAAATCCGTCACTGGCAAAAGTTGAACTGAGTTTACCTGTGGTAACCAATGCACTTACTCATGGAATCAGCATGGCTGGTTACATGTTCCTTAACAAAGGTGATGAAGTAATTGTGCCTGATCTTTTCTGGGGAAATTACAATCTGACACTGGCCAATGCTTACGGGGCAAAACTGGTAAAATTTAATTTATTTAAAAATGGAGCCTTCGATTTGGAATCCTTTGAAGCAAAAATCAATGAAGGCGGGGTTGGGAAAAAAGTTTTGATATTGAATTTCCCAAATAATCCATCGGGTTATACTCCTAAGGAAAAGGAACAGGATGCAATAGTTGAGATTGTAAAAGCAGCTGCTGAAAAAGGGAATAAAATTGTAACAATTACTGATGATGCATATTTCGGTCTGGGTTATGAAAAAGGCATTGCAAAAGAAAGTATTTTTACTCCATTATGTCAGTTGCACGAAAATGTTGTTGCTGTAAAAGTTGACGGTGCGACTAAAGAGGATTATGTCTGGGGATTCAGAGTAGGTTTTGTAACTTATGGAACCAAAGGTGGCGATGCAGAACTTTACAGCGCTTTGGAATCAAAAACTGCGGGTGCCATTCGCGGAAATATTTCAAACGCTGCAAACATCTCACAATCTTTACTTTTCGAAGCATTTAGCAGTCCTGAATACACCGATCAAAAAGAGGCCAAATACGACATCATGAAAAAAAGATATGATGCCGTTAAAAAAGCACTTTCAAATGAAAAGTATAAAGAATTTTTTACAGCTATTCCATTTAATTCAGGATACTTCATGTGTGTTAAACTTGAAGAAGGTCTACAGGGAGATCCAATCAGAAAAATATTAATTGAAAAATATGGAATCGGATTAATTGCATTGGGCAATGTTTTACGAGTTGCTTACTCAGCAGTTGCAGCTGATGATGTGGAAGAAATGTTTGAAGGAATTTATAAAGCCTGTAAAGATTTTTCTGCGTAAAAGAATTTGAAATTTATTTGAAATCAAAAACCGCTTCAGTTATTGGAGCGGTTTTTTACCTTTTAAAATTGGCATAATTGATATGACTTACATTGTCTTTTAAGGCGGTGTAAAAAATCAAGCCAATTAATTAGAATAAGTGCAACAATCATTAAACCGACAGAAAAAAAGGTTGTTGTAAGATTAGAATATAAAGCTGTAAAAAGTTAAGTTGAACATTAACATTAAATTTGAGAATAAATCTATATCATGACTCTCCCTCCTCTCCCTCTCTGCGCGTAGAGAGGGACGATAATGTTGCAGACATTATCAGGGTGAGTAATTCATATTAGAATGAAAACTAATTAATACAATTATTACTTATTGGCATTCAACTATTTACAGATGGCATTATCAGTAACTACAAACAATTTTAACAAACAACTATGAAATACAATTTTGAAGCCGTCATTTTTGACATGGACGGTGTTATTACCAAAACTGCACTTACTCATGCTGCTGCGTGGAAAAAAATGTTCGATGAATATCTCAGAAAACGAGAAAAAGAACATGAAGAAAAATTTGTAGAATTTACTCATGCCCGAGACTATTTACCCTATGTAGACGGCAAACCAAGATACAAAGGAGTACAATCATTTTTAGAGTCGAGAGGTATTAATATTCCTTTTGGAGATCCATCGGATAAACCGGGAATGGAGACGATTTGCGGATTAGGGAATCGCAAAAATGAAGCTTTTAACGAGGTACTTGAACAGGAAGGAGTAGAAGTTTATCCATCAACACTTGCTTTGTTAAATGAATTAAAAAAGGCTGGTATAAAACTTGGTGTTGCATCATCGAGCAAAAATTGCAAGCCAGTGCTTGAAAAAGTCAACTTGTTGAATATTTTTAAAGCCAGGGTGGATGGTATTGTTTCTGCTGAAATGGGATTACATGGAAAACCGGAACCTGATATTTTTACTACTGCATGCGATATTGTTAATGCTGATTATTCAAAATCAATTGTGGTTGAAGACGCTGTTTCAGGAGTTCAGGCCGGTGTAAAAGGAAATTTTGGATTAACAATTGGGATTGCCCGTGAAAATAACATTCAGGAATTAAAAGAAGCAGGAGCTCATATTGTGGTTGAAGATTTGGAAGAAATTGGGGGACTTGAAGGATTAAATAAGGTTTTTGCAAAATTCAACAGAAATTGAATCGTTTTAATAAATCTCTTTCGTAAGTCTCTCGGTAACCGTCATATAATAACGGGCAAAATTTTCATCCTCCATATATCCCTCAAGCTGCTTTTTCCATGAATCAGCCTTATCACTTAATTCTACAATACTTTTCTTTGCATTTGCATCATCAGGATTTTCCCGTTGAGCTTTTATCGCAGGAATAAAATCGTCCATCCATTTTTCATATTGCTGCATAAATTGTAGCTGCTGTTTTGATAATTTAAATTCCTTTTTATCATTTAAAACTGTCGCGGAAAGTTTTTCACCTGCAACAACAGTTGTTCCAACTGCCAATCCCAGCTTTGCCAGAAATTTTCTCCTTGATTCTTCATAGTTATTCATACTTCCATACTTTAATCAGTCCTTTTTTAGGAACAACAAGAAAAGTTTAAAGTTTATTGTGAAACTGATAAATAAGCCGAAATTAATACAAGTATTTGATGCAGAACAATTACAGTGACACAAAAAAAGCTCCTCCATTACAGAGAAGCTTTTTGTCATAATGTATTTTTTCTTCCGACTTCGGTCTTCTGACTTCCGTCTTCGGTCTTTCTTACTTTACTTCTTCGAAGTCAACGTCAGTTACTTCACCATCATCTTTTGGCTGACCTTGCTGAGCACCTGCATTTGTATCTGCCTGTGGTCCTCCCTGAGCTCCGGCTTGTTCACCACCCTGAGTTTGTGAAGCGTTATACATTTCCTGAGAAGCAGCCTGGAAAACTGTATTTAACTCATTCATTGCAGCATCAATCGCAGCGATATCTTTGCTTGCATGAGCCTCTTTTAATTTTTTCAATGCGTCTTCAATTGGCTGTTTTTTATCCGCAGGAAATTTATCACCAAACTCTTTCATTTGCTTTTCTGTTTGGAAAATCAAACTATCAGCCTGGTTAATTTTGTCAGCTGTTTCTTTAGCATTTTTGTCAGCTTCAGCATTTGCTTCAGCTTCAGCTTTCATTTTGTTGATTTCCTCATCACTCAAACCTGAAGATGCTTCAATACGTATTGATTGTGATTTACCTGTTGCTTTATCTTTTGCATGAACATGTAAAATACCATTAGCATCGATATCAAAAGCTACTTCGATTTGAGGTACACCACGTGGTGCAGGTGGTAGACCATCCAGGTGGAATTTACCAATTGTTTTGTTACCGGCTGCCATCGGACGCTCACCCTGTAATACATGAATTTCAACAGAAGGCTGATTATCTGCCGCAGTGGTAAATGTCTCCGATTTTTTAGTTGGGATTGTGGTGTTTGCTTCAATCAGTTTTGTCATAACACCACCCATGGTTTCAATACCCAACGAAAGCGGAGTAACATCCAACAACAATACATCTTTTACTTCACCAGTTAATACACCACCTTGAATAGCAGCACCAACTGCCACAACTTCGTCAGGGTTTACCCCTTTTGAAGGAGCTTTACCAAAGAAAGCCTGTACTTTTTCCTGAACTGCAGGTATACGGGTTGAACCTCCAACCAATATTACCTCATCGATTTCGCTTGCTGTTACCCCTGCATTTTGAAGGGCTTTTTTACAAGGCTCAATGGTTGCGTTAATTAAGGTATCTGCCAATTGCTCAAACTTAGCTTTTGTTAAAGTGCGAACAAGGTGTTTTGGTATACCGTCAACCGGCATAATATATGGCAAGTTAATCTCGGTTTGAGATGAACTTGAAAGCTCGATTTTTGCTTTTTCAGCAGCTTCTTTCAAACGTTGAAGCGCCATCGGATCTTTTTTCAGATCAACATTTTCATCTTTTTTAAACTCATCAGCCAACCAATCGATGATTACCTGGTCAAAGTCGTCACCACCAAGGTGAGTATCACCATCAGTAGATTTTACTTCAAATACACCGTCACCCAACTCAAGAATTGAAATATCGAATGTACCACCTCCAAGGTCGAACACTGCAATTTTCATGTCCTTGTTCATCTTGTCCATACCATAGGCAAGAGAAGCAGCTGTTGGCTCGTTGATAATTCTTTTTACAGTTAAACCTGCAATTTCGCCCGCCTCTTTTGTTGCCTGACGTTGTGAATCGCTAAAGTATGCAGGCACGGTAATTACCGCTTCTGTTACTTCCTGTCCAAGATAATCCTCAGCAGTTTTTTTCATTTTCTGAAGAACCATTGCTGAAATTTCCTGTGGAGAATATTTGCGATCGTCAATCTGTACACGCGGAGTATTGTTGTCTCCTTTTACCACTTTATAAGGTACACGCGAAACTTCTTTGTTTACTCTATCGAAAGTTTCACCCATAAAACGTTTAATCGAATAAATCGTTTTTGTTGGATTGGTAATCGCCTGACGTTTTGCAGGATCACCAATTTTTCTTTCACCATTTTCTATAAATGCAACAATAGAAGGCGTTGTACGTTTCCCTTCGCTGTTAGGAATAACTACAGGCTCGTTACCTTCCATTACAGAAACACACGAGTTAGTGGTTCCCAAATCAATTCCGATAATTTTTCCCATTACTATATATTTTTAATTTCTATTTTTCAATTAATAAATTACGCCTGCCAACATTCAATGATTGTGCCACAGGGAAAACAGGGAAAATGATGTCATATCTGACATGTATTTCTTAATATGAGAAGACATGGCTGTCAAATTCGGTGACAAAACGACAGAAATGATTTTAATTCTAATTGACTTCAACAATCATGAAATTTTCAAACTTTTATTATTTTAGATGCTTTTAAATAAACTAACTATGACTAATAAAACTACCCGTACTGAACCTAAAAAAAGATTATACTCGCTTGACGCTCTTCGCGGATTTGATATGCTTTGGATTACAGGAGGCGGATGGTTGGCAAGCACCATTTCGCAAAAGACCAGTATTGATTGGCTTGGTGAACAAATGAATCATGTACCCTGGGAAGGATTTCGTTTTTTTGATCTCATTTTTCCATTATTTATGTTTATTTCTGGTGTTGCTATTCCTTTTGCCATAAAATCGAGACTGGAAAAAAATGTTCCTAAAAAAAGCCTGGCATGGAAAGCTTTTAAGAGAATGGTGGTTTTAATTCTGTTGGGATTGTTATACAACGGTACTTTCAAAAATGGCTTTACTGACGGAAGGATCGCCAGTGTATTGGGGCAAATTGGAATTGCTTACTTTTTTGCTTCGCTTATTGTAATCTATTTTAAATCATTTAAAAGTCGGTTAATCTGGTTGGCAGGAATTTTAACCGGATTTGGCATACTTCATTTGTTAGTACCTGTTCCTGGCCATGGTGCAGGAGTTTTAACCATTGAAGGAAGTTTTAATTCATTTATTGATCAAATGTTACTTCCAGGCAAACCGTATTTTGATGGAATTTTGGATCCGGAAGGAATTATCAGTTCACTTTCAGCTACTGCAGTTACTTTAATGGGTACCATTGCCGGAAATATATTACGAAAACGAAAAACTACCGACTGGCAAAAAATAGGTTATCTTGCGGCTTCCGGTGCGGCAGCAATTGTACTAGCCTTGTTACTGTCTACTTTCTATCCGATTATTAAAAACATCTGGACCTCATCGTTTAACCTGCTTACCGGAGGAATCAGCTTCTTATTGCTTGCCTTCTTTTATATGATTATCGACCATTGGGGTTTTAAAAGCTGGGCATTTTATTTCAGGGTAATCGGAATGAATTCGATTTTTGTGTACCTTTTTACAAGAATAGTTGATGTTACCAATGTTTCTCAGTTTTTTATTGGCTGGATAACAAAACCCATGGGAGATGCAGGTCAGATACCAATGATTTTAGGATATTTGGCATTTGTTTGGTTGATGCTTTATTATATGTATAAAAAGAATATTTTCTTGAGGGTGTAAAAATAATTTCAAATTATACAATTATCGAAAGTGTGACGGCATTTTAAATTCAACAAATCGCTTTTGCCAATTTAAAGCTATATTTGTTTTATGATTTCCAAATCTACTGAAATACAAATCATTAATTTCCTTAAAAACAAAATACCAGCGCTATACGGGATTTTTGTTTATGGTAGTTATGCTAAAAATCAGGAAACAAAATCAAGTGATATTGACCTTGCATTTTTAAACGGGGAAAAAATTACTGCAGTTGAAAAATGGAAAATCCAGGAAGAGCTTGCTGCAACTTTAGATAAGGATATTGATTTAGTCGATTTAAAAGATGCAAGTGTTGTTTTAAGAAAGGAAGTTGTAGAAAACGGGAAGCAAATATGTGTGATGGACCAATACAAAGTCGAAGAATTTGAAATGAAAACTATATCGATGTATATCGATTTAAATGAAACAAGAAAAGACATATTAACCGACTATAAGGAAAAATATGGAAGAAATTCTGATTAATAAAAGTGCCACCATAAATCGTTGTATAAATCGGATTAATGAAGATTACCAAAGTGATTTTCTACAAAACTTCACAAAACAAGATGCCGTTATTCTTAATATTGAAAGAGCTTGCCAGGCTGCTATTGATATTGCAACTCACATTATCAGAATTGAAAACCTTGGGACTCCTCAGAGCCATCGTGATGCTTTTGAAAAATTGGAAAAGAATGGCATTATTGAAAAAGACTTAAGTGACAAACTAAAATCAATGGCAGGTTTCAGAAACATTGCAGTTCATGATTACAGTTCATTGAACATAGAAGTTGTGATTCATATTGTCGAAAATAATCTTACAGATTTGCAACAATTTGCTGAAACAATTCTTCAACGCTAGTCAATTTATAATCAATTTAATACCTACTCCGATAAATCGAAACCGAAAACTCCAGCCCGGGCATCATAATTTTTTCATCCTGAGAGAAACGGTATGCCAGTTTTAAATCAATTCGGTTATTGGTGCTGAGCTGAGTGAAATATCCGACAAAAGGAATTATACCGTTATTAAATTTTACATCATCTGAATTATTTAATGCCAAACCAGGAACATATCTAATACCAAAATCAAACTGACTTTTTAGTTTAATAAAATAAGACCAACCCAGATTAATTTCTGCTAAAATCCAGTCTTGCTTTTTATATGCGTTGTAGTTTATACCGGCACTGAAATTTCGGTTCCATTTCAGATTACAGTATTTTGCGTTGTTGTACAAAAAATATGCTCCATAAAAAAAATCAGGCTCGAGATTATAATAATTAAAAAAAGGGCCAAATTCCACTCTACTGCCATTTAAACGCGGTTCAAACTCTCCAAATATCCAATCAGTCTCCAGCGCGGCAACAGGTTTCTGGATCATTTTCTGATTTAAATACTCCAGTAAATACTCAGTTTCATTTTCTGTTATATGTCCGGTAGAAATATTTCTTTCGTTTTTAATGTTTGCAATTTGATGTGCCAGATTTGAGATCTCAATTTGCGAGAAATTAGTATTTGGGTAATACTTTTGTAATAAATACTCGGCAATCATAAAATTATTCATAGGATTTAGTCTTCCTATTCCCCAACCTGCACGCCCGCTTATATTAAATCTGAATTTATTTTCTGTAGTTTTTGTATCAATCGGGGTTACAACATTATCAGAATCAGTGGATAAACCTTTCGAATTCTGGCTGTATAAATCGTAGCGTCCCCAACCATTGATTTGCACCAGAGTATAATTCTTATTGTTGTAGTAGAATCTGCTCGCATATCTGGCTGAAGCAAAAGTCCGCAATCCCAGGATATTATGATCAGCTTCAATGCTTGCAATATTCGAACTATCTATCCAGTTTCCTTTTCCTCCAAACGGCCCTATTTCAAAGTTTAATTCTACTCTTTCCTGTTTGTAATCCAGGAAATTCCACAACTTACTTTTCACCTGAAATTTTGCGGCACCGGTAGTTAGTTCTTCATATTGTCTCCACTCTTTGGTGCGTGTTTCTTCTCTTTCCTGATTCGCATCTAAAAGTAATCCCCAATTCAATTCCATTTTTTGAAATTCAAAAACTTCAGTTTTATCGAATTTGTATTGAGCAATACCTTCAGGTATATAAGCTAAAAACAAAAGAATAACCAATATGATATAAACATTGAAATTATTTTTAATCATTTTCGGACTTTTATTTAATCTGCCAAAGTAAACAAAAAGAAAACTAATTTATCTGTTAATAATCATTAATGATTATTTCTTGCTTGTGCAGTTGGAAACCTTTCTTTAGCTTTGTCGCGTAATAGATTTAAACATTTTCCAATGTCGGTACATAAACAAGTTCGGAAAGTAACTACACACCGTTTAAGTGAAATGAAATTGCGTGGAGAGAAAATTTCAATGTTAACATCTTATGATTTTAGTATGGCTCAATTGGTTGACCAGGCGGGTATAGATGTAATATTGGTCGGTGACTCTGCATCAAATGTTATGGCAGGAAATCAAACTACTTTACCAATAACACTGGACCACATGATATATCATGGGCGTTCTGTTGTAAAAGCAGTAAAAAGAGCACTTGTAGTTGTCGATCTTCCATTTGGAACATACCAGGGAAATTCAAAAAAAGCACTAAGTTCTGCCATCAGAATTATGAAAGAAACTGCTACCGACGCTGTTAAACTGGAAGGTGGCTCAGAAGTTTTGGATTCAGTTAACCGGATTTTGTCAGCAGGAATTCCTGTAATGGGTCATTTGGGATTAATGCCACAATCGATTAATAAATTTGGAACATATTCAGTAAGAGCAAAAGAAGAAGAGGAAGCTGAAAAGTTAATCAGCGATGCGAAAGTGTTGGAAGAAGCAGGTTGTTTTGCAATTGTCCTGGAAAAAATACCTGCAAGTTTAGGAGAACGTGTATCGAAAGAATTAAACATCCCGATTATTGGAATTGGTGCAGGTGGTAAAGTAGACGGACAGGTTTTGGTTATTCATGACATGTTGGGTATCACACAACAATTTTCTCCTCGTTTTTTACGTCGCTACCATAATCTTGCCGACGAAATAAAAGGTGCTGTAAATCACTACATAACAGATGTGAAATCGGGTGATTTCCCCAACGATAAAGAACAATACTAAATAGTCGGAAGACCGAAGCCGGAAGTCGGAATTAAGAATTTCCAGTTCAAATAACAATTCCACTTTGAAAGTTGATAATAAATAATCATTCCTTAGGTGAAAGTAATTTACGAAGACAATCATATTATTGCCATTAATAAAGCAGGAGGTGAAGTAGTACAGGGTGATAAAACCGGCGACATTACATTACTCGATATGGTAAAAGAATACCTGAAAGTAAAATACAACAAACCGGGAAATGTCTTTTTAGGATTACCTCATCGCCTCGATCGGCCAACTACGGGTCTGTTGGTAATGGCAAAAACCGGGAAAGCACTTGTCAGGTTAAACAAATTATTTCAAACACGGGATGAAGTAAAAAAAACTTATTGGGCAGTAGTAGATAAAAGACCCGAGAAACACACAGAAACTTTAACACATTATCTGGTTAAAAATCAAACAAAAAACCGGAGTTATGCTTATAACGAAAAACACCCCAATTCAAAAATGGCAAGTTTAACTTATAAACATGTTGCAAGTATCGACAATTATCATTTACTGGAAGTTGAATTACATACAGGACGGCATCACCAGATTCGGGTTCAGTTAAGACAATTGAAACTGTATATAAAAGGTGATGTAAAATATGGCTTTCCCCGTCCAAACAAAGATAAAAGTATCCATTTGCATGCACGAAGCCTGGAGTTTATTCACCCGGTAAAAAAGGAAAAAATAAGAATTGTTGCTGATCCTCCTGATGAAGTTGTATGGAATGAATTTATGAAAATATTTTCTTCGAACAGGTTTAGCCCAGTGAATCCGGCTTAAAAGCATATGGCAATAATCCATCTGCCCCTTCTATTATGATTATTTTTTCAGCACCATCAAGAATTATTGTGATTTGTTGATTAAAACGTGTTTCAGATTCAATTAACACTTGTCTGCATGATCCGCAGGGAGAAGACGGGCCGGGAATTAAACCATTTCTATTTTTAGCACTAATTGCAATGGCCTGCACTTTAACTTTTGGAAAAACAGAATGAGCAGAAAATAAGGCTACCCGTTCTGCACATAAACCATCAGTAAAATCGGCATTTTCCTGATTACTGCCAATTACAATCTCACCATTTTGTAGCAACACAGCGGCACCAACAGAGAATTGAGAATAGGGAGCATAAGCATCATCAGAAGATTGTCTTGCTTTCAATATCAATTGTTGAAATTCTACCGGCAGTTCAGACAAATTCTCATATTCATTGCTAATAACTTCAAATACCTTTTTACTCATAATGGTCGTTTTGTTCAAATTTACACTTTATTCTACAGATTTTACAAATCAATTTGTATTCAAAAAAATCAATCAATACACAATGAAATTGACATTAACTTGTTTATAAAAAATATGGATGCAGTTCCGGAATAAAACTGAAGACAATATTTTTGAATCAATCGGAATAATAAAGCTAAAAATGAGATATTATCTTTTCGTAATACTATATATTGCCGGAATTTCGTCGGTATTTTCACAAATGACCCGCAAAGAATACATTTCAAAATACCAGTTGCTGGCAATAAACGAAATGCACAGAAGTGGAATTCCGGCAAGCATAACCATGGCGCAGGCTTGTTTGGAATCGGGGAACGGAAACAGTGAATTAAGCAGAAAATCAAATAATCATTTTGGCATTAAATGTAAATCAAGCTGGAAAGGAAAATCAGTACGGTACGATGACGATGAAAAAAACGAATGTTTCAGAAAATACACTTCAGTTAAAGATTCTTATATCGATCATACCGATTTTTTGATGAATAATCCGAGATATTTTTTCCTGTTTGAATTGGAACCAAATGATTATGTAGGCTGGGCTCACGGTTTAAAAAAAGCTGGTTATGCCACAGCCCGGGATTATGGTCATCGACTAATTAAGATTATAGAGGAAAACCAGTTATATAACCTCGATTACCGGGTGGGTAACGAACAAATTTTAACCTATACAGAAAATCCGGTAAAAAGTAATGTTGTTGCAGATAATCTTTCTATAAATCTATATAACTCGCACCCCGTGGCCAAGCGAAATGACCTTAAAACGGTTGTTGCAAAGGAGGGTGATACCTATGAGATTATTGCAGAGGAATTAGGTAAAAAAGCATGGGAATTGTATAAGTTTAATGACCAGGAAGAAGGCTATCAACCTCAAAAAAATGAAATAATTTATATTGAAGCTAAACATAAAAAAGCAGGTCGTAGAGGTGAGCTAACTCATCGTGTAAATCCGGGTGAAACTATGCATTATATTTCGCAGGTATATGGTTTACGTTTAAAACCTTTATTACGACGAAATGGCATGAAACCCGGGCAGGAACCAAGAACAGAAGAAGTTATATATTTACGGAATAAAAGGTAATTTATTGAATTATTGCCTCAATCCGAAAATACTATTGATCATATAAGTTCTACCTTACTTTAAAGCCATTATTCTTTTCCTGCCGGAAGCCATCATTTTTGGCTTGACCCAAAAACGATGCAAAAAGGTCAAGGCTTCTTTTTATCTTCACCCAAAATCTTCACAAAACCTAAGTTCAATGGAGTGATTTCCTCGCAACCTCGGAAATTCTCCATTTCTCTATGGTTTCGTTTTGATTTTAGAATTGATAAAAAAGGCCAGTCCACGAGCCAACTTCAATAAAATATTTAATGTTTGCAGCCCGCCCAACCGCCTACAGAAAAATGCGTTAAGAAATTTTTATGTCAGCGGCGGCATTTTTTGCCTACTTTTTTTTGCTGAAGAAAAAAATAGTCACCACGAAACTTTGATAATAATAACTAAAAATCAATGAGGTAGAATTTGCTCTGTCTGTTTTTACAGGTGAGCCAAATCCTTCAAACTATATACCTTACTTATAGTTATAGAATCAATATGAAAGGTTAAATTAATTCTTTTGAATGAGCAGATCTGTATAAAAAATATTTCAGCAAAACCTTATCCGTAAATAATACAAATACAGTTAACAGGCTTATACCTGCTATTACAAAAATGTTTTCTGTAATAAAATGTAACCAATTTTGCCATTGCGCTCCAAAAAATATAAACTGCATTGCAACAACAACGGCCGCCAATCCAATAACAACACCAAAATATATCAAAAACTCTAATACATATTGCTGCCATGCAAATTTTTCAGCCACCTTTTCAGCTACCATATCTGCAAAGTTGTCTGGCAGAAAATAATCCGGTTCAGCTTTTAAAGCATCATTGACTAATTTGTCTATGTCACTATTTTTTCTTTCGCTAAACATATTCTGTAAAAATATTTGTTTTTTCATTTTCCACAACCTTTTCCAATTTTTCTTTCAGGATTTTTCGGGCTCTTGAAAGATAACTTTTTATAGTTCCCTCTGGCATTTCTGTAATCTCCTCTATTTCTTTGTAAGAAAACTCTTCTAAATGATAAAGGGTCAGAACAGTTCTGTAATGCACCGGAAGTTGTTCAATTTTCTCCAGTAGAAATTGTTTTGCCTCCTTCCTTTCCAGACTCTTATGATTTGGCTCTCCATTTGTATGACCTGCAACTATTGCAGGATTTTCATCATACGATTGCTCATCTTTCTGATATTTTCGAATATGCGAAATACTTGTATTGTATGCAATTCTGGCTATCCAGGTAGATAATCTTGAGTCGCCTCTAAAATGTTTTATCTTTCTAAAAACTTTAATAAAAACTTCCTGACATATATCTTCAATATCTTCTTTATTTTGAATAATCCTGCCAACAATATGTATAACAAGCCTTTGATGGTTTGCCACCAAAAACCTGAACGCATTTTTATTTCCGTTTAATACTTGTTGTACAAGATCTTTGTCGTTCATATCTGATTCATCTGACTACGAAAGGTAAATAAATGTTGCAGTTAAATGCTATTTTTTAGATGAGTTGTTATCATTTTTCTGTCAATTGGTTTTTGAGCTCTATTTTGTTGATTCATTATTGCTTAACACTGCCAATCAATAAAATTACAAATATGAAAAAGATTCTTTCGCTACATTTCATTACGCTCAGAATGACAATGAGTTAGGGGGATTAGGTCAGGTAGTGAGCATATTTGGGCGGCTTCACCACCCAAATATGCTCACTACCTGACAGCACCCCACAGGCCCTGTCATTCCGAGCAAAGCGAGGAATCTGTTCAATATATAGCGGACACCACTGATTCCATAAGTTGATTAAAGGCTAAAAGCCAATCTGTAAAACAAAGCTTAAACACCGGGTAAATCCGGTGTAAAATATTACAGCCTGCTTTAGCTGGGTGATTCTACTCATAAACTAAAATTGGCTTTAGCCTTTAAATCCAGGTACTTTGGAGCAAATGCATTCAATATCACAAAAAAAAATACCAAAGCTGCAACATATTTAAAACCACTTGAGTCAAATGGTCAGAATTCAAAATTTAAAAACAAATAATTATGGAAGAACTATTAGTAACAGCAGTTATCTTTTTTGCTGCATTTCACATTATTAAATTAATATCGACGCATTTATTAAAAAGAAAACTAATTAAGGCAGAACAATTTGAAAGAGTTGGGATTTTGGAAGAACCCGCCCCGGTTAACGATGAAAAAAATAAATATCCGTCATTAAAATGGGGCCTGGTTGCTTTAACAACAGGAATAGGCTTTATTGTGATAGAAGTACTTGGATTACTAAATGTATCGATGATTCATGGCAGAGATGCAGTTATGCCTTTTGGAATACTTCTCGTTTCTATATCATCAGGCTTTTTAGCATATTTCTTTATTGTTAATGGTAAAAAGAAATAAGCAAGCAAAAACCGGGTTATTAATGATACTATGACTATCAGTCTCAACTTATAGTCATAGTATGAATTTTACCCTAAACTAGTTTTACTGAAATCTATAATCTCTAATCTGCTGAAATCCCCTTAAAAAATCCTCGGTTTTCATTCTTTTTTTACCGGCAATCTGTAAGTTGGTAATTTGCAGCCAACCCTTTCCACATGCCACTTTTAAATAAGTTTTAGCATCCGATATTATAGTTCCAGACTCTGCTTTTTCATTTGTATTATCATCTTTTGCTAAAAATATTTTTGTCTGTATTTCTTTGCCGGTTTCTTTGTTTACCAGATTGGTCCATGCTGCCGGATATGGTGATAGTCCACGAATCAGGTTGCGAATTATTTCTGAATCTACTGCCCAATCAATTTTGCAGTCTTCCTTAAAAATCTTTGGAGCATGTTGTATATCCTTATCTTCAATTAATTCGCTCTGCGGAATAGCTTTCACATTTCCTTCTGCCAATGCTTCAACTGTTTCGATAACAAGTTCCGCTCCTATTTCCATCAGTCGGTCGTGAACGTCACCAACTGTTTCATTTTGGCCTATTGGAGTTTCTTTTTTCGCAATGATATTTCCTGTATCAATCTTATGGTCTAAAAGAAAAGTAGTAACACCTGTTTTGGTTTCGCCGTTAATAACTGCCCAATTCAAAGGCGCTGCACCCCGATATTGCGGCAACAGAGAACCATGTAAATTAAAAGTCCCTAAAGGCGGCATATTCCAAACTACTTCAGGAAGCATACGGAAAGCTACAACAACCTGTAAATCTGCTTTCAAACTTTGCAATTCTTTTAAAAAATCAGGATTCTTTAATTTCTCAGGTTGAAGGACTTTAAGATGATTATCAACAGCATATTTTTTTACTGCGGATTCATTAATTTTTTTACCGCGCCCAGCAGGTTTATCCGGTGCGGTAATAACACCAACAACATTATAACCACCTTCAACCAACTGTTTTAAGCTTGCCACCGCAAAATCCGGTGTCCCCATAAAAACTATCCTGATATCTTTTCCTTTCATAGTTGTCATCTTTTATATTCACAGCTAAATCCGTATTAACCCATTCTTTTCGATATGTCTGGCCTTAATACTGTATTTCCTTTTTGCGCTTTTGGCCAATACGGGCAGTGCCGGCAACCATTAGAGCAGCAATAACCACGATTAATCAAAAAACTTTCCGTCATAACACGATATCCATTTTCCAAATAAAAATCTTTTCCCTCAATCAAATTATCAGAGAAACCATCGGAATTGCCAAAAATATCGTCGAAATAACCCATTGTATCGTTTTCGACAAAATTAGGGAAAATGCTTATCTTTCGGTATAAAACCAACAATTATCCAAACCGGATTCAAATTAATAATATGGGAGTAGAAAAAGATTATTTAATGCGGCAACTGATGATGTTATTTGAGCTGATTACAAAATTATTTCGTTACCGAAAAAAAGGTGAATTTGAAAAGGCCGAAGAACAAATCAAATACTTCTACTCTATTCTAAAGATCGATGAAGATGTCAGAACTTTAAGTATAAAAGAGTTACTCAATCTACTTGAAAACATAAAAAAACTAAGCAACGAACATATCGAAATGGTTGCTTATGTTTTAAAAGAACAGGGCGAGCTATCGTCAAATGAAAAAGAGAAGCTGGACTTTTTTAGAAAATCGTTTTTTCTGCTTGAAAAAGTGGAAAGGGAAAGTGTGGCTTTTTCGATGGACAGACAAATGAAGATTGCGGAATTAAGAGAATATCTGAATTAAAAATATTGCCCTTTTGAATTAAGCTAAATTCAATAAATCATTAAAGCTTTTTAGGATTTACAGGAAAAACAAGGCTACTCCTCCAACTGTAATAACTGCTCCCAAAATTTCTTTCCAGTTGACTTTTTCCTTAAAAAGAATTACTGATGGTGCAATAATTAAAACCGGTGAAATTGCCATTAAAGTAGCCGCAATTCCTGCCTGGGTATTTTGAACCGCAATTAACGAAAATGACACACCAAGAAATGGCCCGAAAAAGGCTCCCAATGTTATTCTTTTCATTGCGGCTGAATGTTGTATGGCTTCCCATACTTTTCCCCAGCGTCTCATAAAAAAGAACAGTACTGTAAAACCCACAATTCCTGTTAACACTCTGATTTGAGATGCCGAAAACGGATCGTAATCACCCATTCCTTTTTTGCTCAGCACCAATCCGGCTGCCTGCCCCAAGGCTCCACCCAGTGCCAATAAAATTCCCTGTACTGAATAGTTCGATTTTATTTTTCGAACAACCGTTCCGTTCTCCTCTGTCTTTTCTCTTTTTAAAATAACAATAACAATTCCTGTAAGTGTAATTGTCATTCCCAGTAAATTCATTGGAGACATAACCTCTCCTAAAAGCAACCATCCAATTACTGCTGCAAATGGCGGAGCCAGTGCCATCATTAACATGGATATCCTGGCACCAACTTCTACAAAGGCCTGAAATAGTAACAGATCTCCAATTACAAATCCAATTAAACCTGATAATGCGAGCCACTTCCAATGAAACAAAGTGGCATCGGAAGGAAAAAAGAAACCACGGGCAATCCAACTGTAAATCCCAATAAAAAAGAAAGCCATTACAAGGCGAATAAGGTTTACTGACAGAGAGCCCACTTTTTTACCGGCCGATTCAAAAGCCAGACTGGTAACTGTCCAGAAAACCGCTGTTAATACACCCGCTATTTCTCCCCAGTGGTTTTGCATAGTTATTTATGGGTCAATATCATTTAAATTAAATCAATAAGAAAAGCCTTTCGATTGAAAGGCTTTCCAATTATTATTCAAACAATTCTAATTCAGAAATTCAGCTACTGTTTCGCGCAATTCATCACCTCTTTTATTCTTGGCGATAATAACACCATTTTTATCTACAAGCAAGCTGCTCGGAATAGAACGAACCGCATAAATTTGTGCAGCTTCATTATTCCAATAAGCAAGATCAGATACATGAGACCAGGTAAGATTATCATCTTCAATGGCTTTTATCCACTGATGTTTTTCACGATCGAGAGAAACACCAAATACAGAGAATCCTTTTTTGTTAAATTCTTTATAAACTGCAACAACATTTGGATTTTCTGCACGACAAGGTCCACACCAGGCAGCCCAGAAATCAAGCAAGGTTAGTTCGTTTTCTGAATAAATATCAGAAAATTTTACAGGATTCCCGTCAACATCATTTTGAGTAAAATCAGGAGCAACTTGTCCAACCGCAACCTTTTTCAGTTTTTCAATAAATTTTTTAATTTCAACAATAGTTGGAATAGTATCCAGTTTTGGATCTAAACCACTTATCATTTCTTCCAATTCATCTGCTTCTTTTCCATATTGATTTTTGGAAATCAAAAACGGTGTTACGTATGAAGCTTTGTGATTCATTATAAAATCATCTTTCATGTCGTTTGTGCTTTCGTATAAAGCTTCAACTTCATCCATCAATTCTCTTCCTTTTACAGAATCTCCTTCGGCTATGGCAGCTCTTGATTCCTGGTAAAGACTCATATACTTTTCAGAGATCTTGCTTATTTCATCGTTTAATGCAGTATACTCATCGTGTGTCATAGAGCCCGTAACATCAATACTATTTAATGAATCAACATGACCTGTAATACTCATTTTAGCATTTTCAACAAAGACCATTGTCTTACCACGCTGACCCGCAACAGACAAATAGTAATCTCCGGGATAGGGAATTTCACCTTCCAAAACAGCAACACCTTCTACAATATCTGCGGTATCTATTGGAATCCACTCACGACTTTCAAGTTTTTCCAGCAGAATCTGTCCTTCTGCTCCTTCCAGTTTTACATCTATTTTAAAACCGCTTTGTTTTTGACAACCAATAAAAGTTGCTACAGCAATAATAAGAATTAAATACTTTTTCATTTTTTATCGAATTAAATTAATATGCTGAATTATTTCAGGTGCGAAGATACACATTCTAATAAAATACTAATCAGGTTTGAACAGTATTACTATTTCAACATACTTGAAATTAGCAGAATGTTAGCTTGAGTATAACAAAAACAAAGCAGTGTGACAAAAAGAAAGCCGATCAAAAATGACCGGCTTTCACTATATCAATTAAAAAATTATTTTATTCCAAATCAATTTTATATGATCCCAAATCTTCCATTACTGAACTGCGAATAAATTCGGCATGACCTTTAACCAATGACTTTGTCAGTTTAATAAAAACCTTGGCCGATTTGGTAAACGATGCATCTCTGGCACTGTCTAATACAAGCAGGTAACTCATAATAATATGTCCTGCCATTTCAACCATTCTGCGAGCATGGAAATCGATAAATTCATTGTCGTTTGTTTCCACAACTTTTTTTACTGCCTGCTCGTAATCATCAGTTAAAATAATTAATGTACGACGCAAATATTCAAGTTCCGGAGTAATTTTCTGTGCCTCATATTCTCTGATTTGAGCCAGATAACCACCGGTTGTTACACCGCGAATTGCAGCAACAACCTGCAGCTGCGTAGTTCCTTCATAAATTGAAGTAATACGGGCATCGCGATAAATTCTCTCAACAGGGTAATCTTTCATAAATCCTGAACCACCGTGAATCTGTACCGCATCATAAGCAAGCTGGTTACAAATTTCACTGGCCAGACCTTTTCCAAGAGGAGTGTAAATATCAGCAAGTTTCTGATATTTTTTCATTTCCTGTCTTTCCTCCTTTTCAAGTTTACGTTCCTCTGAAATATGCATGTATGTTTTATACATATCAACAAAACGAGCTGTTTCGTATAACAATGTACGTGATGCATCCAGTTTTGCTTTCATTGTAGTTATCATTTCGTAAACGGCCGGGAAGCGGATAATTGCTTTCCCAAACTGCATACGTTCTTTGGCATATTCCAATGCTTCTCGATAAGCTGCCTCCGAAACTCCAACCGATTGTGCATGAATTCCCAAACGTGCCCCGTTCATTAATGCCATTACGTATTTAATCAATCCAAGTTTGCGGTCTCCAACTAATTCTGCGGGAGCATCCTTGAATACCAATTCGCAGGTTGGCGAACCAATAATTCCCATTTTATGCTCCAAACGACGAACGATTACTCCTCCGTTATTCCTGTCGTAAACATACATTGAAAGTCCCCGGCCATCTTTAGTACCGGCCTCAGAACGTGCCAGAACCAGAGCAATATCACCATCACCATTGGTAATAAAACGTTTCACGCCATTTAATAACCATGTGCCTTTTTCTTCGTCCCAGGTAGCTTTTAATTGCACTGCCTGAAGATCTGATCCGGCATCCGGCTCTGTTAAATCCATTGCCATTGTTGCACCTGCACTTACACGTGGCAGGTATTTCATTTTTTGCTCCTCTGACGCAAATTCATTGATAGTTTCAGCACAATCCTGTAATCCCCATATATTTACAAATCCGGCATCAGCGCGGGATACAATGTCGGCAGCCATAATGTAGGGTACAATTGGGAAATTTAACCCATCAAAACGGCGAGGTAAGGACATTCCCATTAATCCTGCTTTTCTTAATGCATCAATATTTACTTCAGTTCCCGGTGCATAAACTACGTGATTGTCAACAATCTCAGGTCCTTCAGCATCAACACTTTCAGCATTCGGTGCGATAATATCTCCACAGATTTCACCCACTACATCAAGTACTTTATCGAAACTATCCTGTGCATCTTCATAATCCATTGGTGCAAAATCGTACTTATTAGTTTCTTCGAAATTGCGTTCTTTTAACCTTACAATTTTCTCCATCAACGGATGGGTTAAATGAAATTTCAGGTCTTTATTGTCTGTATAATAATTTGCCATTTTCTTTCTTTTTTTCGATAAAACTACTTGGTATTTGCTTTATAATATTTAATCATCTTTGGGATAATTTCAGCAACATCACCTGTAATCACATAATCTGCAATTGAGTTGATTGGCGCTTCAGGATCGGTATTGATTGCAATAATCTGAGCCGATTCCTCCATTCCAGCACGGTGCTGAATTTGTCCCGAAATTCCACAAGCGATATAAAGTTTTGGACGAACGGTGGTTCCCGTTTGTCCAATCTGACGGTCATGCCCTACATATCCTGAATCAACTGCTGCACGTGAAGCACCAACTTCACCTCCTAAAACTTCAGCCAATTCAAATAATAAATTGAAGTTTTCTTTTGACCCAACACCATAACCACCGGCAACAATAATACCGGCACCTTTGATGTTTACTTTACTTTTCTCCATATGGCGTTCGATAATTTCAACAACAAAATCCTCGTCATTTACATATTTCGAAACATCCAGTTTATTAATCTTGCCCTTATATTTTGGATCAAGAACTTCCTTTTTCATCACACCCTCACGAACTGTTGCCATTTGCGGGCGACAATCAGGATTAATAATGGTAGCAATGATATTACCTCCAAAGGCAGGACGAATCTGATAAAGAAGATTTTCATACTTCTTCTTTTGCTTTTTATCTTCATGTTCGCCGATTATTAAAGAAGTGCAATCAGCAGTTAAACCACTGTGCAGTGCTGATGAAACACGCGGTCCTAAATCACGGCCAATGGAACTAGCTCCCATTAGGGCAATTTGAGGTTTTTCTTCCTTAAACAATTTTACAACTACCGAAGTGTGTGGTAATGTAGCAAAAGGATACAGTTTTTTATCATCGGCTATGTGTAAAACATCTACACCAAACGGAAAGATATCTTTCTCAATTCCGTCAAGATTATGACCGATGGCAACTGCTTCGAGTTTACATTTTAATTCGTTAGCAAGCGTACGCCCTTTTGTGAGCAACTCCATACTAACCTCGGCAACATGTCCGTCTTCAATTTCGCAATAAACAAAAACGCTATTCATAACTGTTCGATGTTTTATCAATTATCCAATTGTATGGTTTTCAATTAATTCTGTCATTAGTTGATTAATATCATCATCAGAAGATGTAATTACTTTTGCTTCTTTTGACTGAAGGACAACATTTTCAACCTTTTTCACTTTGGTTGGAGAACCAGTCAATCCAAGTTCTTCCATATTAACCTCAATATCCTGAACTGTCCATTCTTTGATATTCAGGTACGGACGATCGTTATACAACTGAATATAATCATCGTTAGCTACCTGCAACTCAGTAACAGTTTTGGCATGTTTGTATTTCATTATTAATTTGGCATTACGTGCACGGCATTCAGGTGCCGAACCGTTTACAGTAATCACTAAAGGAAGCGAGCACTTTACCACTTCAACTCCTCTTTCCAGGCGACGTTTTATGGTTATCTTACCATTTTCAATTGCCTGAATTTCCTCTGCATAAGTAACCTGTGGCAATCCCATTTTCTCTGCAACCTGAGGCCCAACCTGTGCGGTGTCGCCGTCAATGGCCTGGCGGCCGGCAATAATCATATCGAATTTGCCATATTTTTTCAAAGTTTGTGATATGGCATATGAGGTTGCCAATGTATCAGATCCTGCAAAAGCACGATCGGTTAATAAAATGCCATCATCAGCGCCACGGAATAAACCTTCACGAATAATCTCAGCAGCACGGCCCGGTCCCATGGTTAATACGGTTATTGTTGAACCCGGGAATTTGTCCTTTATCCGAAGTGCCTGTTCCAATGCATTTAAATCTTCCGGATTGAAAATAGCCGGCAGTGCAGCCCTGTTTACAGTTCCATCGGCTTTCATTGCATCTTTTCCGACATTTCTGGTGTCAGGCACCTGTTTGGCAAGCACGATAATTTTAAAACCTTTCATTTCCTTAAAATTGTTAGTTTTACTAGTACCCAATGTAATTCTCTAATATTCCTCTACAGCCTGATTTATCCATAGCTTAAAATCCATTAAAAACACATTGAGTTATAATTAATTATTATAATGTTTTTTTTGCAAGGCATGCAAATATAGATAATCAACCCTAAGAAATCAAACGAAATACCTTTGCTGTTTTGTATTGATATTTATAGAAGTAATACTGAATCAGTACATTAAGGTCAATCGAGTACTAAAAACAACCTGTACTGCCCTAAAACAGAGCAATTGAAACAATTTAACTAATTCTTCGAAAAGTCTTTTTACTACAATATGCGATTCAATTTATAATAAATTTAATTAGTAAACTTAATTTTACTTAACATCATATTGGCTAAACAAAATAAGCGATACAGCATATTCAAGAATGTACAATTTGACGTTCTGCTACAGATAATATCAACCAACTTTCAAAATCTAATTTATTCAACTATTTTTTCAATTATGGCATAATACTAACTTTGAACTTTCAATTCTAAAATTATGAAAATTACCCGTTACTGTTTTTTGTTAATAGTGCTCTTAATTAAGGTTTTTGTATCGTACCCGCAAATTCCTTCATTTAGTTTAATTCAATCAAATAATTCAGGAATCTATAATCAGGGAGAAAAAATAATTGTTAAAGCATTATTTGAAGACACTAAGGTGGATTCTGTAACCATAATTTTAAGAAAGGATTACCAGCCTAAAACTGAAAAAAGAAAAGTAAAAATTAAAGATGAAATTGAAGTATTTAATGATCAGTTTTTTGAACCAACTTCGATAATATTGGAAGTAATTGCGGGAGGTGAAAAAGTAAGTACAGGAT
>ENA-ORCQ01000131-ORCQ01000131.1-marine-metagenome-genome-assembly--contig:-NODE-131-length-45664-cov-6.856538_pt1 | contig 45664 bp, 44 predicted proteins | sample MGYA00237780_ERZ508510 | MGnify/ENA primary metagenome ERZ508510 (study PRJEB26181, sample SAMN06268981) | marine metagenome | isolation source: Tt an E2 anaerobic enrichment on eucalyptus from sediment...
TCCGACCCTGGGGGGATTCAGCAGGAGCTGGTCGCACAGGACTTACCCGGCGACAAAAGTAGAAAATTTTGTTCTTCTGCCAAACAAATTTTTCGCCCTACGTAATTTTATTCGATGCATAAATACATATTAGATTGAAAATGAATAACAAGCAAAAATTTTTTTTAGCAAAAAAGCGAACGTTTTCTTTTATTCGAAAGATCTGAAGGCAATGTGCTAAGTTGATTTTACCATTTGAAACCGGAAAATTGTAAGTATATTCGGAATTACATTATTGCAATAAAAAATCATTTATATTTGTCGAACCTTAATAAAAACTAACATTATGGAACAAAAATCTTCTCCACTAGTAAAATCGTCGTTAACCTATGGTACGTACCTCGGACTAATTTCAATTCTTATTTCAGTAGTAATTTGGGCAGGTAGCATAATGGAATCAATGGGGCTGTTTGGCTCGGCCATTATTGGTATACTTATGCTGGTTATTAATTTTGTATTGATGCTGATTTTTGCAAAAAGCTACCGGAATAAAGAGTTTGGAGGTTATATAAGTTTTGCTGATGTATTTAAATTCATGCTGCTGGTTGTGGTAGTTTCTACAGTTATTTCTATCGTTTACAACTATATATTCCATTCGTTTATAGCACCCGACTATATGGAAAACTTAATGGCGGTAATGCAACAAAAAACCATGGCTTTTATGGAAAGTAAAGGTGTGCCTGAGGCTCAGATTGACAAAGCACTTGAAAAATTTGAAGAAAGTCCAAGCATATTAAAAACATTGCGCCAAACCGCCCTTAACGGATTAATTTTTGGGGTGATAGTTGGTTTAATTGTTTCGGCTATTGTTAAAAAGAAAGTTGAAGATTCATATTAATAAATAAAACAAAAAGGTTTAATGGACATTTCCGTAGTTATTCCCCTGTTTAATGAAGAAGAATCGCTTCCCGAACTGGCATCGTGGATTAAAAAAGTGATGGAGGAAAATAATTTCACTTATGAAATTATGATGATTGATGATGGAAGCCGCGACGATTCGTGGAAAGTAGTTGAGCAGCTTCAGCAAGAAAATCCCTTTATAAAAGGAATAAAATTCAGGCGTAACTACGGAAAGTCTGCGGCCTTGTTTTGTGGCTTCGAAGCTGTACAGGGCGATGTGGTAATAACCATGGATGCCGACCTTCAGGATAGTCCGGATGAAATTCCGGAGCTTTATCGCATGATAAAGGAAAAAGGTTATGATTTGGTTTCGGGCTGGAAGAAAAAACGTTTCGACCCCGTACTTACCAAAAACCTGCCCAGCAAATTGTACAACTGGACCGTTAGGCGCATGACGGGCATTAAGCTGCACGATATGAACTGCGGATTAAAAGCTTATCGGAAAAATGTAGTAAAAAGCATTGAAGTGTACGGCGAAATGCATCGTTATATTCCGGTATTGGCCAAATGGGCAGGTTATAAAAATATTGGCGAAAAAGTAGTTGTACATGCCGAACGAAAATATGGCATCACCAAATTTGGTTTTGAACGTTTTGTGCGTGGCCCGCTTGATTTGTTGTCGGTAATGTTTATTTCGCGTTTTGTAAAACGGCCCATGCACTTTTTTGGCATTTTAGGAGCCCTTATATTTTTTATTGGTCTGGCTGCAGCAGCTTATCTCGGCATTCAAAAAATTATTCAGCTCAACCAGGGAATAACAGGCCACCTGATAACCGACAGTCCTTATTTCTACATCGCACTAACATCGATGATAATCGGGGCGCAATTTTTTCTGGCAGGGTTCCTGGGCGAATTGGTTTCCAGAAGTTCAAGTGAACGCAATAAATACCAAATCGATATAAAAACTTTCAAGTAAAGCGCTATTTTTTGATGGAAAAAAAAGAGATACGTTTTCGCCAAAAAAGAGAGCTTGGCGATATCATTTCCGACTCGTTTGATTTTTTGAAACAGGAAGCCAAACCCCTTCTACGCATGATTGTTTTATATGTGTTGCCTTTTGTTGTTTTATATGCAGGTGCACAAGTTTATTTTCAACGCAATGTATTAAGTAATCTCAACCTTAACGATCCGGAAGCACTAATGGCCAATATCGGGCCATTCTATCTCAACCTGTTTATATTTATGTTTTTTGGTTTATTTGTTCAATCGCTTCTAATTGGCACTTTCTACACCTACCTTGAAGCTTACATTAAACAAGGAAAAGGAAATTTTCAACTTACTGATATCAGTCAAAAATTTTTCACAAACAGTTTACTGGCTCTTGGTGCCAATTTTGTTTTTGCTTTAATTGTTTTTGCCGGGGCAATGTTGTGCCTGCTTCCCGGGTTATATTTTGCCAACACCCTCTCGCTTGTTGTTTTTATTTTCATTTTCGAGAAAAAAGGCTTGAGCAATGCGCTAAGTCGTTCGTGGCAGTTGGTAAACAGCAGTTGGTGGAACACCTTACTTTTAAACTTAATTGCTGTCATTATTCTCTTTACTGTTAGTCTCGTTCTATCAACTCCTTCAATGGTTATGGGCATTTCATCCAGCATATTTTCAACAGAAATAAGCAATCCCATTGACTATCCAAGCTGGTTTTGGGTAATAAATGCCTTGTCAACAACAATAACAACTACTTTGCTTGTTATTCCGTTTACTTTTCAGGCGTTTCAGTATTTCAATCTTGCCGAACGCACCGATAGCACAACTACTTTAACTCCTCAAGAATAAAAGTTCTTCCAATTTTTCAAGGTCACAAAAAACAAAGAGTGCGTTTTTTACTGGTGCAATTTACTTTTGTTTCAGAAAATTTCTTTTAAAGTTTCTGACTATCAAAACATTACACCGCCAACCGCTAAAGTTTGTAAAATTAATCATCATCGGTTTAATCATTTTCGATGCTGGTCGGTTATAATTGGGTAAATTTGCACCACATTTTTTCAGCATGCGAAAAACGCCAAATAAAAAAACAAAGGCAAAGCAAGGAGAAGGATTATTTCAGATACTTGGTCCCTACAAACTTTTGGTGGGCACATTAACTGTAATGGCTCTGGCCGGAAGTGGAATAAACCTGTTTATTCCGGGAATTATTGCCCGAGGCATCGATTCTTTTACAGCCAACCATTTTAATGCAAGCGCAATTGCCACCGAATTTATTCTTGCGGCTTTTGGTATTTTTCTTTTTACATTTTTACAAGGTGTAGTACAAACCTTAACCTCCGAAAAAGTAGCCAGGGATTTACGGAACAAGCTGGCCGACAAAATTTCGCAACAAAGCTATTCGTACGTTATAAAAGCAAATCCTTCAAAACTGTTAACCAATATGACCTCCGATATGGATTCGGTAAAAATGTTTGTTTCACAGGCATTTGTATCCATTGCATCTTCTCTGTTTGTGATTATTGGGGTGGCCGTTTTACTTATCTCCATTAACTGGAAACTGGCCCTTGCTGTACTAACCATTGTCCCTATACTTTCGGTAGCATTTTATATTGTATTTAAAAAGGTGAAGGTGCTTTTTAAGAAAAGTCGCGAAATAATTGATGCCCTCAACCGGGTTATAAATGAAAGTATTTTGGGCTCGGCACTTATTCGGGTTTTAAACTCGCAACAACCGGAAATACTAAAATTTGCAGAAAAAAATGTTGAATCGCGGGATTTAGGGTTGGCAATTGTGCGCCTCTTCTCGATTTTAGTGCCAATTGTAACTTTTGTAGCCAACTTTGCTATTGTAATTATTTTGGCACTTGGGGGGCATTATGTGGTTTTAGGAACACTAACACTTGGTAATTTTGCGGCTTTTAACAGCTATGTAATGATGCTAATTTTCCCAATAATGATGATTGGCTTTATGAGCAACATTATTGCCTCGGCAACAGCATCAAACAACAGAATTCAACAGGTTTTGAATTCTACATTACCGATTGACCGCGGAACGACAACATCAGCAATTAATGGAAACATCAGGCTGAAAAATGTTAACCTGAGCTACGATAAAAAACCAATACTGAAAGACATTTCATTTGAAATAAAAGCCGGAAGCAAAACGGCGATAATAGGGCCAACTGCAGCCGGCAAGAGTCAACTGCTTTATTTGCTTACTAACCTTATTCCGCCCGACTCAGGAGAAATTACCATCGACAACATACAGGCAAAAGATTATGCCAGCGAGGTTTTAAACCGACAGGTTGGCTTTGTTTTTCAGGATAACGTAATTTTTAACCTCAGCCTGAAAGAAAACGTGGCCTTTAACGATAATGTTTCAGACGAGGATATGCAGAAAGCTATAGCAACGGCCGAACTGCTTGAATTCACAAATAGCCTTCCTAAAAAACTCGATACAATTGCTTCTGAGCGGGGAACCAGTTTATCGGGCGGGCAAAAACAGCGCATTATGCTGGCTCGTGCCCTGGCTCTTAATCCCAAAGTATTGCTGCTCGACGATTTTACCTCGCGCGTTGACCGAAAAACTGAAGATAAAATACTGGCCAATATTCATAAAAATTACCCGAAGCTTACCCTGGTTTCCGTAACACAAAAAATTGCGCCTGTAAAAGATTTTGATCAGATAATATTACTGATGGAAGGCGAAGTAATTGCATGTGGCAAACACAATGAACTGAAAGAAAATTCGCCGGAATATATTCAGATTTACAATTCACAAAAAAGCACCAATCATTATGAATTATAGTCTGGATAACAAATCAGCGCAGGGCAAAAAGAAACGCCCCTTACTCGCCTCGCTAAAAAAACTGGTGGCTATTATTAGCGATGAACGGCGCAACCTTATTATTGCATTTTTTGCCATAACGGTAAATGCCGCACTTAGTTTGGCCGGCGCCTATGTAATTGGATACACCATCGATAATTATGTGCAAAACAAAGACTACCACGGAGTGTTGCTCTTTGCAGGAATTTTGCTTGCCATGTACATTATTGCGTTTTTTGTAAACTATGCGCAAATGATAATGATGGGGGGCATTGGGCAACGTATGCTGTACAGCCTACGCAACTCGGTATTTAATAAACTACAGGAACTGCCGCTTGATTTTTTCAACCAGAATAAATCGGGCGACCTGATATCGCGAATAAACAACGATACCCAAAAAGTAAACGAGTTCTTTTCACAATCGTTAATGCGTTTTATTGGCGGAATTATTACAATGACCGGTGCAGGAATTTTACTTTTGGCTATTAACCTGCCGCTGGGTTTGGCAGCGCTCTCGCCTGCCCTTTTCCTTCTGGTTTTCACAAAAATTATTTCGCCCTGGATACGCCGCAAAAACGAGGCGAGTCTTGAAAGTCTGGGGAATCTTTCGGCTGAAATACAGGAAAGCCTGGCCAACTTTAAGGTAGTGGTGGCTTTTAACCGCCGCGATTATTTTCGAGACCGTTTTATGAAAGTCAACCACGAAAATTATAAGCGTTCGGTTTATGCCGGCATTGCCAATAATGTGCTTAACCCCGTTTATACTTTTGCGGCCAATATTGGTCAGCTTATTGTTTTGGCACTGGGTATTTACCTTATCATTCAGGGCAGTTTCACCGTTGGCTTACTCATAAGTTTTATCGCTTATGTAATGAACTTTTACAATCCTTTGCGACAACTGGCCATACTTTGGGCTAATTTTCAACAGGCACTGGCCGCCTGGGATCGTATCGCTTATTTGCTTTCGCTCGAGAGCAACCTGGAAGTTACAGAAGAAACAGAAATACATAAAAACACATCGCTGGTACATTTTAAAAATGTTTCGTTTAGCTACCCAAATGGCAAAGAGGTGCTGCACAAAGTAAGTTTCAACCTCGAACGCGGAAAAACCTATGCTTTTATTGGTCCAACCGGAGGTGGAAAAACAACTACGGCCTCGTTAATTGCCCGTTTGTATGATGCCACAAAAGGCACATTGCTGCTTAATGGCCGCGATATAAAATCATACAAAGCAGCGGAAAGGGCAGCAAAAATTGGTGTTATTCTTCAGGAGCCAATTCTTTTTTCGGGCAACGTAAGAGAAAATATTCTTTACGGCAACGAAGCTTTACAGGCTATGAGCAACAAGGAGCTGGAAAATTCACTTCAGGAAGCAGGACTGGGAAGTTTGCTGCAGCGATTCGACCGCGGACTGGAAACGCCAATACAGATTACCGGTGAAGGAATTAGCCTGGGACAAAAACAGCTTATTGCTTTTATGCGTGCTATTTTACGCAAACCAGAACTTCTTATTTTAGACGAAGCAACAGCAAATATCGATACGGTAACCGAAAAGCAACTGGAAGCAATTATTAACAATCTGCCCAATTCAACTACTAAAGTTATCATTGCTCACCGCTTAAACACCATTGAAAATGCCGACGAGATCTTTTTTGTAAACTCGGGTGAAATAACAGCTGCCGGATCTTTTAACAAAGCACTTGATTTGCTGATGCAAGGAATAAATGAAAGTTAAACCTCTGCTCAATTCTCAACTAGTTAACAATAGCATTTTTTCATCTCGGCGAGGAATCGTATTTTTCGGAAAATTTTAATCATGCGAATTTCATTTCTGTTCCTGGTCTTGCTGATAACGCTTGGATCTGCAGCGCAAAACAGCAGCGTAAAAATTGCGCTGTTAAAATATAGCGGTGGTGGCGACTGGTATTCCGACCCAACAGCGTTGCCCAATTTAATTGAATTTTGCAACAATAACATCCAAACCAATATCAGCCCCGAGCCATCAACCATTGAAATTGGCAGTCCTGAAATTTTTAATTTCCCTTTCGTTCACCTTACCGGGCATGGCAACATAATTTTATCGGAAAACGATGCCATAAACCTAAAGGTTTACCTCGAAGGTGGTGGGTTTTTACACATCGATGACAATTACGGCCTTGATGAATATATTCGGCGCGAAATGAAAAAAGTATTTCCCGACAAAGCGTTTATTGAACTGCCACCTTCGCACGCCGTATTTCACCAGAAATATTCGTTTAACGAAGGAATACCCAAAATTCACGAACACGATAATAAAACACCACAGGCATTTGGCCTTTTTATTGAAAACCGCATGGTGTGTTTGTACACCTACGAAACCGATCTTGGCGATGGCTGGGAAGACCCGGACGTACACAACGACCCGGATGACCTGCGACAAAAAGCCTTGCAAATGGGCGCTAACATTATTGCCTTTGTATTCGGACAATAAACTATTTAGAAAATTTAAAATCTATCAATTTATTAAATGAAAATAGTTGCAATTAACGGAAGCCCAAGAAAAAACGGAAATACATCCTTGCTCATTGAAGAGATGTTTAAAATCTTTCAGGCTGAAGGTTTTGAAACCGAGGTGGTTCAGCTGGGCAACAAACCGGTTCATGGCTGCACAGCCTGTGGTAAATGCCGCGAAATACAAGACCGTAAATGCCATATTAAAAATAACCTGCTGAATGTTTGTATTGAAAAAATGATTGAAGCCGATGGAATTATCCTTGGTTCGCCCGTGTATTTTTCGGATGTTACTACCGAAATAAAAGCGCTGATGGACGTTGCCGGTTATGTTACCCGCGGCAACGGACATTTATTAAAACGAAAAGTTGGTGCAGGAATTATTTCTGTTCGCAGGGGTGGTGCATTACCCACCTTTGATACCATGAACCGATTTTTCCTGATTAACCAAATGATTGTTCCGGGCTCGAGTTATTGGAATTTTGCTTTTGGTAAAAACAAAGGCGGTGTGCTAAAGGATGAAGAAGGTATTCAGACCATACGCATCCTTGCCGAAAACATGAGCTGGCTGCTGAAAAAGATTAAAACAGATTAGTATTTGATTTGCGGCTTTAAGCGCCGGTTTATTCTTGCTTTTTAGCTTCTTCCCAAATCACATCCATTTCGGCCAGACTCATATCGTGCAGGCTTTTTCCCTGCAGCAGCGTTTTACTTTCAAGAAAATTAAAGCGTTTAATAAATTTTAGGTTGGTACGTTCCAGAGCTGCTTCCGGATCAATTCCATACAAACGGGCAGCATTAACCACAGCAAAAAGCAAATCGCCAAATTCGGCCTCCATTTTATCGGTGTCGGCTTTGTCAATTTCGTGGTTTAACTCTTCAACTTCCTCTTTCACCTTGTCCCAAACCTGCTCTTTGTATTCCCAATCAAAACCCACTCCGCGGGCTTTTTCCTGAATACGATTAGCTTTTACCAAAGCAGGCATAGCTGCAGGCACACCTTCCAAAACGCGCTTGTTTCCACCTTTCTCTTTCAATTTTAGCGCCTCCCAGTTTTCAGCCACTTTATCGGCCGAGCCATCAACGTCAACATCGCCAAAAATATGTGGATGCCGATAAATCAGCTTTTCGTTTATTCCTTCCAACACATCGCCAATATCAAAAGCCCCTTTTTCGTCGCCTATTTTGGCATAAAAAACAATGTGTAAAAGTAAATCGCCCAACTCTTTTTTTATCTCCTGCAAATCGCTTTTTAAAATGGCATCCCCCAATTCATAGGTTTCTTCAATGGTAAGTTTTCGCAACGATTCCAGGGTTTGTTTTTTATCCCAAGGACATTTCTCGCGCAGTTCATCCATTATATCCAGTAAGCGCTTAAATTCTTCAACTTTTCTTTGCATAAATCTACTTTCAAATTCTACCCGAATTTAAGTATTCCTCGCATTAACAAGACATAACTTTAGCAAAACTTTTGCAGAGTTATTAAAGAAATAATTCTATCTTGTTTGCATAATTTTTTAAACAGGTTTTTATGATTTTAGGAGTTTCAGAATGGCTTAGCGGTAAATTAGGATGGAATGTTTCAACCATTAGAATTGCTTTTGTTATAGGCGTGCTAATTTTTGGAGTTGGCTTAGGTCTGTACCTCATTCTATGGATAGTGAAAATGTTTTCGAAATAATAACGCTGGCGCAATCAATTACAATTTCCTCTTTATTTTTCCTCAAATTTAATTTTAGCGACGGATTATTCCGACTTTAGAAAGTGGCAATTAATTTTCGTAAATTTGCACTGCTCAATTTTTAAGTATTAACATTGGATAAACAAATACTACTTGAAGGAATTGATCTCCTTGAATTTTTTGGAGTAAACAATTCAAAAATAGAACTTATAAAGCGGCTTTTCCCAAAGATAAATATCACGGCACGCGGGCATGCACTCTTTATTCAGGGAGAACCAAAAGAAATTAAGGCTTTTGAAAAGAAGTTCGCTCTCCTGCTCGACCATTATTTTCAGTTTAATATACTTACCGAAGAGATTATTAACGAATTAATGGCTTCGGGAATATCAACATTGGAAGAAAACGGAAGCAACGAACCCGACATTATTGTTTTTGGCAATAGTGGAAAACCCGTGAGAGCCCGCACACCCAACCAGCGCCGATTGGTGGAGGCAAACGCAAAAAGCGATCTTATTTTTGCCATAGGCCCTGCCGGTACCGGAAAAACCTACACTGCAATTGCCCTGGCTGTCAGAGCGCTAAAAAATAAAGAAATACGCAAAATAATATTAAGCCGTCCGGCTGTTGAGGCCGGTGAGAACCTCGGATTTCTTCCGGGCGATTTAAAAGACAAAATTGATCCTTACCTGCAACCGCTTTACGATGCCCTGCAAGATATGATTCCGGCTAAAAAACTGGAAGAATTTATGAAAGACGGAACCATACAAATTGCCCCGCTCGCCTTTATGCGCGGACGTACACTCAGCAATGCCTATGTTATTTTAGACGAAGCCCAGAATACCACCGTTAACCAGTTAAAAATGTTTTTAACGCGAATGGGAATGAATGCTAAATTTATAATTACCGGCGACATCACCCAAATAGACCTGCCCCGCAAAAGCAACTCGGGTTTGGTTCAGGCACTAAAAATTTTGAAAGGGATTAAAAGTATATCAACCATATATTTTGATAAAAAAGATATTGTGCGGCACAAACTGGTGCGCGATATTGTTGAAGCTTACGATAAACATGCTGATGAGCATGCACACACAAAAACGGCTGTGAAGGAATAAAATGTTCACAACATAAACGCAAGGAATACAAACATTTATACCACAATATATTTTTGGGGTTTTGCCTGTTAAAAACTTAAACAAAAACGGTATAAATTTGTATTAAAACTGAGTTCTAAATCATTGTTACTATACATACCGAAATTCATCAACAAATAAATATTCAATAAAAAATGGGCAACGCACTTACAAAAACAGCTTTTAATTTTCCGGGGCAAAAAAGCCATTATAAAGGAAAGGTTCGCGACGTTTACAACATTAACGACGATTTTTTGGTAATGGTCGTTTCCGATCGTATTTCAGCATTCGATGTGGTTCTTCCGAAAGGAATTCCTTTTAAGGGACAGGTACTTAACCAAATTGCAGAAAAATTTCTGGATGCCACTGCCGACATTGTTCCAAACTGGAAAATTGCAACACCTGACCCGAACGTTACAGTAGGTCATTTTTGCGAAACATTTCCGGTTGAAATGATTGTGCGCGGATACTTAACCGGAAGCTCGTGGCGCCTGTACAAAAATGGCGGTCGCGATATTTGCGGCGTTCCACTTCCCGAAGGTTTAAAAGAACACCAGGCCTTTCCGGAGCCGCTGTTAACACCAACTACAAAGGCTGAGCAAGGTGCTCACGACGAAAATATTTCGAGAGAAGAGATTATAAAACAAGGCCTGGTTTCTGAAGAAGACTATGTGGAACTGGAGCGTATTTCGCTTGAACTATTTAAACGTGGTAGCGAAATTGCCAAAGAAATGGGATTAATACTGGTGGATACCAAATACGAGTTTGGTAAAAAAGATGGCCAGATTTACCTGATTGATGAGATTCACACACCCGACTCGTCGCGTTATTTTTACGCCGATGGTTACCAGGAACGATTTGATAAAGGCGAAAACCAGAAGCAGCTTTCGAAAGAATTTGTACGCGAATGGTTAATGGAAAATAATTTCCAGGGGCGCGAAGGCGATGTTTTACCCGAAATTCCGGAAGAATTTGTAAACCAGGTATCGGAACGCTACATTGAGCTTTACGAAAGTATTACCGGCGATAAATTTGTAAAATCGGATACTACAAAAATTGAAGAGCGCATTGAAAATGCCGTCAACGATTTTTTAAAAAAACAAGCATAAAAAACACCACTTGCCAATAAACTGAAACACCTGCTTAAAATGAGCGGGTGTTTTTGTTTCTAATATTTATTGTTAACTTCCCATCATTTAACACAAACAAAAAAGCCAAAACCAATATGTTAAAACCTCTTATTATAAGCATCATTCTTCTGTTCAGCTTTCAAACAATTTATGCCCAGAAAAAATACATTAACCGAAAAGTTGCCCAAAAAAATTATGATGGCTACCTGTTAATGACTGAAAAGAAATACCACGAGGCACTTCAGCTTTTTGATGAAGCCATTAGCGATGACTCCGAAGCCTTTTTTATTTATCAAAACAGGGCACTTTGTAAACTGCATTTAAAAGATACCATTGGTGCCATTGCTGATTTCAAAACGAACATTAACCTGGAACCAAATAATGCTGAAACCCGGTATGCCCTGGGTAACATTTATAAACACTGGAAAGATTCGGCAAATGCCATCAACTATTTTGTGCCGGCCATTGAAATAGCTGCAGAAGATTTTAGCCAGACAAAACTGGTTTACATGAGCCAGTTTGCCGGAAACTATTATCGGTTAAACGAGAAATACGATTCGGCACTGGTGTTTTATAACCGGGTTAAACAGTATACGCCCGAAAATGCTTCGGTTTATATTAATTGTGCCGTGTGCAGTTTTTACCTTGATAGCCTTGATAAATTCTGTGCCAATCTGGAAAAAGCATTTGTACTGGGAGGCGATATAAACTGTATTGCTTTAAGTGCTTATTGCAATGGCTGCACCCATTTACTGGAAGCACGGGGCCACACTGATACACTTTCGAGAGCGCTCGACACAAGATTAGCTGGTATTATTTCGGATACGATATACTATCGGCAACCGAAAAATCGACCTTATGATTTTTGGGAAAAAGACAACAACCGAAAGGTAAAAGTATACTTTAACGAAAACTGGCAGATTTGTTTACCCGAGAAGGCCAGCTATTACCGGGAAGCCTTCTGGACCAAAGCTCTTAATAATTTTGGAGGAGAATTTAAAGATTACTATATCACCGGAGAACTTTTTGCAACAGGAAGATTGGAGCGCACAAAAATTGTTGGTGATTACGCAGAATATTATAAAAACGGAAACCCTAAACTTCATGCCCAATTTAACCACACACAGCCCATTGGAATATGGAATTACTTCCTAAAAGATGGCGATTTAGACATGAAAATCATTTTTAAGAATGAGACCTTTGAAATTAAAATCATCAATAAAAACAATCCAAACGCTGAAATAACTTCCGGCACCGGATCTTTTGAAATTGTTACCGAAAAATGGAAAGACCTCTCTTTTGTGTTAAAAGGCGAGTTTTTAAAAACCAACCGCAACGGCGTATGGACCTACCAGCAAAACGATGAAATAATTCTTAAAGAAAAATACAAAAACGGGAAATTTAGAAATGGCTTTGTTGAATCAGACTTTGGCAGATTACCTTTAACGAAAAGTGGTATTCAGGGGCATATTTTTATTCCGCCCCACCTCACACAAATTACCGCATTATACTTTTCGTCTATTGAGGCAGCCAGACATTATTCATTCATAAAAAGAGTTGAAATAGAATACTAAATTTACTTTCTTCGCAATAGCTATATTTTTAAAAGTCTATTTACATTTATAAAACGGAATAATGAAACAATTATCAATACTCATTTTTATCACATTTTTTTCGTTTAGCAGCTTCGCACAAGATGCTTTCACTCTGGTTAAAGAAGGGGAATTAGCTCCCGATTTCACCATCCTGCTCGAAGATGGATCAGAAAAACAGCTTTCCGATTTAAAAGGCAAAGTGGTGTGGATAAACTTTTTTGCCGATTGGTGTCCGCCCTGCCGAAAGGAACTGCCCCACCTCGACAAGGAAGTATACGAAAAATTTAAAGACCAGGCATTTGAAGTACTGGTAATTGGCCGCGAACACGATTGGACGACGGTAAATAATTTCAAAAAAGAAAAAGGCTACAAAATGCCATTTTACCCCGACCCAAAACGCGAGATTTTTTCAAAATATGCCAAGCAAAATATCCCCCGAAATTTTATAATTGATAAACAGGGAAAAATAATTGTTTCATCAATTGGCTTCAATGAAAAGGAGTTTAAAGAAATGATTGCAAAGGTTAAAGAGTTGCTGTAATCCATAAACCCCAGTAGAAAATTGCATTTTTATAATGCATTTTATTAATCTTTTGTTTAGATAAATTATGTAAACCAAACAATTTTCCATACCTTGGATGCGATAAATGTTGTTTAATTCTAAAAACCCTTCTATTCTATGAAAAAAATGTTGTGGAAAATTGTGCCGCTCTTTTTGATGCTGGCAGTAATTCAATCGTGTAATGAAGCACTGGTAGAGACCGAATCCCCAGATGAAATGGGAATGGAGCTAAAGTCGGCTTCCAGCGAAAAACAAAGTTACATTGTAGTATTAAATGATGCTGAACTGAGTTCCGAACTTTCGAAACTTAAAGGCTACGAAAAAAAGCAGGAAAAGGTAAAAGCCACTACTGCTAAAATTTTAAAACGTGCCGGTATTACCGATGGCGAAATCGGCTATGCATACACTTCAGCGCTGCAAGGATTCTCTGTAAAATTACCTCCGGGTCAATTGAAGAAACTTGAAGCCGATCCTTCGGTTAAATATGTTGAAGAAGACCAGGTTGTAATTTTGAAACAACCAACTAATATTCTGAAAAGGCCAACTCCTACTCCGAGCGAATCAACGCCTTATGGTGTTCCGCGTGTTGGTGGTGGTGCCACATACAGCGGCTCCAATGTAGCCTGGGTATTGGATACCGGAATTGACCTGGACCATCCTGACCTAAATGTTGATGCAGGCAGAAGTGTTGCTTTCGGACAAACAACACCTGACGATGGACACGGACACGGTACACACTGCGCCGGAACCATTGCAGCTATCGATAATGAGATAGGAGTAATTGGTGTTGCAGCCGGTGCAACTGTTATTGCGGTTCGGATTTTAGATTATCGTGGCTATGGATTATCTTCTGACTGTATTGCTGGTGTTGATCACGTTGCAGCAAATGGCACTCCCGGAGATGTTGCCAACATGAGCGTTGGTTACCCCAACGAATCAGCCCTTGATCAGGCCGTTGTTAATGCTGCTAGCCAAGGTATTTTCTTTGCCGTAGCTGCCGGTAACGATGGAATGAGCATCTATGATGCTATTCAGGTTAGTCCGGGACGTGCAAACGGAACAAACTTATGGACTGTTTCGGCAATGGATATTAACGACGATTTTGCCTATTTCTCTAACTACGGTTATCCTACAGTTGATATTTGCGGCCCCGGTGTTGATGTGTATTCATGCTATTTAAATGGCGGTTATACAACAATGAGCGGAACTTCGATGGCTACACCACATGTTGCCGGTGTTCTGCTGGTTACAGGCGGTAATCCCGGTACCGATGGATACGTTGATGGCGACCCGGATGGAAATGCTGATCCAATTGCTTATATCGGAGAGGTTGCTCCTCCGGTTAACCAGGCACCAAATGCCAATTTCTCCTATTCTGTTAGCGACTTAACAGTTTCATTCGCTGATGCCAGCACCGATGACAATGGCATTACTTCATGGTCGTGGGATTTTAACGGAGAAGGTTCTTCAACGGCTCAAAATCCAAGTTTCACCTTCGGTGGTTATGGCAGCAAAACGGTTAGCTTAACCGTTTCGGATGGTGAATATACCGACACTTATACCGAAGTAATTACCTTAACCGAAGAACCAGTTGGAGGCGACATTACTTTAACTGCTGTTATGCGTAAAGTTCGTGGTATTCGTTATGTAGATTTAACCTGGAGTGGTGCAAATGGCAGCCAGATTGACGTTAAAATAAACGGTGTAACAACTACCACCATCAACAACGATGGCAGCGAAACCTTAGATATGGGAAGATCAAGCGGAACCTTTGTGTTCACAGTATGCGAAACCGATGGTTCATCCTGCTCAAACGATGTTTCACTTCTGCTCTAGAAGTTTAATAAAATAATTGGTAAACCCGGGTACTTTTATCCGGGTTTTCTTATGCCTGTACTTCCCGTAATCAGCCTATTGTCGCAACAAAAAAACGGATCAGAAACTCCTCTACAGCTCCACTTAAACATTTAAGATAAATTGGTGTTTTATTTTTAAGTCTAAAAAATGAGGGCTTTCACGAGTTTGCTTACAATATAGATCGTACAAATAAATACTAAACATGAATTTTATGAAAAACAAAGGTTTTAAAGTAATCGCCTTACTATGTATCGGCGCATTAATTTTCTCGTGTAATGACAAACTGATTACCGAAGATGCTAACGATGAGCTTCAGTTAAAAGCCGCCTCGTCAGCGAAGAAAAGCTATATCGTGGTACTCAACGATGCTGAACTCGAAAACGAGTTAACCATACTAAAAGGCTACGAGAAAAAACAGAATGCTGTAAAAGCAAAATCACAAAAGATTTTAACCCGAGCAGGAATTACTGATGGTGAACTTGGCTTTACCTATGGAACAGCTTTGAAAGGATTTTCGGTGAAAATTGCGCCGGGCCAGCTTAAAAAACTTATGGCAGACCCTTCAATTGCTTATATTGAGGAAGATAAAGTTATAGCTTTAGCCCCACCTCCGGGCAAAGGAAAACCAGATAATGGAGGAGGTGATGATGGTGGAAGTTCAAGCCAAACCGTTCCGTGGGGAATAACACGGGTTGGCGGAGCGGCTGATGGTACTGGCTTAAGGGCCTGGATTATTGATTCAGGTATCGATCTAGACCATCCCGACCTAAACGTAAATACTTCGCTTAGTCAGAGTTTCCTGTCGGGAAAAGATGCTAATAATCCCGACGACCAAAACGGGCATGGGACACATGTGGCAGGAACCGTAGCAGCCATTGATAATAACATTGGCGTTGTTGGTGTTGCTGCAGGTGCTGAAGTAATTTCTGTTAGAGTGCTCGACAGACGTGGAAGTGGCAGTTATTCGGGCGTAATAGCCGGAATCGATTATGTGGGCACGGAAGGAAAGGCAGGCGATGTCGCAAATATGAGTCTGGGAGGTGGCTTTTCGCAAGCAGTTAATGATGCGGTTGTTGCAGCATCAAAAAATGTAATCTTCGTATTGGCAGCTGGTAATGAAAGTACAGATGCTGCTTCAAAATCTCCGGCAAGTGCCAATGGCAATAACATTTACACCATTTCAGCAATGGGACAAGGCGATAACTGGGCAAGTTTTTCAAATTATGGCAATCCTCCGGTTGACTATTGTGCTCCGGGTGTAGGTATCAATTCTACCTGGAAAAACGGAGGGTACAATTCCATTAGCGGTACATCAATGGCTGCTCCACACGTAGCAGGTATTTTATTACTCGGAAACCTTTCAAGCAGTGGAACTGTAAATGGCGATCCAGATGGAAATCCTGATCCGATTGCACACCTATAAATTAAATAACAAATCTGATTAATAAACCCGGATTTAACAATTCGGGTTTTCTTTTGCTTCATTTTAAGATTTTAAGCTCTTTTTTGCTCTTTTTGTTGATTTGTGTATTTTTGCCGCGCATTTATAAACATTGCAGTTATGTTTTTATACAACCGGGTAAATAAAGAAGAACTAAAAAAAAGGCTCGCTGAAGAACGCTTTCAACGAAAAACCATTTCATTTTATCGTTATCATATTCTGGAGGATCCACAGGCATTTCGCGATGAACTTTTTCGTGACTGGTTTCCCTTGGATTGCTTTGGCCGCATTTATGTGGCTCGCGAAGGAATTAATGCACAAATGAGTGTTCCGGAGCATCACTTCGAAGCATTTCTTCAAACAATGAAAAAATACGAAATTCTGAACGAAATTCCGATAAAGTATGCCATTGAAGATGATGGTAAATCGTTTTATAAACTAACCATTAAAGTACGTCCTAAACTTGTTGCCGATGGTTTGGATGACCATGCCTACGATGTTACCAACGTTGGAAAACACCTGAGCGGGCTGGAATTCCACAACGAAATTGGCAAAGAAAACACTGTGCTTGTTGATATGCGCAACTACTACGAAAGCGAGATTGGGCATTTTGAAGGAGCCATTTGCCCCGAAGCGGATACTTTTCGGGAGGAGCTTGAAATGGTTACCGACCTGCTTGAAAACAAAAAGGACCAGAAAATACTGCTGTACTGCACCGGAGGAATTCGTTGCGAAAAAGCCAGTGCCTACCTGAAACACCAGGGTTTTAACGATGTAAACCAGTTGCATGGCGGCGTTTTGGAATATGCCCGTCAGATAAAAGCGGCAAAGCTCGATTCAAAGTTCTTAGGTAAAAACTTTGTGTTTGACGAACGTTTGGGAGAAAGTGTAAACGGCGAAATTATTTCGAAATGTCATCAGTGTGGAAAGCCCTGTGATTCGCATACCAACTGCGATAATCACGGCTGCCATATTCTATTTATCCAGTGCCCGGAGTGTGCCGAAAAATATCACGGTTGCTGCACTCCCGAATGTGCCGACGAGAAAATGCAAGACACCGGCCGTCCATCCAATTTGCGCATTGGATTTGGAAACAGTCGGAAATTCAGAAAAAGCCTTTCGTTAATGCAACTCGAGCAACAGAAATAATTGCATTGTACACTTTTATATGTTTTGGTAATTTTGCATCATGAATAATTTCTGGCAAGAACTTAATACACCAGTTTTTTCGCTGGCCCCAATGGAAGACGTTACCGATACTGTTTTTCGTGAAATTGTAATGGGCATGGCAGCTCCGCAAAAATTGCACATCGTGTTTACCGAGTTTACGTCGGTTGAAGGCATGAATCATCCGGTTGGACGAGAGCGTGTTGCGGAACGATTGATTGTAAACACTTCTGAGCAAGAGTTATTGAAAAAGCTGGGAGTTAAACTGGTGGCGCAAATTTGGGGACGCGATCCGGAGATTTACCATAACATAGCCAAATACATTACCAAAAATTACAATTTTGATGGTATTGACATTAATATGGGTTGCCCCGTAAAAAAAGTGTTTAAAATTGGTGCCTGCAGCGCATTAATTGGTGACCCCGAACGTGCAAAAGAAATTGTGCTTGCGACCAAAGAAGCCACACACCTGCCGGTTAGCGTAAAAACCCGCACCGGAATTAAAGAACATATTACCGAAAACTGGATAGCCAATTTACTGGAAGTTGATCCGGCAGCCATTATTTTGCACGGCCGTACACAGCGTATGCAATCAGAAGGCGATGCCTGTTGGGACGAAATTGCCAAAGCGGTAAAACTAAAAAACAGCTTAAAACCACATATCCCCGTTCACGGAAACGGCGATGTTTTTTCGTACCAACAAGGGATCGACCGTGTTAAACAAACCGGTGTTAACGGTGTGATGATTGGCCGGGGTATTCTCCAAAACCCCTGGTTTTTTAATCCTGAAAAAACAGAAATTACCAAAGATGAACGCATTGAAAAACTGCTTCAGCATACCCGTTTGTTTGAGCACACATGGGGTGGCATAAAAAATTTCAATATCCTAAAACGCTTTTATAAAATATACCTCAATTCATTTCCAGGAGCTGCAAAACTAAGAGCCGATTTAATGGAAGTAAAAGACTACCCGGAGGTGTATAAATATTTCAATTCATAAAATATTTCAGGCCACATTTACCTCTTTTTACCGGCTTGTTTTTTTGAAAAGCACCTTCTCCCCTGCCACAACAATTTCGGCTAAACTGTAACATTTCGAGTAAAAGTTATACCATTATTGATAAACAAAACACAATGATGAAAAACCTTTTTTTTCTTCTGATAGCAGCTTTACTATTTTCGTGCAGTTCACCCCAAACAAAAGTTTACCAGTGGCGGGGAGAAAACCGCCTGGGCATTTTTCCTGAAAACAACCTGTTAAAAATATGGCCCGAGGATGGCCCCACTGAATTATGGTATACCGAAAATATTGGCGATGGCTATGGCACTCCAACTGTTACCGAAACAGAAATTTTTATTACCGGAGCCATTGACAGCATGGCCACCTTATTTTGTATTGATTTGAGCGGCGTTATAAAATGGCAGGTGCCTTTTGGTAAAGAATGGGTTATCAATTATCCGGGATCGCGCTCGCAACCTACTGTTGTTGATGATTTAATTTACCTTGGTTCAGGAATGGGAAACCTGTTTTGCCTGAATCGATCAAATGGAGAAGTAGTTTGGGAAAAACGTTTTATGGAGGATTTTAATGGTATCTACCCGCGTTTTGGGCACTCGGAAGCACCGGTTATCGCTGGCGATAAAGTATTTTGGACCCCCGGAGGAAAAGAGTACAATGTGGTGGCTTTAAACCGTTTTACAGGCAAATTGTTTTGGAGCAACAAAGGACATGGCGAACGCTCGGGATACAATCCCGGAACGCTTATCAGACTTCCGTCGCGACAAATTTTTGTGACATTCTCGGCCTACAACATGATGGGTTTTGACACGGAAACAGGTGAGTTATTATGGACACATGCGCAAGACAACGTGCCTGTTGAAAAACGCCAGCCAGGCATGGGCGACACGCACAGTAACTGTGTTGTTTTTGATAATGGATATATATACTACGCAGCGGGCGACGGCAACGGAGGAGTTAAATTGGAACTAAACGAGGATGGTTCGGAAATTACAGAAGTTTGGCGAAATAAATATTTTGACAGTTACATGGGAGGAATTGTAAAAATTGACAACTATTTATACGGCAGTGCTACTTCTAAAAAGCTTTTCAGAAGTATTAATGCCACCACTGGCCAACTTTGCGATTCATTAAAATTAGGCTGGGGTGCCGTTATTTCAGCCGACGATATGCTTTATTACTACGGGCAAAACGGAAGCTTCTCCCTGGTAGATTTTAATGAAACAGGAAAAATGACTCAGGTGAGCAGTTTCAAAATTAACAGGGGAACAAAAGAACATTTTTCACACCCGGTAATAAAAAATGGTATTTTATACCAACGTCACGGCCAGGTTTTAATGGCATTTGATATTGGCAAAACAAATTAAAGTCCAATATATTTTAGGAATTCTGCACGGGTTTCATTCTCCTTAAACTTGCCTGAATATTCTGCCGTTACAGTACTGCTTCCCTCATCCTTTATACCGCGCGATGACACACACATATGCCTGGCATCAATAATTACGGCAACATCGTCGGTTTTTAGCACGGATTTTAGCTCGTTGGCAATTTGAACGGTTAAACGCTCCTGTACCTGCGGCCTTCGGGCATAATAATCTACTATGCGGTTTATCTTGCTCAATCCAATTACTTCGCCCGACGAGATGTAAGCTACATGAGCTTTCCCAACAATCGGCAGAAAATGATGTTCGCAAGTTGAGTTTAGATTAATATTTTTCTCCAACAACATTTCACCATATTTGAACTTATTTTCGAATACTGAAATTTTTGGTTTATTCTGAGGATTTAATCCATAAAATATTTCTTTAATAAACATTTTGGCCACACGATGTGGAGTTCCTTGTAAACTATCATCGCTTAAGTCGAGACCCATTGTTTCCATAATTTCGCGAAATTTACTTTCGATAATTTCCATTTTCTTTTCGTCTGGTAATTGAAAAGCATCCGGTCGTAAAGGAGTTTCTAACGATGTTGCCACATGATTATCTCCTATGTTATCATGTGTATCGTTTGATTTTCCGTTTCTGTTTCTCGTTGTATTTGTAAAAATTATTTCTTCCCTGTAACTCATGGCTTTCTTATTTAAATTGCTAATTGTTTAGATACAACAACAGCTTTCAAAACTTTTTGTTTAACTATTTTGACTAAATAATTAAACAGTTATTAAATTTTATCTTGCTAAAATACTGAAAGGCCAAAAGCGTTCGTCAAAAATAGCTGATAGTTAACCACATAAAACCGTTGATAATAAATTAAAGCTGGGAGTACATTTTATTTCTAAAAAGGCAGCCCAATCCCCTATCCACATTCGTTTGCACTACTTAACGACAAATGCATTTTTTTTGCCATTTTTTTTTAATTTTCTTTGCCAGTGTAAAAACAATTTCTACTTTTGCACACGCTTTAACAAAGCAACGACGTTCAAGACAATAGTGAAAGAAAGTATTAAATGGAATTCGTTTTAAAAACGAAATGAAATTTAGCACAAATACCACTGGTGAGGTGGGTGAGTGGCTGAAACCACCAGTTTGCTAAACTGGCGTACGGGTAAACTGTACCGCGGGTTCGAATCCCGCCCTCACCGCATAAAAATATTTTCGGGATGTAGCGCAGTCCGGTTAGCGCACCTGCTTTGGGAGCAGGGGGTCCCAGGTTCGAATCCTGGTATCCCGACCTAATAATCAAGGAGTTAGAAATTTTTCTAACTCCTTTTTTTATATGGTTTGAACATAGTTTGAACAACGCATCCACTTTTGGAAATTGTCCCAATACCATACAGATTCCGCATAGCTTTTTATTGAAATCCAAAAAAAACCGTTAAAGCGGCACGGATAACTAATTGTCCTCACTTCATACAATTTGCGCAAAAATATATTAGAAAAAATGAGGTGCAGTAAAACCACACCTCAAAAAATAAAACGAACAGTGAACACTCTCCAATTATGAAACAAAGCGAACTGGTTTTTGCATACCGGTTCACTTTGTTTTTTCAATTACACAGATAGCAAAATTTCTGGATCTGTTTGCCAGTGTTGCTCAATACCTGCAATTTTAAACTTGCGCGTCCGCTGCTTCCAAAACAATACCCGGTCAACGGAAAAGCCAGACTCATTGCTTCTGATCGGAATAGTGAGCCACTCGCTTATGAAATTCAGTTCTGTTGGGCCATTATTAGTGCGCAATAATCCTTCCTCAACAAGCTCGTTTAAAGCATCTTTCAGGTTTTCAATCTTGCTAAGGATCCTATTCTGGTCTTCGGAACGTGTAAATCTTGAACAAAAAATTTCGCTACTTTCCCAAAACTCCTGATTTTCGATAAATTCTTGTTCTTCTTCGTTCCAAAGCTTTGCAATCGGAAAGTGGAATTTTAAATTTTTAACAGCAGTCTTTATTTCTTCAAAATTTGAACGTGCAGCCAATACCTCGTTAATTCCTTCAATTGTGATAGCTTTAAGTTCAATCAGTTGTTCCAGGTTAATGCCAGGGTAATTCAAGTTATTGTATTCAATATGTTTGGAATAAATCCACTTTTTCGCATCACTTTTAAGAAATTCAACAAATTCGGAGAAAGAATACACTTGTTCTCTTTTCAGGCATAGCTCCAATTGTTGTTTTAGCTTTTCTGCAGATCGAAACAGTTTTTCGTAGGCTACATTTATTTCATGCAACCTTTTAAAATCAGGATCTCCGATAAGTCTAGGTTCAAACTCTTTTTTTTCCGGTGCAACTGCTTCAGCTGCTTCCGGTTTTTGTGCTTTTGTTTTCATAATTATATTTTAAATCCTTTAATTACTGTAGCTCCAATACTGTTTAATGAGAATTCTGTTTCCATTTCTTCTATTATAAATTCTCCTTCTTTGCTTGAGAGTTTACTTGTTATATTCTCTTTGATATTCGCGATAACATTTAGTGGTAATTGAGCTTCTCTAACAACCGGTTGTCTTTTTGACCAGAACCGGTTCCATTTTGCCCATCTTTTTGAGAACAAACCAATATCTTCTTTATCCCATGAGAGAGAAAGATTACCGGTAGAGTTTAAAGCAATATTATTGCCTCGGTAAAAAAGCAGTCGCGGTTCAAATTTTTGATATGCAAACCTGATACCCTCCACATTTCCAGGTTGGAAAACAATTGGGTAAGGATCGCAAACAAGCGTACTAAAGCATGTTTTTATTTCTTCTTCTTCGGTCTGATCCGGATTGTAAAAACCAGGTTGAAATCCTATAGAAAAATGCTCCCATCCTAGGGCATCTGTAATTATTTCGCTTGCTCCCACCGGATCGGGTTCTGAAACACTCATTAGTTTGTATTCGGCATATACGTCTAAACTTGTTAGGTAGCGTATATCTCCGAGTTGCGGATCTGTTACGTTTGGCAATTCTGACCAGTTGTAGACCGACTCCTTTAGATCATTCAAACGATCTGATATGTCCGTCCATCTCTCCGCAAAAATAATATCGTTGGTATCGTGTTCATACGAAAATTTCAAGGTAACATTTTTTTGTTCATCCAATTTCCAGCTGCCTACCATGTACTCTTCAATATTTATAGCTTCAGATGAGAATATTGTTTCACGGTCGATGATATCAACTTTGTTGTTAGATTTGAATACAAAACACACATTCAGAAGATTTTGAATTCCAAGAAGAAAATCTTTTAATTTAACCTTAGGAAGCAGATCCTTGTATTGAAAAGATTTTAAATAATTGCGGGAAATTAATCCTGGTTCAACATAGTAACCGTTCATTGTTGTTCCATCATATCGAATATCAGGAACCCACATTTCCGGGAGCTGCGTATATTGCATAGAGGTAATGTCGAAGTTATTGTAAAGGAGTAATGTTTTTAAATCAACATCATTTCTAATTGCATCTTCATCAATAAAAATGTGAGCATCGTTAAATAATTGCCGCAGCACATTATTTAAAAATAACATTGGGGAAACGACTGTGATTTCAAGATTTTCAGACAACTTTGCTAACATGGAGTTGCTCAAGGTTTTTATACTACCATCTTGATTTCGGCTATTGATAAAGTATTCAGATGTTTTCCAAAATGCATGGGAAAATGCTTCGGTTGTTTCAGGCGCCCCAAGGGTTTCATCATGAAGACTTCCGGGATAATAATCCAGATTCGGAACAGAATATTCTATTGGAATAGTTCTGCCTTTTTCTGAGAAAAATTCTGGATTAAAAACCGTTGGACAGCAATAGTCGTCTTCAACGGGATCATAATCACTTTTATTTTCCCATATTACCTCTTCGCCAAATGCATCAATGTCATAAATGTATTTTTCACGGTGTTCATCTCCTATATCGCCAACAATTCCCCTGAGCCAACATTCATAGCTTGCATCATCTGCAGAGTTTACAATCAATGTACCACTCAAGAGCAATACACCTCCAAATCTGATTTCAAAACCTTTAAACTCCCGGTTATTTTTTGTGCTAATTTTTTCGAATCTACCTGGGTTTCGAAGAAGACTTTTGTTATGATCATTCACTGGTATGCTGATTCCTATACCTGCATTGCCATCAATTTTGTCGAACTTGCAGGCTGGATTGCTCCAGAGAATTCTGACAGAGGTCTCGGAGCTTAATAAAAAAGGTTTATTATTTAAACTAAATTCTAGCATTTTCTTATTGTTTACATTCCTTTTAAGGCTTCAATTTCTTCCCACTTCTGCAACTTTTTCTGCACCATCTCTATTGCAACATAGTGTTTCTTTTTGCTTAATATTTCAACAGTATGGTGCAGCTTGCTTACTGAATCTTGTAACTTTTGAATATCTGCGTTTTTAGATTCTGAAGGACTTTCAGGTGTTGCTCCATTATTACTTGTGTAGCCCCCTTCCGAATACATTCTTGTTAGCGATGAATTAACAGCAACTGGCTTTGTCCTCATTGTTTCAATTGTAGAAACCATATCGACAACTGCAGGCAAACTCATCAAGGATTTCGGAACAACATATTCGCCCTTATGAACAATGCCTGCAGGTTCCAGTATCCCACCGTCGCCGGTGTAGCCACCTTCTGAGAATCCTTTTACCGCTTGCCGTTGTTTGTTGGCAACTGCCAGTTGGACAAGGCCGGTAGCTCCAAGTAACCCGGATGCAATGGCACCGCCAATTGGTCCCAGCTGGGCATAAGCTTTCATAATTGCGGCTGCTGTGTCGGCAATAATGGTTGCTGCAGTTACTGCAAACTGTGCATCAGCATATTTTTTCCGGATCTCCTTTTTCTTCTCTTCATTGTCGCCGGCTTTTTCTAACTCAAGATCCATTAATGCCGTTACAAAGTTTGCCGACATATCAGTAAACTGTCTGGCTTTTTCGATGTTATCCTGCTTGATGGATAAGCGTTCTTGTTCGCCCTGCCTGGTTAATTCAGTTAATCGATCCTGGTATTCTTGTTCGCCAATTAAACCCTGTTCATACATCGATTCATTAAGTGCTGTTTTAAATTCAAGGGTTTGCTGATATTGTTGAATCGCATAATCAGCTGTTGGATCAAACTCTTCATTTTCAGCTTCCATTTCAGGAACCAACGAAAAATCGATAGTCTTTTCTTTTTGGCTTTTCTCGATAGCAGCTATGAAAGCATCAAAAGCACCTTCTCCTGCCTCCGCAAAATATTTCTGTATTGCTTCTTTTTGTTTGGCCATATCTGCTTCAATAAATTCAGATATTGCCAGAGATTTTTTGCGTGCTTCGGCAATTTTTTCAGCTTCTTTCTGAGCTGCTAACAATCGCTCTTTTTCCGCTTTTTCTTGTGCAGACTTTTCTTCATCAATTTGCAACTGTCTTGCTTTTTCATCTTGATCGAGGCGACGTTTGTAGAACTCATCCCAAAGCATTTCTGCTTCGCGTTGCGATTGACCGGTGTCTTTTATTTGTTGGATCATTGAATTCTTATTCAATTCGATCTGCTCCAGGGTGAGTTTGTTCTCAGCTTCAACAATTTTCTGAAATGCCCGGTATTTACTACCCGATAGATTGATCATGGCATCATACACCCGTTCCATGTCCTCTTCAGAGAATTTTTTAGCACGTTTGAAAACAAGATCCACATTTGACAGTTTGATTAAAGCATCGGTTAAAAATTTTACTGATCCCCTAACGAATTTAGAGATTACACCGTCGCCGTTCTCAATCGACAATATAAATCCCTGCCATGCTGAATTCAACAATGTAATATCACCCGATAAATTATCGAGTTGTGTGTCGACCATATTTTGCAGTTCGCCTTCAACATCCTGCAGACCATCGCGAAGTGCCAATGTAGAATCTGCAGCGGTGAGAAAAGCATTAAATGCAGAAACTGATCTTTTATCGGTTAGCTGCAAAGTGGTATTCAAGTCTACTCCTTTTGCTTGAAGATCTGCCAGTGCCGGCACCAGATCATCAAGCGACTTAATAGGCTCGCCTAGTGTTTTTGCCAAGGCTCCGTTTGAATCAGCCAGGTTAAGAATAATATTTCGTGTGGCCGTTGCTGCAGAGCTGGCATCAAACCCGGCATCTTTTAATTTTCCTGTTAATGCCAAAGTGTCTTCTAGTGTAAACCCGAAAGCAGAAGCAACCGGCCCAACTGTAGAAAGTATGGTTTCAAAATCTTCAAAACTTAATGCCGATTTTGAAGTTGCTACAGCCAAAGAAGCAGCGACTTCGCCGGCATGAGTTGCAGACATGTTAAAAGCTTTTAGTGCAACACCTGTAACTTTTGCAGCAGGCCCCAGTTCAGCATTGGTTGCTGCAGCAAGATCCAGGGCTGCTTTAGTGGAAGCTTGAATTTGTGTTTCGGTAAATCCCAGTTTAGCAAATTCGGTTTGAAGTTGTGTAACCTGACCGGCTGTGAATTTGGTTATGGATCCGTAGCGAATGGCATCATTCGTTAGCTCCCGGATGTCATCTTTTGTTTTTCCTAATACTGCAGCGAGGTTTGATTGTTCCTTGGAAAATTCTGTTGATACCTGGGCGGCATTTCTAAATACTGAAACTAATGCTCCAACACCTCCAATTATACCGGCTTGTGCAAAAAGGTTTTTTGTTTTTTGCCAAATAGATGATGTGCGGCCAAGGCTTTTGTTATGATCATCAACGATCTTTTTCAGCGATTTAATTTTTCTCATCTGCAGGTTATACTCCTTTGAGCCTCTTGTCATATTTCGGATCTGGCCTTTGGCTTTCGAGAACTCAGCGGAGATTGACCGCATGTTATTTTTTACCTCTTTACCGTTTATGTAAAGGTTTATTCGTCTATTGTAACTGTTTGCCATCGTTTTTGTGTTTTAGGTTAAAAAAGTTGCTTCGTTACGCAGCATCTCATACTCAATACAATCATAAAAAGAACGAAATTTGCCATTCGGCAAAACATAAATAGTAGGGAAACATGTTTCTTTGTGGGGGCTTTCGAACTTATAGCTTATAGCAATGCTTTTAATAGCTATTTTGGTGCCTAGATTCCTTTTTTTATGATACTTCCAGAAAATGATTTCGGCTTCATGGGCATTTCTGGCCATTACAAAAAGTGGCTGCATAGTTGAAAAGTTGTTTTTGCCTATACACCCCGAATACATTATTTCAAATCGTTTTTTCATCTTATTCGTTTTTTTGTATCAGGCACTCTTCCGGAAAGGCGCTTATTTCTCGTTTATGGTCTTTACTCATCCAGGAAACCTCGTAATCGCAACATGATAATTCCTCCGCGACAAAGTCAGATATGATTAGTGGGAGTTTGAACTCTGAATCAGTTTTTAAATACACCACGTCTCCAAGCTGGTACTTGAATTCGTGCTCTGAATTTTCAACTTCTATTTTTCGAATTTCTCTTAAGCTCATTTCTCTAAAATCTTTAGGTCTTTTTGTTTGAATGGTTTTTCTTTAATCTTTCCCCGGTTCGTGATCCAGCTGCAGCAATAATCAGCATCATTGTCGTGGAAGTCACCAATCGGGCACAAATCGCTAACAACCATAATTTCGGGGTTTTCGGTTCTTATTTCCGTTACCAAATCTCCAAGCTTAAACTTTGTAAGACTTGGTTTAAAAGCCAATATTTCAAGTTTTTTCAACTCCGAAACACTCATCTTGCTGCAATTAAATCCGATTCTTTAAACTTGCGTGAAACCATTACCCCTCGATTATTTACGAACGAGCCGCGATAAAATATTTCATTCTTTTCTGCTCTCACACTCGAAATTTTTATTGGATATCTCCGCTTCGCGTCGGTTGTCTTAAAAACCAAATCTCCCTTTGTAAATGCCGTTTTTTTCATTTTTCAATTCTCAACAATATTTTTAGAAATCCTTCTGTTCTTGTTGGTATCACGGCGTTTTAGCTTATCGGAAGCTTGTTTTTTCGAAAAAGAACGTTTTTATGCCTCAACCCTCCCCAAGCCCGCCCTATGAAAGAATGCAGGGTAATGGGCAGAATCACAGGATATATGACAGCGATTTTTATTGATTTTTCTGCCCAAAATTCTGACTTAATGTTCTCCTGATCATGCCAGCCAGAGTCCTACCCTGGTTGGCAGCCTCTACCTTGATTGCATTGGTTAGTGGCTCATCGAGCCTGACTGCTACTTGCTTTGTAAGCTTGTTTCTTTTAATCAATTTTGTTTCTTCCATTTCTTTATCAATAATAAATTACAATCAAATGTATGAAGCCAGAAGCCCATGGCAAAGGACAGATTGAACACCAATTAACACCGATAAGTACCAACAGTGAAACCAAATAAAAAACCCGCAGCTGTAATAGCTACGGGTTTGCAGGCATATAAACGGATTACCGGATATTACCCGATAATGAGTATAAGCGACTATTTTACGCTATATTTTTTCCAAGTGTAAGTCCGAACTGGTTAAGTAATTGTTCGTTATCTTCAGTGAAAAGAAGTTTATTCACCTTCAGCTGCAAGGCTTTCATCCTTGCAACTGCAGTTACATGGTCGATAGTACCCGCATTCTTGTCTTTTTCAATCTGAATCATTTGTGTTTTTAATTCAGAGATCATGTTAGCATTTGTAACATTTTGCTTTTCAATAATTTGATTGTTTTCCATTTTAGTGTAATTTTAAAGTGATAGTATTAATTATTAATTTCTACTGTACAAGCAATTATAGGACCGTTATTGAGCGGTCCTTTTTCTTTTATTGTTTTAGTTTTAATTCAGTAATTGCTGCATAGTATTCATCAAGCCAATTTTCAATTAAAACATATCGAACCGCATATTTTTTTATAATTTCAGGAAAGGCCTCCCTGCTTTCCAGAAGGTTGTCATACGATCCAATTGAATTCTGCAATTGTATTACATTGTAGTAATTGATGTAGTGATCAACTAAACTTGTAAGAGTACGGTAGCCTTTTAGTACATGCCTTAGCATTTCGAGTTCTTTTTCCAGCATTGAAACCATATTTTCGTTTTGTTTCAGTAGCTTAAAAAGTGATTGTTTTGATTCTTTCTGATTACTTTTACTCATTGCTTTATAATTTAATTAATGATAGGTGTTACAGATATAATGTCGAAACGAACCAGGCGTTTCCAATCGTCAGAAAAAGCTTTAAAGATATCTGTTGCCTCTTCTGGGTTCTCCATTGCTACTCGAAGCTTAATAGTTTTTGAGTGATTCGAGTATATCGTCAAAATTTTAATATTATACAGGGTTAGTTTAATCGGCTGCTCCGAGACTCGCATTATCCAGTAAGCTGATACTTCGCGCCAATTTTCTATAAGATCTGAGATGTTATTTTCGGCGGCCACATCATCATTCGCGAATGTGTGTAATACTTGCTGTCGCGCCGGTGATCCATCGTCGCACATGGTAAAAACTTTTACGTAGTATTTTATTGATTGAGACATATTTTTCTTTTTTTTAAACTCTAACTAGTCCATACTTGACTACCATCTTACTCGAAAAGCTTCTGAAAAGCGCATTCTTTCGTTTTTCGAGTAATGTGCTGTTTTTCTTACCTACTCGCTTGAATTACCTGTGTTTACAGTTCTTGTAGCCATTTCTTTAAAATCTATCTTACTCGACTATATCCCTTTATTTATAAGTATTTCAGCCATTTCAAGTAAGATGGTAAGTACTATTATCAACTTGCTCATTATTTAAAAGATTAAAAAGGGATATTATTTTGGGTTGCTTTTTGTTGCTGATTATTTAAGGTTTCGCTATCCGCCGATGCTGTATCTGAATCTTCTTCATCAGTATTTTGATTACCATCTCTAGTTGCAACATAGTAGCCTTTAACGCTTATGCCAATATCACTTCTGTATTTCGATTCCTGTATAAAACCAAGTATTTTCAATGCTTTGCCAACGTTTACAGCATTTAATTTTAGGTTCGATACGTTTTTTTGGTGAAGTTCTGTAATTATCTCGGTTGCTGTTCTGAATTCTATATCCGTATCTCCCTTTTTTCCTGGTTTCATGAATTTCATGATTAGTTCCATTTCTGGTGAGCGAATAAGGTAAGATTTATTTGCTTCCTCATTTTCATCTATTTCTTGTGGGGTTAACTGGTAGTTGTAGTTGGTCTCATTGAAGATATGGTAAGCCTGAGCCCAAACATTATTAATATCAATGTCTTTGTTGTAGTCGAAGTTAATCTTAGTTACCCAAAAGCAAACCCACCTTACACTACCGGTTTCGTCATTAAGAAATTCAGTTCTATTTGTGCTGGCTACAAAGTTGCATCTTCTTTGAAGTAACTCTGCTCGCTCGCCATATGGTAGTCGCACCTTTACCCGGTGTTTGCTCATAACCGATTTTAGAGCATTGATATCGTATTTAGTGAGAGTACTTAGCTCGTCAATGTTTACAATGAAGTTTTCAGTTAAGGCTATCAGATCATCTTTACTGGTACCAATATTCTCGGATAGATAGTCTTCCAATTTTGGCGGACACAACCATCTGAGAAAAGTACTTTTTCCTATATTTTGGCCGGGGCCAACCAATGTAAAGCATTGTTTATTGAAGTCAATTTCCAAGCTGCAGGCGATACTTCGTACCAACATCTTTTTAAACATTCTTTTAAATCGTTCCTTTTCCTTTTCTATGTCGGAGTTTGGATTTGGATCAATAATAGTGATATATCCCAATAGCTTTTCAATATGATCTTCTCCGTCCCAGGCAGCTAAGTGTTCGAAGTATTCAAAAAATGGGTTCCGTTTCTGGACGAAGTCACTTTTTAATAAAGATTTTAGATCGCTTAACGAATATTTTAAATGATTCTTTTGCAGATCCCGGTATAAATTGTGTTCGTTAAGGCTTGTAAATTCTTTGCTTCCGGTTTCCTTGTACATAAATTTATTAGAAACTACATTGAAATATATTTCATATTTTTTTAAGATGTGCTGTTCTACCCTGGTCACCAAAGCGCTGCTTTCTACCGAGCTTTCAGTTTCCTTTTTTTCGCTTTCGGCTTGTTTTACTGCAATTTTAAATTCCTCTTTCTTTATTTTGAAATCCTTGCAAAGTACGTCGATGTAACGCATCATCTTCAATGGATTTTCAAAAGAAATGAGTTTTGATGTTATTTCTTGAATTGCATTGAGCTGCTTCTCTACATCCGCGCCAGCGGCTTCTAATAATTGCCTGGCAGTTGGAATGTAATCTTCCATTTTACTCTCTTCAATGGAATTATTTGATTGTGACTTATTCGGCAATGTTATTGGCTGAAATTTGCTCATACCAGTGGTTTTCTATTTGTTGCTGTAATTCAGAAAAACTTTTCAGTGCTCTTAATCCATCGATAATATGATTGCTTTCCTCTGCAATTTCATGCATGATCATTTCAGCCATTTCTTTTGCTTTATCGTTTCTGCTCTGATAAAGTTTGGCTTGTGCTGAAATTGTTTTTATGTTTTGCCGATCACGTTCAATCATTGTATTGAGCCATCGATATTTCTGATCAATAAGAAGGAAATAGTTCTCGTTCATTATTGGTGTTTGGTGTTTTTTTACCGAACTTTTTATAGCTGATAAAAACCTTAATGGATAATTTAAAAGCACATTAATTCCATCGGATTTCATCCCAATAATTTCAAGAATAGCGACCAATTTTTTTTCAATGTCGATTTTCTTTTCCATTCCTTTTATGGCAGCATTTTTCGATTCGTTGGCTTTCTTCATCTGAAGCTTAATTTCTTCTAAAGCTTCAAATGCATTTGCTGCAGCATGGTTATAATCATCAAGTTCAGCCGCCGAAATTCTTCTTTCTTGGGCTAGATTGAAAAACATACTCCTGATCTTCATCAATGAATTATATTGAACCTCTTCCGGATTCATCTTTTTGTCTTTTCGTTAATTGCTTTTCGAAATGAATACCTGATAAAATCCGTCTTTGAAATTTGCTCTTCTGAACAGATTTTATCTAGCTGATCTCGTTCCTCTTTGGTAATGCGAATTCCTACCCATTGAGTTTTTTTGCGGAGTTCGCTAAATTTTAATTCATCCATTTTATTTTATTTTTTATGCTTATGTGTTACAAATAGATTAAAATTCGTGATGCATTGAAAGGACAAAAAATTACCCCCATAATAGCTCCATTCCCTTATCTAGCTTTTCACCGGCTTCAATAGCATACTTTTTTCGAACTTCTTTCGGATCTTCACCAGCGTTCAATGCGTCAATAACTTTTTTATATAGCTTTTGTGATTCGCAAAGCAGCTTGTTGGCTTCTTCAATGTTATCTGTATTCATGGTTTTAGACAATAAAAGGTTACTGTTTTTTATCACTGGTGAGAAAATCTTCCAGCTCTTGTCGTTTAAAAAATATCTTCTTTCCAAATGGCCGGTAGCATGGGATCCTATTCTCGCTGGTCAATACATACAAGTACGATTTTTTGAGACCGGTATATTCAGCAGCTTCATCCATATTAAGAACTGTTTTTGTGTTTAAATCCATAGCTATTGTGTTAAATGAGTTCTGTAATATCAACTTCAAAATATTCAGCAATAGCTTTTGCCTCAGAGATAGTTGGCTCAATTTCGCCCCTGTAGATTTGCCCCCAGCGTTTTTGATTAATTCCTACAGCATCGTAAAATGGCTTCTGTGGATGAAAGAAAAAGCATCTGTTCTCTTTACTTTGAACAACATTTTTTATTTTTCCCATGATTATTATATGTTTTTAGTAAATTTTATTTAGCACAATACTAAGAATTATTTACCTTTAAACAAAATATTATTTACTTAAAAACAAATTATTCTTTTTAAAACAGTAAATATTTTGAAGTAAAAAAGCTAAAATCTACATTTGGAATATGAATTCAATTTCAGATAAGATCATACAGGGGCGAAAAGCCAAAAGAATCAATCAAAAGGATTTCGCTCAACTAATAGGTGTTTCTCAACCATCGCTAATTAAATTCGAAAAAGGCGAAACTGATTTAATACCACTTGGCGTTGCAAAAAAAATATCAAACGAGCTCGACATTCCATTTACGGAGCTTTTTGATATTGAATCACTCAACAACAGAAGAACTATTTTATTAGAAAAAATTGATGAACTTGAAGAAAAATCAATAAAACTTAAGAGTGAGATAAATGATAAAGAGCTACTAATTGACTTTTTCAAAGAGAAATATAAAAACCTATATGTAAAAAAAATAGAGCGTGATTTTACTGATTACATAGAATTACTTAATGAAATTTATGAAGGAATCAGAAATTTTGATTCCGATGAAATGAAAGATAAGCTCAAAGAGCAGTTAGTGCTTGAAAAAGAATATATGAAGGATACTATTAAAGGTATTTTAAAAGAAGGTATTTTTACTGATTTTGAACTATTAGAACTGCTCTACCTTAACGACATTTACCTTACGGCTATAGTAGAATCTGAAAATAATATAGCTGCCAAATTAACGGAATATTGGAGTGAATTCATGGATATTTCCCAGTCCAAAGTAGAACAATTTCTTTTCTGGCATGATAAGCGAGAAGAAGAAAGAACCCAAAAACACAAGGCTCAATTACAAAGACTAAAACAGGATAACGATTTAAATAAAAATAATTGATTTTTCTTTTCAAATATCCCTCATAAAAACTAAAAAGGGAGGGTGTTTGAAAAGAAAATTACCTATAAATTTTATGATCAATCCGCCACCGGGCGGAAGTATTTGTTATACAAATGCACATCTTGCCGACCTCTCCCCCACCGTATTTATTAAAAAATCTAAACATCTAGCTTTTTGGCTGCTTCAATTCTTTCCGAATGATCGAGTTCTTTAAGATAAATTTGTGTTGTTTTTAGATCACTGTGCCCCATCATTTCGCTTATTGTAAGCGGAGAAATTCCTTCTTTGGCCAATACACTTGCAAAAGTGTGTCGCACGGTGTACGTGGTTACCTTCATCGGGATCTCTAACTCATTTGCGATGCCTCTTAAAATGCCGTTGTATTTTTTCAGTGCTGTTTTACGCCTTGTCCTCATTTGCTCGGGTGTAATATGGATGTATTCATTCAGGATCGGGAAAATATATTTATTATCGGTTCGGCTGCGGTAATATTTCAAAATATCGAGGGCTCTTGGTAATAGTGGTGTTTCATACAATTTACCGCCTTTGCTTCTATTATACTGCAGTAATGTAATTCCATTTGAGTAGATTATATTCTTTTCTTCGATTTTTGCAATATCGGCAAAGTTTATTCCTTCGCAGAAGTAAATAAACGCCGCCAATTGTATTGCATCAAACTTGTCGGTTCCTGGTTTGGCATCATAATTTAAAAGGCCAAGTATTTGATCTTTGGTTATTGCACGTTTCGCCGTTTGGTGTTTCAATTGTTTCCAGTTAAATCCATCAAAAGGATAGTAATTAAAATCTTCTTCTTTCCGAGCGCGATTGTATACGGCCCGTATTGTTCTAAGGTAATTACTTATAGTACCTGGTTTTAATTCTTTTGACTGGCAATGCTCAACAAATAGCTGCAGATCTTTTTTTGAAATTGCAGTCATTTCTTTGTCCTTCCCTATGTATTTTTCGAATTGATTTTTGGCAATTTCATACGCTGCAGCATTCCCAACCTTACCGGCATTTTTTAGCCGGGTTATAATCTTATCGGTATAATCGAATAAACATAGCTTAGTTACTTTGTGATGATATTTTCGTGTAAAATCATCATGTGAAAATCCGGGAGAAAGGTTTTCCAGGTCAATAAGTATTTCTTCTGCAGTAGCAATCGATTTTGAGATATTTCGATTTGCCTTTTTATAGTTAGGAAAAGTTTTATTAAATCTTCTATCTGTTGAATCCCATTGCCCAGGAATACATTTAAAAGTATTACCCAAACTATAATATTTATTTTTGCGATTGATTGTTACCTGCAGGTAAACCGGGTGAGTTTTATCTTTATAGGTTTTACTTTTAAACAATACAATTTTTGCACTGGCTGCCATATCAAAGTTTAATAAAGTTTGAACATAGTTTGAACAAAACACTAAAACAAAGTAAAACAAAATAAATTAAAACAAACTATATTGCTCAATATTAGATTATTATAAAACACAAAAAAACAAATCGCACTTTTTGGGAGCAGGGGGTCCCAGGTTCGAATCCTGGTATCCCGACCACTGAAAAAAGGAGTTAAACTTTTGTTTACTCCTTTTTTTATGCTGTCAAATTCTTGTCGTATAAGGTATATAGTTATTCCAATTATTTCTTCGACTTTTCGAACCTCAGCATTCCTGTTAGAACGTTGTTTTTACCTTTTTTAAGACTTGGAACCAAAAATACACCACTAAATACAATCATCACCTACCTGTTATAAAATAGCTTAATAACCACCTAAAAAAAATTAACTAATATTTTTTAAGCGGTATCACCATATTCCATGTTTTGTCGAAACTCCAGGCTTTATCGCCATTTCCTGTTGCTGCAAAAAAGTGGGTTGGTATGCCGTCTTCAATAAGGAGGAAAGGGCGCTCAAAATGGTTTTGATGCGTTGTTGTTCCATCATCCCACAAAATATCGCGACTGTAGGCTTTTACCTTGTCGAACAACTGCCAGTTTACACCATCGTTGCTCCACACATGAATTCCGCCTCCTTCTTCGCCACAAATCTCGCCCGAGCGATCTTTAATAATGGCTTCGTATTTTTCGCCGTTCCACCACACATACGGATCTTCAACATCAATATGCTCTTGCCCTGGCTTTTCGAAACGGAATATTGGTTTATCGCTAAGTCTTTCGTACGGGCCCTCGGGGTTGGTGGCTTTTGCCACACCCAATAAAAGAGGTGGTTGCGGACCATGTTCCGACGATTTATACATCAACAGAATTTCGCCGGTTTTATCGTTCACAACCGGTGCAGGGTTTGAGGTAATTGAGGCATCCCATTTTCCGGGGCGAGGCTCAATTACCGGTTTATCCAAACGTTTCCAGGGACCGTAAACACTGTCGCTAATCGCCACACCAACACGCTTGTTCATCCAGGCTGCAGTCCAGTTTTCGTTAGGTAATTCCTTATTTTCAAGGCTTGGCTGTTCAAAATCGTAAGTATTTCCAAAGTAGTACAACAGAAATTTGTCTTTGTATTTTACAACACGCGGATTGTGAGTGCACATGCCATCCCAGTACTCTTTCCCGCGCATGGGCAGGGCAACTTTTACTGTTTTGTAGGGGCCAACCGGTGTATCGGCCACAGCATGTACCACTTCAGAGTTGGTCACCCATTTTCCGAAGCCCAGCGCTTTTAACCAGCGGCTGGCAAACATATGGTATTTCCCGTCTTCGCCTTGTATTACCGACGAACCCCAAACCCAATAATCCGGGTCCTGGTATCCACCACCTACAGGTGCCGGTAAAATACGGTCGATAAATGCAATTTCGCGGGTTGTCTTAGCACAGGCCAACAAGCCTGATGATAATGAAATACCTGCAGCTGAAAGTATTGAATTTTGGATAAAGTGGCGTCGTTTCATTTTTTAATTTTTTTCGTTCATTTTTAGAAAACCGATTTATCTGTTTAAAATCTAACGAATAAAGGCCGGTAAATATAAGAGACAGCAAGCGGTTAATAGGGACACATTTTGTGATAGTTTATAAAATCGCTTATTTATTTCTCTATGGGCAAAGGGTCTTTTAGCCCCCAGTTTTTATTCGGCTCCGTTCCCAATTCCAGTTCCAGTGTGCCGCCTTTTTCAAAATCGGAGTGATAAAACCAACACTTTTCCCAAGGCTTACCATTTAATTTGGCCGCCTGAATATAAGTATGTTCCGGCTGATTGGTTTTAATCACAAACTTTTCACCTGAATAATAGTTGGGATTTAGCTGGATGCTAATTTCATTAAATAACGGACTTGTAATTTCATAATAAGGTTTTACCGCAGCCCCTCCATCAACCTGAAATAATCCGATTGCCATTAACACACCCAGAGCCCCCATTTGCCCCTGGTCTTCGTCGCCTTTATAGCCATCGTAAGGCGTAATATCGCCATAGGCCTCTTTTACTTTTCGCACCCACTTTTGGGTAAGCCATGGCGCTCCCGAGTAGTTAAACAAATGCGCCATTCCGGTACCGGGCTGGTTCCCATAGTCAATCCAGTTAGCCGCATGGTTTTTGTTAATTCCAACAAAATCGAGCTTTTCGCCTTCGTTAAAACACCAATCCAAAAAATGGGTATACTTTTCGTTGCCACCAAAAAGTTCGATTAATCCGGCCATATCGTGTGGAACAAAATGCGTGTAGATAGCCGAGTTACTTTCGCAAAAACCCCGTGCATTAAAATCTTCAACCACCGGCTGAAAATCTTCGATCCAACTACCGTCCATTTCGCGCGGATGAATCATGCGGGTTTCAGGATTCCACAGGTGCTTGTAATTTTCCGATCGTTCCACAAACAACTCATAATCGCTATCTTTTCCAAGGGATTTTGCCATTTGTGCCAAACACCAATCCTGGTAGGCATATTCCAGGGTCATCGATGCCCCGTCCTTATGGCCACCTTTTGCTTTAATTCCCTCCGGAACCCAACCCTGTTTTACGTAATACTGCATTCCTCCGCCAAAGGCGGGTGTATTGTGTTCGTATCCGGCATGGTCGCGTGAACCACCTACAAATGCATTTTTACGTAAACCTTCATAGGCTTTTTCAGCATCGTAATTTCGGATTCCTTTATTATAGGCTGTTGCAAAAAACGAGGTTGACGGATCGCCAATCATTACAAAAGTATAGTTCCCACCTGAAGGTCCGCGTGGAATTAATCCGCCATTTTGGTACATATCAACCATGGTGTTACAAAAACCATCCATCACTTCGGGGTATACCATCGACCAGAGAATATTCAACGACCAGTGGCTGCCCCACCACGCATCAAAATTATAATGCGGGAACAGCGGCTCACCGTTTTCATCTACACGAACCGAACGTACCACAGCGTTTTCACCCGTTCTGTCCATGTACTTTCCATCTACATCGCTTACAATTCTTCGCCCAAGTAACGAGCGCCATAAATCAGTATAAAACTTAATTTGTTGCTGCTCAGTTCCTCCTTCTATCTCAATTCTTCCCAACCACTCGTTCCATTCATCAACTGAAGATTGAACAACCCGGTCGAAATCCCAATGGTTAATTTCGGTATCGAGGTTTAAGCGGGCTTGATCGGTACTTACATACGAAATTCCAACTTTCATTAAAATTTCTTCTTTTTCTTCTGAATCGAAAAATAAAGCGGCACCAGCATTTACTCCCTGGATGGTATCGGGCGCATTGGCCAAGAGCTTTTTATCTTTCCAGCCTTTTATCGAACTGAAAGGCTTATTTAGGCGTGCTACAAAATAAACAGGAGTATCTTTGGGGCGACGACCTGTCTTGCTTAGTACCTGAATTCCTGCAATTTCAGTATCGCTAACTTTCCATACTTTCGAGTAGACCGTAGGCCCATGGGCAAGCTTTGCCCCAGTATCAAAAATAATGGCCTTATTTTTCTTTTCGGGGAAGGAGTACCTGTGAAAACCAACGCGTGTTGAAGAAGTAAGCTCTGCTGTTATTTCGTAATCATCGAGCACCACTTTATGGTATCCGGGTTTCGCCACTTCGGTATCGTGAGTAAAAGCTGATTGGTATGCATTCATTCCTAAATGCCCTTTAAACTCGCCTGTTGTTGGCATTACAGCAATGCCTGCCAACTGCCAGGCATGTATATGGCTAAAACAACGAATGGTTTTGCTATCGTATAAATACCCTGAACTCCATGTTTTATCAGTATCAGTGTCGGGACTAAGGTTTACCATGCCAAACGGACGAGATGCCGAATTAAAATAAAACCAGCGCGAATTGTGGGTATCAACAAATGGATTTACCAGGTCTACCGGCATTTTTTGTGCTTCTGTGTAATAGACCGACAACAACAACAGAAACAAAAAAAGAATACGTTTTTGGTTACAGTTCATATCTAAATTTTTATTCGAAGATTGTAAAAATTTTGCTTATTACTCTCTAAAAAATAGTTTTTAAAGGAATTAACATGTTCCATGTTTTATCAAACTTCCAGCCTTTAGGTCCGTTGCCGGTTGCGGCAAACAAATGGGTAGGCACGCCATTTTCAATCAGCAAGAAGGGCATTCCAAAATGATTTTGATGTATAATTGTTCCATCGTCCCAAAGCACATCTCCACCTGGCCCGATGGCAGTGCTTTGTTATAAAAAAGTAAGCGCCACGAAATTAATCTCATAAATACAACGATAATATAAAATTACTTATAAAAACAGCTCCGGCTTCAAATAAAACAAAACAACACACTATTTAAAAGCTACTTAATTTATTAACTAATCTTTAACAGCTTAGATATTTCTTTTACCTTTGTTGGCAATGTCATTTTTTTGTGGCACTAACAAAAAAATTAACAACCAGGTAGAGCTAATTTATGAAACGACTAGGGGAAAGAATACGAAGAAAAAGAGAAAACTTACACCTAAGGCTTAACGATTTAGCTGGAAAAATAGGAATCAGCTCCAGTGCGTTATCGCAAATTGAAAATGCAAAAGCTTTTCCATCCATTCTTACCTTAAAAAATATTGCCGACAGTTTAAATACAACTGTTGGTGAATTAATTGGAGAAAATGAAACCCTGTTACAACAACCGCTGATTTCGGACAAGCAGAAAAAATTTGTGCAGAAAAATAAAAGCGGAACCAAACTTTTCCTGCTTTCGCACCACGATCCGCATAAGCAAATGGAGACATACCTTCTTGAGTTTGTGCCTAATTCAGACAGTAATGGAATTATGACCAATCATCCCGGACAAGAGTTTTGCTACTTAACCGAGGGAAAACTGGCTATAACACTCGAGGACAAAACTTACGATTTGGAAGTAGGAGATAGTTTCTATTTCAATTCAAACATTATGCATAACGCCAAAAATATTCACAATGGTGTTACCCGGGCAATTTGGGTGGTTACTCCTCCAAACATTTAGAAAAACACTGCAATTTTCATCTCTACTTAATAAGTTAATAAATACTTAAATAGTATTAAGTTCTTCTTCATTTTTTAAACGATACTAAAGCTTTTTATAGTTTTGCGCCACGTTACCGGCACGAGTTAAGCCGGTACAATAACTCAAAAAAGTATTAGTATGCGTGAAGAGTATTCAAATTTTACAAGCAACCTTAAAAGCAAAGGCATTCAATTGCCTGATAATGTACAAAACCTTCTAAATTCCTGTAAATCATTTACATTTTTTAATTCTACCGATGAGCTTGCCGAAGCCGCAACCAACGGAAAAGAAAATAAAGAATTTGCCGTTTCGTATGATATTGAGGGCAAAGGAACGTACACCGAAGCAATTGTTCACCGGGTTAAAAACGGTATTTCAGTTAATTATACCGAAGCGTATATGCGTAGAAGGGATCCGGGAACCATGGTTATTGGCGATGACAAACCGTCTGCCAAAACTCGTTTTTCTGATAAATTTGGATATCCTTTTGCTGACATACAATCAAAAACTTTTGACTGGCTGAAAGAACAGGATTTGGCAGTGTTCTTTTATTTTGCCGGCCGACAGGGAATAGGCTCACTTGGCATTGCGATAGCACCTGCAAACGCCGGTTTTTTTGCCATGGGTCTTTCGATGTTGCAGGAAATTGTATCGATTGATGAAATTGATAAAAAGGGCGATTTAAAATCAGTAATTTTTGTGGCTCCTGTTTTCCGTCATACACATTTTGACGGAAAGCAAGTTGTTGTACATAATCGCCTGGACGATATTCATGAGTTATATTCGTATAACCTTTACCCGGGGCCAAGTGCCAAAAAAGGCTTGTATGGCGTGCTTCTTGCCCAGGGCGAAAGAGAGAGCTGGATTACAGCGCACTGCTCGGCAGTGCAATCCATAAGCCCTTACGATATTACCACAACCTTTATGCACGAAGGTGCCAGTGGCGGTGGAAAATCAGAATTGCATCAACATATTTTAAGAGAAACAGACGGAAGGGTTTTACTGGGTAGAAATTCGCGTACCGATGAAACCAGGTTTATAACCATTCCTCGAACATGCAGCTTTAAAGCTGTTGCCGACGATATGGCATTCTGTCATCCATCATTTCAGAAAGACAATGGGAAACTGGGAATTATGGATGCTGAAAACGCCTGGTTTGTAAGAACCGATAGTGTTAACAAATACGGCGACGACCCGGTTTTAGAGAAGAATACTATCAATCCTAAAAAACCTTTATTGTTTTTAAATATCGATACCAAACCCGAGTCAACGGCATTAATATGGGATCATATTGAAGACGAACCGGGCAAACGTTGCCCAAATCCAAGAGTTGTAATGCCCCGCGAAATTGTTGAGAATTCGATTGACGGAGCAGTATCGGTTGATGTGCGCAGTTTTGGAATACGTACACCAAAATGCTCGATTGAAGACCCAACTTACGGTATTGTTGGGCTATTTCATATTTTACCACCGGCATTGGCCTGGTTATGGCGTTTGGTAGCTCCACGCGGACACAAAAATCCAAGCATTGTTGGAACCGGAGCAATGGAAAGCGAAGGCGTAGGCTCGTACTGGCCTTTTGCAACAGGCGACCGTATAATCCATGCCAACATGCTGTTAAAACAAATTATTGAAACACCTAGAACGATATTCTCGTTGGTGCCTAACCAAAATATTGGTGTTTGGGAAGTTGGTTTTAAACCGCAGCTTTTAATGCGTGAATATTTAACCCGACGGGGAGGAACAAAACTCAGAGACGACCAAATGCAAGCTGCACGTTGTTCGCTTTTAGGCTACGAATTAAATTACCTCACTATTGAAGGATCTAAAATACCGAGCCGATTTTTAAAAGTTTACAACCAGGTTGAGGTAGGTACTGATGCCTATGATGCCGGTGCCGAAATTTTGCAGCAGTTCTTTAATAAGGAGTTACAGAAATACCTGCACAAAGATTTATTTCAAACCGGAAGAAAAATTATTGAGGCCTGTTTATCCAACGCAACTATTGAAGATTACAACCAGATTATTCCGATGGATTACGAATATGCATTTAGCAACATCGAGGATTACGAAAAGAATAGTAAAATTTAATTCGATAAGTAAAAATTTATTTCCTGTAAGCAGATTCAAATTTTTCGCATACTACTTAATAATTAACTTAATATCACAATGAATTTGACTACACAGGAGGCATAAACCAAGGGGAGCAGCATTCGCAGCTCCCCTTTATTTTTTCCGTATTTTATTCTGTTTTAAATTTTAAATGGTTCATGGGTGTTTCACGCATCCCCCATGGGCTGACTGCTCTGTTAAGTTATGAGTTCCTCGCCTAAATTGTATTACATCATTAATAAGTTTCAACAGCATTTCATTTATTCAATCTCCGGAATCCTATTTTTCAACACCAAATTTGTAGATACAAATTGAATAATATTTGTCTCCCGGATTTAACAACACTCCTGGAAATTCAGGTTTGTTCGGACTGTCGGGAAAATGTTGAGTCTCCAGGCAAAAAGCAGACCTGAATCCATATTTTATACCTGATTTTCCGGCAATTGTTCCATCTAAAAAGTTTCCTCCGTAAAACTGAATGCCTGGCTCGTTGGTATACACTTCGAGTACCCTGCCCGATTCGGGTTCAACTACGCGGGCTGCCAATTGTGTTTTATCGTTGCCGGTATCAAGCACCCAGTTATGGTCGTAACCATTTCCAACTTTTAACTGCTGGTGCTCGTTATCAACCCTCTCGCCAATAGCCGTAGCCTGCGTAAAATCAAAAGGAGTACCAGTCACTTCTGCCAATTCTCCGGTAGGAATCAATCCGCCGTCAACCGGGGTAAAACGTAATGCATTCAAGTACATCAGGTGTTCGTTAATTGAGCTTTTACCGCCATCTTTTAAATTAAAATAGGTATGATTGGTAAGATTGAGAACTGTTTTTTTATCTGTTGTTGCAAAATACTCAATTTTTAACTCGTTAGCTGCCGTTAACTGGTATGTAATGGTTGTATTTACGGTTCCCGGATAAGCACTTTCGCCATCCGGAGAAAGGTAGCTAAAAACAATTTCGTTGTCACTTACACTTTCCACCGTCCATACCTGACGGTGAAATCCGTTACTTCCGCCGTGAAGATGATTTTCTCCATCGTTTTTCTCCAGCTGGTAACTAATACTATCAATGGTAAATGTTGCATTTCCTATGCGGTTTCCGTAGCGCCCAATAGTAGCGCCAAAGAAATTTTCTTTTTTCTCAACAAAATCTTTACCACTGCCATAACCTACCACCACATCGCCGGGCGTTCCGTTTTTATCAGGTGCATACAAGCTTACCACCCTTGCGCCAAAATTGGTTAACTGACAAACAAGGCCATTATCGTTTTTCAAGGTATAAAGTTCAATGGTTTTTCCATTGTAATCAAACGCAAAATCTTCGCGTGATATACCCACTGTGGCTTCTTCCTGCACACAGCCAAAAAACATTATAACTAAAGCTATAATTCCTAAGTACTTCATTGTTTATTTATTTATTTGGTTTTTAATTCAAATCGAATTCAATAAACTTACCCAGCTGATTGTATTTCTCGTAAAGCGCTTTGTATTTGGCCACATTTTCAGGTATGGGATGATATTCCATTTCGAAACCACCGCCCATTTTTTCCTGTGCTTCACCAAGGTTTTCGTATACACCGGCTGCAACTGCTGCTGCCATTGCAGTTCCTAATGCACAAGCCTGTTCCGAACGAGCCACTTTAATTGGCATGTCCAGTACATCGGCAACAATTTGCATTACCAGTTTCGATTTTTTAGCTACTCCTCCGAGCGCAATAACACCATCGATGCGGATTCCTTCTGAAATGAAGCGGTCGTTAATAGCTTTTGATCCAAAAGCAGTAGCTTCAACCAAAGCACGGAAAATACGTGGTGCATCCGATCCCAGATTCAAACCGATAATTGCTCCTTTTAATGCCTGGTTGGCATCCGGAGTACGACGACCGTTCATCCAGTCCAATGCAACGATTCCACTTTCAGCGATGGGAATTTTTTCAGCTTCCTGGCTTAATTTAGCAATGATCTTACCTGAAGTTTCATCGATCAGTTTTTTCTTAGTGCCCTCGTCGATCAAATCAGATTCTGCCAAAATATTTTGCATTGGCCACTCGATTAAACGACGGAACCAGGCGTAAATATCACCAAATGCCGACTGACCGGCTTCCAAACCTAACATTCCGGGAACGATCGATCCATCAACCTGACCACAAATACCGCTAACCAGTTTATCACCCACTTCTTCAAGCGGTGCAATCAGCATATCGCAGGTTGAGGTACCCATAACTTTCGACAAGTGATACGGTTCGATTTGTGCACCAACAGCACCAAGGTGAGCATCAAAAGCTCCTACCCCAATAACCACATTGGTTGAAAGGCCTAATTTCTTCGCCCACTCTTCACTCAATGTTCCTGCCGCAACATCACAGGTAAATGTTTCTTTAAACAAACGATCTTTTAATCCGGCTAACATCGGATCAAGCTGAGTCAGAAATTCTTCTGATGGCAAACCACCAAAAGCTTCATGCCACATGGCCTTGTGCCCGGCTGCGCAGCGGCTCCTCTTTAATGTTTTCGGATTGGTATTTCCGGTAAGAACCGCCGGAATCCAGTCGCAGTGCTCTACCCACGAATAAGCAGCACGGTACACTCCGGCATCTTTGCGCGTTACATGCAGCAGCTTGGCCCAGAACCACTCTGATGAATAAATTCCACCCTCGTATTTTGTAAAGTCGATATCCCACTTCCTGGCTAATTCATTAATTTCTTCCGCCTCTTTTACTGCCGTATGATCTTTCCAAAGTACGAACATCGCATTTGGATTTTCTTCAAAACCCGGTGTTAATGCCAGTGGCGTACCTTTTTCGTCAACCGCTACCGGAGTCGATCCGGTGGTATCAACAGAAATACCCACAACATTTTCGGCCACACCTGCAGGAACTTGTTTCAGGGCCTCAACAATGGTGTATTCCAAGCCTTCTAAATAATCTTTCGGATGCTGACGAAACTGGTTGTTTGGCGCATCACAATATTCTCCTCTTTTCCAACGCGGGTATTCAAACACCACACTTGCCAGCTCCTCGCCGGTCTCTACGTCTACGATTAATGAACGAACCGAATCAGAACCATAATCCAGTCCAATTGTATATTTTGCCATTTTTCTAATTTAAGATGGAGCGAAAAGCTGGCAGCGTTTGTTCCTCCACCAACTTTTCGTCCTTGATTTTTTTAACTGATGGACAATTACTGTCCGTAGTATGCATTTTTCCCGTGCTTGCGCAGGTAATGCTTATCTAATAAGAATTGATCGATCTCAGCTCCCGGAGTCAACTGCAACGCAGTGTGCGCCATTTTTGCCACTTCTTCCATAACTTTTGCGTTATGAACGGCATTGTGGGCACTTGTTCCCCACGAAAACGGACC
>ENA-ORCQ01000132-ORCQ01000132.1-marine-metagenome-genome-assembly--contig:-NODE-132-length-44738-cov-4.948344_pt1 | contig 44738 bp, 40 predicted proteins | sample MGYA00237780_ERZ508510 | MGnify/ENA primary metagenome ERZ508510 (study PRJEB26181, sample SAMN06268981) | marine metagenome | isolation source: Tt an E2 anaerobic enrichment on eucalyptus from sediment...
CTTTAATTACATTCAACAAACCCGAAGAACTTGTTGATGCAGCTGACAGCGCATTTTTCATTTCATATTTTGAATATTTCAACATCGTTGCAACTCCCATTGCAACTCCAATTACACCGCATGTGCCAGTTGCATGATAACCTCTGTTCCGATGGGAAGGCTGTATTGCCTTAGCCAACCGAATAGATGCTTCGTACCCCACAATAATACCCCTCAAAAGATCAATGCCTTCCAGTTTTTTTAATTGTGCTAACGGAAATAAAGCAGAAATAACTGGAGATCCAGGGTGAAAATTCCCTTGCCTCACACCGTCATCCATATCCACTACATGCGAATTAATTCCATTCAGCAAGGCAGCAGTGTACAAATCAGTTTTTTGTTCAAATCCAATTACTTTTGCATTACCGGAATTTGAATCCAGAAAATCAAGATATAAATCACCTTTCTCTTTTAAAAGCATTGCACCGGCAAAGGTAACTCCAAAGTAATCCAAAAGGCAGTTTTTAGCTTGCAGGATTGCTGAGGAAGAAATTTTGCTTTTACTTAAATCAAAAAGATGATCAATAAATTTATCAGTAATATTGTTCATTTAATTTTTTTGTTTTCAATTAGCCCTAATTGCCCCATTTCAAAAAGTTTAATATTTTCAAAAGCATTTGTAATCATTTTACAAAATGTTTCCATAGTTAATCCTGCTATATGAGGGGTTAATATTACATTATCAAGTTTTAACAACGGACTATCTGATTTTGGTGGCTCCTTTTTATATACATCTAAACCGGCTCCTTTTATCATTCCTTGATTTAAAGCTTTTATCAATGCATCCTGATCAACTAAAGGACCTCTGGCTGTATTAATTAAAACTGCAGACTTTTTCATCAATTTTAGTTCATCAGTACCAATTATTCCTTTTGTTTCTGGTGTAAGAGGACAATGAAGACTTAAAATGTCAACTTCAGAAATCATTTTCTTAAAATCACAAAATTGAACATTTAACTCATTTTCTATTTTATTGGATAATTTATATGGATTGTAATACAAAACAGTAACCCCAAAAGATCGTACTATTTGTGCTACCTTTTTTCCTATATTGCCTATACCTATTAAACCAATAACTTTGCCATTCAAACTGGAGCATTCAAATCCAATGTCATTCTTATTCCATTTCCCTGATTTTACACTAGTGTCGACCATTACTAGCTTGCGTAACAAAGCTAACATAAGTAATACTGCATGTTCCGCAACACTTGAAGAATTAATGCCTGGATTTACGTATACCGGGATTCCTTTTTGTTTTAAACATAAAATATCTATAGTATCAGTCCCAACCCCTGTTCTTTGAATCATTTTTAATTTTGGCGCTGATTCAATTACCTCTTTATCTATATACAATCTGCCGCTAGCTAAAAAATAATCAGAACCGGCAGCCTTTTGTATTAGTTCTTTTTTCGTCAGTTTCTCCAAAGTATCAAAATTGAATCCTTCAGGAACAATTTTCCTAACTTCTTCTAATACTCTATTACTGTATTTATTGGTAAGTAATATGTTTGGCATTTTAACAACTCTTTCAATTAGAATTTAAACTGATTAATGAATGCTTCCCTTAATTGACCCAATAGCTTCCGGGAAATAACTGTCAATCATTCTCTTAACAAGAAGTACCTGCTTGGCTCTCTGCTTTGCTTCAGCTGCAGTGGTATTCCATCCGTGTGTTTTAGCAACAGAACCACCTGTTTTAAGATAAAGTGGCGATGTAACTTTGATCATTTCAGGTACTTCGTAATGTCTTATAAAACCTCCTGAAGATGAAGGATTTTCAGTGTGTAAATCGATAGGAACAGATATAGCTTGTCTAATTGCAGCTAACATAGGTAATTGTAAATCTCTTACCGGATTAACGGAATTTGCTCCAATATTTTCAAGAAGTTTTGCACTGCAAGGATTTCCATGACCAGCGTGTGCTGAAACTTTAAATTTAATATTTGAAGACAACTCGCCTTCTTTTCTCATTTCATTAAGAATCCAAAGTAAACCTTCGTCATACAATAAAAATGTGTTACAACCAAAACTGGCTGCTCTTTTTACATCTTCAATAGCTCGTATAATTTGTTCCTGTCCCCTTAACCTTAATCCCATCCTTTGTCCTTCGGAGGTTAAAACCGAAGCCCCGGTATCGTATGTTGCTCTTGGTCCAATGGACAATACCAGTTCCACTTTACCCTTTTGGGCCAGTGTTACCATCCTGGTTATTTCATCATCGGTTAAAAGCATTATTCCTTTTGTTTGAGTAACTCTATGTATAGTTAATTTAAGATTATCAACTTCTTCCAACAAAGATTCCATTGCAACAGGTCCTTGGATTCCCGGTACTTCAAAACGATATTGTGCCCCATCGGAAAACCTTTTTTCCGAAGATGGTAAGTCAAACGCATCGCCTGACGGCAATCCTATTCTCCTTAAAAAATCTTTTGTTGCTTTCATAAATATTAACTTTTCAAAACTAAAATGGATTATTTCAATTTATTGAAATCCTTAATTAGTGAACATATTTTTTTTACATCATCCAAATGCAAATCCGGATATATGGGTAAGCATATAACTTCATTTGCTATTTTTGTTGAAACTGGCAAGTTTAATGGCGAAGCCGAATCCAAACCTTTGTACATCGAAAATTCACTAATTAGGGGATAAAAATAGCGGCGTCCATTAATATTATTTTCTTTGAGTTTATTATAAAGTTGATCCCGATTTAATCCATAAACGCTTTCTTCAATAAAAATCGGGAAATAGGAATAATTTGCTTCAGTATCATTTAATTCGCTCATAAATTTTATTCCCTTTATATCGGATAATTCTTTTCGGTATATATTTGCAATCTTTTTTCTTTTATCGCGATTACCTACAAAGTATTTAAGTTGTAAAAGTCCCATAGCCGCCTGTAATTCATTCATTTTAGAGTTTATGCCAGGCGCCATAACAATTGTTTCCCCTGCAAATCCAAAGTTTTTAAGATAATCAATACGCTTTTTAGTTGCTTCGTCATGACATATGATAGCCCCTCCTTCCATTGTATTAAAAACTTTTGTGGCATGAAAACTCAATATGGAGAGATCCCCGAAATTACATATACTTTTTTCTTTATACTTGGCCCCAAACGTGTGAGCGGCATCATATATTACCTTCAATCCATAAATATCAGCGATTTCTTTTATTCGTTCCACTTTACATGGATTTCCATAAACATGGACAGGCATTATTGCTGTGGTTTTTGGAGTTATAGCAATTTCAATCTTTTCAGGATCCAAATTACAAGACTCTGGCTCCACATCAACAAAAACAGGTTTGATATTATTCCACCATAAACTATGTGATGTTGCTACAAAACTGTATGGAGTTGTTATCACTTCTCCACTTATTCTTAATACCTGTAACGCAGTTACTAGTGCAAGGGTACCATTTGCAAACAAAGAAATGTATGGAACACCCAAAAACTCTGAAAGTTCTTTTTCCAACATTTTATGAAAAGGACCATTATTTGTTAAAATTTTGTTATTCCAAATTTCTTTTAAATATGGTATGAACTCATCCAAATCAGGCAGTGACGGCTGCGTAACAAAAATTTTTTTCTCTGGCATATTCATAAATATATCATTATATTAGAATTATTGCATTTGCAGTGGCTGCATTTTGTAATAAAAAACAATTATATTATTCTTATTTGATTTATTTAGACCTAATTAAACTTATCCAAAAGAATCCATCAATTCACTTTTCTACGATAAAAATCTTACTATAATTTGACTATAGTCCAAAATTTTTAATGATTGTTTATAAGAATTCAATTCTAATTTTTCTTTTTTTAGATGAAACAATTTACAATAAGTATAAGCGATTTACAAGTCTTTATAAAATTAAAAATGGTAATGGTTATTTGTTTTTTATTTCTTTTACTTTCTCAATGGCAACTTTTTTTAAGAAAATGTAGTCTTGAAAATTAATAAGTTCGCATACTAAAATTAAAAATATTCCTCCTGACAAGATTTGTAAAACGAGATTAATTGGTTCAGAAAATGGTAAAACAATTCCTAATGAAAAAACAAAAATCATCATTGCAAAAGCGATGGCGAAAGATGGTAGAATATCCTTTAATTGTTTTTTTGAAGGATAACCTATCATTTTCCCACTGTAATAGCTGTTTAAAAAATAAGATATAAACGAATTTATAATCATCCAACCTATCATTGCTTTTATATTTACAAAAATGGCAATTAAAATTCCAGGAATAGTAAAAAATTTTCTGATTATCCCAAGCTTTAAAAACAAATCTGATCGGCCCTGAACTTGAAGCATATTCAAATTTAATCCCATTAAGGGATAAAGCATTCCAGCAAAACACAACATCTGTAAATATACAATAGATTGTCTCCATTTTTCCCCAATCAAGGTAATAATCAATGGCTCAGCTACAGAGGCTAATCCCAACATCAATACAAACGTAATGAACATCGTACCTCTAATTATTTTTTGATAATTCAGCTTTAACCTCTTTTTATCATCTTGCATTTGAGATAAGACAGGGTATGTAACTCTTCCAATTATACTATTCAAGTTTCTGGAAAAAATATTTCTAAACATAGTAGAACGTGTATAAAACCCCAAATCCTGTGCAGAATAATATTTACCAATAACAAGATGATTAATGTTTTGAAATAAGGTATCTAGCAGACCGTTAAGCATAATTTTACTTCCAAAACCAAATAATTCTTTAAATGATTTTTTATCAAAAATCATTTCTGGCATCCATTTATTCCAAAACCATAATAAAGCTGACCTAAAAGCCTCTCTACTTAACTTTTGTGCAACAAGACTCCAAACTCCAAATCCCTTTAAGGCCATAAAAATTGCAATTATCCCAGAGCTAATTGAAGCGATAACAGAAATACGAGCTTGTAATTTAAAATCAATCCGTTTTGTTAAAATTGTTCGCTGTATAATTGTAAATGAACTAATAATTAACACGAAACCTAATACCTGTACAATTTTTTTCAATTCTGGTTCATTAAAAAATTTGGCAATGTAAGGGGCAGAAATGAATAACATTACAAAAAAGAATATACCTGCTATTAGGTTAAAAAAGAAAACTGTTGAATAATCGTTTTGAGTACAATCCTTTTTACGGATTAATGCCTGGCTAAAGCCACTATTTATAAAAGATTCCGAGATTGCAATAAAAACAGTTATCATTCCAATTAATCCAAATTCACGAGGAGAAAGTATTCTGGCCAGAATTACACCAACTACAAACGTTAGCCCCATATTTGCAAACTGGTCAATAAAACTCCAAAGTAGCCCGGAAACAGTTTTTTGTTTTAAACTCAATGTATATTTATTTAAACCTGCTTATAAAACAGGAACCATGAATTTTGAATTTTGCTGTTAAATATAAGATCTTATTCATTTCTTATTCTTTCTTCTCCAACTGCCACTTTAACATTAAGTTCTCAAGGCTCAAATCTGCGTACATTCTTTTTAAACGATCGTTTTCTTCTTTTAATCGAATTAAATTTAAACTGTCATCAGAAGAAAGCTTGCTGTATTTCGCCCTCCAGTTGTAAAATGTAGCCTGACTGATACCATATACTTTAATGATATCTTTGATAGACATACCATCTTTATACTCTTGCAGTACTTTTTGAATCTCAGATTTTTTAAATCTTCTTTTAATCATTTCTTAGAATATTAATAATCATTCACTAAGCAATTGATATATACTTTTTATTAGAGAGTACCTCAGATAAGAAATTACCTGGGTTGAATAGTTCTGACCGGTTAAGCTTGTATTTATAATAATCGTGTTTGGCCAATTATTATTTTTTATTCGTTTTAAAAAACAAGAACTAACTGAGCAATTTCAGTTAAACTTTATCTCAAATTCATTTTTGATTTTATGATTTTTTGGATTAACATTTAATTTTTTAAAAAAAATGCAGGGGTACCCCATTGTCACTCACATTCCTGTGGTTCTATTTTATAATTTTCTGAGGATAAAACTATGCGACCTTTCCTTTGTAAATTATAATTGGAGAATCGTCCATACCAGAATAATCCTTCCATATTTCTAAGCAAGTTCTGAATTAATATTCTAAATTCCAATTACATTTTTGTAAAAATTAGAAATTATTAGAATACACTTATGATCTACAAATTAAAAAACAAGACTTATCTATCTAATTATTAAACCATTACAGCTGAATATAAAATTTTCTATTTCCAAAATGAAATTCTAATTTTGTCTAAATATGGGACAATCAATACAATCACGGGACGGCAATTTTCTAATTCGACAATATGCATATATGTTATCTATGTTTCATAATACTGCGCATATTGTCACCATAATACTTGTTTTACAACATTTTGACATTATTGCCAACATTCCACAAACATATACAAACACAATAAAATCAATACTGATTTTAGAAAATTCCAGTAAAAGTTGAAATACCTAGAATTCAAATACAAAACGAAAAAATGCACTAGAATAATAATTATCTGCACAAATTTTATTCAGTGGCCATCTTTAAATTCTATCTTTAGCAAGCATTATAAAAAAACAAAATGATTATAATTTTCATAGCCTATTTGGTTGTATTAATTGGTATAGTTGCATATTCTGCAAGGAAATCCAAAACAAATCAAGACTTCGTTTTGGGAGGTAAAAAAATTTCAGGTATTTCTCTTGCATTGTCAGAAAGAGCTACAGGAGAATCAGCCTGGCTCCTGCTTGGATTAACGGGATTAGCCTATTCCGAAGGAATGTCTGCAATTTGGGTGGCAATTGGATGTGTAAGTGGAATTCTGTTTTTATGGACCTTTCTTGCTGAACCCTTGCAAAAATTAACGGATAAAGCCCAGGCTTTAACCGTTCCGGGTCTTTTTTCTTCAAAATTTAACAACACAGAAAAAAGCTTTGGCATATTGTCTTCAATTATTATAATTTTTTTCTTTATCCTATATATTGCTGCTCAGTTTAGCGGTGCTGGTAAAATTTTTAATGACACATTCAATATTGATCCCTTTTGGGGTATGGTAATAGGTTCTGTTTTAGTTACTGTTTATACTATGTTAGGTGGATTTATAACAGTAGTTGCTACCGATGCATTTCAGGCAATTTTAATGGTAATTACATGTGTGGTACTACCAATAATTGCACTGCAAATTGCCGCTTCCTACAATATAAATATTGCAGATGCAATTAAACAGGCAAGCTACACCATTCAATCAAATTCCAGCTCTACACAAAATGTTACAGGTTGGCTTATGATTCTAAATGGACTAAGTTGGGCATTTGGTTATACAGGTCAACCGCAGCTTTTGGTAAGAATGATGGCAATGAGGAACAAAAAGGAAACACGACAAAGTAAATGGATTGCAGTTTCCTGGACTTTATTGTCATATACTGGTGCTTTTTTAATTGGAATTATTGGTTTTAAACTGGTACAGGCTGGGGCTTTGGGAGATGCAGCTTCAATTATAGCAAAAGATTCGGAAAAAATTATGCCGCTAATGGTAATGACTTTACTAAATCCAATTTTAGCAGGGATTTTACTTTCAGGAGCCGTATCTGCAATGATGTCGACTGCTTCATCGCAACTAATGGTCGTATCCTCTTCAATGACGGAAGATTTCTATTATCACCTTTCAAAAAAGAAAATTCCCGAAAAAAGAATGTTGTTTTTAAACAAAATTTTGACTTTAATAGTGGGCCTGATTGGTTTTCTGTTGGCCATTACAATGGAAGATACTGTTTATGGTTTGGTTTCATATGCATGGAGTGGTATTGGAGCTTCTTTCGGACCAGCAATAGTTTTACTTATTTTCTGGAAAAAACTTTCACGGGCAGGAGTTTACGCAAGCCTAATTACCGGCACTTTAGCAGCAGTTATATGGAAAACCTGGCTGGTTGTACCAACAGGTATTTCAGAGAGATTGGCTAGTTATGTTCTTGCATTTACTTTAGCAATTATTTTTAGTTACTTATTTCCGGAAAAGAATAAAAAATGAAGTAGCAATTCTTTCAATATTGTTTATCTCTCGTTTTAAGATTGATTTAAATTTTCTGAAAGTTTCCATTATATTGAATATAATTTGAATTAGCTGTTAATTTTATAATTTACAAACCATTGAAATGGTATTTTTGTCAGCATAAAACATTCTGCTATCTTCGTGCGGTTTTCAATATTTAGAAATGGATTTCAGCGGTAAGACAATTTGGATCACTGGGGCTTCTTCGGGAATAGGAAAAGCAGTTGCAATTGAACTTTCAAACAAAAATTGTAAACTGATTCTTTCCGGAAGGAATAAAGAAGCTTTAATTGAGGTTTCTGAAATTTGCAAAAAAAATTCAAGCGACTCGTTGGTATTACCTTTTGATATAGGTGATGAAAAGTCTATTGAATCAGCAATTCATGAAATAAAAGAAAAAAAAATAATGATTGATTGTTTGTACCATTTTGCAGGAATCAGTCAACGTTCACTGGTTTCTGAAACTCCATTGTTTGTGGACCGTAAAGTTTTTGAAATTAATTTTTTTGGAACAATTGCTTTAACAAAAGCTATACTACCTTTAATGATAAACAATGGTGGTGGACAAATTGCAGTCACATCTAGTATCGTTGGAAAGTTTGGTTTTCCGTTGCGTTCATCGTATTCAGCAACAAAACATGCCCTTCATGGCTTTTTTGAAAGTTTACGGGCGGAAAATAAACAAAACAACATTTTCGTTTCAGTTATAATTCCGGGATTTGTTAAAACCAATATTTCTATAAATGCAATTACAAAAGAAGGAAATGCACATGGAAAAATGGATGATGGTCAGGATACTGGAATTAGTGCAGAAAAATCGGCGAAAGCAATTGTAAAAGGATTAAAAAAGAATAAAAAAGAAATTTTAGTAGGAGGAAAAGAACTTTTGATGGTACATATTCGTAGATTCTTTCCGGGGATGTATTATTATTTGTCATCTAAAATAAAACCTACTTAAAATAGAACAGAAAAGAATATGGTCGCGAAAATAAATGGAATTCAACAATTGGGAGTTGGTGTTGAGAATGTGCATGAAGCATGGAAGTGGTATCGGGAGCATTTTGCGATGGACATTAGAATGTTTGAAGAAGAAGCAACTGCTGAGTTAATGCTGGCTCATACAAATGGAAAACCCAGAAGAAGACATGCAGTTTTAGCACTTAATATGCAAGGTGGTGGTGGCTTTGAAATATGGCAACATACCGGAAAAAAACCTGAAGTTTGCCCTTTTGAAATTCAATTGGGGGATTTGGGAATAAATATCGGTAAAATAAAAACTGAAAATATTTCTGCTGCTTACAAAAAGTTCAAAAAATCGGGATTGAATCTTTTAGGCGAGGTTCATGAAGATCCGGTTGGTAACGAACATTTCTATCTTAAAGATATTTATGGAAATATATGGGAAGTAAAACACCAAAAACAGGTTTTCAGAAAAAAAGAAAAATCGGTTAGCGGTGGAATTTATGGTGCTGTAATTGGTGTTAAAAATATGGAGGAAAGTCTTAAAATTTACCAAACCATATTAGAGTATGATAAAGTTGTTTATGACAAAACAGGTAATTTTGAAGATTTTGGTGGAATTCCAGGAGGCGATAAAGAATTCAGAAGAGTTTTGTTAAAACATTCGGATGTTAAAAGCGGTGCTTTTAGTCCGTTCTTTGGCGATTCAGTTATCGAACTGGTTCAGGTTTTAAATCGTGAGCCAAAAGATATTTACGAAGGACGAATTTGGGGAGATCCCGGATTTATTCACCTTTGTTTCGATATCAATGGAATTGATATATTCCGTGAGAAAGTAAAAGATATGGGATTTCCGTTTACTGTTGACAGTGCCCGTGCAATGGAAACTTTTGATATGGGAGAAGCCGCTGGAAGTTTTGCTTATATTCAGGCTCCGGAAGGAACTTTAATCGAATTTGTTGAAACCCACAAAATACCGCTATTGAAAAAAATAGGCTGGTATATCGATATTCGTAAGCGAGGACATCATCCTCTGCCCGACTGGATGCTAAAAATGTTCAGGTTTATGCGGGTGAAAGATTAATTCACTTTTTTACTGAAAACTTATAGATTGTGGTGGAATAATAAGTTTCTCCCGCCTTCAATAATGTTGACGGAAAATGTGGCTGATTTGGACTATCCGGAAAATGTTGGGTTTCCAAACAAAATCCGCCATGTTTAACATATGCTTTCCCTGACTTACCAGTTTCCTTTTCAGCAAAATGATTGGCCGTATATAGCTGGACACCGGGTTCAGTAGTAAAACACTCCAGATACCTCCTGCTTTTAGGTTCATAAACACTGGCAGCAAAAGCAAGATCCCCCACCTTTTTGTTAATTACATAATTAAAATCGTAACCGCCTGCAAACTTCAGCTGTTCATCATCTTCCTTAATTCTTTCTCCCAGAGTGAATGGAGTTGTAAAATCCAGTGCAGTACCCCTGATATCTTTAATTTCGCCTGTTGGAATCATTTCATTGTTAACAGGAATAACTTTATTTGCGTTTACAACAACTACATGATTTAATACATTCCCATTCCCCTCACCTTTTAAATTAAAATATCCATGGTTGGTAACATTAATATGGCATGATTTATCTGTGGCTACTTCATAATCAATTTTTAATTCGTTATCGTTTGTAAGCGTGTAGGTAACTTTTGCGGTTTTATTTCCCGGAAAACCATTTTCTCCATCCAGACTATTTAAAGTGAACACAGCATTGTTTCCATTTTTTTCATAATCCCAGGCTTTTTTCGACCAGTTACCGGGGCCAGAATGTAAACACGCATTCCCATTATTAACAGGCAATTGGTAAGTTTCTCCATCGATGGTAAACTGTGCATTAGCTATCCGATTTGCAAAGGGTCCCACAACCGCTCCATGACTTCCGCTGTATTGCTGATAATCTTCAATCGAATTAAATCCCAGCATCACATCAGCAAATCGTCCTTTTTTATCCGGAACAAATATCGATACAATTTTTGCCCCGTAATTGGTTAAAGTAACCAGCATTCCATTTTCATTTTCCATAGTAAATAAACGAACCGATTTACCATCTATAACTGTTTCGAAATCTGATTTTTTATAGGTCATTTTGATCTTCTTTTTTTGGGTTAATGAACAACCAAACAACAATGCGATGCTCAATACAATATTAATAAGCTTCATAAAAATATTTGTTTATGAATTGGCGAAATTAACTAAAAAAGTTATGAAGTCTAAATGAAAAAATAGCGGTTAATTCATTAACCGCAAAAACTATTGTACACCGTACTGCTTTGTTGTAGCTGTTTAAAACCAAATTACTAAACAACTTTAATCAAAGATGCAACCACGTAAATTCAATTTTTCATGGATGAAGGTACTTAAAAAAGAAGCAGATATAATCTTGTCCAAAGAAATAATTTTCATTTTTAAAATGTAAATTTTAATCAACTCAATACTCAATGAATATTATCGGAAACTTTGTTTCTTGCTTCAGGTTGCAATTGTCAACTAATTCTATTAAAAAAGACTTACAATAAATTCTTTAATGATATCCCATTTTTGGAAAATAAATTTAGAAAAAAATAAATAGCTAAAAATTGCTATTAAAATAATCAAGTACTGATTCCTTTTAGTTTTGGTTTTAGATTTCATAATAATGCTATTTTATTATTTAGCCTGAAAAATATTCAGGCTAAATATTATGGAGGAGATTACTCTTATTCAGATCCGTACTGTAAATAATAATCAACGGTTGCTTCATAAATTCCTGCCGGAGTTAACCAATTCCCTGCAATAGTGTTACCTACTACCCAACCAATATCCCAGCCCCAACCACCACCATTGATGGTGCGAGTTTCTTTCAAAGTTAAATTTACAATTTTTTCCATTTCAAATATACTTTTAATTAAATGCACTAGCGAATCCATCCTTAAAATCATCCCATTCTACCATAACTTGATGACCAGCTGCGATTCCAATCCCAATAGCAATTCCTTTTATAACTTCTGTCCAAGGTATCGGCAGACCACCCTCAACTTCTTGCAATTGTTCTCTTTCGAGCTCAATTTTTCTTGGCATTTTTAGTTCTAATTCTTTTTTCATAATAATTAATTTTAAAAGTTAATAAATATTGTTTACAGGTTGATTGCCAACCCATAAGCGAATTTATCTTCCTTCCGTGCAGAAAAAAAGCACTGAAATTGATTTATGGAAAAACCACCAAAAATATTTTTTGAGACCTCGTTTGAGATTACTTTAATACCAACTTTAATTTCCAACTTTTGTCCTTCAGAAAATAAAAATGTTCTCTGAGTTCTTGAGTATTTTATATTTATACCCAGGTCGCATAAATATTCTAACTCTGCATACAATTGCCTTCTGCTAATATTTAGCTTCTGGGCAAATTCTTCAGGTGTACCTGTACATTCATTTTTTATTATTTCGTTAATTCGTTGAAGGCGTTCTAATTGTTCAAATGCTTTCATATGTTAGGGACTATAGATTAAGAAATTTGATTTAACTGTTTTTCGAATTTGGGTATTTGCTTTTGCCACATTGAAAAATACTTTCCATTCTTTTTATAAAGTTTATGATGTGTGCCTTTCTCTATCACTTTACCTTCTTCAAGTACCAAAATACTATCGGCCATTAAAACTGTGCTTAATCGGTGGGCAATCAGTATAATTGTTTTACCCTCTTCTCGCAATTTTAGAATTGTTTGTTGTATTTTGTTTTCAGCTTCAGAGTCCAAGGAAGATGTGGCTTCATCCAGGATAAGTATTTTAGGATCACGATATAATGCTCTTGCAATCGCAAGACGTTGTTTTTGCCCGCCTGACAAGGTTGCTCCATGTTCGCCAACCAATGTATTAAAACCGGCAGGAAGTTTCTCTATAAATTGTAATATTCCCAATTGCCTGCAAATACACAACACTTTCTTCATATCTGGGTAAAACTCACCAACAGCTATATTATCAATTAATCTTCCTGTAAACAGGTCAAGGTTTTGGGGTACAATACCAACCATTCGTCTAAGGCTTTCGTTATTAACATATTTAATACTTGTATTACCTATGTAGATTGTTCCGCTATTTAACGGGTATAGTTTTTGTAAAAGTGCTGCAATGGTCGTTTTCCCCGAGCCACTTTCACCAATAACAGCAGTTATTTTCCCTTTCTGAAATCTTAAATTTAAATTTTCGAAAACATCAATACGTGTACCGTAACTAAACGAAACATTTTCGAAAACAATATCTCCATTATCAATAGAATCTGCATCCACCAAATCTCCATCGACTTCTTGCTCCAAATCCATTATTTCAAAAAGACGGTCGGCAGCAATTGTTGCATTCTGGTAGGTTTTATTCATGCCTATTAATCCTGAAACAGGGCCTGTAAAATAACCGATTAAAGCATAAAACGACATCAATTCACCAGGAGTAATTTCCTGATTTAAAACAAATATACTCCCTATCCAAAGTAAAATTATGGTAAATATTCGGCTGATAAACATTGATGAATTTCCTGAAAAAACCGAATTTAAACCTGATTTATAAGCAGAATGCAAAAGTGTAACAAAACGCACTTCAGTTTTAACATTTGCAAATTCTTCAATCCCAAGTTGTTTAATTGTTCTTTCAGAATTAATAGATTCAACCAGCTGTGATTCAAGCTCAGCGGATTGTTCCATTATTTTTCGTTCTCGTTTCTTATTTACATGGTTCACAATAAAATAAAGCACACCAAATAACGGTATAACCAGTAGCATTATAATTGCCAGTTTCCAGTTGTATATAAACATTAGAGAAAAAGCGAATACTACGATAAAAATATTTACTATAAAATTTATCATTGTATCGTTTATGAATGCACGTATTTTTACTGCATCATTTATGCGCGAAACTATCTCGCCGGTGCGCATGGTATCGAAGAAACGTTGTGGCAGTTTTAATAAATGTTTGTAATAGCCTAAAATTAGACGTGCATCTATTAGCTGCCCGGTTTTAAGAACTAATACAGACTGGAATGAACCAATAAAGATTTGAAGTAATAAAAGTACAATCATAATCAAGCTAAGCAGATTTAGCAGATTGCGATTACCATTTACCAGTACATGGTCGGTTATTTTTTGAATATATATTGAAGTTGCAAGTCCAAGAATAGTAAAAACTACTGCTCCAAATAACGCTTGTATTATTGTATTCTTATGTGGTTTAAGTAAAAAGCTAAATCTTCTAAAATTGGATACTTTCTCGTTTCGTGCAACAAAATCACCTGATGGTGAAAGTAAAACCAAAACACCTGTCCACTCCTTTTTAAAATCCTCTAGTTTTTGTCTTTCAAGTTTCCCTGTACCGGGATCCATTTTTTCCACATAAGCTGTCGTAATCTTATAAATCACCACATAGTGTTGAAGTTTTTCTTTTATAATTACATGAGCAATTGCAGGTAAAGGGATTTCAACCAAGGCTTCAGGTGTGGCTTTTACTCCTTTTGCAGTCATGCCCATTTTTTCAGCTGCTTTTATTAATCCCCAGGCATTTGTACCCTTTTTGTCGGTTCCTGCCCATTGGCGTATTTTCGACACTGGAAGTTTTAACTTGTAATGTGCTGCAACCGATGCCAAACATGCTGCACCACAATCTGTAATATCACGTTGTTTTACTTTAATATTCATTAATTGGGGGTTATTTTATTAATGTGAAATTATTTTTGGATTAAGTCAGTTATCTGTTTTATCAAAAAACAATTGTGCTAATGTTCGTTTAGTAACCACATAACGTGCAGTGTTTGTAAGTCCTTTTTTCAGTTTTCCTTTGTAGCCATTATTAAGTGATAAACAGGCTTGATCTAAACTGCTTCTCACCTTAAAATATGGTTGATTGTTAATAATATAAATCTCGTTTGAAATATCGATAATTCTCCCTGTTGCCAATCCCCATTGGTTATAGTTAAACGCATCAACCTGAAATATTACTTTCATATTTTTTTGAAGGTAACCAATATCTGATGGCGGCACTAAATTTTCTGCCAGTAATTGTTTATCAGGACTTATTACTGCAATCGTTTGCCCCGGTGCAACAAAACTTCCACATTGAATACCGATAAAATTAATAATATGACCAGTTTCAGGAGCTAAGATCGAATAATTATTTAAATCACTTTCCAGACTAACAATTTCATTTAAAAAGTTTTTATTTTCCTGTTCATAATCTACAGCCAAATGTTGCCACTTACTTCTTGCCTGTTGTACAAAAATCTTTTTTTCCTCATTAGCCTTTTTCAATTGAAAATCTGTATTTTCATATTCAGTAAAAGGAATTACTTCTTTAGAATACAGGACTTTTGCCCTTTCAAATGACCTTTTCTGTAATGATATTTCAAGATCATGTTCTGCGAGGTTTTGTTGATATTGAGCATGCGCTGATTTATATAAATTGGTTTTTAACGCATGAGTTTTATTACTAAGTATATCGGAAATATCATGTATGTAGGAATCATTCTCCTCAATTCTGTTTTCAAGATATAAAATCCTTTCTATTAATTTCTTTTTGTTAAACCATATTAAAGTGTCACCTTTAAAAACAGTTTTGTTTTCATAAATATTTGTTTTCACCACCTCAGCACCCACAGGAGTTGTAACTGTTACCGACTCAACCGCCGATCTAAAAATCCCGCGAGATTGTATGGTTATTTCTGTTTTTATTAAAAAAAGAGAAACAATAGATGTAACTACAAACAACAATAAAACTGAATAGATCAGATTGGTTTTTTTACTATACCTTGAGAAATGACTTTCTACAGTTACATTGATAATTTCATGAGGAAAGATGGGTTTCATACCGTGTTTGTTTGGAATAAGGAATTAAAGGTTGGAAAAAAGTTAGTGATAAAAATAAAGACACACAAACTTTTCATAATTTTTTTTTTGCTATATCTGAGAAATTTTGTAGTTAAGACTAAATGATATTCCTTAATAAAATGACTATTTGTATTTTCAAAATAAATTAAAATCTAACAGAGATTTCCTCTACAAGGATATTCTTTCTTTTAAAAAAGAATTACAAATTATTTTAATTTTAAAAATTCATTTATTCTTTTGTATTTTAACCAATTCAAATGGAATCGATACGACAATTATACAGAATCGGCCATGGCCCCTCAAGTAGTCATACAATGGGCCCTAAAAAAGCGGCGGAAAGATTTCTTACAAAGAATGCTTCTGCCAAAAAATTCGAGGTAGTTTTATATGGTAGTTTGGCAGCTACAGGATTGGGACACCTTACTGATAAAGCCATAACAGAAACTTTTAAAAACTACACCTGCGATATCCATTGGGAACCGGCAACTTTTCTACACAAACACCCAAATGCTTTAAAATTTATTGCTTATGATAAAAACAATAATATACAGGATGAATGGATAGCATATAGCATTGGTGGCGGAACCATAATTGATGATGAAACCGAATCGGAAACAAAAGAAATTTATCCTCATAGTAATCTTCACGAAATCATGGACTGGTGTAATCAAAACGGGAATCAGTTCTGGGAATATGTGGAGGAATTTGAGGGAGAAGAAATCTGGTCTTTTCTTGAGGAAGTATGGAAGGAAATGCAGAACAGCGTAAAACGAGGATTAAGCCGGGATGGTGTTTTACCGGGATCTTTAAAACTACCTCGAAAAGCAGAATCCTATTTTTCAAAAGGTAAAAATTATGCTACCCCATTTAAACGCCGTTCTCAACTTTTTTCTTATGCTTTGGCAGTATCAGAAGAAAATGCTTCGGGCGGGAAAATAGTGGCTGCCCCAACATGCGGAGCCTGCGGAGTTATGCCGGCTGTTTTGGTAAATGCTAAAAAAGTATACGATTCGAGTAAAACTTCGATATTAAGAGCATTGGCAACTGCAGGTTTAATAGGAAACATTGTTAAAAAAAATGCTTCCATTTCAGGTGCGGAAGTAGGTTGTCAGGGAGAGGTAGGAACTGCTTGTGCCATGGCCTCTGCTGCCGGGACTCAATTAATGGGCGGTACAATTTACCAAATTGAATACGCTGCCGAAATGGGACTGGAACATCACCTGGGTTTAACCTGTGACCCGGTTGCCGGTTTGGTTCAAATTCCATGTATCGAAAGAAATGCATTTGCCGCTGAAAGAGCGGTTGCACACACTACGTTTGCAATAATAAGCGACGGAAGACACAGGATAAGTTTTGATGAAGTTGTTGAAACCATGTACAAAACGGGAATCGACCTGCAAAGTCAATACCGCGAAACTTCAATGGGTGGATTGGCAAAACATAAAGCCTTACCGAAATCCTGAATTAATTTAACCACTCAGGTTTATCCTTCATAGAGAAATCAATATTTACCACATCCCCGTTTTTCCATTTCCTTACAATTTGACTATATTCTCCGGGAGTGGCGACATACTTAACTCCTTTTTCAATGATAGTTACATTTTTTGCCCATTCAGGAATACGAATAAACAGTTCGATATATCTCTTTTCTTCCATTTTGAATTCTATTTGAATTTGCCCTGCCTGGGGATAATCCGTATTCTGTGTAATTTCTACCATACCTTTTAAAGTATGGTTGTATTTTATTGTTGAGTTGACAAACAAATTCACGCAAATATGATCAACATTTTTTGTAAATATCCATGGAGTAATCCATTCCTCAATTCTTTTTAATTCATTACCGGAATACATTTCTGAACTTTTAAACAAAGTGGCTTCGAGTTCACTTGCATAAATGCTTTCTCCTGTTATTTCCAACAAAAATCCTGTAATTTCTATCCATTTCCCGACATCTTCAAAACCAAAGCTTAAGTTTTGTACTTTAAGCTTTTGCCATTCATTTTCAGCAGTTTTAATGTTGAAATTTTCATCTTTGCTATCATAATATCGTTTTAGTAAAAGTAAATTATTCAATGCGCTATTTTCTTGTTGAAAGTTTACTGAATCTTTTTCTATTTGAATAACATCTGCATAAATTGATTGAGTTAAAGAAACCTGTTCTAATTCGACCTTTTGAAACTTTTTAGGTGGAAATTGAATTGCAGGATTACATGAAATCATAAAAAGTACTGAAAAGGAAAACAGCAAAAGATTTTTAGTCGACATAATTCTATTTTGAATTTAATTAGAATAACAGTAATTATATAAAGCGGTTCAAATAATTGTCTCAAAATTCGTATCAACATTTTATCACAAAAATGACATTACTAAAGTTTTCCTGTATTGCTTTAAAATTCAAAAGAATAATTCCATATATTTGCAAATACAACGAAAAGATTACTACAATGAAAATTACAAGTATATTTATTACCGCCGTCAATCTGCCGTTCTAGAGCAGTAAAGAGAGTTTTCAAGTAGTTATTCATTTTCAAATTCATAATTCATGTCTGACAAAAAATCGAAAGATTTGTCATTAAATCTTAAAGAGATTAATCTTAAATCGCTCTGGCAGGATGTAAAAGAAGCCATAGGAGGAACAGAAAGAGATTTTACAGAAACCAGCCTGGGAAAAGCCATTTTTATACTGGCAGTGCCAATGGTTCTTGAAATGATAATGGAATCTGTATTTGCTGTTGTCGATATTTTCTTTGTATCAAAACTAGGTGCAGATGCTGTTGCAACAGTGGGAATTACCGAATCAACCATGACCATAGTTTATGCCATAGGGGTTGGATTGGCAGTGGCAACCACAGCCCTTGTTTCCCGCCGAATTGGAGAAAAAAAGAAAAAGGAAGCGGGAGAAGTTGCTTTTCAGGCATTAGTTATTGGAGTGGTAATTTCAGTTGTCATAGCTGTCGTGGGAATTATATACGCCAAACCCTTTCTTAAAATTATGGGTGCCACAGATAAAATGGCTGAAGAAGGTTATATGTTTCCGGCCATTATGTTTGGAGGAAACGTTGTAATAATGCTTCTCTTTATAATTAATGCTGTATTCCGAAGCTCGGGAGATGCAGCCATTTCAATGCGGGTAATGTGGTTTGCCAACATCATTAATATTATCCTCGACCCCCTGTTAATTTTTGGGTACGGGCCATTTCCTGAAATGGGTTTAAAAGGGGCAGCGGTGGCAACAACAACCGGACGTGGATTAGCTGTTGTTTACCAGTTCTATTTGTTATCAAGTGGAAAATACAGGATTCAGCTATTTCTCGAAAATATCAGAATCAAACTCAATATTATCTGGGAGTTATTAAAGATTTCGGGAGGAGGAATCATGCAAAACTTAATTGCTACTTCAAGCTGGATTTTGCTGGTTCGTATTATCGCTGTTTCAGGCCCGGATGCCATTGCCGGTTATACCATTGCAATCAGAATTGTATTGTTTCTGTTACTTCCTGCGTGGGGATTAAGTAATGCCGCTGCTACACTGGTAGGACAAAACCTGGGAGCTAAACGTCCCGACAGGGCTGAAAAGTCGGTTTGGATTACAGCTTATGTTAACATGGCATTTATGGGATTAATGGGAGCATTACTGGCTATCTTTCCTGAATTCTGGATAAAAATTTTTATTGCAGAAGAAACAGTAGTTTATAATGGAATTACAGCCCTTAGAATTCTTAGTTTTGGTTTCATTTTTTATGGCCTGGCCATGGTTTTAGTGCAGGGATTTAATGGTAGCGGAGATACTGCAACACCCACAAAAATGAATCTTATAACTTTTTGGGTTCTGGAAATCCCACTCGCTTATTTTCTTGCCATAATGCTAAATAAAGGATTAACCGGAGCAAGTATTTCGGTTGTTCTTGCGGAAAGTTTTTTAGCAATGTTTGCACTCTATTTGTTTAGAAAAGGAAAATGGAAGTTGAGGGAAGTCTGAGAAAGTCGGAAGTCGAAAACCGAAGTTTGAATAAGTCAAACATTTTTGTGTATTGAACAAAACTATTGTTTAATTCCTTATTATTCAAAACATTAATCTTATAAACTAATACCAATGAAAAAAATAGGAATTGAAATCAAGTGGGGAATCTTATTCGCAGTTATTCAGTTGTTATGGATGTTAGGCGAAAGACTTGCAGGTTTACACGACGAAAACATTGCAATGCATGCCTGGGTTACCAACTTTTTCGCAATTGTAGCCATTGCGGTATATGTAGTGGCATTAATAGATAAAAGGAAAAATGGTTTTGGAGGAAAAATGACCTGGAAACAGGGTTTTATTTCGGGATTGATTATAACAGCAGTCATAACAATTCTTACTCCTTTAACCCAATATATTACCAGCACTGTGATTTCTCCCGATCATTTTGAAAACATGATTAATTATACAGTTGAAAACGGAATAAAATCGAGAGAAGAAGCAGAGGCTTATTTCAATTTGAAAAGTTATATGATTCAAAGTATAATTTTTGCACCTGTTGTTGGAGTAGTTACATCTGCCATTGTAGCCATATTTGTGAAAAAGAAGTAATCGTAACATAATCATTTTGCACGTACATTAAGTATTTTGAAATTGCCGTAAAAAAATTGTAAGGAACCTCAAATAAGTGTTGAGTATTGAGTACTGCATAATGAGAATATAGATACTCTATGCTTATGTTTCTGTACTCCTACAAATTGAGCAATAAGCACAATTGTATTTAACAGGCTAACAAATAAGATGTTAACTAAATAATCGAAAATAATTATGAAACGTTTTAAAACTGTAGATGAGTTTATTTTAAACACAAATTCGGGAAAAGATATCCTGATTACATTAAGGGATATCATAAAATCTACAGAACTTGAAGAAACCATAAAGTGGGGTGCACCCTGTTATACTTTTAATGGAAAAAATGTTGTAGGATTAGGTTCGTTTAAGAGCTATGTTGGTTTATGGTTTTTTCAGGGTGGCTTGCTAAAAGATACGAAAGGGGTTTTGATTAATGCCCAGGAAGACAAAACCAAAGCAATGCGACAATGGCGTTTCAACTCGGTTGAAGAAATTGATGAAAAGGTGTTAAAAGAATATATTGCCGAGTCCATTGAGAATGTAAAACAGAAAAAAGAGATAAAACCAGACAGAAGTAAACCGCTTCTCATTCCCGAAGAATTAAAAGCTGAATTTGAAACCAATCCTGAATTGAAAATGGCATTCAATAATTTTTCGAAAGGAAAACAAAGAGAATTTGCAGACCATATTTCAGAGGCAAAACAAGAAAAAACACGATTGAGCCGTTTGCAAAAAATCATTCCATTAGTTCAACAGGGTATTGGACTACATGATAAATACAAAAAATAATTTTATTCCCTCATCATTTCGAACTATTTTCACATCATCAAATATGATTCGAAATGAAAATAAAACATTACCTGTTTTTTACTTTTTTTCTGATAAGTTTCACCGGAAATTCTCAGCCAAAACAAAACCTGGTTTTTAGCGAAGAAATGGCACAATATCTTTACCATTTTGCCTACGAATGTATCGACCAGGAATATCCAAACAAATTAAATCAGGTGCTTGGGAATGATAGTTACCTTGCTCCTCCCCGGGAATTACACCCCGCTTTTTACGGATGTTTTGACTGGCATTCTTCGGTACATGGTCACTGGACTTTGGTTACCATTTTATCAGAATTCCCGGATTTTGAGCACAAGGATGCGATAATTACAAAACTCAGAAAAAATATTACCAGAGAAAATATCGAAAAAGAGATTGAATATTTTGATGACGAACATAATAAAAACTACGAGCGAACTTATGGTTGGGCGTGGCTTTTAAAACTGGATGAAGCTTTGCTCGAATGGGATACTGATGAAGCAAAAGAACTTCAACAAAATCTCTCTCCTCTTACTGATTTAATTGCATTAAAATTTTCAGACTTTTTAGATAAGTTGAATTATCCAATCAGAGTTGGTGAACATACCAATATTGCATTTGGGATGTCGTTTGCCTATGATTGGGCAAAAAAATACAATCCTGCTCTGGCAGAAAAAATTGAACAAAAAGCAATTGAATATTTCTATAATGATTATGAATGTCCGCTTACATGGGAACCCGGTGGTTTCGATTTTCTCTCCCCATGTTTGCAGGAAGCTTCTTTGATGCAAAAGGTTTTATCCTCCGAAGATTACAAAAAATGGTTGAAAAAATTTCTTCCAAAGTTTGAGAAAAAACCTGAAGAGTTTATTGAAGTTGCTGTTGTTACAGACCGCAGTGATGGTAAATTGGCACATTTGGACGGGCTTAATTTTAGCCGTGCCTGGTGTTTATTCGAAATGGGTAAAGCTTTGAACAATCAAAAAATGATTGACCTGGCAACAGAGCATTTTAATTACAGTTACGAAAAAATGGATTCGGGCGAGTATGCAGGTGCTCACTGGCTTGCATCTTTTGCTGTTTATGCACTTATAAAAAGTAAATAATGAATTTAGAAATAAAGGATAAAGTATTTATGGTAGCTGCATCCAGTAAAGGATTGGGCTTTGGAATTGCCAGGGAACTGGCCTTAAATGGTGCAATTGTTTGTATCGCCAGCCGAACAAAAAATGAAATAGAAAAAGCAGCCGAAGATTTAAGAGCGGAAACGGATGCAACAATTCATGCTTCAGTATTTGATGCTGCTAATGTCAACTCCATTGCAGCGTGGATTAAAAGTGTGGAGTCTTCGTTCGAAAGAATTGATGGATTGGTTGTAAATGCAGGTGGCCCCCCCACCGGAAATTTTGATGACTTTACAGATGAAGACTGGGAAAGTGCATTCAATTTGTCTTTAATGAGTGCCGTTAGATTAGTCAGAGGTGTTCTTCCATCAATGCGTTTAAACGGCTCTGGATCTATTCTCACAGTAACTTCCATGTCGGTTAAAGAACCAATAAACCGGCTTTTGCTTTCGAATGTATTTAGAGCCGGTGTTACAGGTTTGGTTAAAAGTTTGGCGAATGAGCTGGCATGTGAAAACATCAGAGTTAACAATTTACTTCCGGGAAGAATTGACACCGATCGTGTTCGTTCGATTGACCAATCAAATTCTGAGCAATCAGGAATTTCTGTAGATGAAATAAAAAGCAAAAATGAAGCAATCATCCCGCTTGGTCGTTACGGAAAAACTGATGAATTTGGAAAAGCCGGAGCATTTTTACTTTCGCCGGCAGCCTCCTATATCACCGGTGTAAGCCTTGCCGTTGATGGGGGAATTTTGAAAACAGTTTGGTAAAAGCCCCTCCAAACCTCCCCAAGGGGAGGCTTAAAAAAGAATTATGAAAATTATTTTTTTACTGTTTTGTGTTTCTAGTACGTTGTTTTTAGCAGCTCAAAATCATCATATTCGATTTGAGAATTTTGATATTCAGCATTATTCTTTTGAAATTCATTTAAATGATACCACAGATATTATTGAAGGAAAAGCAAATATCAAATTAATTACTTTAAAACCTAATAAAAACATAGTCCTTGATCTTGTCGGGAAAAATAAATCTACGGAAAAAGGAATGCGTGTTTCTAAAGTTTTGGTGGGTGGAGAAATTACTCCATTTTCTCATTCCCAAAATCAACTGGAAATTAATTTGAATTCAGAAACTAAAGCAAATCAACAAATTCAACTGGAAATTATTTACACCGGAATTCCAGCTGATGGTTTGGTTATTTCGGAAAATAAATATGGCAAGCGAACATTTTTTGGTGACAATTGGCCCGACCGTGCCAAACATTGGTTGCCAACCATCGACCACCCATCAGATAAAGCAACTTTGGAGTTTTTGGTATATGCACCCGAACATTATGAAATAATATCAAATGGACATTTGGTAGAAAAAAGACAATTAGAAAATGACTATGAATTTACGCACTGGAAAGAAGATGTTCCGCTATCGACCAAACTAATGGTAATTGGCGTGGCTGATTTTGCAGCAGAATATTTTGAGGATAAAAATGGAATTCCGGTGAGCAATTGGGTTTTTACGGAGAACCGCGAAAAGGGCTTTTATAATTATCGTTTTCACTCAAAAGCATTGGAGTACTTTACTGAATTATTAGGGCCGTACTCCTATGAAAAACTTGCACATGTTCAATCTAAAACCCGGTACGGAGGAATGGAAAATGCAAGCTGTATTTTTTATCACGAAAGAACCGGAACCAGTGAACAAAGTCAGGAAAGACTGTTTGCCCATGAAGTTGCGCACCAGTGGTTTGGAAATTCGGTTACCGAACAAAACTGGCATCATGTTTGGCTCAGCGAAGGATTTGCTACTTATTTAACTCATGTTTACAACCAGCATTTTTATGGTGAAGAAAAATTTCAGGCTGATTTGCAAAGAGACAGAGAAAGAATTATTCGCTACTCAAAACAAAAGTTGACTCCCGTTATTGACACAACCGTAACCGATTATATCAAACTGTTGAATACCAATTCATACCAAAAAGCAAGCTGGTTTTTGCACATGCTGCGAAATAAAGTAGGTGACGAAAACTTTTTCAAAGGACTACGAAAATACTATACCGATTTTCAAAATTCAACAGCACTTACCCAAGATTTTCAAAATGTGATGGAAACGGTTTCCGGCAAAGATTTAGATAGATTTTTTCAGCAGTGGCTGTGGCAGGCAGGGCATCCGGTATTAGAAATGGATTGGAAGCAAAGTTCAGGAAACTTGTATATTTCTATCCAACAGGTTCAAAAAGAATCTTTATTCAGTTTTCCTCTTAAAATTCAGATCTTTTATGAAAACGGAAATGCAGAATTAATTGAAAATAAATTTGTTGGTTCATCAATACAAATTATAAATCAAACAAAGGGAAAAGTCAAAGATATAATTATCGACCCTAATGTATTCTTACTTTTTGAAGAAACGAAAATGAAGTAAACAATACCTTTTAAGACCAATTTATTAACATTTATCTATTCCCAATCACAAATAAGAATGTCGCATTTCACAAAGTAGCTTGTTAAGTGCAAACAAAGTTTGATTAGTGAATTTTACTTCTATAAATTAAGTCCTATTGCGTTGAATACTTTATTTTCCGAACTTGTAGTTTTTAAAATTTAGGTTTGAGAAGGAATATGAAATTAATCCTGAACAGCAAGATATGTAAATTCATAATTACTGATTGAATATTTTTTAAAGCTATGAAAACAAAGATTTCAATTTTTCTTTTCTTTTTTGCATTATATACTTCAAAAATATCTAATACAAGTGCATGTACTGGCTTAAGGCTTATTGCTGCAGATAATGGCGTTGTTATTGGCCGAACCCTTGAGTTTGGATTGGATCCGCAATCTGAGATTTTAGTTATTCCTGCTGGAACAGAAATATTCAATTCATTTTCTGATAAATCAAATGGAATTACATTTACCTCGAAATATGGCATTGTGGGCGCCAATGGTTTTGGTTTTGATGTTCATGTTGATGGTATAAACGAAGCAGGTTTGTATGTTGGTGGATTTTATTTCCCTGGTTATGCCAGTTATAATCTACCCGACCCTACAAAGTATGACATTTCTATGGCTCCTGAAGATTATGGAACCTGGCTACTGGCAAATTTTTCTTCGGTCGAAGAAGTAAAAGCCAACTTTGATAAAGTATTTTTAGTCGAAAATCCCATTGAAGCGATAGGAGGAATGAGTTTTCCTGCACATTTTGTGGTTCACGATAAATCAGGAGCCTGTGTTGTTATTGAACCTTTGAATAGAACATTGGTAATTTACGACAATCCGTTTGGTGTATTTACCAATTCTCCAACTTTCGATTGGCATTTAACCAACTTAAATAATTATATTAATTTGTCGGTTGTGAATGTTGAACCAATAGATTTAAAAGGACAAAAATTAAGTGCTTTTGGCGAAGGTAGTGGATTGCATGGCTTACCCGGAGATGGAACTCCAACATCCAGATTTATTCGGGCAACTGTGTTTTCACAATCGGCCGTTCAATTAGCAACTGCAGAGCAAACAGTTTCTCAAACCTTTCACATTATGAACAATTTTGATATTCCAGTTGGTTCTGTGCGAGATATTATTTCAACCAAAGATGGCAAACAAGTGGTAAATGAGATAACCTCTTGGACTTCAGTTACTGATCTTAAAAATCTTACTTATTCATTTAAAACTTATCAAGGGCAGAAGGTATTTCAGGTAAATCTTAAAAAAGCTCTTGAAAAAGCAGGAAAAGGGGTGCAACATATAAAAATGAATTCTGATTTTATAATTCAGGATATTTCAACTGATTTTATTAAATAAAAAAAACCTAAACAGTTAGCAAACGGGACGGGGCTAATTATTTTACCTAAAACATAATCTTCTCATTTTACTTTAACAACAATTGCTTTGAACGATTCAGGTTGGTTCATGGCTAAATCGGCTAGGACCTATGAGATTTTTTAATTTAACAACCTCCCTTAATTTTTACTTCTTTGGGTTTCACAGGTTGCGACAGATTTTTAAAAACCTCAACCAAAGCATTCATCTCCTGCTGCAGTTTTACACGGTAATGATAAATATTCATTTCAGTTTTTGAGGCATTTTGTGGTTCAATAATCTGATCAGAAAATAGTTGTTTAAAATCTTTTGATGTTTCTTTAAGAATAAAGTTGTCGGATTTACCAATATATTTTGCCCATAAACACGACTTTTTAGCCAGGGTATCCGTATCAGCATAAAAATAATTTGTCTTCAATTTCTGATTAAAAATGCCCTTCCATTTTCGGTCATTCAACTCCTCAAAAGGTATATTGATTGCCATTGGAATATGATAACTATTAAATTCCTCTTTCGGCCGAACATCAATTACATTTATATTATAATGGTGATTGGCAATTTCAAAAGCGAGCTGGTCGGCAGAAATTTCTTTAAAAACACACTTTTGTTGACGCTTTGCATTTGCAATCCTGTTTTGTATCATCTCATCTTTCGAAGGTGTAGCAACTATTACCGCCAGAACAAAAAAAGCAAGGCCAATACCAATACCATAAGTAATCAGTTTCCTGCGTGAAAACTGTGCTTTGTAGTTATTTACTTTGTTCTCAATTAAATGAGTAAAATAAAATGCGATAAAAGCCAGAACTGTTAACAGAACCGCAAACAATAGTCTCGATATTCCAAGTTTTTCATATATCAATACAGGGCCCCAATTTTCGGCTGAATATATATTTTCAAAAACCGGGTATGCTTCTGCAAAAATGATAATCCCCAAAACCGATCCGCCAACAAAAGCCATCGCATCAAATTTTCCAATTGCAGCAGCACAAATACTTGTACCCGGACAAAAACCACCAATAATAAATCCAAGTCCCATAATTGCACCACCGGCAAGCGCGGAGTACAAAAATGTTGGATTGATATAAATCAGAGTTAAATCCAGAATTCCCCAATGATTAAATAACAATATTCCAACCATTGCGGTAACTCCAGCTGTAAAAAAAACTTTCAGCACAGTAAAATCGTATCCATAAAACAATCCTACCAGCTTTTTAGTAGAAGAGAAACCGGCTTGTTCTAAAACAAAACCAAAACCAATTCCTGCTAAAAGTGCGATAATTAAGCTAAATTCATTACTAATGATAAAAGGTACTAATGGTCCCATAATTTTTATTTTAGCCAGAGTTTTCTAAAAAAATAAGCGAATAAATAGGCTGAACCAAAAATTGCCAGCATAGTAATGATTCCACCAAACGACATGACTGCCATACCGCTTAAAGCTGAACCACTGGTACATCCCCGTCCGAGTTGCGAACCAAGTCCAAAAAGTAAACCGCCAATTATGGCCGCCACAATTCTTGTAAAGTTTGTAATATTTGGCCCACGCTCCAGTTTAAGCCCAACACGCCCTGACAAAACACCAGAAATAAATGCACCAATAATTACTCCAATCACTTCAAATACAAGCCAGTCTTTTAAAGGTCCTCCGGGATGTGATTCAGTATAATCTTTTAAATAAGGTGTGTTATTTGTATGTTCAGGAGCAATTTTTTCAATTGCTGATAATGTCACACTTTTTACAGCTCCGCTTGCTCCCAGTCCACGTCCCGTAACATAAATAGTTCCCAATAAAACCAGGCCCATTAAAAAACCGGCGAGATAAGGATTCATGTATAATTTTGATTTCATTTTTCTCAGTTTTTAACTTTTGTTTTTGTTTTCCTCTTCATCATCCAAATCTTCATATCCTGTTAGCATAGCGTTAATGTTCGAAGTTGGTGTTTCCCCGGTAGTTGTCATGTAAACATGTATTACTAAAAATATCATTAAAAGAATTGCTCCGAGTGTATGCCAAAATGCAATACTTTCCAAAGGATAATTTTCAATGACAACGATATTATTTTGATCTATTGTTTTGTATAGCAGGTACAGTATGCCTGAACTTACTGTTAATGGGATTAACAGCAATTTAAAAAATAAATAAACCAAACGTTGCAGCGGATTTAATTTTCGCAATTTTGTTTTTGAAGTAGGGTGTGGTTCTCCCCTAAATATTCCCACCAGATAATATAAAACCTGATCCTTCAATTTATTTGTCGTCGGAATATACTGACGCCACTCCCCTGTTGTAAAATGCCAGAATATGGCAAAAACAATTAATCCGATTAACATCCAGGAAGCAATCCGGTGGAATTGTGCTGCTTTTTCAAATCCAAATATTTCAAAACTACCGTGCACTTCAAACCCTGTCAGAGCCAGAAAAATAATCAGCGAAGCCTGTGTCCAGTGCCAAAAACGTTCAAAGCCGCTATAAATATATACTTTGTTCATGTTCTATTATTTTATCCATCTAAATCATCTGACAAATCCTGTCCGTGATATTCAATAATTTGTTTGCTGTATTTATCATTATAAACTTTTAGCCCTACCCGAATGGCCCCATGCCCGAAAACACCCACAATTGTTAGGATATAAAGCCAGAATCCCCATTTATCGAGCATTTTGTTTGTATCCCGCCCGGGAACATAAAAACCCGTTAAATTGGCCAATCGCCCATTTTCTCTTGTATGACATTCAACACAGGACAAAGCTTGCTCTTTGGGAGCAACCATGTGATTGACAGGCCAGTACATCTTTGTTTTTATAAAACCATAATTACCGCTATAGGGCAAACCGGCATTGTGCATTCCAGCTGCAGCAGATTTATTCCAATCAAAATCTTTCCAATATGCACTATCTCCTTTTTCTTCTGCGTATAAATGCGGTTGAATAAGAATCATGTGTTCTTTATCATAAATTTGGTCGCCAATATGAATTTTCACAGGAACAATTTTTGAATCCTTTTCGTTATGAGAACCAAAAAGTGTATTTATCTGTACAGGGATGGTTGTTATTTTGTCACCTAATTTATATTGTCTGGCTGTACCATTAAACCAAACATAATCCGGTTTTACATTTCGCTCCCATTTAAACGATCCCTTTATAGATAAATAATCATGGTTTCCAAGAGAATCTTCTTCATGAAATGGTTGTCCATCTTTTAATTTACCTGCATCAGACCAGTACCACGCCATTTTAGTAGAATTTACTTTTGCGTACTCAGGAATATGGCAGGCCTGACATGAAACTTTTGAACCATGTCTGTTTAAAACATTACTAAAATGTGGTGTATTGGTGTGACAATCTTCGCAATTCGCCCGATTTGTATTGCTGGTTGAAACCGAATATAATTTTCCCAGAATCTGATGATTTTCTGCGGTGTGGCAATCAACACATTCCATGTTCATTCCATTGGATGCCATGTGAACATCAACATCACGGCTGCAAGACAATAGAGCAGCTTCTAAATCTCCATGTTTTACATTGTTTCCACCACCACTGAAAAAATGACAAGATCCACAATTGCCTTTTTGTGGGCGTCCAACACTTTGTGCTACACTTTTAAGATTTACCAGCCTGTCAGGATAGCCCGCCATTGATGCACCTTTCATATAATCCTCGCTATTATCGTGGCAAACCATACAATCTACATTTCTTGCATTTTCAAAGTCATATTTATTACTGTCCATTCCAAAACCAATATGACATTTGGCACATGCTTTTTCATTTGAGTTTGAACCGATACAAAAATTATTCAGTACATTCTTTTTACCTGTTAATGAAACGCCTTCACCTTTAACATAAGACAAACGTTCCCAATTCCAATGGGATGAAGCCATCACTTCTTTATGCGTTTCCGTATGACATGAAAGACATGCCTCAGTGACCTCCTGTGGTGTTTTAAAATCCTTTTGCAACTCCGGCAGTTTGTAATGATTTACAGAAGGAATAGGTTTAAATGCGTATTCTTGTTTTAATAATTCCAATTTAAGGTTATATGTTTCTTCTTTGTGTAACACATTTACCAGAACCAAAGAAACAATAACAAGAATAACAACTATAAATATATTCTTAAGCATAGTACTTATTTTACGTATTATTCATACAATATGAAATAATCTTATTCGAACTTTTGTTCGTTTTATATGCCGCAAATATATTTATTTATATATTTATAAATATCAATAAAATGATATTTTAAACAAGTAGAGTACTACATTGTTATAAACTTATGTTCTAAACATGTAATATACAACAACTTTCAAATTACCTCAAAAACAAAATTTAGATGTATTCTAAACAAAAAACCCTGATCCGTCAACTGACGGATCAGGGTATATATTTCACCTTATAATATAATTCTTATTTTACTTTGTCAACAATTGCTTTGAACGTTTCAGGTTGGTTCATTGCCAAATCGGCTAAAACTTTCCTGTTGATTTCAATCTCGTTCTTTTTCAACAATCCCATGAATTGTGAATATGACATTCCTTCTAAACGGGCTGCAGCATTAATACGCTGAATCCACAATGCACGGAATGTTCTTTTTTTAACTTTTCTGTCGCGGTATGCATACGTTTGTCCTTTTTCCCAGGAGTTTTTTGCAACCGTCCAGACGTTTTTACGCGCTCCGAAATAACCTTTAGTTTTTTTCAGTAATTTCTTTCTCCGGGCACGTGATGCTACATGATTTACACTTCTTGGCATACTTTTTACTTTTTTGATAATTGGCGATCCGACTATTGGCGGATGCTTTAAAGCTCAATTACCTGGTTAATAACTAATTTTACCTTTTTAAAAGGAATTATTTGAAGATCCGTCAGCCGACGGATTACTTCATGCACAATAAAAGTTTAACGTTGCTTTCGTTTGTCTTATCGATTGTTGTCCAATAAGTCAAATTACGCTTACGTTTTGTACTTTTCTTAGTCAAAATATGACTTTTGTAGGCGTGCTTCCTTTTAATTTTACCACTTCCGGTTAGTCTAAATCGTTTTTTAGCTCCGGAATTCGTTTTCATTTTTGGCATAATCCCTACTTATTAAAATGTTATCAAAGAACTTTATTATAATTGTGTTTCAACACTAAAACAAGTTGCTTTTAACGGCTACTTATTTCTTTTTAGGTGAAATAAACATTGTCATTCTTTTACCTTCAAGCCTTGGCATTTGCTCTACTGTTCCTAACTCTTCAAGGGATGTTGCAAGTTTTAGCAACAAAATCTCACCTTGTTCTTTAAACAAGATTGAGCGTCCCTTAAAAAATACAAAAGCTTTAACTTTTGCACCTTCCTGTAGGAATTTTTCAGCGTGACGCAATTTAAACTGAAAATCGTGCTCATCGGTTTGTGGGCCAAAGCGAATTTCTTTCACCACTACTTTTGTAGTTTTGGCTTTCATCTCCTTTTGTTTCTTTTTTTGCTGATAAAGAAACTTTGAATAGTCGATGATTTTACAAACCGGTGGATCGGCTTTTGGCGAAATTTCTACCAAATCCAATTCCAATTCGTCTGCTATCTTTAATGCCTCGCGTAACTGGTAAATTCCCGGGTTTTCAATATTGTCTCCCACTAAACGTACCTGTGGCACCCTGATTTTGTGATTAATCCGGTGTTGTGGTTCCTGCTCTCTTCTGGGCTGGAAATTTCTTCTCGGACCTCTTCTCTTAATAGCTATAATGCGTTCCTCCTTAAGTTAGTTATACAATCCTGATAATTGATCTCTTACTTCTTTTGTTATAAATTCTGCGAACTCCTCGTTTGTCATTATGCCTTTGTCTCCTTCGCCCTGTCTCCGCACAGCAACTGAATCAGACTCTGCTTCTTTTTCTCCAACAATTAACAGGTAAGGAATTCGTTTTAATTCGTTGTCGCGTATCTTCCTACCAATCTTTTCGTTACGATCATCAACAACGCTGCGAATATCGGAAATATTTAGAAATTCTGAAACTTTTTTAGCATAATCGTTATACTTTTCACTGATAGGTAATACAACGACCTGCTCTGGTGTAAGCCATAACGGAAATTTTCCGGCAGTGTGTTCAATAAGCACGGCCACAAACCGTTCCATCGATCCGAATGGTGCACGGTGAATCATAATCGGACGATGGCGATTATCATCGGCACCAATATATTCCAGTTCAAAACGCTCCGGCAAGTTGTAATCTACCTGAATGGTTCCCAATTGCCAGCTTCGTCCCAATGCGTCTTTAATCATAAAATCGAGCTTCGGACCATAAAAAGCGGCTTCTCCCAGTTCTGTAACTGTATTTAAACCTTTTTCGGTGCAAGCTTCAATAATTGCCTGTTCTGCTTTATCCCAATTCTCCGGACTTCCGATGTATTTTTCTGGCTTTTGCGGATCTCTCAACGAAATCTGAGCTGTATAGTTTTCAAAATTTAAGGCTTTAAAAATGATAAAAATAATGTCGATAACCTTTTTGAATTCATCTTTAAGCTGATCGGGGCGGCAGAAAATATGGGCATCGTCTTGGGTAAAACTGCGAACACGTGTTAAACCATGTAATTCGCCACTTTGTTCGTAGCGATACACCGTTCCAAACTCGGCCATACGAACCGGAAGATCTTTGTACGAACGTGGCCACATTTTGTATATCTCGCAATGGTGCGGGCAGTTCATTGGTTTTAACAGGTATTCTTCTCCTTCAGCCGGTGTATTAATTGGCTGAAATGAATCCTGACCATATTTTTGATAATGACCTGATGTTTTGTACAATTTTACATCTCCGATGTGAGGAGTCATTACCTGCTCGTAACCATATTTTTTCTGTACTTTTTTCAGAAAATTTTCGAGTTGCTCGCGCAATTGAGCACCTTTGGGCAGCCATAATGGCAAACCTTGCCCAACAGATTCTGAAAAGCCAAACAACTGCATTTCTTTACCTATTTTACGATGGTCGCGCTTTTTGGCTTCTTCAACCATCTCGAGGTATTCCTGCAGCATTTTTGCTTTCGGGAAGGTAACACCGTAAACACGGGTAAGCATTTTGTTTTTCTCGTCGCCACGCCAATAAGCACCTGCAATTGCTGTAAGTTTAATCGCTTTAATGTAACTTGTATTAGGCAGATGGGGCCCCCGGCATAAATCGGTAAAGTTACCTTGCTGATATAAAGTAATTGTTCCGTCTTCCAATTCGCCAATTAACTCTTGCTTCAGTTCATCGTCTTTTTCTGAGAACATGGCCAAAGCTTCGTCTTTTGAAATATCAGAACGTGTAATATCATTTTTCTGACGTGCCAGTTCAAGCATTTTTTGCTCAATCTTTTGCAAGTCCTTTTCCGATAAAACTTTTCCTTCGGGTAAATCTATGTCGTAATAAAAACCTGTATCAACAGTTGGTCCAATGCCAAATTTTGTTCCCGGGTAAAAAGCCTCAATGGCCTCTGCCATAAGGTGTGCAGAAGAATGCCAAAAGGTTTCTTTTCCTTCTCTGTCATCCCAGGTGTGCAATTTTATATTGGCATCAGCGCTTATTATTCGCGATAAGTCCCAAATTTCGCCATCAACTGTAATAGACAAAACATCTTTTGCCAAACGATTTGATATTGACCGGGCAATTTCCAGTCCGTTTACAGGCTCTGCAAATTCGCGCACACTGTTGTCAGGAAGTGTAATTTTTATCATTTTTATTATAACTCCTATTATTGCTAAATTTATTTTGCGCGGCAAAGATAAACAATCCTTTGATACTAGGAAGAATTGAACACTAGCTTATTCGTGTTTTGTAACGTTTTTTCAACACTCCCGTGTTAAATCAAAATTAAAGCTGCTATATTTTGCTAAATATAGAGTTTTAACACACACTCCATTCTTTCATATTAAAAGAATTTTATCCGCATTGATTTTAAATTAACACTTTTAGAGCTATTATTTTTACAATTCGGCGATATTTTTAGGTTTTATTGATTTCTTTGCAACAGACAGTAAAGGAATTCGATAGATTATAATTTTATAAATCATGAAATTTAGAGATCCGGAAGATTGTGCTACTCTGGAAGAAATAAGGTGTGAGATTGACAAAATTGACAAGCACATTGTTTTGCTTTTTGCTGAACGGCATAAATATGTTGAAGCTATTGTTCGATTTAAAGATGATGAAAATGCCATTATTGCCGAGGATCGAAAACAATCGGTAATCAGGCAACGCCGCGAATGGGCAGAAAAAAATGGATTAAATGCCGATATTTTTGAACAAATATACAGGCTTTTAATAGAGAGTAACATAAAACATGAAATGGAATTATTGAAATTAAAAAAGAAAAAATAATGTACAAAGCAGACATAAAAGTAATGGATTGCACAGTGCGCGACGGTGGGCTAATGAACAAATGGCAATTTAGCGATGAATTTGTACGTGGTTTTTATAAAAGCTGCGTTGAAGCCGGGATTGATTATATGGAAATTGGCTATAAAAGCAGTGAATCGGCTTTTTCGAGAGAAGAAGTTGGCCCGTGGAAATTCTGCGATGATAAAGACCTGCGACGTGTTGTTGGCGATAATGATACAAATTTAAAGCTATCGGCGATGGCCGATATTGGCAGAATTGCGCCTGAAGACATCCCTCCGGCAAACGAAAGTTTGATTGATATGTTACGCGTAGCATGTTACTGCCACCAGGTTGACAAAGCCATTTGGTTGGCAGAACACTGCATGGATAAAGGATACGAGGTTACCATAAACTTAATGGCTGTTTCAAAAGTAAATGAGTCGGATTTGGACGAAGCCTTAGCCGACCTTGCAAAATCGCGTGTTCCAATAATTTATGTTGTTGATAGTTTTGGCAGTTTATATTGCGAGAGTATCGAGCGTTTGGTGAAAAAATATGCAAGTGCCATGCCTGAAAAAGAACTCGGAGTACATGCACACAATAACATGCAGTTGGCTATGTCGAATACCATCACCTCTTTAATTAATGGTGTTACTATGCTCGACGCCACCTTACTGGGAATGGGGCGAGGCGCCGGGAACTGCCCAGTTGAGATTTTAATTGCTTTTTTAAAAAATCCGAAATACAGGTTATTACCCCTGCTTGATGCCATTCAGAACCATGTTAAACCATGGCAGGAAAAAATTGATTGGGGATACCACGTTCCTTATCTGGTAACCGGAGCCATGAATGAACATCCACGAAGTGCCATGAAATGGATGGATTCAGATCAGAAAGATGACTTCGTATCATTTATGAAAGAAATGCACGACTACGAGCTTCTGGAATAAAAATATATTTGGATTAAAATAAAAAAGGATGCATCTGAAGATTTTAGCTTTGAGGATTGCATCCTTTTTTTCTCTTACCCCGAATCTACAACTCTCCCCCCCCAGCCTACTGATTTGCAGAGCAATACTCTTAAAAAAGATTATTATTTATACCTGATTAGCCATTCGAATAACATTTTTCTATTTTTGTTCACGAGAAAAAACATGGAGCTATTCATACGCCATTCCTGAATAGGAATAACGAATTTACCCCAAAAGGTTATGCTCTGCAAAATTTTAATGAAATGAAAAAATTGCTTATTTTATTGGTCACATTTCTGATTTCCGCTTCGTTACAGGCACAACAAACGCAAAAAATTAGCTTAGAAGATATTTTTGTTAAAGGAACATTTCGTGCACAATCAGTTTACGGTTTGCGTTCGATGAATGATGGCATTCATTATTCAACGCTTGAAGGAAGAACAAAAATTGTAAAATACAGTTATAAAACGGGTGATGAAGTTGAGGTTATTTTCGACATAAAAGAAGTTAAGGATGCGCCTATAACGTCTTTTTTAAATTACCAGTTTAGTGATGATGAAACAAAAATTTTGTTGACGACCAAACGCCAATCCATCTACCGCCACTCTTACACGGCAGAATATTACGTCTGGAATTCAGTAACCCGGGAATTAACTGAACTATCGGATAAAGGAGCACAACAGCTGGCCACCTTCTCACCTGATGGCAATTACATTGCCTACGTACGCGACAACAACATTTTTATAAAAAACTTAAAGTTTGGCAGCACCCACCAAGCTACAACAGATGGCAAATTTAACGAGATTATTAACGGAGCTCCTGATTGGGTTTACGAAGAAGAATTTGGCTTTAATAAAGCGTTTTGGTGGTCGCCCGACAGTAAATTCGTAGGCTACCTTCGTTTTGACGAACGGGAAGTCCCCGAATTTTCGATGCCCATGTATGCGGGAGCTGCTCCCTCCTATACTGACAACGAATTGTACCCCGGAAAGTATACGTTTAAATACCCAAAAGCCGGTGAAAAAAATTCAGTGGTAGAAGTTTATTCGTACGAGGTTAAATCAAAAACCGGAATAAAAGTAGACATAGGTGATAAAACGAACATTTACATTCCGCGATTACAGTGGACTCCGGATGCCAATAACCTGGTTGTGATGCGATTAAACAGACATCAAAATCAGATGGATATTTTGTATGCTAATCCTTACACAGGAGATACCCGAAATTTTCTTACAGAAAAGAACGACCGTTATATAGCAGAAGATTTTCTGGATGCGTTTACCTACCTTGAGAATGGTAATTTTGTTGTTAAAAGCGAACGCGATGGGTGGTCGCATTTATATTTATACGACAAGCAAGGATTTGAAATGGCCCAACTCACCCAGGGCGAATTTGATGTAACCGATTTTTATGGATACGATTCAGCCCGCGAAATATTTTATTATCAGGCAGCAGCAGAATCGCCTTTACAGCGCGAGGTTTATTATACAAGTCTTGATAAAAAAGTGCAAGGAAAACTTTCTGTAGAAAATGGAACAAACAGGGCCGTATTTAGTAGCAATTTTAAGTATTACATAAACTATTTTAGCAATTCCAAAACCCCGGCATATATCTCGCTTCACGACACAAAAGATGGTGAACAAATTCGTTTTTTACAGGATAATACGGTATTAAAAAACACCGTGCAAAGGATGAATATCCCTCAAAAAGAATTTTTCAGCTTTACCACATCCGAAGGGATCGATTTAAATGGATGGATGCTAAAACCTACAGGGTTCGATCCGGCAAAAAAATACCCGGTTTTGATGACCCAGTACAGTGGCCCCAATTCGCAAAGTGTTACCGATTCGTGGGGACGAGGTGTAGGCTGGAATGAATATTTGGCACAAGAAGGTTTTTTGGTTGTTTGTATTGATCCAAGAGGAACAGGAGCACGGGGCGAAGAGTTTAGAAAAATTACCTATATGCAATTGGGGAAATACGAATCGGACGACCAGGTGGAAGCTGCAAAATACCTCACTACACTTCCCTATGTTGATGCTGCCAATATAGCAATTTTTGGATGGAGCTACGGAGGATTTATGACTCTGCTGGCGATGGAAAAGGGAGGCGAATTATTTAAAGCCGGAATTGCTGTTGCGCCGGTTACCAGCTGGCGTTTTTATGACACCGTTTATACCGAGCGCTATATGCGAACACCACAGGAAAATCCGGAAGGGTACGACGATAATTCGCCACTAACACATGCCGGCGATATAAAAGGGCAATTACTAATTGTACACGGATCTGCCGACGACAATGTTCATGTGCAAAACACTTACGAAATGACCGAAAAAATGGTTCAGTCCGGCGTTCAATTTGATATGGCCATTTACACCAACAGAAACCATGGAATACGAGGAGGAAACACAAGTATGCATTTGTATACTAAGATGACAAATTTTTTAAAAGATAAACTTCAGTAATTAGCTCTGCATTAGCATCATTTGCCTTTATAAAATAAAATTTACGAAAGGAGTAAGTGATAGGCAGCAAGTGCTAAATCTGATTTATACTAAAGCATTTCATTGCAACTAACCATTAAAAAACAAACAAATGAAAAGAATTGGAGGTTATTTTTTTCAGGGAATTCTATTGGTAGCTCCCGTTGCGATTATTGTTTACATTCTGTATTCCCTGTTTATTCGTGTTGATGGCTGGCTGCTAAACACAATTAAACCTCTTATTGGATTTTACGTTCCCGGTTTAGGCATAGCCCTTCTATTTGTTTTTATAACAATCCTGGGTTTTGTTGGCGAAACAACATTGTTGAAACCCATAAAAATTATTGCCGGAAAATTTATTCGGCGAATACCTTTACTAAACTTATTATATACTTCTCTAAACGATCTTTTTTCAGCTTTTGTTGGCAAAGAGAAGAAATTTAATGTACCGGTTAAAGTGCTGTTTAACAATGAGAATAATTTATGGAAACTGGGGTTTATTACAAAAGAATCGCTAGCAGAATTTCAACTCTCAGACTTGTCAGCAGTCTATTTTCCGCATTCTTACAACTTCTCAGGCGAATTATACCTGGTGCCTAACAGTCGCATAGAGAAACTCGATGTATCTCCTGCTGATGTTATGAAATTCGTTGTATCGGCCGGTGTTACCCGAATTGAAAATACTGATTTTTAAAATTTCACAACTAAATTAGAACTTTTTACTCCTCTTTTAAAGTATTGCGACTTTTACCCCTTACTACAAAATGAAGAAAATATTTTATTTTCCCAATTAAAATTGTTTTAAACATTTTAATCACCTAATAATCTTCAAATTACAATTGTTTATTGCAAAATTAATTACCTCATAATTTATCAGAACCGCTGTATTTAAAACTTTTTAGTTAAGCATAATCCCCTTAAATGTATTATATTTTTTAGGATTTAAAATTTTTCATAAAAAACCTGAGAATGTATCATTTAAAACCAAAACGTATGAAAGTTTTCTATTTAATGCTTGTAGCTGTTCTACTTGCATCATGTGCCGAGGAACAACAAAAAAAGATGCCTCCGCTAAAATTAAAAGCGGTTGAAGTTGTTCAAAAAGATGTAATCGAGAAGATTGACTTTGTGGGCCAGGTATATGGATTTCAGGATATTTCAATCCGTGCGCGCGTTGTTGGTTACCTTGAAGGAATTCATTTTAATGAAGGACTTCCGGTAAAACAAGGGCAATTGCTTTATACCATAGATGCACAACCTTACGAGGCCGAGGTAGCTGCCAAGCAGAGTCTTTTGGCTGAAGCAAAATCATTGTATGCAAAGGCGCAGAGCGATTTAAACCGTTATAAACCCCTGGCTGCATCAAACGCAGTAAGCCAGGCAGACTTAGATGGTGCCCAGGTTCAATTTGAAGCAGCCGCAGCCCAGGTTAAAGCGGCAGAAGCGAATCTCGAGATTTCGAAAATACAGTTGGGGTATACTAAAGTTTATTCTCCAATTAACGGTATTATAGGGAAATCGCTTGCAGAAATTGGCGATTTGGTTGGCCAGGCACCGCTGGTGGTACTCAACACAGTGTCGAAAACAAAAGACATTCACGTTGATTTTTTCCTTCCGGAAAACCAATACCTACAAATGGCAAATAGTATCGTTGAAGAAGGAAGCGGACAAATGTATAAAGAGAGCAAGGAACATCGCGTAATTCTTGAATTGGTTTTGGCGGATAATTCGATACACAAATATAAAGGTGCAGTAAACTTTGTAGACCGTGGAGTTGATAGTAACACCGGAACAATACTTATTCAGACGCGTTTTCCTAACCCCGACCTGCTTATCCGTCCGGGGCAATTTGCAAAGGTCAGAATACCGGTAACCCATGAACAAGCCATAATGGTTCCGCAAAAGTGCATAAAAGAACTTCAGGGTCAATATTCAGTTTTTATTGTAAATGCTGAAAATAAAGTAGAAACCCGTCAGTTAGACCCGGCCGGTACTATTGGCGATATGTGGAGAATTAAAGGCGGATTACAAGCAGGAGAAAAGGTCTTGATTGAAGGACTTCAGAAAGTTAGAAATGGAATGTCTGTTGAGGCTGAGATAATTGAATTTGAAAGCCAATTCCCAAACCTATAATTTTTAGCCATGGCAGATAAAAAAGGAAATTTTTTCGTTCACAGGCCTATTGTGGCTATGGTAATTGCCATAGTAATTGTTATTGTAGGCTTTGTAATGCTTAGCGGATTGCCCATTGAGCAGTACCCCAACCTTACGCCTCCAATTGTTCAGGTGCGTGGTACTTATACAGGGGCAAATGCATTAACTGTTGAAGAGTCGATGGCAACTCCACTGGAGCAACAGATAAATGGCGTTGATAATATGATTTACATGAAGTCAACCAATGCCAACGACGGTTCTATGAATATTCAGATATCATTTGATGTTGGAACCGACCCGGATATGAATACTGTATTGGCACAAAACAGGGTATCTGCAGCCACTGCAAAGCTTCCCGAATCGGTTAAAAAGTTTGGCGTAATGACTGAAAAATCGCTTCCAAATATTTTAATGCTAATTGCATTAACTTCCGACGGACGCTACGATCAGGATTTTCTGGGTAACTACGGATTAATAAATATAAAAGACCAACTGGCACGAATTAAGGGAATTGGACGTGTAAATGTAATTGGTGCATCGGATTATTCAATGCGAATTTGGGTTAAGCCCGATCGCCTTGCAGCCATGGAACTTACCATCCCGGAAATATTAAATGCCATTAACCAACAGAATGCGATTGTGCCCGGTGGTAAGTTCGGAGCCGAGCCTTCGCCCCCGGGAACAGAGTTTACCTACACGGTAAGGATGCCGGAGCGTTTTAATTAGCCAGAAGAGTTTGGAGAAATAGTAGTGCGCACCCGCCCGGATGGTTCTCAGGTAAAATTAAAAGACATTGCAGAAATAAGCCTGGGCGTTGAAACATACAGTGCATTTACACGACTAAATGGCGAGGCATGCTCAATTATTGCTCTTTACCAGGCTCCGGGCTCTAATGCCACAGAACTGGCAGCACAGGTAAAACAAGAAATTGAACGTCTCTCAGGATCGTTTCCCGAAGGAATCAAGTACGATATTTCGCTGGACTCAACAGCTGCCATTACTGCGGGAATCAACGATATTGTGGAAACGCTAATTATTGCTCTTATCCTGGTAATTCTGGTGGTGTTTATTTTTATTCAAGACTGGCGGGCAACGCTAATTCCTACCATTGCGATTCCTGTTTCATTAGTGGGTGCATTCATTTTCTTCCCTATGTTGGGGTTTACCATTAATGTACTTTCCTTACTGGGGCTTGTTCTGGCAATAGGTATTGTTGTTGATGATGCTATTGTTGTGGTTGAGGCCGTTCAGGTTAACATTTCAAAAGGAATGAATTCCAAAGAAGCCACTCTTGATGCCATGAGAAAGGTATCGGCGCCGGTTGTTGCCACCACACTTGTACTTGTTGCCGTATTTATTCCGGTGGCAGGTATGGCCGGTATAACCGGAAGATTGTACCAGCAGTTTGCAATAACAATTGTAGTATCGGTTATCGTTTCGTCGGTGAATGCCCTTACCCTAAGTCCGGCATTGTCATCGCTCTTACTTAAAAAACCCAAAGCTTACAAAGGTCCATTGGGATGGTTTTTCGGGAAATTTAACAAATGGATGGGAAAATCAACCGAAGGCTATATGAAACTGACCAATGTTTTTACACGAAAGATAAAACGAGGTGTTGTATTCATTCTGGTAATTACTGCGGGAATGGGTGTGTTTGGAAAACTTGTTCCCGGTGGATTTATTCCGGCAGAAGATATGGGATATCTGTTTATTAATATGCAGTTACCCGATGCAGCATCTTTACAACGTTCGGATGAAGTGGCAAAAAAAATCGAGAAAATACTGGAAGATATTCCTGAAATAGAATATGTTACTAATGCGACTGGTTTTAGCATGTTGTCTGGTGCAATGGCAACAAACACCGGTTTTATGTTTATTGCCCTTAGAAACTGGGACGACCGTGATAAAACCGCGAATGACATCATTCTCGAAATTAACAAGCGTTTAATGGTACAGGTTAATGAAGCCCAGGTTTTTGCATTTGGCCCACCCGCTATTCCCGGATTAGGTAATGGTTCTGGCTTTAGTATAATGTTGCAAGACCGCGGCGGCAACACACCTGATTACCTGGCCGCAAATGCCGCTAAATTTATGCAGGCAGCCAATGCACGCGAAGAAATTGGTAATGCATTCACCACCTTTCAGGCCAATGTTCCGCAGCGTTATTTAAATATAGATAAGGAAAAGGCACTAAAAATGGGGGTTTCGTTAAATGATTTATACACAACCGTTGGTGCATTTATGGGCGGTGCGTATGTAAACGACTTTACCCGCTTTGGGCGCTTATATAAAACGTACATTCAGGCAGAACACGAATACCGTGTTTCTGAAAAGGACATCAATAACTTTTTTATAAAAAACAACAATGGGAATATGGTTCCCTTGGCCACCCTGGCAACGGTTGAACCAATCTCAGGTCCGGAATATACCAACCGCTTTAATCTGTACCGGGCTGTGGAAATTACAGGAGCACCGGCACAAGGTTATACATCTGCGCAAGCCATGCAGGCACTTGAAGAGGTGGCTGCCGAAGTATTACCGGCTGATATGGGCTATCAATGGAATGCCATGTCGTACCAGGAAAAACAAGCATCCGGGTCACTGGGTATAATCATGATTTTCTCGCTGCTATTTGTTTTTCTTATCCTCTCGGCACAATACGAAAGCTGGTCGTTGCCATTTAGTATTTTACTTGGAACGCCATTCGCCATTTTTGGGGCGCTATTTGCCTTGTGGGGAGCGCGTATGTTTAGCACCTCGTTCGAGAATAACATATTTGCACAGGTAAGCTTTGTGATGTTGGTTGGTATGGCGGCAAAAAATGCCATACTGATAGTGGAGTTTGCCAAAGAAGAATTTGACCGTGGTAAAAGTCTTTTTGATGCTGCGACAGAAGCAGCACGCTCAAGATTCAGACCAATTTTAATGACTGCCTTTTCATTCATACTTGGCATTTTCCCGCTTGTAGTTGCATCAGGTTCAGGCGCTGAAGCACGAAAAGTAATGGGTATGGCACTTCTCGGAGGAATGACATTGGCAACCTTACTTGGCGTATTCTTTTACCCCATGCTTTTTGTGTTTATTGGTAAAATTGCCGGCTATGAAAAAAAGCGGGATTTGAAAGCAGCACACTCAGAACAAAACAAATGAAGAACCTTACAATACAAAAAAGACATAAATGAAACGAAATAGAACATATAATTTAACCGTTTTTGTTGCGCTTTTACTGTTGGCAAGCAGTTGCATGGTTGGACCTAATTTTCAGGAAGCGGCAGTTGAAGCACCAGAAAGCTATCGCTTTCAGGATACTACTGCAACAAAAAGCGACACTGTGAACTGGCAGGTACTATTTAACGATCCGGTTTTGGCAACCTTAATCGATTCAGCTATGGCCAATAATCTCGACCGGCTAATGGCTGTTTCAAGCATAAATGAAGCACGAGCTTATCTGGGCATGGCCAAAGCCGATTTATATCCGCATATTTCTTATTCTGGCTCGTTGGCCTACGGAAATTCACAAGCCCCTTCCCTGTCGGCCATGTCGTCGTTAAATGCCGTGGCCAATGTTAACTGGGAAATTGATTTTTGGGGCAAATACCGAAGAGCAACCGAAGCTGCAAAGGCAGACTTGCTTGCCTCTGAATTTGGACTAAAAGCATTGGAACTAAGTCTGGTGACACAAGTAGCCACTACTTATCACACCTTGCTCGATTACAGGAACAGACTGGAAATAGCACAAAGAACACTGGAATCAAGAACTGAATCATCCCGTATTATTCGCGAACGTTTTGATAAAGGTATAGTTCCGGAAATTGATGTAAACCAGGCAGAAATTCAGGAAGCAACTGCGGCAGCTTCTATTCCGGTTTACGAACGCTCCATTGCCTATACTGAAAATGCACTTAGTGTTTTAATAGGAGAAAATCCGATGCCGATTATAACAGAAACTTCGCTTGAAGAGCTTCCGTTTCCGGCGGTAGTTCCTTCAGGATTACCCTCGGAATTATTGGAGCGCCGCCCCGACATATTACAGGCTGAACAAATGCTTAAAGCCCAAAATGCGCGTATTGGTGTGGCTCAGGCAATGCGTTTCCCATCAATTAGTTTAACCGGATTGTTAGGGCTTGCCAGTGCCGATCTGGCGGATTTTAACTCGGATGACGCATTTATTGGCTCGCTGGGTGCCGATTTATTTGGCCCCGTTTTTCAGTTTGGAAAAAATAAACGACGGGTAGAAGCACAACGCGAGGTTACCGAACAAATGAAGTTTAACTACGAAAAGGCCGTATTAAATGCTTTTCGCGAAACAGAAGATGCCCTTGTTTTCATTAGTACAACAAGCCGGGAACTTGAATTTGTTAGTAAACAGCTTGAAGCATCGAAAAATGCTGCAGAACTGTCGCGCCAACGATACGATGGAGGAGTTACGAGCTATCTTGAAGTACTGGATGCCGAGCGCGTGGAGACTGTAAAATAAACTCTGTCTATAAGTTTAAAACATTTAATATTGCAACTTATGACAGACAGGAAAAAAGAAT
>ENA-ORCQ01000133-ORCQ01000133.1-marine-metagenome-genome-assembly--contig:-NODE-133-length-44508-cov-4.959015_pt1 | contig 44508 bp, 25 predicted proteins | sample MGYA00237780_ERZ508510 | MGnify/ENA primary metagenome ERZ508510 (study PRJEB26181, sample SAMN06268981) | marine metagenome | isolation source: Tt an E2 anaerobic enrichment on eucalyptus from sediment...
TTTTCGATAATGGGATTATTTCCGCCTTTTATCGGAGCCGAAGCAGGTGTATTTATGCACCAAAGAAATGGAGATAAATGGAAATCTAAGAAGGCTCTGGAATTGCCTTTTGCCCATCGCTGCGAAATCATCAATAAAAATGGAGTAAACTACCTGTTTGCAGCTTCGGTAAGTAAATACAAAGCTAATCCTGAAGATTGGTCAAAACCCGGAGAAATGCATTTGGTAAAACTTTCTGATAAAGCTGAACTGCCCTTAAAATCTGAAATAATAGATAAAAGCCTGACAAGAAACCACGGAATGTTACGCTCTGATATTTTGGGTGAAGAATTGCTTTTTATCTCGGGAGCCGAAGGAATTTTCTATTTTGAAATGGAACAAGATAATTGGGCAAAGAAACAGTTTTTTGACAAAGAAGTAAGCGAATTTGGCTTTGTGGATTTGGATAATGACGGTCAAAAGGAGTTGGTTACCATTGAACCTTTTCATGGCGAAACTTTAAATGTATACAAAAAAAATGATGGGAAATGGGAACTTCAATTCAGCGATACGCTTTCTTTTGGTCATGGTTTAAGCTGTGGCATTTTTAATGGTGAACCGATAATTGTTGTGGGTAGCCGAAGAGGTTCTTATGCCCTCGATTTGTTTAAAATAAAAGACAAAGAAAACTGGAAGTTTAGCAGAAAATGTATTGAAGAAGATGCCGGTCCAACCCAAACCCAGGTTTTTTCTGCCAATAGAAAAGATTATATTTTGAGTGCTAACCAAAAGAAGAATGAGGTAGTTTTGTATTATTAATTTAGAGTATATTGAGGGCTTCACTTAGAGTGAAACCCTCAATAAAAACTATTTTCTCTTCACTTCAACATTAGCCAGTTTTTCCCAGTATTGAATCAATCCGCCATGGTCGTGCTCTGCTTTGCCATCGGCTTTTAAGGCTTTCATATATTCCATTATTTGTACTGTTAAAGGAATTGGGGCATCAATTTCAAGTGCCGTGTCGCGAACATTCAGCAAATCTTTTGTATGCATTCTTATGGGGCCGCCGGGTTTAAAATTACGATCCAAAATCAACGGCATTTTTGCATCCAAAACAGTGCTGCCTGCCAATCCTCCCCGAATTGCCTGGAAAACTTTTTCGGCATCAACACCGGCTTTTTCGGCAAAAACCATAGCCTCACCCACAGAAGCCAGATGCATCGCCACCATAATCTGGTTGGCCAGTTTACAAATATTTCCGCTGCCAATTTCCCCGATCAGCACTGCCGAAGCTCCCATTGCTAAAAGAATATCTTTTACACTTTCAAAAACTTCTTCTTTCCCGCCTACCATAATCGAAAGGGTACCGTCAATAGCTTTTGGTTCTCCGCCGCTAACCGGAGCATCCAACATTTCTACTTCTTTTGTCAATGCAAGACCAGCAACCTTTTTAGCCGTAATAGGTGAAATCGAACTCATATCAATAATTACCGTGCCCGATTTTGCCCCTTGCAAAACTCCTTTTTCACCTGTAATTACATCTTCTACCTGGGGAGAATTAGGCAACATGGTAATAACTACGTCACTATTTTCCGCCACATGTTTTGGAGATTCACCGCGCAAAGCACCTGCCTGTATAACTTCGTTTAAAGATTTCGGATTGATATCAAGGGCCATAAGCGAATAACCCGCTTTCAGGAGATTTAACGACATGGGTTTCCCCATTACTCCCAGCCCGATAAAACCGATTTTTTTAGTTTGATTTTGCATAGCTTCTAATTGGTATTTTTGGATTATAAAAACATCCTAAGATAGGTAAATAATTCATCACAAAATTTAATTTTTTTGGCTATAAACAGTCCGGATTGCTGTTTTGACATAAAGTTTCATTTTTGTGCGTTCTGGCTACCAATACTTTACGTTGGTCTATTTAATTCTTTTTTAAGGAGGGTATGTCTTAATTTTATGTTGAGAAAAGAAAAAAGCCATGAAAACAAAAGCCATTAAAACAGCAATTTTTATTCTTTCCTTAATTTATATGTTTCCTGATTTTGGATTTTGCCAATCAAAAATTTTAGGAAAATGGGAAGGAAAATTTATGAACGATTTCAAAACCATTCTTGAGATCGACCAAAGTAATAATAAGGGATATGTGGGCAAAATTATCATGTTTAGCGGAAATGATATTATTCAGAATGATCCAATCTCAAATATCCGGATTGAGCAAAATACGGTATCCTTTCGAATTGAAGCTAAAGAAACAGATTTTAAAGGAGAATTAAATGCAAAAGACACAGAGCTAAAAGGTGTGTTTATTTTCCCGGACCAATCAGAACATCCAATCCATCTTACAAAAAATGCTCTTGAAAGTTCTGCTGCAGAAGTAGAACCTAAATCTTTTCGTGAACTAAAACATCATAAATACAGTGTTGAGGAACTACAGCAGGATTATCATTTTTTACTTGATAAAATAAGGGAATATCATCCGCAACTATATTCCTGTATTTCAAAAAAGGATTTTGAGATTCTGGTGAGAAATACAGAGGCCAAAATCAATACAGAATTTACACTTTCTGAATTTTTTATTCTAATATCACCTGTCGTAGAATCGATAAAATGTAGTCATACAGGAATACGCTTACCGTCGGATTATGAATCTTTAAACCAACAAAATGGAAATTATCTCCCCTTTGAAGTATTTTTTGATGGTCAAAAATTTTATTATTTAAAATCAATTGAGTCATGCGATACAAATCTAATCCCCGGTGACGAAATTGTAAGTATTAACCAGCTTCCTGTTTCAGAAATAAAAAATCTGCTGTACTCTTTTATCCCGGTAGAAGGTCAAAATAAGTCAACAAAAATTTATCAGATAAATCAAAACTTTAATTCCATTTTTAACCTGATTGACGATTCGAATCAATTTCAAATCGTTACACTCAGGAACGGTAAAATCATAAAAAGTACAGTCCAGGCCTGTGCTTTGAATAAGCCTGGAATTACTAAAAAAGAAAAAAATCGTATCCCGCTTAATTTTTATATAGACAAAAAAATCAATTTGGGAATATTAGAAATTAATTCGTTTATGTTTGGAGATATAAATCAATACATTCAGGAAATGGATGGTATATTTAAAACTTTACAAACTGAGAATGTTAATCAATTGCTAATAGATTTGCGGGGTAATCAGGGCGGACATCCGATATTTGCTGCCCAACTTTTGTCGTACCTGGTTGACAGTGATTTTGTTTATTTTAAAAGAAATGAAGACGTTCCCGATTTCGAACCACTTTATAATCCTATGCAAGCCAGCACAATTCGATTTGACGGTAACGTATTTGTTTGGTTGGATGGCGGTTGCTTATCCACAAGCGGGCATTTAATATCTTTGATAAAATATCACACTCCGGCTGTTTTTATAGGACAAAAGCCGGGTAGCACTTACCGATGTAACGATTTAAGTATCAAGAAAACTTTACCTAATACAAAAATTGAAGTCAATATTCCCCGCACAACATTCGAAACAGCTGTTGCAGACTATTTTGAATCGCATCCTTTTGAAGTGGATTTTATAATTGAATATTCGATAATTGATCTTTTATCTGGAAGGGATTTATATCTGGATTTCCTGAAATCCAATTTGCTTCAACCATAAAAAAAGAGCTAAATGATTTTAATCAAATAACTCTTTTTTGTTTTAACCAAAAGTAATTTAACCTTTTTTGAGTGCAGCCAATACTCTTTCTCTGGTAATTGGCATTCTGAAAACACGGGCGCCACACGCATCGAAAACAGCATTGGCAACAGCGCCTCCAACACTTATAATTGCGGGCTCACCTCCACCTTGAGGAGGTTCATCCACCGCATCTACTGAATGTGACTCAATTATTTCAGGAATAGTTGAGAACAAGGGTAAATCGTAATTTCCAAAACTGTTTGTTTTTACTTCTCCCCAGTCAAATTCAACATCTTCAGAGAGTGTATAACCCAATCCCATATTTACACATCCTTCAGCTTGTATAGCAGTTCCTTGTGGATTAATAACCTGACCCATATCCTGACCCACAACGGCACGAACAACTTTTACTTCACCTGAATCAGAATTTACCCTGACTTCAACAATAATGGTAACCAATGTTCCGGCATCCGTTCCAACGGCTATGCCGCGTCCTTTGCCTTTCTCAGGTTTCCAGTCTTTCCAACCGAATTTTTCTGCAGCAAGCTTTAATGACCGAACCGCTCTATTGTCGCTCATATTTTTTAAGCGGAATTCCAAAGGATCCATCCCGATACTATGAGCCATAATATCTATCTGTGATTCACGTGCAAAAGTGTTGGTTGGATTTCCCGGAGCCCTCCATGCACCTGTAAAAAACGGGTGTACCCCATTTTTATCGAGGGTTGTTGTTTTATGATTTGGAACACCATAAAAAAGTTCTGTTCCCCGGGCCCCTGCACAATAAGTATTAAAATCAAAAAATTTTATTGTTCCATCTTTGCTAATACCTGAGTTTATTTTTACCACCGCCGCAGGTTTAAATCTGTCGTACATAAATTCTTCCTGACGGCTCCACATTAGCTGAACAGGTGTGCCTTCAACCATTTTAGCAATCCGCGCAACTTCATTGGCTTGTTGGTTATAAATTTTACCTCCAAACCCACCTCCCAGAAATATCTGTTTTACATGTACTTTTTCTAAAGGCATATCTAATAATTCCGACACTTCTCTTCTTGTACCAAAAGGAGTTTGTGTAGATGCCCACATTGTTAATTTTCCATTTTCAAGAATAGCTGTGGCTGCATGCGGCTCCATAGACGCATGTGCTTTATAACCATCATGATATTCATGTTCAAATAATAACTCAGATTCTTTTTTACCATTTTCTATATTCCCGCCCTCATGTCTAACATTTCCTTCGGTTGCGGTTTTCAAAATATGTTCAAAAATGGTTTCGTTGTCCGCTTTTGATGCAGGTACTTCCCATTCTGCTTTTATTGCCTGAACGGCCTTTTCAGCAATTTCAGGATGTTCGTGAAGAACCACAATAAAATCATCTTCGCGTTTTATCTGAACTCCATTAACAGCTTCTGCAGCCGAAATATCCACAGATAAAAGTTTGGAATCATGTGCCGGTGGGCGTAAAATTTTTGCATACAACATTCCCGGTAATTGGATATCTGCTGAATACAATGCTTTCCCGGTTACCTTTTGTACTCCGTCCATTCGGTTGTAAGACTTTCCAACAATATTAAATTCACCGGGTTGTTTCAGCTTTGGTTTTTCGCTAATTGTTTGAACAATTTTTTTCCCTTTGGAAAGTTCGGCATATGTAACTTTTTTATCGGAATCTGATTTATCAAAGATTATACCCTCTTTTGCCACCAGCTGATTAACCGGTATTTCAAGTTTTTCTGATGCCAGTAACTTTAAAACTTCACGGGCTTCAGCTGCTGCTGCTCTAATTAAAGGATCATGAAACCGGGTAGTCATGGAGCCCCAGGTGCCATTGTCATGAGGAACCAGTGCAGTATCTCCCATAATCATATTCACTTTATCAAGCTCTACTTCCAGTTCATCGGCAAGTACCTGTGCCAGTGAGGTATTAATACCTTGCCCCATTTCAATTTTCCCGGAATAACAATCAACACGTCCATCTTCTTTTACACGCAAAAAAGCATTAAAATCTGATGACTCATTTCCATTGCTTGTTTTACATCCTGTTAAAAATCCAAGCTGGCTTAAAGAGAAAACAATTATGATTCCACCTCCCAGATTTTTAATGAAATCGCGCCTGTCAATTTTTCCCGGAATTTCATTTACATCGTCAAAATAATATTTGTTTATTTGATCTGGTTTCATGGCTGTGGTTCTCCTTTCATTGCTTTTGATGCTGACTCAATTGCCTTGATAATTCGGGTATGTGCACCACAGCGACAAAGATTATCTTCCATTCCTTCAATTATTTCCTGTCTGGTTGGCTCGGGATTGTTATTCAGAAGATCCACAGCATTCATAATCATTCCCGGAGTGCAATAACCACATTGTAAGGCATCGTTTTCTACAAAAGCCTGCTGTACCGGGTGGAGTTGGTCATCCTTGGCCAGGCCTTCGATTGTAATTACTCTTGACCCGGCAACATCTTCCATAAAAATTCCACATGATCGTACAGCCTGGTCATTCATTAAGACTGTACAAGAACCGCATAAGCCTTCACCACAACCATACTTTGTTCCTGTAAGACTTAATTGTGTGCGCAGAACCCAGAGCAGGGTCTGATCTTTTTCTGTCTGAACTTCAACTTGTTTTCCGTTCAACTCGAATTTTACATTTATTGGCATAGTTTTTAAAATTGATTATTGGCATCTAAACAAAATGGTAATCAAATCTTTTTAAAAGATCAGTTTAAGTTTACCATAGCGATAGAAACAAAGTTAACCAATTTCAAATGAATTTCAACTTTACAAGTTGTTTGAATTTATTATGGAAAAAGAATACATTACAGACAAAGCCATTAGGAATATTTCTCTACTCTTATGACTTTCAACACTTAAACAATATAAGGTTTTCTCATTTCGCGGTTAAACAATTGGTTGGCCTCAACATCATTTTCGATTTCACCTTTGATGGGATCCCAGGTTATTTTTCGAGCAGTACGAATCGCAATATCGCCCATATGGCTGATACAATCAGAAAGAATAGCCTCGTCAACCGGATTAGTTTCTGTGATATTTCCTTTAATAACGTCGACAAACATTTGCCCAAAAGAATTTGCATCGCTTTGTAATGCTTGTAATTTAGCCTGTACTTCGGGATTATTTGATTCTACTGAATCCCGGCTTAAGGATAACCAACCTTTACTTCCATAAAAAGTTGTCCCGTTTCCCTCATGTTTGGTTCGATGATCCATCATTTTTGTTTCGTAAGCCATATCTGTACTTACAAAATGAACTTTTATTCCGGAATCATATTTAAGGTTTACATTCCAACTTAAAATGTTATTGTACATGCCTCCTGGTGCCCAGTATTTACCGGTTCCTTCGCAAGTATATTTCCCTGATAATTTGTCATTTAATCCCCAAATCATTATATCCAGAGGATGTGCTCCCCAACCACCTAAGAAACCAATGCTATAATCATACTGAAACCAGGAACTGTTGTTGGTCACACGATCAGGACAATATGAATTTAATGGAGCAGGACCAGTCCATTTATCAAAATCAAAATCGTCCGGTACCGGCACTTCGTTGCAAACCGGATTTGGCACATCATTTTTTCCCGGCGACCAAACATCAACTTTTTCAATTTCACCTATTACACCCTCTTTTATCATTTCAATACCAACTTTCATATGGCCTTGTGCCCGCTGTTGAGTTGCATAGTGAAAATGTACCTTATTTGAAGCCAGTTCCTTTTCCAGAATTTTGAAATTCCTGTAACTTAAACCCAGAGGCTTGGCTAACATCACATGTTTACCTGCACGGGCAGTATGAATGGCTAAAGGAACATGCCAGTGATCCGGCGTTACAATGGTAACGGCATCAATATCCTCTCTTTCTAAAACTTCTTCGAAATGAAGATAGGATTTACATTTTGGAGCTTTTCTTCCTCTTTCTTTATTTTGATTATTTATATGGTAAGCCGATGCTTCTCTTCTTTGTTGAAAGGGATCGCAGGTTGCAACGGAGTATGATGTTTCCAGCGGAATCCAATAATTTTTCAATTCGGCCTGACCTTGAGAACCCACACCAATATGGGCAATATGGATTTTATCGCTCGGTGCTGAACCTGGTGCACAGGACTTTAAAATTGTAGGTGCAATGATAGCTCCTGAAATTCCGATAGAAGAGTTCAGGATAAATTTTCTTCTTGAAAGTTTAGATTTATTGTTCATGATTATTGATTTTGTTTATACAGTTCAAATTCTTTTTCCAATTCGGAAGATGGTATGTTTCCCTTGTAATGTTTAATTCTATATTTTAATTGAAGGCTTTCATTTATTAGAAGCAACAATGGTTTGTGGTAAATATAGGCCGGGCTGAAAAAGTAAAACGGGTGATCTTCATAATCCAAAGCATACCATTCAGAACCGATTCTGTTTGTTTCGGGAGACACCATTATCTGTGTTCCGAAAGTATTGTCATCAATTCCTTTCATTCCCATATAAATCCAGTTGTTTATTTGCCCGTTTAACTTTGTTTCCTTACTGTAAATAAAAAAAGGCTCCATAAATCCCAGGTTAAAACGGATGGAAAGACCGGCATAACCTCCCCAGGATTGTCCTCCCGGTTCTCCCATTATTGGCGTCCTATTAATATCCACCGAATCTGCCAGAGCTTTAAAATCAAAAGAATAATCAAATGTCAGGCTAGCATCATTTTCTGGAGGATATATTTTAATGACTCTTTTTTCAGCCAAAACATTTTTACCATTTACAGGATGATAAAAAATATCGAGTCTAATTTCTGCTGAAAAATCATCCTTTGGTACTAATTGAATTTTTGTAATTTCTGTAACTCCTTCCGAATGATAAGTTCCGTTTTGATACTCCCAGTAATTTACACCATTAATATATTTCCAAGAAAACCATTGCCCAACATGCCAGATGTGATCATCAGGACTTAAAGAAGTCAAATTATTTCTGCCCAAATATATCGGATGGAAAAATGGTTTACCATGTTTCTCGTTAAAGTTATACTGCCAAACGGTGTTTTTGTTGTTTAATAATGTAAAAGTAGAATCGGTTTGTTCCCAGGAATATAGATTTCTATCTTCTTCTTTTGTTTTTAATTCACGGGGAATTTTCTGACTTACTTTTCCGGTTGCAGCCCATTCTGTTCCTCTTAACATTAGGGTTTGAAATCCTACATTCCGCATGGTGCGAACATCGTGACCAAGGATAGTATGAAACACTTTTCCTTTTCCAAACTCTTTTACAAAAATGGCAGGCTGATTTTTGATTTTCCTCTCAGAAATATCATCATTTGTTGCACTTCCTAAAACAGTAAATGACGAATTTACTTCTGCATTTACCCACAATTCATCAAAAATAAAAAAGCCGTTTAGCCCTTTGGTTATCGGATGATTGTCGTTTTGAATCAGGATCTGTGTTCTGCTGTTTTGACCATGCCAGGTGCTGTCGACCCATGCACCTACAGAAATTTCTTTAAACTCCGGCCACTTATAAAATGCAGATGTTGAAGCATGAAATGTTACAAACCCACCTCCGGTTTCGATAAAATTTAAAAGAGCAGTTTCCAGTTCTTTAGGCCAGCGAAGATCATTTTCAGGCCAGGAATTCCAATTGCTGACTACTACATCAAATGTCTTCAAATCCGATTCTTTTAATGTGTCTGGTTTTTCGGTCAGTTTAACATCAAACAAACTTGTTTCTTCATACATTCTTTTCAGAAAATGCGACGTTGCCTCCCAATTATGGTTGTTGCTTCCACTTAGCAGCAATACCTCAACAGACTCAGGTTTTTGATTGGTTCGACATCCGTTTAGTAAAATCAATAGAAAAGGCAGTAACCAAAATTTGCTTAAAATCTTCATATCAAAAATGTTTGAACCAAGTTAGAAATTACATTCCACAAGTTTGAAGATAATCTACACTTTTTCTTAAGATTTCGGGTGAGCCAACAATTTCCAATGTAGAACTGTCAATATTTGCATCTTTTAATACATCGCATACTCCTTTTATATCAATAACTCCGTCACCAATTGCAATGGTTGAAAATCCGCAGCCAAACTGAGTTCCTCTTTTTTCAATCCATTCTTCTCCAAGATCTTTCCAATGAATATGATGAATTTTATCTTTAAAGACTTTAGCCATTTCAACCGGATCTGCTCCACCCAGCCATGAATTTCCTGTATCTAAATTAAAACCCACTGAATCCGGATTTCCCAGTAAATCAAAAATCCCCTGAATTCCTTCAATCGAATCGGTTACCGGACCATGAGGTTCCAGCAAAATTCTTACTCCGTAATCTGAAGCCAGTTTTGATGGTGCCATTAATTTTTCGGCACATGTGAAAACTTTTTGCTCAAAACTTGTTTTTTTCGCCCATTCCGAATGTGGTTCATTGTCGGTAGTAATTACTTCTGTTACACCTATTGCGGCGGCGAATTGCACGGCACGCATAATCTCTTTTGTTCCATATAAAGCTGGAGATGTTGGATCCAATAAGTTTGCGTGAGCACAAACCGTTGAAATTTTTATACCATGTTTATCGAATAAGCGTTTAATTTCATACGGATTTTCTTCAAGGCTGACAACCGGCGAAAATCCGGCAGTTCCCAGCATTGTTACACCTGTGCCTGTATCTGTAATATCCGCACAATTAAATCCCATTTCTTTTGCTTTTTGAAGCTGGGTATCAACACTTGCAAAAGGTTCAATTAATAAAAAAACACCAATATCCATTGTTATAAAATTTAAGTTTGAAATATTTTAATAGTCAAAATATTTTTCCAATTAGCTGAAACAAAATTAATTTGCAAAAAGGAAAAATAATTTCAATTTTAGACATTGAAAGAATTCTTAATTTTGCCTAATGGAAATAAAAATACCTAAATACTACGACCCAAACGAAAACAAAACCTATGAAGCTGATTCCTGTGTGGAATTAAGAAATGCATGGAATAAAAATGAACTTGAGCTTAATACTTTGGTCAGAGGCACTTATCCGGGACAATTACTAAAGGATACAGAATTGCTTGGAATAAAAAGCATTGGCTACTGGAATATAAAAAAATTGCAAAACTGGGGGCTAAACTGGCATACCAACGAAGGAATTGAAATTTGTTTTTTGGAATCGGGGGCTTTGGATTTTCATATTACAAATACCAAATACCAACTAAAAACCAACGATATAACTATTACGCGTCCGTGGACCATTCATAAAATTGGATCACCTAATGTAGATCTAAGCAAACTACACTGGATGATAATTGATGTAAAAGTTAGACACCCCCATCAAAACTGGGAATGGCCTGACTGGATTATTTTAAATGAAGACGATCTTGAAGAACTAACTCGATATATGCGGCAAAATGAGAGACCTGTTTGGAAAGCAAATTCTGAATTTAAAAATTGTTTTATACAAATTGGAAACATTATCAAACTTGGAAAACATAAAAAATATGACTCTAAATTAAAAATTCAGATTAATCAGTTGCTTGTCCTTCTTCTTGAAATTTTTAAAAGTGAACATACTGTGCTTGATCAGTCACTTATTGAAATTAAGCGTTCTGTTGAGTTCTTCTTAAGATCACTGGAAAGTAATCTAGATGAAAACTGGACGGTAGTTAAAATGGCAAACGATTGCCAATTAGGAGTGACTCGCTTTACGCATTATTGCAAAGAAATAACAAATTGTTCTCCAATGGAGTACCTGAATCGCTTACGATTGAGAAAAGCTGCAGAATTTTTGAAGAGTGAAATCAATGCACCTGTAATGGATGTAGCTTTTAGGTGTGGATTTTCTTCGAATCAGTATTTTAACTATGCCTTTAAAAAGCATTTTAAGGTTTCACCCAACCAATACAGGAAAACAATCTCCTTATAGTTTTGCCGATTGTCAAAATAAAATCAAAAAAAAAGCCACAATTTCTTGTCGCTTTTTAATTTCTTGCTTTCATTGTTCTTTTGTTTTCAAATTAACGATTCCAAAGATTTTCGCTTATCATCCAGCACTCTACAACCAATTCTTCCTCATGCACTTCAGGAACCAATTTGCTTTCCCAAAAACCATCATCAAACATCCAGGCTTCCAGTTCAAGTGTTGCTTCAAATTCTTGAGTAAACTCAACTGCTTCCATTTGATTCCTTTCCCACACCGACTCATTAATCATCCAGTCTTCAATTTCCAGTTCTGTTTCAATGCTTTCATGGATTAAGGCATTTTTTTCTGTTTCCGTAGCCATAACATTTCCTGCAAAAAAGAAAAGTGCAACAAATGTTATTAAAGCTAATTTTTTCATAGTAGTTTTCATGTTTCTGTTTTTTGAACCTTTCGGCTTTGTTTTCTGTTTTCTGTTTCTGTTTTCTAATACAATAGACTAGATTCTGACACAAAGGTTACTTGCTTTTTTGTTAAAAAGTATTAGAATTTTGTTAATGAAACCTTAAAGTCGGTTAATAGCAAGATCTGTCGGTGGAAAAATAATTGATCTAATCTGCAAAGTTACGGGTTTGTCGGTGAGTGTCGATTTCGGCTTTTTCGGTCAACTCAATAAATTATGTAAAGAAATATTGATTTAATTTCTATTTACATTTAAACACAAATAATTCTCAAAATAAATTGGCATGTACAATATTACAATTACAAAATTTTAATCTCTTTAAATTTTAATATTTTAGCAAGCCAATATTTATAGAATGAATAAAAAAAGAAAGATTGTTTTAATTACGGGAATTATTTTGATAATTCTGGTTTCTGTTTTTACCGTTCGATATATTTCCAATTCTAAAATTGCCCGCGAAATTCCGGTTGTTTCCGAAAACAGTTTACTTTCTGTTCCGGTCAAAAATCAAATAAACCAGGCATTGACAAACGCAAAACGCAAACCAAATGCATCGAATCTGGGTACTCTTGGAATGGTGTATCACTCCAGTGCAAATTATAAAGAGGCAGCAAAATGCTATCAACTGGCCATTAACCAAGAAAAAAATGAATGGATTTGGAATTATTACCATGGCTATTTAAATATGGAACTTGGTAATTCGGATGCAGTTATTGAAAACTTTAACCAGGTTTTGAGTATAAATCCCGATGTTTATCTTGCAAAATATTATCTGGGAGAAGAATACAGAAACCTGAGAGAATATGAATTAGCCGAAAATTCTTTTAATGATTTATCCGAAGTACAAAACCGTGAAAAAACTTCGAATGATAAAATAAGAAAAGACCATTTTCCATTAAGTACATATGCATCTTTTCAGTTAGGAAGAATTTATTTTGATCAGGGAGAAAATGAACTTGCCAGGACTACTTTACATAACCTGATTCAGAAAAACAAACTTTTCGGACCTGCCTACAAATTGTTGGGTACGATTTATACGATGGAAGGGGATACCGAACTTGGAAATAAATATACAATCCGTGCCAACGATTTTATTAATTTTTCTCCACCCGTTGATACCCTCATGGATAAAATCGCTTTAATGTCGAGGTCTGAATTGTATCTTCTTAAAAAAATTGATGAGGCAGAAGATAGTTTTCATTCAGACTGGGCATTGCAACTGGTAAATCAGGGATTAAAATATATTCCTGAAAACAGTTATTTTGTTTCAAAAGCGATTAAAATCTATTTATGGAAAAATCAGAATGAAAAAGCTATTGCATTAATTGACAAGCATTTAGAATTGGTAAAAGGTGATTATTCTGAAATTAAAAACACCGGTCTGTTTTTTCATCGCAAGGGATTATGCACGGAAGCTATAAAGTACTGGACGAAAGCACTGGAAATAAAATCTGATGAAATTAGTGTAATTGAAAATCATGCCAGATGTTTGTGGGCAACGGGCCGAAAAAAAGAAGTCATTGATTTTTTAAATGAAATACTGAAAAATAATCCAAATGATAATGAAATGCTTGCAAGCATAACAGATCAATTATTTCAGTACAGAGAAACAGAATTGGCAAACATCAACTTGCAAAAACTTAAAAAAGCAGATCCTAAAAATCCTGTTGCAAAAAGATTATCTGCTGATATTGCCATGAAAAACAAGGATTTAAAAAGGGCAATTAGTTTGTACGAATCGGCATTTGAAGGAAATCCTAAAGATGCTAAAACCATTCAAAAACTGGGCGAGATATACAAATACCAGCAACTTTGGAGAAATTATATCAGATTATACAGTAATGCGTTAGATAACAATCAGAACAATCCGGATTATCTGGCAACGCTTGGGGAGGTTTATATAAGCTGTCCGGATACTACTCTGACCGATTTTGAAAAAGGAAAGGAGTATTCTGAACGTGCCTTTACTCATTATAACTGCCCTCCCAAAACGTTAATTGTTGCCGGAACTCATCTTGCTTATGCTTATGCCAGACTGGGTGATATGAAATTAGCCAATGTAACCATAAGTCAAACGGTCAACATTGGAAGAAAACAAAATATACCTGAAGAAGAGCAAAAACGACTTGAGGTTTTACACAAGGCATTTCAAAATCTTTCGAATTAATTTTCAGAAAGTGCACCGTTGTTTGTCCAAAGTGTAATTCTGCCCAAACGGTTAAACGGTGGATAGGTATGCATGCCCCCCGTAATTACATCTATTAAACCATCGTTATTAAAATCTCCCGGTTCGCAGGTTAAAAGATGGGTAGGATCCTTTGTTATTTCCCTTTTGATAAAATTCATTTCTCCATCATTTTCAAGCCAGATAAAACTCAACGACTCCGGATTATCCCAAATATTAAAAGCACTTACGGCAAAAAGGTCCAAATCTCTATCGTTATCAATGTCTGCAGCACGAACGTTTGTAGCTCCTGTAAAATTACATATTCTATGATATTCAAAACTTAAATCACCCTGATTTTCAAGCCACTGAACGCCATGCCATGGCCTTCCCTGTGGAGGCATGTAATCAAATGCATCGCCGTTGGTGTATAGAATATCCATATCTCCATCCTGGTCTAAATCACTTAATGCAATTCCGCTTGAACCGTAATCCTGGTTACTCGATCCAAATAATAAATTGGGTTGAAATTGTCCTTTCCCATCATTAATAAAACAGTATATCTCCTCCCATTCCTGGCTCACCAATGAAATTATATCCAAGTCGTTGTCGTCATCTATGTCAACTATTTCAACATTAATAGGCCCTGATAAATACTGCAGGATATGACTCTTGAACTTCCAGTCTCCAAGATTCTCCATCCAGCGTGTTTCACCATCATCATATCCAAATTGCGCTACGGCCAAATCCATATCTCCGTCTCCATCCAAATCACCGGCTCTCACATCCGAAACTCTGGCAATTTTTTCTGCAACCACATGTTTTATAAAATTACATTTCCCATCGTTTTCCAAAATTACAACCGAACCAATTTTATCGTTGTTTGGAAATAACATTCCAAGCACGGCTACCATTATATCTTTATCACCATCGAAATCAAAATCGATTACCTCCACATGTGCAGGAGCTATCAACTCGTCAGCTAAAATAGTTTCGGTGTAAACTCCTTCTGGATTTTGCCTGATCCAGGAAACAAAATTTCCCCTGTCATCGCAAAGTACAACATCCAAAAGTCCGTCTTCATCCAAATCAGTGGGCTGAATATGCGCAATTAACGGGGGTTCTGAAAACTCATTTCCAATGGCCATTTTATCAAGAAAATCAATTTTTTCAGCTGTAATATTTTCACCTTCAATGTTTTTGGCAGATCCTGACTCTGATTTGTTGGTTACTCTTTTTATTACTTCGCTGACTGTCAAACCCGTTCTTGTTGCCTGGTAATTTAAAAACAATAATGGAATACCTACAATCACAACTAAAATAACAAAAACAATTATTGAGGTTTTAAGTCCACTTTTTTTAGGAGAAGTATTTTGAGTATTCATTTTAATTCAAAAAATTACAATTGATGATTTATAAATATATTATATCGATTTTAATTGGTAAAGAAAATTACTAAAAATACAGCACTGGTAACCAAAAACAGGGCCATTGGTAAAGTTAACCGAAATAATTTTTTTTGATTTAAATTCCGGTTGAGCCATGTTTTTTCCAGGTTTCTTAAACTATAATATAGTCCTGTTAAAATTAAACCTGACTGAATCCACGGAACCAAACGCGGAACAAACTGATGCCACGGGATACTGGCCGTTCCGAAAAAATCCCAACCCCAACCAAAAGGGTCGGAAAACGACTGGAACACAAAAGTCAGGTTAACAAAAAGCATAGGGATTACAAAGGCTATCCATAAAAATAATCCCATTGGTAATAATGCTCCTGAAGAATGGATAAAAATCTCTATATTACTCTGTTGTATTTTCGAAAAGATTTTCCCTAAAACAGAAAAAAGATAAACAATTCCTGGCATAAGAATTAAAGCTGAAGTCCAAACAATTCCTGAATAAACAGCAAACAAATCCCAGTTTCCTTTGTCGAGAATATTTACATAATCGCGAACAACGGGCCAGTGTCCCTGATATAATATACTGTACACTATGGCAAGTGTAAAAACACCAATCGTCAACCATGCTTCACTCAAATTGCGGGTCCTCACTTCCGTTGCAAACGGTCGTTTGTAAAGTGTTACATTATCGTACAAGCAGCTTCTTGTACATTCCATGCATAATCCGCAATCTGAACTTTCTGTCATTTCACCAACATTTATTCCATAAGGACAAGCCCAACCTTTGTTACTCCCTTTTTGACAAAAATGTGGTTTACATTTATCGCAAACCTTTTGCGATTTATTTCTTAATGCTAAAAAACTGGTTCTTGAAAAAGGTCCTACAAAACCACTTACCGGACATAAATACCTGCAAAATGCACGGTGTTCAAAAATTAATGCCATTATTGTTGGAAGCACCAAAAGTAAGATAACCGCCATTCCTGTTACTTTTGGCAATGCAACAAGTATGGCTGAAAAAGTAGTCAGAATAAGTAACAAAATCAGTTTTGGCCAGTTATTTTGTAGTCGTTTTGGCCATTTTAGGAATAATCCTGAGAATTTATTTCTGTATTCCCCTTTGTTTCCTTTTAATGGGTATAATGCCGATTTTCGTTGGAGTAAATCTCCGAAAAAGGGCAATGGACAAACAGTGCACCAAATTCTTCCAAATAAGGGAGTAAGTACTGCAATTAAAAGAAACAACCAAATGGCCCACATTAGCAGAACACCCAGATTTCTACCTGACATTTTTGTTCCAAAAAAAGTCGTAAGAATCACCACATAAACCATAAACATGGCAAGCAAAAGAAGAATTAACTGGGGCCACCTTGAAATAACCAGTTTTTTAAAAAGTGGCGATTTTTCAAACAAATCAATATAACCGGATTTTATATTTTCAGATTCTATCAGGTTTTTTGAATAAAATCCCAAAAGCCATAGTACAAAAATTCCTGTAATACAACCTAAGCTAAATACCAGTAGTGTATTTGGGAGAATAATAAGTTTACCGTGCTCGAATGCATGCATTGGCCCGCACCAGACATGACAACGATAGTTGCTTTTAGAAACCAGGTAATTCAATATCCCCGGATGCCGCGCAATTAACTCGACTTCCTTTGTAATTTCGGGTTTTTGTGTTGGATCTTCAACTTTAAAAACTTCAACCTCCTCACGTGCCGGATTTACCTTTGCGTCTATATCAAACTCCTCAAGAAAAAATGAATGACCTGTATCTTCTGTGGAAAAAGTTAAACGAAGTGTATCACCGCGATTACACTTAATAACCGATGGATCTTTCCCATACCTAAAATTTTTCACATGAATTTCATGTGAAACCGGTTCCGAAACAAAAAACTGAACAATTATAGCAGGAATCAATCCAAAACCAACAATAATCAAAATATTGCTTAGTTGTTTTTTTATTGCCTGCTTCATAAGATTATAAAACTCTTTCTGATTTTATTAAAATGATTCACCAAAACTAATATAAAAACCCGACTGATTATCGGCTCCCAAAGCATAATCAATTCTTAAATTGGTATTTTCCTTTTTATCAACCAAAAATCTTAAGCCCAGTCCAAAATTTGGTTTGAAACTTTCGTTTTCCATCATGCTTATTTTTTCATACATCAAGGATAGTCCTCCAAAAGTGGCTATTCCTATTCGCCAAAAAAGATGATTCCTTAATTCAAGCTGAATAGAAGAGAGATTTTTTTCTCTGAACCTGCCAAGAAAATAACCCCTTACATATTTGTCGCCTCCAATTTTTGAATAATCATAAAAAGGAGGATTTCCCCATATACCGGAATGAAAAAACCTACCCGCAACTACATGTTGTTTGTTTTCTCCAAATCCAAGATAATGCCTGTAATCCACAGTGGATTTTACATAAAATGATGCTGAAAAGTTGAAACTGTTATTAAATTCGAAATAGTTACCTTTTGATGGCGAAAGAATATTGTTTCTCGAATCTTTTAAAAAAATTAATTTAAGTCCAAAGTTGTCTTGCTCTTTTAATTCGGGATAAAAAACAAAGTCGCTTAAATATTCAAGGTTATTGTACGATGAATAATTGAAACCTAATCCAAGAAAAAGATCATCTTTTAAGTTTCTGAATAAATCAACGTCGAAAATAATTCTGTTACTTTGAAAGCTAATTTCACCAGACTCCGGTGTGTCAAATCCAATTCCATAATACAAATCGGGATATTTCGAAAAATGCATTAAACCCCGGGTAAACCACTGCTCTTCAGGCAAAAAATAATTCCAACCGGTTTCAAGTACCAATTGTTTATTCCAGGTGTAGTTAAATTCTATTTTTGCATTTGAAGAGCGTGTTAAAGAATCATTTAGATTCTTAATTGTAAATAATGTAACCACACCAATATATGTTTTGGTTTCCGGTGAGTAACCAATGGCCGGAACAGGTAAAACTGATATTTTTTTATCCTTTTTATGTTGTGCCTGTACCTCAAATTTCAGCAATAGAATTACAGTGATAAGTAAAACAAAGTTTTGCTTCATTTTATGGATTTGTTTATTCTTGTAAAGCAATAATGTATTCCACCAGCATTTCAGCTTCTTCTTCTGAAAAGTTGGATATAGGCATTTCTTTATTTTGATATTCTAACACCTTTTCGTATCGTGGATTTGTGATTGATTTTTTTAAATACTTTCTGTCAGCAATTACTTCAAGTTCTTTTCCATTTCTGATAACTTTTAGTTTTTTCATATAAATTTCATTCAAAGGAGGACCATATATTTCCTTTCCTTCGAGAGAATGGCAAACCGCACAACCATATTTGGCATATAATTCTGCTCCTTTTTTTAAAACCTCAGCTTTATCAGGTTTTCTTTTTGATTCTCCTGAACATCCCAACAGGAAAAGGAATAAAACTATAAGCAGACAATTAATCTTTATCATTTTTGGATATTAGCAATCTTTGTCGAAACAGCTCCAGGAGTCCAAATCTCTCCGGCCAAGTTAAGCGCCAAAGATAAAAGATACTTTTTACCCGAAAAATTAATTTATGAAGTTGTGAAAAAGAAAAAAGGCAACGAAAACATTGCCTTTTTTAAACTCATTGTGCGAGTTGAGATATTATTGGGACGGTTAAGAATTTATTCATCAATTTTTTTAAACCACATACGATTACCCATATTGTAATACTCATCTTTTAACTCCGGATTAGCAACAAGTTGAGATTTTGTATACGGAAAATAAGGTACCATAACATCATCTCCCTTACTCCAGTTTGCCGGAGTTAGCACCTGGGCTTTTTCTGTTGTCTGAAGAGCTTCCACCAATCTTACAAACTCGTTCATATTTCTCCCTACTTGCATTGGATAAAAATTAACTGCCCGAATTACATTGTCAGGATCGATAACAAATACACCTCTTATATCTTTTGTGGTACTTACCGGTTGATGAAGCATTCCGTATTGTTGTGATACGGTTTTATCGGTGTCTTCGAAAAGCGGAAATTTAATTTCGTTAGTTCCCCGGCTTTTGTAATCAATTTCTTCGAGATGAGCTACCCACATTTTGTGTTGATCTACATCATCAGTTGAAATAACTGCCAGTTTTACATCCAACGCAGCAAATTCATCCTGCAAATCAGCAAGTTCAAGCAATTCAGAAGAACATACAGGTGTAAAATCCTGTGGATGGCTAAATAAAATTTTCCAACTTTTCCCGAAGTCATTTGGAAACTCCATTTTTCCCTGGGTAGAATTAGTTGTAAATGAGGGGGCTTCAGATCCAATTAACGGAATTTTTGAGCTTTTTTGTGCATTAATACTTCCTATTAAAAAAATCACTAAAATAATTGTTAAAAAAGTTCTCATGGCTTTAAAATTTTTGTGTGTTAATGTATTGCAAACATAAGGGTATTATGTGCTTGATATCTTGCACTTTTTACGCAAAATATTGGACTCCTTTTGCAAAGGATAATAGTGTTTGAGAATCAATAATATACCTAAAACATCATAACTAATTAAAATAGTGAGATTTACACTACATAAAATTCAGAATGATATAATTTCAGATTAAATAAATTTGAAAAATATTGTGATTGGAAATAATATGTTTTTACAATATCTTATTAGTTTTTTACCTGATAGCTTGCCGTTCCCCTACATAATTTTCCATCTGAAGTAATTCCTTCAATAACCACCTGCATGGTACCTGCTTCATCGCTATTGTAGTACGAAACCCTGGCAATACCGGTGGAATCGGTTCTTACAATTGGATTCCAGTACAGCGTATTTCTGAAATCATTTTCCGAATTCTCCGGATTCCTTGTTTCATAAACCGGAGAGTAAAATTTACGGATAACAGAATAACCGACAATTTTCCCGGCTTTTGTTCCAAGTCCGTCAAAGTCTTTTGTTTGTGTTTCTCCCCTGTTGGTATAAAAATAAAGGGCAGGTCCGAAGCCTCCACTTTGAGGAGCCATCCTGACAGCTTCTACCTTATCAAACCAGCTCGGTGGAAGATCAACAAATTCAGCACTTGCAGGAACGCCATCCAGATAATAAGTTGGATTTTGCATCATAAAGTTTCTCATGTATGGCGAAATATTCTCCAGCATTTCAAAAACATCGGTATAGATATTGTCGTGTTTGGATACATCCAGCACATAATCAGCATCCAGGTAGGGTCGGGAATGACCATCATCTACTTCTCTTTTTGAGGATACAATGTTTATGTCACCAAGCAGGATTGTGTCGTTTAAGTGCCATTTTGTATTTTTTAAGTCGCTGTTAATTTCACTTAAATACCAGCTTGTGGTATACTGTACATTATTTTGATAGCGATAATTTGAAGGTACAAATTTTGTTTCCGGCGATTGCCAGGTTCTGTTATCCAACTCAATCCAGTAATTTCTTCGATCCCTTCTATCACCTGCCTGCAAAGAAACAATAACAGTATCATTCACAAACAAATCAGAGAAAATAAAATTCCCTGCAGAATCAGTGGTTTCCTCGTAAACTGCAAGCAGACTTTTTACCGACATCATGGTAACTTTAACATCTTTTGCAGGTTTTTTTGAAAACCAATTCGTAACTTTTCCTTTTAATTGCACCGAAGCTTCCGGTTGATAATTTAATTCAGGAGCCCGGTTTTCTATAATTTCCTTCCATTCAAAATAGCGATAACCGTGTGTTAGCAATAAATTATCAAGGGCCTGTAAAGTTGATTGTTCGTTATCTTTAAAATACCATGCAGGATCTTCAATAATTCCTTTCAACTCGCTTTTTAAAAGAAACTGAGTCAAAATATTGTTGGTATATTTTTCTGTTTCTATGCTGCTTTCAGTATTATACACCGACATAGACAAATTTGATAAAAAAGGAACACCTTCTTTGTCTAAGGTTTTGATATTAAAATTTACGTTCTCTCGGGTTAGATATTCTGATTTATCAGGATTTATTTCTACCCCGATAAAATCGTTATGATTCACAAATATCAATCTTTCGCATCGCGGTATAAAATGATTATCAAATAAAGTAAATTTTACTATTCCGGTAGGAAAGATTTCTTTTTCAATTTCAATGCGACTTGTTTTTATTTTTTGTGTTATTCTTTTTTGATAAATAATTTGACCGTTTGACTGACCAACAAGAAAATAATTTTTCTCTGTATTTTCTTCATCATTAAATCCTCCATCCGAAATTTGTATGTCAATCTTATTCCCATTATTCGGTTCAATCGATAGCTTAAGGTTGTTTATTTGTGTTTCAGGTAATTCAGCAGTCAGCTTAAATTTTTCCGCAATATTTACTTTGGCTTTATAATTCATATTCGATACAGGAATAAAAACAAAACTTCCTATACCCTTAAAATCACTTTTAAAATTGCTTACTGAATTTCCAAACTCATCAATAATTTCGCCTTCAACAAAAATCCCTTTTCCATTTTTATCGGTACCTTTAAATGCTACTTTGTTTTTAACTCCTGCCAACATGGTTCCACCTTCCGGGAAAAACTGTATGTTAACATCTTTTTGTCTTAACTCGGTTGTTTCAGTTTCTATTTTTCTATCTCTTCTGTTCCAGATTAAAATATCTTTTCTAAAAAACCAGGATTCATCAAAATTGCGCATCCAGTTTGTATAAGCTCTAATTTGATATATACCTGTTGAAAGAGACTTGTCGAGGTGAAAATCGCCATAAGCTAATCCGTTTTGTGCCCAGTTAATTTTCTTATCGACAATTTCTCCTGAAGCATTTACCAACTCGATATATAAATTACAATTGGGTATTGGAGAATTTTTCAGATAAGCTTTGAACCATACATCTTCTCCAACAAAGTAAGAAGGACGATCGAGATGTATATAAATCTTTTCAGCAGGATATTTAAGATTTAAAAAGTTCGATTTGGCTAACAGTTTCTGCTCATTTTTATTGGTGCCTTTATTAAATGAGAAAAAAATCAGGCTAAAAAATAATGGCAGAATAACTATTTTTTTGAAGTTAATTTTATCATTACGTTCAACCATATTTTCATTATTAAAAATTACAAATAGAAATTTTAATTCTTACCCAGACATAAGCCATTGGTTTTTAATTCCATATGAGTCATAAAATCAACAAAATTTATTCCATAAATTATGTGAAAGCTAAAATTCCTAAATATTAAAACTTCTTGTAAGATACCATGCCAATGTCATAATTTACAAAAGTTCAATTAATATTGATCAACCATAATTTTTTTATTCATATAAATAAGATTTCATTTATAATACAAATAAAACATCAATTATATGTAACAGAGGAAATGCCAATACGGGAAATAAGGGCTCTTCTTTCATGGATGAAAAAGTTATCAAAAAAACAGGTATAAATATAAATATCATTTCAAACAATAAATTGTAGGTTTTTAACCAGGGGTGAAAAACCAATACTCCCGTAATCAAAACCAATAAAATTTTATATTTAAGAGTACTATTTATAATTCTGTATGCTTTTATAAAATTGCTGGATAAAATCATAAATAAGGCTCCAAATGCCAAAAACCACAATTGAGGAGACAATGAAAAATCTGATATTACTAATATAAAAACAGGATATTGTAGCAATGGTATAACTATCATCACTAACTTTACCTTATAAAATAAAAGGTAAAATAAAAAAGAGGCTGTAAATAATATAAAAACTATTAAAGCTAAATTTGATGAAACTAAAAAAACAACCGAGAAATAACAGAAAAAAACAAATATTATAAATCCAATGAAAAATTTAAAAATCTTTGGTTTAAGATATAAACGCTTGGGATGATAAATTCTGTCCAAATGATAAGACCAAGCATCTTCCAGTAATCGAAAAACAAATAAAGAACTTAGCACAAATAACAAATCACCTGCAAAGGATAAAGGCTCAACTATTTCAGTAGTTCCTAAAATACAAAGAGATAATGTAATACTTAAGTACTTTTTTAATTCAAATCGAATAGAAATATATTGAATTATAACCGAGAAATAATTTTTAATTTTTTTTGCCACCTTAATTCAAAAATATTAACTGCTATAATCTATAAATACCTAGCTAATTGTTTCTTCTAATGTACAAAACTAATTTGTTGATTAAAAATGAAATATTTTAAAATGGTGGCTGCATTATTGCAAGAAACATCAAAATTAAACACATTATAATTTGCTCATTTATATATTAATAGCAATTATAATGAATTAACGGGGATTATTTTCATTCTATCCTTTTTCACTAATTTCCCTCAATACCTGGAAATCTTTTATTAAAATTTTCTTTTTATTTAATTGAATAATACCTTCTTCTGCAAACTGTTTTAAAATGCGAATTACAGTTTCTGATGTGAGGCCTGTTAATTCTGCCAATTCCTTTCGTGAAAGAGGCAATTCAAACTCATCCTCCAAAAAAACTCTTTCGCTTAAACATAGTAAAATATCAGCTAAACGGCCAAACGATTGTTTATGGGCAAGACAGAAAAAACGGTTATAAATTTGAATGCTGTTCGAATTGAGAATATCGATAATTTCTTTTGCAAAGGTTGAGTTTCTTTTTACCAGTTGTCTGAAGTCATTAATGTCTATTTGTCTGATTACGGTATCCACATAGGCTCTTGCACTGTATTGATAAGTATTATTTTTCTCGGAAAGAGATGTTAAGCCAACCAGGTTACCGGGTGTAATTATTTTAAGAACCAAAACGTTATTTTCGTTTTCAATAAACACTTTAACCAAACCACTCTCTACCATCATCACACTCGAGACTATTCCACCCTGACGGTAAATTATATCTTGTTTATCGAATTTTACCAAAACCGAATTCGAAAATAATTGGTCATGTTCTTCTTTTGTAAGAATATTAAAACAATTACATCTGTGCTGACCTATGCAACAACTCGTATATTGATTACCTTTTTCCATTCACTGAATTTCAGTTTCGACAAATATATCTAAAAAATCAATTATCGATATGATCTGGATCAGTTTTTCGCCTATTCTAAATCCTGTTTTTTCAAAACCAGCATCATCAATTCTAATCGTGGATGATATTTCTTTTATTCCATATTTGTAGCCAACACTTAAATATAAAACTGCAAGGAATACCAATTAAAATGTAAGGTTATGAAAGAAATAAATTATCCTTTATTAAATGCTGATAATCAAATACTAGCAAGAGCAATTTACATCTTTGTTATTTTGGCATTACTATCTTTTATGTTTTTTATGCCAAGTTGTTGTTGCTCTGACAACGGTGATGACATGGAAGAAGTTGATGATTTGGAATCCGTAGCATCATGTGAAGGTTGCCATACTAATTACGAACATTTACAAGCAGTTTTTTCACCTGACACAGAAGCACCAGCAGGAGGATGTAGTGGTGATGCTCCCCATTTCGAACCCTACGACAGAGTTTTTATGGGCGGAGAAGGATATCAGGCATTTAAACAAAATTCGCATTATGAAATAGGTTGTGTAGGATGTCATAATGGAACAGACAAAACTTCTGACAAACTTTTAGCTCATTCAGGTGATTTTATTAGTCATCCATCTGCAGAATATCAGGATAAATGTGGAACATGTCATAGCGAAATAGCCAAAAATTTTGTAACAAGTATTCACAACGGGACAGGTCAAAAACGTAAGGTGGCCATAAGAAGTGGTTTTACCGGATCAGCAGACTTTAGCAAATTACCTGCAAGTCACCAGGAAGGTTACAATAAAAATTGTGCAACATGTCATGGTACCTGTGGTAATTGTCATGTAGTTCGTCCTTTGGCCGGCGGAGGTGGTTTAGCCAATGGTCACAGTTTTACAAGAACTCCGGATATGATAAACACTTGTGTTGTTTGTCACTCATCACGTGGTGGACATGCTTATCTTGGAGTAGGCTCCGGAACTGAAGCAGATGTTCATCTAACAAATAAAAGTTACGACTGTAACACTTGTCACACCGGAGCTGAATTACATGGCGACGGAGAACCTGTTGAACAACGTTATGCATATTCAAAACTACCTACCTGCCAGAAATGCCATCAAAAAATAGAATCGTCAAATACATGGCATAAAGTACATGCTGATGATTTCAATTGTCAGGTTTGTCACTCACAAGATTATAACAATTGTGGAAGTTGTCACATACACGGAGAAGGTGCGAGGGTTCCATCCTACATGGGTTATAAAATAGCAGTAAATCCTCTTCCTGATGTTAAATCGGAATATAAATTTGCTTTGGTGCGTCGTACTTTGGCTGCTCCTGATAACTGGAAAGAATATGGAGTTGAAGAGTATGCCAATTTTAATGCTCTGCCAACTTACAACTATACTACTCCCCATAATATTTTAAGGTGGACTTCCAGAACAAAAGATACTGAAGGCAGATGTTCCGACAATTGTCATATCAAAAACGAAGGTGGAAATCTGCTTAACAAGGAGCTATTCTTATTTGAAGAAGACTTACTTGACTGGGAAAAAGAAGCTACAAAATCTATTGCTGTAGATTCCAGGCTTCCTGAAAAATGGTTTGAACAAAATTAATAAACACTACTAATATTTAAAATTCTAGGAATTATGAAACACATGAAATTTTTATTGTATGCCCTATTTATTATGTTATTTGCCGTTACCGCTTGTGATAACGAAGATGAAGCACCGGTAGATCCGATAAATGAGGCTGAAGTTCTTGTAAAATATCTTGAAAGCGCAGATTCTCCTCTGGGTAAAGATTATGTTTCTTCTGATATGCCTTCGATAATGAAAGCTACAGAAGTTAAAACCTTAAATGCAACAGGTAAAGTATACATCATTGATATTCGTTCGGCAGATGATTTTGCAAAAGGACATATCAAAAATGCAGTGAATGTTGCAGTTGGTGATATTTTTTCTCATGTTGAAGGCATTGACCAATCTAAATATGATAAAATTGTAGTTGTATGTTACAGCGGTCAAACTGCAGCTTGGACAACTTCTCTTTTAAGATTGGCCGGAAACAGTAAAGTATATTCAATGAAATGGGGAATGTGCTCATGGCATGAAGATTTCTCCGGAAGCTGGTCAAATACTGTTGCCAACGGTAATGCTTATGCATCTCAATTTGAAACTACAGCCAATGCAAAAACAGAAAAAGGTGACATGCCTGCTCTATCTACAGGAGAAACTACAGGCGAAGCAATTTTTGAAGCACGTGTTGCTGCAGTTTTAGCAGAAGGTTTTGGTGCTGCAAAAATCAAAAACTCTGAAGTATTTGCTAATCTAAGCAACTATCACATTGTAAACTACTGGAAAGAAGAGCATTACAACGACCCAGGTCATGTTCCGGGAGCTATGCAGTATACTCCTAAAGTAGCTATGCAATTTGCAGAAGATTTAACAACCTTACCAAAGGACAAACAAATTGTTGTTTACTGTTACACAGGCCAAACAAGTGCATTTATGGCTGCATACCTGAGAATTTTAGGTTACAATGCAAAATCATTACTTTTTGGATGTAACGGAATGATCTATGACAAAATGGTTGCTCATGGAAGTATGACTGTATTTAAAGAAAGTGAAATAATGGGATACGATTACGAAAAATAACCAATAATCAATTAAAGTTTGAGAAAGGGGTGGCTGTTTGGCTACCCTTTTTTTATTCTGTGTTTACAGATTGAAATAACTAAATTTATCATAATAAAAAAATACTTTGCTGCCTTTTTTCCCATTCAACCTTTTAGCTTCTTTTCATGTTAACCTAATATTAGCCGGTTTTATAAAGGTTGTTTTGTTTTGAAAAATAAGCACACTAAATGCAAACTAAGATTTACATTATAAATATTCTTGTATTCTGCAGTTGTTTTAAAATAAGTGCTCAGGCTGACTTTGGCTTACTGAATCATGTGCAGGTGATCGATACAAAAATTTATGTTGATACTACAAACGCACAAACAATCAATCAAATAAATTCCTCTGATTATTCAGCAAAATTCTCTGAAATACCAAAAAAAAGATTTCTTGCAAAATCCAATGAAACGTACTGGTATCAATTAGATTTGGATTCTATCGACCTTTCTGTTTTGAATACATGGTATTTAAGTTTTAGATATTATGATAAAATTACTTTATACATCGAGAAAAATGGTAAAACCGATTCGATTCAAGCGGGAGTAAGAAACTATCGTAATGAAGGAATTAATGATTTTACCGACATTCCTTTCTCACATGACCAACTTATTCAGGGGAGGTATATTTTTGCGAAAATTAACAATTACAATAATGCACATTACATTGAACCACCAGTATTATCCAACGATTTTTATATTGGCTTTTTAGACACCTATCGCCACAAAAATTATTTTAAAAAACAAATTCCCTATTTCATATTTATTGGTGGTATTAGCCTCATTCTTTCCTATTTTGTAGGTATATACTTTCTTTATCGCGATACACAGTTTATAATTTATTCTCTTTATTTGTTTAGCCTTTTGTTGTATTTAGGAGTAAAAGCGACACTAATTCAGGATTTTATAAGGCTAAATGCCCCTAATTTTATTTATTACTACAACAGTGTAATCCAGGTAATTGTAAATATATTTTATCTTGTTTTTGCCTTGTTTTTTCTGAATGCAAAAAAAGATTTTCCGCTGTTATATAAATTAATACGAGTAACAATCTTATTGTTATCCGGAATTGCAATCTTCCAAACAGTGCTTTATTTATTCTACCCATTTTCAGGTTTCGAAGAGAAAATTCTTATTATGGAAAGATACTATATGATTGCTTTTAGCCTGTTTGCGTATGTGTACATTTTCAAAAATTATAAAAATAAATTAGCCCTGTTTTTCGTAGGTGGTAGTTTTATTTTTCTATCCGGAGCAGCATTGGCTATGTTTTTCAGAAATATACATTATATGATGTATGGTGCAGCAGTGGAAATATTCATCTTTTCGTTAGGAATGGGATATAGGATAAAACAGATAGAAAACGAAAAAATAAAGATTGAGAATGAAATGATTAAAACTGAGTTGACTGCTCTTCGCGCACAAATGAATCCTCATTTTATATTTAACTCTTTAAATTCCATTCGTGCATATGTAATTTCAAATGAAATAAAAAAAGCATCAAGATATATCACAAAATTTTCAAAACTTGTACGTCTGATTTTACATTATTCTTCAAAAGAATCTATTTCTCTGCAGGACGAGCTAGATGCACTCCGGCTATATATACAATTAGAGGAATTAAGGTTCAGAACAGACTTTGGATTTAAAATCAATATAGAAGAAGGAATTGAACCTGAGAAATTGGCATTACCGCCGCTTATTCTTCAACCTTACGTTGAGAATGCAGTAAGACACGGTCTGGCTCCAAAAGAAGGAATCAAGAATCTGGAAATTTTTGTAAGCAAAAAAAATAATCAGATTGAATACCGTATCAGAGATAATGGAGTGGGAAGAAAACTTGCCCTGAACAATCATGGCAATTCAAAAAAACATGTTTCCATGGCAATGGACCTGACAAAACGAAGGATAAATTTGAATGGGAAAAATCAACTTATAAATGAAAATATAAAGATTGTTGATCTGAAAGACGATGGTCAAGCCGCAGGAACCATGGTAATTCTTAACTTACCCAATAAGCAAATCTCTAAAACAGAATAGTATGAAATACAAAGTTGGAATTATTGACGATGAATTACATGCCATCGAAACACTGGTTTACGATTTGGAAGAAAATTTCGAGAATGAAATAGAAATTATATTTACATCAACCAATCCTGTTGAAGGTTTAAAAAAATTAAGATCACTGGCTCCCGACCTGCTTTTTCTTGATATGCAAATGCCCGGACTTTCAGGAATCGATATTTTAAATTTAATCGACGATTTAGATACAATGGTTATTGTAACTACAGCTCATGAAGGTTTTGCAATACAAACTGTTGGAACAAAAGCCATTTCATATCTTCTCAAACCAATTGAACATGAGCAGTTGGAAGAGTTGATGGTAAAGGTTCGTGAAAAAGGAAAATTTGATAATGAAAATAATGAGTTTGTTGATAAAGTTGTAGTACCGGTATACGATGGATTGGAAATTATTTCTTTTGATGAAATTATCTATTGTAAATCAGACAGCAATTATACAGAACTGGTATTAACAAAAAACCGAAAGTTAATCGCAAGTAAAACATTAAAACATTTTTCTACACATCTTCCTGAAAACAAATTTATACGCATTCATAAATCATATCTTACCAATACAGCATATATCACGAAGTTTCTCAAAAAAGATGGTGGCGAAATAGTTATGACAAATAAACACGTGCTTCCTGTTTCCAGAAAAAACAAAAACGAAATTTTAAAACTAATCCAGAAAAACACTTAAGCTTCCAAAACCAACCATTCACTAATTCACATTTTTTATGCAGAAGTCCATGCCTTAATTTAAGTACTGTTTTTAAAAGTTAACAAATAAGGCACATCCAAATTAGATTCCTAATCTGCTTTTGAGATTTGTAAATTCTTGCAATTTCAAAACCCGTGTCTATAAAAATAGTACGTTATGAGAAAATTATACTTTTTTATCATTCTATGTGGTATTTGGGGCACAAGTATTGCCAGCAATCTTTCTTCTCTTTCGATTAATTCGGCAGAATTCAATGTAAAAACAGGTTTAAACAATTTTGAGTTGGTTAATCCTGTACCAGTCCCACCACCCATTTCGGGAAATTTTACTGTTGGTTCAACAGGGGATTATGCTTCTTTAACCGATGCAATTTCTGCTATCACTACAGATGGAATTGACGGACCCGTAGTTTTTTCAATATTGAACGGAACTTATAACGAACAAGTTGTAATTGGAGCGATTCCCGGAGCATCTGAAACCAATACCATTACTTTTCAGGCACAATCGGGAAATTCCTCCGATGTAATCGTTACATATTCGGCGGTTAGCGCCAGCGACAATTTTGTTGTTTTGCTGGAAAATACTGCTCATTTAATTTTTACGAATATTACCTTTCAGGCAGGTGGCACCAATTATGCCAGAACAATTGTCGGACAAAATGAGGTTTATGATATACTTTTTGAAAATTGTTTACTTCAATCTCCAATAACCAGCAGCACAAGCACCGACAGGGGTAATGTAATATTGGCTCCTTCCCTTTCCGGTGATGTCAGGTTTATAAACAATACTATCACAGGTGGAAGCACGGGTATTTACTACAAGGGAAACACCTCCAGCAGCTCACGGGCACCCGGGACCGAGTTCCGGCAAAATATCATAAGCGATGTGTACAACCAGGGAATTTACCTACAGTACCATACTGACGCCATTATCGAAAATAACACAATCTCTTTGATTGCTGCATCTTATTCAGGTTCTGACGGGGCTGAGTTAAACGATATGGACGGGGCTTTTCGTTTTCTGGGAAACCGTGTAACCGGGGCTAAAAGTTATGGAATTTATATGGTGTACTGTACTGCTACTGCAGGGGACCCTGCAATATTCGCCAACAACTTTATCATGTCATACGGCTCAACCCAGAGCCTGTACATGTATTACAATTCAAACCAGAAAATTTACCATAACAACATCAACAATACAAGTACTTCAGCTTCCGCTGTCGCTTTTTATTACAACGGACAGAGTTCTTCAGGAAACATCATTAAAAACAACATTGTTAAAGCCAACACCGGTTTTGCAATCGATGTCGATAATTCTACAGGGCTCCTCGAAATGGATTACAACAACTTCTATACTTCCGGAACCTATCTTGCACGATGGGGAAACTCTGATATTACTGATTTAACAGCATGGAAAACTGCTTCCTCTTTCGATACTAACTCTCTTAGCTTCGACCCTCAATTCAACTCCGATACCGATTTATACGCTTCGTCGCCTGCACTGGCCAATGCAGGTACGCCCCTGCCCGAAGTAACTACCGATATCGATGGAACGGCAAGGAAAACAACCCCTACCATTGGAGCTAATGAATACGATGCTGCCTCTCTTGCCCCCCTTTCAGGAATATACACAATCGACCCCGCAGGTAGTGGAAACAGAAACTTTACTTCTTTTGCCGAAACGATAGAGGCTATGCTTGTAAATGGAATCGATGGCGCTGTAATCTTCCAGGTCGCTTCAGGAAATTACGCTGAACAAGTCCTTATCCCCGATTTCTCCGGTGGCTCATCAATCAATACCGTAAGCTACGAAGCTGCCTCCGGAAATGCTGCAGACGTTATCATTTCTCACACCGCCTCTTCTGATGCAGATAACTTTGTCGTACGTCTGGACAATGCAAGCGATATCATTTTACGAAACCTCACAATACAGGCCCTGGGAACTACTTATGCACGTACAATTCATGCAAAAAACAGGGCAAATAATATTCTGGTTGAAGGCTGTACCATAACCAGCCCCGTGACCAGCAGCACAAGCACAACAAGGGGTAATGTAATATTGGCTCCTTCTCTTTCCGGTGATGTCAGGTTTATAAACAATACTATCACAGGTGGAAGCACGGGTATTTACTACAAGGGAAACACCTCCAGCAGCTCACGGGCACCCGGGACCGAGTTCCGGCAAAATATCATAAGCGATGTGTACAACCAGGGAATTTACCTACAGTACCATACTGACGCCATTATCGAAAATAACACAATCTCTTTGATTGCTGCATCTTATTCAGGTTCTGACGGGGCTGAGTTAAACGATATGGACGGGGCTTTTCGTTTTCTGGGAAACCGTGTAACCGGGGCTAAAAGTTATGGAATTTATATGGTGTACTGTACTGCTACTGCAGGGGACCCTGCAATATTCGCCAACAACTTTATCATGTCATACGGCTCAACCCAGAGCCTGTACATGTATTACAATTCAAACCAGAAAATTTACCATAACAACATCAACAATACAAGTACTTCAGCTTCCGCTGTCGCTTTTTATTACAACGGACAGAGTTCTTCAGGAAATATCATTAAAAACAACATTGTTAAAGCCAACAACGGTTTTGCAATCGATGTCGATAATTCTACAGGACTCCTCGAAATGGATTACAACAACTTCTATACTTCAGGAACCTTTCTTGCACGATGGGGAAATTCCAATATTACTGATTTATTAGCGTGGAAAACCGCATCTTCTTTTGATAACAATTCCCTGAGTTTTGACCCGCAATATGTTTCAGATACTGACCTCACTCCGCAAAGCCCTTCCTTAACAGAAGCCGGAGAAAATCTTACATCAGAAGTATCAACAGATATTAACGGGAATCCCAGAACTGTGCCTGTAAGCATTGGGGCTAATGAATTTGGAGTTGCTTCAACACCTCTCGCCGGTGACTATACCATTGACCCGGCGGGTAGTGGCGACCGAAATTTTACAACATTTGCCGAAGCTTCCGAAGCACTGCGACTAAGTGGCATTTCAGCTGAGGTAAGATTCCTGGTTGCCGATAATACTTTTAATGAACAGGTAAATCTGGGTGCGGTCTCGGGTGCATCTTTTTCTGCAACAATTTCATTCGAATCAGCTTCAGGAAATCCAAATAATTCGATAATTGAACATACAGACAATTATACCTTAAAATTAGTCGATGCAGAACACTATTCCTTTAAAAACCTCACCCTGAAAACTACAGGAGAAGCACAGGTTATTCAGGTTCGAAACCGAGCCAATAACTTACTTTTTGAAGGGAATATTATCATTAGTCCTGTTGAAACAGGTACAAGTTCAGTAAGAAAGGGGATGGACATTTCGCCTACTTTTGCACAAGATATTCGTATTATCGATAATACATTTACGGATGGTATTTATGGTTTGTATTTCAGAGGAAGCAGTAACTCCAATAAAGCTTCCGGGACAATTATTTCAGGCAATTCCTTTAATAATAACAACTTTCATTCTATTTTTCTTGAATATCAATTATCGCCTGTTATTGCTGAAAACACAGTTCAAACAAATTCCAGTGCCAACCAAATTTCAATCTATGTAAGTAATACTTCAGGTGGTTTAACCTTAACAAAAAACAGGGTAAGCAGTAATGATGGAAATGCACTCCGTTTGGATAATGTTCAAGGTACGTCCGCAAGTCCCAATCTTGTAAGCAATAATTTTTTACATTCGGACGGCGTTAATCGGGCAATTTATATTTCCAATGCTTCTTATCTCCAATTTTATCACAATGCTGTCTGGAATCAGAACTCCGGATCAGCTTTCCAATATGTTTCCAGTGGTTCTGATAATAGTCTTGTAAATAATATTTTTCAGTCCGCAACAGGTTATGCATTAAACATTTCAAATGGATCAGCATTTTCTCAAATTGACTTTAACAACTTATTTACGGGAGGCAGTTATGTGGGGAAATGGGGAAACACAAATATCTCCGATTTAAGCTCGTGGCAAACCACAACAGGAAAATCGGCAAATTCGCTAACTGTCGATGCAGAATTTCTTTCAGTAAATGATTTGACACCCCAAACCGATGCATTGGCCAGTAATGGTTTTGATTTAACTTCAGTGATTAACGACGACATCAATGGCAATCTTCGTACGGTTCCTGTAAGTATTGGCGCAGTTGAATATAACGCAGTGAGTGGGATTGACCTGGCAGTTAATTCGCTAATTAATCCAGTGAATAATTGCATACTAACCGACGCTGAAATCGTATCAGTGCAAATAGAAAATACAGGAACAAGCTTTGCGGAAAATATCATTCTGGGATACGAATTTAATAACCAGGCTGCGGTTGAAGAAAGCATTCCTGCAGGAACTACGATTGCTCCCGGTCAGAAATATACTTTTGAATTTACTCAAACAGTTGATTTAAGCGTAAAAGGAGATTATCCAATTCGCCTGTATGTTAAAATCGATGATGAAAATTTGACAAACAATGAATTGCTGGTAACCATTTCGCATTATCCTGAAGTTGTTGGCACAGTCACTCCCGCCCAGCAAATTTGTTTAAATGAATTTGCCGTTTTGGAAGCAACTGGTGGAGAATCTTATTTATGGAGTACCGGTGAAACGACTCCACAGATTACAATTAATCCCACCGAAACCACAGAATACAAGGTTACTATTACAGATGCCAACCAATGTTCGGTTGAACTATCAAGTACTGTTGAAGTTCTGGAAATTCCGGTACTGGATTTTGTTGGCGATGAAAATTACGTGAACGAATTTGTACATCCAATAATTGGTACCGATGAAACAGAATTTACTTTTAGAATAAAATATACAGATACTGGGAATGTACCACCAGCCAATGGTTTCCCAAAACTCACACTTTCAAGTTTTATCGAAGACCTTGAATTTGAAATGACAGAGGAAGATGGTACAGACACAGATTTTACTGATGGTAAAATTTATTCCGTTTTGGTAAGCGGTTTAACCAATGATGCGGATTGGGTAGCAACTATAGAAGCTTCAAATGGGGTATGCCAGGCAACCAACATCAGCGGAAACAGTCCGCTGGTAAGTACCGATTTTCTGGATATTGCCATTTTTGCCACCGATATTCTTTTTAACAATGACGAACCCGCATTAAATGAAAATTTCACGATTACTGCCAACATCAGAAACACCTCAGACTATGATGCTGAAAATTTTGAAGTGCAGGTTTATGACGACTCAATACTTATTCATACCGAAACCATAAATTTTGTTGGTGCCCAGCAGGTAACAAATTTTGAGTTTGACTATGCATTTACTGTTTTTGGTTATCACGAAATAAAAGTAGTGATAGATTCGCAAGACGAACTTCTTGAAAAAAATGAATTAAATAATTTTGCCATTCGATTTTATGCCCTCCCTGAGGGAATTTCGGTTACTGCATCTACCAATAAAACAACCTATTATTTGGGTGAAACCATTTATGTTAACGGCCAGGCAGTTTTCACAGGTCTGGATGCCGCAATTACTCCACCGGTGAAAAATGCAATTGTCCGCTGGACAGTCAGTGATGGAAGGGTAAAAACTACTTACACAAATACAACAGGTGGAATTTATACCAGCTTTTCACCCTTTGCAGTTACCGGGAATTATACCATAAGCGGCGAGGTTGACGATGGCCGGTTTGTTGAACCTTTTGGCCCACTCAGTTTGTCAGTTGTGGATAATCCAAATAATGTTCCTCTGGCTGATTTGGTTGCCAACATGACGGTGGATATTCCTGCAAGAGGTTATTATTTGTTGGACGAAAATGTAACTGGTGTCGCAAGTGTTGAAAATACCGGAACTGCAAATGCCGAAAACTTTGTATTTCGTTATTCATCGTGCGAGGCGGAATTAGGAGAAATTACAATTATTCAGCTTGAACCTGGTGAAAAAATTGAATATCCCTTTTCCACTATTTTAACCGATGTCAATAGTTGTGATTATTTAAGCAGATGTAGTTTTATTGCCAATGCTGATGTGTTGAACCAAATAACAGAAACCAAAGAATACGACAACACCAGTCAAATATTTATAAAACAGCGCAGTGAAAAAGTCGAACTGGAACCCGTACTATCCGGGAATTCAACTTTTAACCTGGAAGATCCGTATCGGTTAACATTCGGTATTAGAAATACGGGGGGAATTTCACTCACCCAGGCAACCAATATAAAAGTATACATCGATAACGTTGAATATGCTGCTTATCCAATTAACAGTTTGGATGTTTGTGAAAGATGGTATCAAATAGACGATATTCTTTTTACCACAACAGATGATAAAGTAATTGTTGTAAATGTTGATGAACCTCTGGGTTCGGGTAGTGTTACCGAAAATGATGAATCCAACAATTCGTCATCAATTACAATTACATATTCACCCAAAGAGCCTGACCTTGTAACCAGGAATTACAATTTAAAGGTTAATCCGAAATATCCTGCACTTAATGAAGATTTTGAGATACTGGGAATTTTTTCAAACTCAGGTGGAAAAGATATTATTACATCATTTACAAATAATTTTTCGGTAACAGAAGAAGGTGTTCTGCGAAATCAATCTTTTGAATACCCCAACGGGCTTAATCAGAAAACAACTGATACTTCGGCATATACTACCCAAATAGCAACTTACGGAGATCATCTTGTAGAATTTGAATTGGATATTAATAACGAAGTGGATGAACAAAGCGAGAATAATAATTTTGTAAGTATGCCGCTTTGTGCCGATTTAGTTGCCTATCCAAACGGAAGTGTTTGGAATGGTGGCTTCCAGGTTTATACAAATCAAAACCTTGGAATTTACGCCAGAAACTTAGGATTGTTTGTGCCTTCTGATGTTTCGGTTGCGTTTTTCCTGGATGATGTTTTGATTGCCACAACAACTATAAACGAGGTTCCAACAACCTATAATAACTATTATGGAACACCGGGGTTTGCCCCTCATGTTTTTACTGAACCCGGAACATATACTTTGAAAGTGGTTGTTGATTATCTGGATGAATATGAAGAGTGTGACGAAACAAACAATGAATATAGCAGAGAAATTACCATTACAACTCCCGGCCCTGACCTTAGGGTTTTAAGTGCATACATTTCCCCAACAAAATTGAATCCCGATCTCGATGAGCCTATTAACTTATTTGTTTCGTATGACAACATCGGGGTAGTTCCGGCCGGGCCATTTAAAGTAAGATTAAACATAGATGGTCTTCAGATAGGAGAAGATGTTTTGGTACAGGGAGTGGCTGCGGGCGAAGATGGTACTGTTGCCATTACCGAAACCTACAGCAGTAGCATTGGTGGAATAAAAACCATAGAAGCAATTATTGATGCCGACAATGAACAAGCGGACCCAGATCGAAACAATAATATAGCTGAAAGAACCATTTTTGTTGGTGATGCACCTAACCTTTATTTTGTTTCTTTCGAACTTAACAATGATTGTCCGGAGAATGGTGAAGACATTACAATTGATGCAATAATCGGTAACGATGGAGATATCGAAACTACCGCGACAATTACTTTTTACCACAAAGTTGGTGATGTTTTGGAAGAAATTTCAAGTCAATTCATAACAGTCGGACCAAAAGGGCAAACTTCTGTAAACATAAATGCAACAGTTTTAAGTAATACTTTTGAATTATTTGCTGAGATTACTGATGCTACTCCGTTTGAATATGATCAGCTTGATAATACTTATACGAGAGGGTACTGTACGGTTTCAACTGATGTTGTATTAGCTACTTCGGTGGTAGGTTCAGGAATAATAACACGTAATCCAAACGAAAACATTTTTGAACTGGATTCTGAAGTCACACTTGAAGCAGTACCGGCAAATGGATGGAGTTTTGCCAATTGGAGTGGTGATGCCACTGGCTCGCAAAATCCATTAATCCTAACCATGGATGCAAACAAAAATGTTACTGCCAATTTCGAAGAACAGTTTAGGGTTGATTTGGATATTGTTAATGAATCTTGTGTTGATGCAGCAGATGGAAGTCTGGAAGTTAGCATATTTGCCGGCACATCACCCTTTACAATAGAATGGTATAAAAATTCAGAATTACTTATTGGAGAATCGGGAACAACACTTTCCAATCTTTCAGCAGGAGATTATGAAGTAAGGGTGACCGATAGCAATAACGAAACAGTTAGCGAAATAGCTGAAATAATTGTTAGCGACCTTGAAAAACCACACATTCTTGTTCAAAGTGATATTGTTGTTATTTTGGATGATACCGGAACAGCTACATTAACGGTAAATGAAGTTGATGGTGGAAGTTATGATAATTGTGCCATTGAGATACAACAAATTTCTCAAACTTCTTTTAACTGTGACGATGTTGGAACGGTTGACCTTCTGTACGAAATATTTGATACCAATGGAAATAAACAGGAATCCAATTTCCAGATTACCGTCGTGGATGAAACCAATCCTGAAATTTTAGATTTACCATCAGATATTATGGTAGATAATGATGAAAGCGAATGTGGAGCAATTGTTTCCTGGATTGAACCAACAGCCATTGATAATTGCCAAATACAAAGTTTTACAAGCGATTTTCCTTCGGGAGATGTTTTCCCCGTTGGAACCACAACAGTTACCTACACTGCAACAGATGTTAACGGAAATTCGCAAACTGCTTCTTTTGATATAATTGTTACCGATAATGAAAAACCTTTAATTTCAGCACAAACAGATTTATCTCAAACTTCTGATGAAGGCTTGTGCTCAGCTTTGGTTGAAATTATTCCTGCAACAGCAAGTGATAACTGTGCTGTAGATGGAGATCCTATAGGAATAAGAAGTGATAATCTTGCTTTAACCGATCCATATCCGGTAGGTACAACTACCATCAAATGGAATGTTGAAGATACAAACGGAAACAGTGCTATTGAAGTAGAACAAATTATCACAATTACGGACGATGAACTGCCTGTTATTACAGATATACCAACAAATATCTCCATATCAAACGAAATTGGATTATGTAATGCAGTAGTCAACTGGAGCGAGCCTGTTGCTACCGACAATTGCGATATCCAAAGTTTTACAAGCGATTACAACTCAGGTACTGCGTTCCCTGTCGGAACAACCACGGTTACCTACACTGCAACAGATATTCATGGAAATACTCAAACTGCTTCTTTCGAGGTGGAAGTTATAGACAATGAAAGTCCTGTGATTACTGGAATGCCTGGTAATATTTTGGTACCCGCAGATTTTACTGCCTGTAATGCGGTAGTCAGCTGGAGCGAGCCTGTCGCTTCTGATAATTGCGATATCCAAAGTTTTACAAGCGATTACAACTCAGGTGCTGCATTCCCGGTCGGAACAACTACAGTTACATACATCGCAACAGATATTCATGGAAATACTCAAACTGCTTCTTTCGAGGTGGAAGTTATCGACAATGAAATTCCTGAGATTACTGGAATGCCTGGTAATATTTTGGTACCCGCAGATTTTGCTGCCTGTAATGCAGTAGTCAGCTGGAGCGAGCCTGTTGCTACCGACAATTGCGACATCCAAAGTTTTACAAGTGATTTCAACTCAGGTGCTGCGTTCCCTGTCGGAACAACTACAGTTACATACACCGCAACAGATATTCATGGAAATACTCAAACTGCTTCTTTCGAGGTGGAAGTTATCGACAATGAAAGTCCTGAGATTACCGGAATGCCGGATAATATTTTGGTTCCCGCAGATTTTACTGCCTGTAATGCAGTAGTCAGCTGGAGCGAGCCTGTCGCTTCTGATAATTGCGATATCCAAAGTTTTACCAGTGATTTCAACTCAGGTGCTGCGTTCCCTGTCGGAACAACTACAGTTACATACACTGCAACAGATATTCATGGAAATACTCAAACTGCTTCGTTCGAGGTGGAAGTTATCGACAATGAAAGTCCTGTTGCAAACAATGTTTCACTTCCTGTTCTAAACGATGATTGTGAAATAACCGAATTAGTTCCACCAACTGCTACTGATAATTGTGATGGTCAAATAATTGGTGAATACAATGTTACTCTTCCAATTAAAAACTCAACAACAATCATTTGGACTTTTACAGATTTGGCAAGTAACATTTCTACACAATCACAGGATGTGGAAATTCTTACAGGCGAACTCAACTGGTTTGCTGATACCGATGGAGATGGTTTTGGAGATGCTAATTCTTCTGTTGTTGCCTGTGAACAACCTGCAGGATATGTCGCTGATAATTCTGACTGCGATGATGCTGATGCATCTGTTTATCCCGGTGCTGTTGAACTTTGCGACGGAATCGACAATGATTGCGATGGCCAAACCGATGAAGACCTTGTTTCTGTGACATGGTATGCCGATACAGATGGTGACGGTCTGGGCGACCCGAATAACTCTGTTTCAGATTGTTCTCAACCTGCCGGGTTTGTCAACAACGCTGACGATTGTGATGATACAGATGCTTCGGTAACTACTCAAACAACTTGGTTTGCTGATACCGATGGTGATGGTTTTGGTGATGCTAATTCTTCTGTTGTTGCCTGTGAACAACCTGCAGGATATGTCGCTGATAATTCTGACTGTGATGATGCTGTTGCATCTGTTTATCCGGGAGCAAGTGAAATTTGTGACGGCATTGACAATAATTGTGATGGCTTAACAGACGATGAAGATCCTGGAATAACCGGACAAACTATTTGGTACCTCGATTCGGATAATGATGGATACGGCGATCCGGCAAACTCTATCCAGGCATGTTCTCAACCTGTTGGTTATGTTGAAGATAATACCGACAACTGTCCGGACACATACAATCCTGAACAAATTGATTTGGATGGTAATAATATTGGCGATGCATGTGAAGCATGCGCAACTCCGATAGAAATAGTTTCTATTGTAACACCTTTGGATCCTAATCCTATGAATACAACCATTGTCATTACAGCGGAGATAGTGGGAGATTTAACAGAATTAACATGGGATTGGGGTGATGGAAGTTTAACCACTGAGAGTACAAATGAATTGAATCAGGTAGAAACTCATACTTATACAGAAGCAGGTGTTTACCGTATTCAACTTACTGCTTTGGATATTTGTGGAAATACACATATTCTGTTTTCAGATTATATACCAATTTATGATCCCAGCGGAGGTTTTGTAACAGGAGGCGGATGGATAATGTCTCCACCAGGAGCTTACAAAGCCGACGAGACTATTACAGGTAAAGCGAACTTTGGATTTGTTGCCAAATACAAAAAAGGTTCAAAAATCCCAAACGGACATACCGAGTTTCATTTTAAAACGGCTGATTTAAAATTCAACAGTACTGAATATGAAGAAATGAGATTGATTATCTCCGGAAAGCGGGCTCAGTACAAAGGATATGGGCAAATCAACAATGAAGGAGATTATGGGTTTTTATTATCCGTAATTGATGGACAGCAAAAAGGAGGTGATGGCTTGGATAAATTCAGGATTAAGATTTGGAACAGGGAAACTGATGAAATGGTTTACGATAACAATATAGATCAAACCGAGGAAAATGCAGATCCTGCAACTGTAATTGGAGGAGGTTCTATAGTTATTCATAAACCAAAAGGAAATAAATCCGGGGAAATACCTTCTGCCGAAATTCCGGAAAAGGAATTTATATCTGTAAATGTATGGCCAAATCCATTTGCAGAAAAGCTGAAATTCCAGTTTACTTCTGCTGAAGCAACGGATGCACTACTTGAATTGTATGACATAAATGGTGCAAAGATTGAAACCTTATTTGACAAATACATTCAATTGAATGAAACCATTTATCTGGAATACACCCCAAAAAATATTGCCTCTGGCGTAGTCATATATCGCCTTAAATTAAATGGAAAACTATTTACTGAAAGACGTATTTATAACAAACAGAGATAGTTGATTTCCATTTTGAGAAGCAATTTGTTAACTTTTGAAAGAGGTCCATTGTGGCCTCTTTTTTTGGTTTAAAATAGTGTGATCGGTATCAGAGTTTTGAATTAATCAATTATTATTTTTTGATTGAAAAGTAAGCTGTTTTTGTCTTTTACCAAAAGCAAATACACACCTTTAGGAAATTTTTGTGCTGAAATATTGACCAGCCCAAAACTATTAGTTTTTTGAAATACTACCTTGCCATTAATATTAACCAACAAAATCGAAGCTTCCTTTACCTCTTTGAAATCTATCATCAAATATTCTGAAACAGGATTTGGATAAATTGCAATATCAAAATCTGATTGAAAGGTTGAAGAACTGGTTGTAAAAAAATTAGTTCAAGATAAATCATCAATTGCAATAGTCTGGTCTCCTATTCTAACCTGGATTATCACATCACCTGGAATGTTAATATTTTCTACATTAAACTCGTAAACTTTATCCTGAGTTGTAGTGGTTTTTGAGCCCACTTTTGTGCCGTTAACAAACAATTCAATTAAACAGGGCGAGCCTGAATTCCATTTGTTTTTACATTTTAAGGAGAAACTGCTGATTCCGTTGGGGATCAATTTTGATTGAACCAATGTAACACCCTTGCTATATAATCCTTTTGAGCCATCCACATATCCACTTACGCTTTTCCCGTTAACCGTCCATCTAAAATTATTATCTCCTGTATATGTTGCATTTCCCCAATCCGTATAAGGAAGATTTTCAAAAGTTTCTGTGTAAGTTCTGCTTACGTTTTCACTAACAATTACCACGCAAGAATCTATTATATTCTGATCCACAGATTGAACATACACTTTTGTCTCTCCAACAGATTTACCAGAAATCACACCATCTTCTACTGTTGCAATGGTTGAATTCTCTACGTTCCAAAATACATCTGTGTTAAATACAAATTCAGGGAAAAGAGTAACGGTCAGTTCTTTCTCTTCTCCTGGTTCTATTGAAATGGTATCCTCAGAAAGTTCAACACGTTCAACATGAATTTCCAAAACACCTGAAACAGAAATAAAGCAGGTATCCGCAATTTCACTTCCATACGACCTTGCAATTATTCCAGCTTCTCCTTCGGCAAAGGCCTGAATTGCCCCCTTATTTACATCAACAATTTCAGGATTTGTAGAAGACCAAATAATCCATTGGTATCTTGCTGAATCCGGAGAAAATGTTGCGGTTAAAGTATCTTTTTCAAATGCTCTGATTACAAGGGAATCCAATGAGATAGTTACCTTTTCAACCTTAACATCCCCGGCTTCTATTACAGGATAAAAAGTTCCGCCCTTTGGTGTATTCTTACTTTCAGTAAAAACCTGATTATGTGCTTTTGGTATGTAAACTATACTTGTATCGCTAAAAGTAATTGCACCTCCATTATTATTTTCGATACAGGTATTTTTATAAACTGCATTTCGTGGTCCGGGCACTTCGTGTTGCACCGACCATGGTGTCATAATTGCTTTGAAGTTAGAACTCAAACCCTCCGATAGAGTTATTCTGTTATTTTCAATTAAGTTATATCCTGCATCGTTAGTATGAAAACTCACTTCCTGCTCAAAATCGTTGTCGTAAAGTACATTGTATTTGCAATACTGATTTTGTAAGGAAATGTGGCGTAGATACTTTACGTGGCAACCGGTCATTAAAATATAACTTCCTTGTAATCCCACATAACCATGACCACCTCCACCTTTATTCCATGCTCGTTCAATAAAACAATCCCTGATAGTAATGTGCTTACAATCCCACGATGAAATTGCACTATTACCAACATTCAGAATATTTATTTTATCGAGCCAGCAATTTACGGCCGCTCTTGGAAAATAAATAGCGGTGATTAGAAAATCAGGCATTGCATCTACCATATCAAAGTCATTTGGGGTACAAAATCCACCTTGTACTGTAAGATTTTCCAAAGCAGATTTTTGCCCGTTAAACTCAATGGCATCACCGCTACCTGTCATTGTAATATTGAGTACTACACCTTTTCTGCTTTCCCCTACAATTCTAACCTTCGATCTAATAATTACCTTTTTATCGATATCGTAAATTCCATTTTCCAAAAATAACTGTCCACCGCCATTTCTGTAAACTTCTGTAATTGCAGCATTAAATCCATCGCTGTTTGTTGCAGATAAAGTCTTTACGATGGGTGATTCGGACAATGAAGGAATTCCACCCTGCACTCCGGCTTTTTGCCAATCCAGCATTTCAGGATAATTGGGATCGTATTTATTTGAATCAAAAGTGACACCCCAATCACCAACTCTTTGTGCTAAAATATTACTATGGAATAGTATTGCTATTAATACAACAATGGTTGTTTTCAGATTTGATTTTCTCCCAATTAACATGAATAACTTTTTAACAGTTTTTAGTTTATTGGGTAAATATAAAAAATCAAAATCCGGATAAGCAGAACTCATCCGGATTTTAAACTATGCTAAAAAGAAATAGTAAATATTTAATACATATGATTTTATTTTTTCTTATACAATTCAATATACTTTCTATCCAACTCCTTTGAATCGCCATAGCGTAAACGAATCTGAACCAA
>ENA-ORCQ01000134-ORCQ01000134.1-marine-metagenome-genome-assembly--contig:-NODE-134-length-44212-cov-3.977931_pt1 | contig 44212 bp, 36 predicted proteins | sample MGYA00237780_ERZ508510 | MGnify/ENA primary metagenome ERZ508510 (study PRJEB26181, sample SAMN06268981) | marine metagenome | isolation source: Tt an E2 anaerobic enrichment on eucalyptus from sediment...
TATATTCTTTTAAAATTTGAGTTTTAAAACATTGAGAACCATTTGAAAGAATGATAGAAATCATAATCCATATAAGCCAAAACCGAAGGATTGTTTTACCATTCTCCAAACGAACAAATTACAAATTTATTCGATTCTTTATAAGATGAACGATTTATATGACAGAAATCAGTATTTCAGTAATTATTTAAAAGAAATTTAAATTGGCAAATCAATGTTTTCCTGAAGAGGATAATTTAAAACAATAAAAAGGCCGTTTCCTCTGAAACAGCCCAATATAGAATGAAATGTTATTTATTTTTCAAATAAACGGTACCTTGACGACCTGTGCAGAAACAGTTTTATTTCGGATTTTAATCCAAATCTGATTTCCAAAAGATGCATATTCTTTTGCAATATATCCCATACCAATTCCTTTGCCCAAAGTCGGTGACATTGTTCCGGAAGTTACATTTCCAATTACAGTACCTTCAGAGTTTACCAATTCGTAACCTTTCCTCGGAATAGCTCTTTCGTTACATATAAAACCTCGTAAACGACGTTTAACTCCTTCGTTTTTTTGCATCATCAGAAAATCACGATCAACAAATTTTCTGTTATTGTTAAATTTGGTTATCCACCCCAAACCTGCCTCAATTGGGGAAGTTGTATCGTCAATATCATTGCCGTACAAACAATATCCCATTTCGAGCCTGAGCGTATCGCGAGCTGCCAAACCTACCGGTTTAATCTCAAATTCTTTGCCTGCTTCAAAAACTGCATTCCAGACCTGTTCTGCCACCTCGTTCCTGAAATACAATTCAAATCCTCCCGCTCCCGTATATCCTGTTGCCGAAATTATTACATCATCAACCTCTGCCATTTTTCCGGTAATGAACGTATAAAATTTAATTTCCTCCAAGTTGACATCCGTAATTTTTTGTAATACTTCGGTTGCTTTTGGCCCCTGAACTGCCAGTTGACTGATTCTGTCTGAAGCATTTTCTATTTCAGCACCAACATCATTTTGTTTTACAATCCAGTTCCAGTCCTTTTCAATATTGGCCGCATTAACAACCAGCATATATTTTTCCGGTTCATAACAATAAACCAGCAAATCGTCAACAATACCCCCCTTACCGTTAGGAAAACATGTATATTGCGCTTGACCTGGTATTAATACGGTTGGATCGTTTGAACTAATTTTTTTTACCAATTCAACAGCTTTTGGCCCCTTTACCCAAAATTCTCCCATATGGGAAACATCAAAAACTCCAACAGCATTTCTAACAGTATTGTGTTCATCAATAACTCCAGAATACTCAATTGGCATTTCGTAGCCTGCAAACTGTACCATTTTTGCACCGGCTTTTTTATGTATTTGGTTTAATGCAGTTATCTTCATATATCGAAATTTTTTATCTGACAAAACTATGGATTCAAAGATAGTTAAGACATGAAATATATCAGCGTTTATTATGAATCGGTTTCGGATTTTTTACTATTTTGTGAAACAAATTCTCAAATATGAAAAACAATCTAAACACTATTGATTTCCAGCATCTGGAAAATGTTACCAAAGGAGACGATGATTTTAAGAAAGAATTAATTGAGATTTTCAGCCAGCAAATTCCTGTTTTTATTAATAATCTGACTAAATTTTTTGAAGGAAAAAACATGGAAAAACTGGCTCGCGAAGCTCATACCGCAAAATCTTCGGTTCTTATCTTTGGCATGACAAAAACAGGTGAATTGTTAAAAAAGATTCAAAATTTTGCAGAAAATAACAATCATACAGAATTGGAACCTGCATTAAAACAAGTGATTTCTAATTTAAACAACGCAAAAACTGAATTATTGAATTAACAGCCAGGGATTAAAAAAAGAAGTCCGTTTAAAAAAACGGACTTATCAATATTATTTCTTTTGTATAAAATTTCAATTTAGTGTACTAAAATTTTCGTTTCAACCAGGTTTTTCAATCCAGGCCAGCAATGATATGGAATTCGCATGAAAATTTATTCATGTCTTTTGGTGTTTAGTTTTATCATGTCATATAAAATTAGTTCCGTTTATTAATAAAATCCAATTCATCATTTCTCTCATCAATTAATATCAAATCGTTTTTATCAACATCGCCACTCAAAATTCGTTTTGAAAGTTCATTTAGTACATACTTTTGCAAAACTCTTTTTACCGGGCGTGCACCAAAATGAGGATCGTAACCAACCTTAGTTAACCATTCTATTGCCTTTTCGGTAATATTAATTTTCAAATCGGTTGATGACAACCGTTTTATTACCTGCTCAAACTGCAATCTTACCACTTCTTTAATATTCTCAGAACTAAGCGGAGTAAATAAAATGGTATCATCTATCCGGTTTAAAAACTCGGGACGAATGGTTTTTCTCAACAATTCAAGTAACTGATTTCGTGTTTCTTCCAGTATAAATGCCTGGTTATCTGCACCTATTTTATCAAAACTTTCCTGTATCAGTTGTGATCCCAAATTGGATGTCATTATAATTATGGTATTCTTAAAATTTACTGTTCTGCCTTTATTATCGGTTAACCTGCCATCATCGAGTACCTGCAGTAAAACATTAAATACATCGGGATGTGCTTTTTCAATTTCGTCAAAAAGAACCACTGAATAAGGTTTATGACGAACAGCTTCGGTAAGCTGACCTCCTTCATCATAACCTACATATCCCGGAGGACTTCCAATTAAACGCGTAACAGAAAATTTCTCCTGATACTCTGACATATCGATTCGGGTAATCATATTCTCATCGTTAAATAGATACTCAGCCAAGGCTTTTGCCAATTCTGTTTTTCCAACTCCCGTGGAACCCAGAAAAATAAATGAACCAATCGGACGTTTTTCATCCTGTAATCCGGCCCGGCTTCTTCGCACTGCATCCGACACAGCAGTAATTGCTTCCTCCTGTCCAACTACTCTTTTATGTAATTCGGTTTCCATATGAAGCAGCTTTTCACGCTCACTTTGTAACATTTTTGAAACAGGTATTCCTGTCCAACGTGCTACAACTTCAGCGATATCCTCTGCGTCAACCTCTTCTTTAATTAAACTGTCATTTCCTTTTTGTTCTTCCAGTTCTTTTTTCAATTCTTCAATTTCACGTTCAGTCTCTTTCACCCTTCCATAGCGTAATTCGGCAACCCTTTCATAGTTTCCCTGACGTTCGGCTTCATCTGCTTCCTGTTTAAAATCTTCCAGTTCAACTTTCTTTTTTTGAATTGCTTCTATTACTGACTTCTCCGATTGCCATTTAGCACGTATTCCGGATTGTTCTTCTTTTAATTCCGAAATTATTTTATTTAATTCGGTTAGCTTTTTGCTATCCTTTTCACGCTTAATAGCCTCACGCTCAATCTCCAGCTGTTTTATACGTCTTTCGATTTCATCCAATTCTTCCGGTATCGAATCCATTTCCAAACGTAATTTTGAAGCTGCCTCGTCCATTAAATCGATGGCTTTATCAGGCAAAAATCTATCTGATATATAACGTTGTGACAATTCAACTGATGCTATAATGGCATCATCTTTTATCCTGACTTTATGGTGATTTTCGTAACGCTCTTTGATACCACGAAGGATTGAAATCGCGCTCAAAGTATCAGGTTCATCAACATGTACTACCTGGAAACGGCGCTCCAATGCCTTGTCTTTTTCAAAAAATTTCTGATATTCACTTAGCGTAGTTGCACCAACGGCTCGTAATTCACCACGGGCAAGAGCAGGTTTTAAAATATTTGCGGCATCCATGGCTCCTTCGCCTTTTCCTGCTCCAACCAATGTGTGAATCTCATCGATAAAAAGAATCACCTCATCGTTTGAATGAATTACTTCGTTAACAACAGCCTTTAACCTTTCTTCAAATTCGCCTTTATATTTTGCACCGGCAATTAATGCTCCCATATCAAGGGAAAAGACCTGTTTTGTTTTTAGGTTTTCCGGTACATCGCCACGTACTATTCTATGGGCCAGTCCTTCTGCAATTGCAGTTTTCCCTGTTCCGGGTTCCCCCAATAGAATGGGATTATTTTTTGTTCTGCGCGAAAGAATCTGTAAAATACGACGTATTTCATCATCGCGACCAATTACCGGATCCAACTTCCCGGAGCGGGCCCTTTCGTTCAGATTAAGTGCAAAACGGTTTAAAGAATTAAACTTGTCTTCTGCAGTTTGACTATCGACTTTAGAACCTTTTCGTAACTCTACAACAGCAGTTTTTAATTCCTTTTTAGTTATTCCGTTATCAGCCATCAACCTGCTTACCTCATCTTTTGCATCGAACATTGAAATCAGAATATGCTCAACTGAAACAAACTGATCATTCATCTCCTGAGCAAGTCCAACTGATTTTTGCAATACCCGATTCGCTGAATTAGACAGATATTGTTCTCCGCCGGTAACTCTGGGATAAGATTCTATTATTTTATCGATTGCCTGCTGAAAAACAGAAACATTAACATCCAGTTTTTTTAGTAAAAATTCAACAACATTTTCGGCCGAATGAAACAGGCCTTTAAAAATATGACCGGTTTCCACCGCCTGCTGTTTATTTCCCTGTGCAATTTGAAAAGCAAATTGTATCGCTTCCTGTCCTTTTATTGTAAAATTGTTTAGATTCATCTTTACTCCTAAATTTAAAAATTAACAAATTCGATGTATCAAATTACAATCCACAACTAACTGAAAGACAGAATGTCATAAAACTTTCAAATGAGTATGAAAGCTTGTCTGAATTTTGAAAATTTAAAATGAATACCTGACAGTTATTATAAAAAAACAAGGATGCCACCACCCTTGTTTTCTAACCTAACTAAATCTATTTCTATGAAAAAAACTCTGTATTAAAACCTCATTAACAAAAGTAGGTCAGAAAACAGTTAACTCGTATAAATCAAAGTTAAAGAATGTTAATACTTAATCACCAATAACACAAAGAGTTAAAACTTCATTTTTTGCGCTTACAAATTCCATATATTTGTGCTTTGCCCAAAAACTTAACAGAAATTACACGGTAGTTTAATTTGATGTTAACAATAAATTTGAAGTATTATACCCGTAAAACTCATAAAATCATTATAGAGAGCATTTTAATGTATAATAATAAAAGCTTCCCGGGTTTTAATTACAAAAAAAATAAGTTACTTTTGCAACCCTGAAAAATCGAAATAATATTCTATTCTTAATAAATTAAAAATTAAAGTTTTATGACAAAGCGTGTATATACGTTTGGTAACGGTCAGGCCGAAGGAAAGGCTGATATGAAAAACCTTTTAGGAGGTAAGGGTGCCAACCTTGCAGAAATGAACCTGATTGGTGTGCCGGTTCCGGCTGGATTTACCATTACAACAGAAGTTTGTACGGAGTACAATAAACTCGGTAAAGATGCTGTAGTTGATTTACTTAAAGAGGAAGTGGAAAAAGCAATTGCTGCAACAGAAAAAGCAATGAACGCTAAATTTGGTTCAAAAGGAGAAGCTTTTCCTTTGATGCTTTCAGTTCGTTCAGGTGCCCGTGTATCTATGCCGGGTATGATGAATACAGTGCTTAACCTTGGAATGAATGATGACGCAGCTAAACTTTTAGCTGAAAAATCAGGTAACGAACAATTTGCTTACGATTCATACCGTCGTTTTATTCAAATGTATGGCGACGTTGTAATGGGTGTTGAAGCCGAAGAAGGTGAGCACGATCCGTTCGAAGAAGTACTTGACAGAGTAAAAGACGAAAAAGGTTATAAAACAGATGCTGAAATTTCTCCTGAAGATTTAAAAGCTATTGTTGAAGAATTTAAAGCTATTGTAAAAGAAAGAGCAGGAATGGATTTCCCGACAAATCCATGGGATCAGCTTTGGGGCGCAGTAATGGCCGTATTCAATTCATGGAATACTCCACGTGCTATTCTTTACCGTCAGAAAGAACAAATTCCTGAGGAGTGGGGAACTGCAGTAAACGTTCAGGCAATGGTTTACGGTAACATGGGCGATACATCGGGAACAGGTGTATGTTTCTCTCGTGACGCTGCAACAGGAGAAGATATTTTTAACGGTGAGTACTTAATTAATGCGCAAGGTGAAGACGTTGTAGCAGGTGTTCGTACTCCGCAGGAAATTACATTGGAAGGTTCACGTCGTTGGGCACAACGTAACGGTACATCAGAAGAGAAACGTAAGGAAACTTTCCCTTCACTGGAAGAAGCAATGCCGGATGTTTATGCTGAATTAAATGACATACAACAAAAACTGGAAGACCACTATAAAGACATGCAGGATATGGAGTTTACTATTCAGGATAGTAAACTTTGGATGTTGCAAACCCGTAACGGAAAACGTACCGGTGCTGCCATGGTAAAAATGGCTGTTGACATGCTTGAAGAAGGTATGATTGACGAAAAAACAGCATTGATGCGTCAGGAGCCAAACAAACTGGACGAATTGTTACACCCTGTATTCGATAAAGATGCAATTGCAAAAGCTACGGTATTGAGTAAAGGATTACCTGCTTCTCCGGGAGCTGCAACAGGTATTTGTGCTTTTACAGCCGACAGAGCTGAACAACTGGCTGCAGAAGGAAATAAAGTTATTCTTGTGCGTCGCGAGACTTCTCCAGAAGACCTTGCAGGTATGTATGCTGCAGAAGGTATCTTAACCGAACGTGGTGGTATGACATCTCACGCTGCAGTTGTTGCCCGTGGTATGGGAAAATGTTGTGTTTCTTCAGCTGCCGGAATCAGCGTTACCATGACTTCCATGAAAATTGGAGATAAGGTTTACAAAGAAGGTGATTTTATTTCGTTAAACGGAACAACCGGTGAAGTATACGACGGTCAGGTTGCTACTATCACTCCTTCATTGGATGGTGATTTTGGTAAAGTAATGGATTGGGCAGAAAACAATACAAGAATGTATGTTCGTACCAATGCTGATACTCCTGCCGATGCTAAAATTGCCCGCGAATTTGGCGCAAAAGGTATTGGTCTTTGCCGTACGGAACATATGTTCTTCGAAGGTGACCGCATCTGGAAAATGCGTGAAATGATTTTGGCTGAAGATACTGAGGGTCGTAAAGCGGCGTTGGCAAAATTATTGCCTATCCAGCGTGAAGACTTCTACGGAATTTTAAAAGCAATGGACGGATTTGGTGTAACTATTCGTTTATTGGATCCACCATTACATGAGTTTACTCCTAACGATTTGGAATCTCAAAAAGAGATGGCTGAAAAATTAGGTGTTCCTGTTGAAGTGGTTACCGAAAAAGTAGAAGGATTACACGAATTCAACCCAATGTTAGGACACCGTGGTTGTCGTTTGGGAAATACTTATCCTGAAATTACAGAAACTCAGGCTCGTGCTATTATTGAAGCAGCCTGCGATTTGAAAAAAGAAGGATTTGATCCAAAACCAGAAATTATGGTTCCACTTATTGGTACTGTAAAAGAGTTGAAATTACAGGAAGAAATTATTCGTTCTGTAGCTACAAAGGTAATGGCAGAAAAAGGAGTAGAAGTAGATTATATGGTTGGAACTATGATTGAGATTCCTCGTGCTGCATTAACTGCCAACGAAGTGGCTGAAGTAGCTGAATTCTTCTCATTCGGAACCAACGACTTAACTCAGATGACCTTTGGTTATTCACGTGACGATGCTGCTAAATTCTTACCGGTTTATCTTGAAAAAGGAATCCTTAAACAAGATCCATTCCAGGCACTTGACCAAACAGGTGTTGGACAATTGGTTGAAATTGCTGCAGAAAGAGGTAAATCAGCCCGCCCTGATATTAAATTAGGTATTTGTGGTGAGCACGGTGGTGAACCATCATCAGTTGAGTTCTGTCACAGAACTGGTTTGGATTACGTTAGTTGTTCTCCATTCCGTGTACCTATTGCACGTGTAGCTGCTGCACAGGCAAACATTCGATAGTAGAATAATATCCGATATATAATTAACCGCCTTTGGAGTAATCTGAAGGCGGTTTTTTATTTTCTAATCAAAGTTGTCAAAAGCTAAAATCAGTATTCATGATTTTTCATAAAATTAAACCTTTTGGCTCACCCTCTTCTCCCTCTCAACGAGTAGCTAAGCTTTATACGCAAATATGAAATTGAAAAAGCAAGAGAATAAAAAATAAATAATAAGAAATAACGAATGAGAAAGTGTTGAAAACGGTAAAAATCGAGCCAGTATTTCCTGATTTCTGATTCCCTGCCTGTGTCAGGCAGGTTTATTTTGTGTTTCTTATTTAAATTATTCATGTTTTTAAAATTCTAATAAAAAAGCCCACCCCGAAATATTCTTTTTGCCACTAAATCACTAAAACACAAAAATTTCATTAAAATGTACAGTATTAATAATCATGGTTTTGTGGATTTTGGCGATTTGGTGTTTTTGTGGCATTTTCTTATTTATTACTTTTCAGAGTGGGTTCAATAAAAATAAATGTGTAAAAAGGGTAGCTACGCATAGAGAGGGACGACCCCGAGTACTCGCGGGTCAGGGTGAGTAATAAAAAATTCACACATTTCACATCTTGCTTAAATCATAAACAATCTACCAATTACATCTGTTTTTCGAATTTAACTTCAAACAGATTCATCTTTTAGTATTTCAAAAGTAGTCTTATTCCTGGGCTCACCTTGAAAATCCGGTGGATCTTGTCTTGGGGTAATTTTTTTCGATTTAAAAAACTTATTCAATCTCAAACTTCAAGAGTATTTCTGGTTCATTCTTCGCCGGACGAATCTTGATTCTTCACGATTCCCCAGCGCTACAAGATTTCGCACTGCTCCATCTTTCACACTGAGCTGTTGCTTTTCGCTCATTCTGGGCTAAGAATATAACATACCCTCGTAGGGGCGAATGACAATAATCCAGCTCAACTAAGGGCTTCGTGATTCCGACTTCCGACTCCTATACGTAAATTACGTATATCAAAATGCGTAAATTACGCTTTTACGTCTACTTTAAGTTTTCGAAATTTGTAAGACAATTACTGAAAAGCATGAAAACTTAAAATATAATAATTATAAAGACGTTCTTCACCACACAATGAATCATGACGGTTTCCTGGTTTCCAACCACATTCTTAACCCAAAATCACATCTCCCTCAGGAAACAAAGATATACGGTTATGATGAACTCAATTGCAGGGAATTCCTTTCAGGAGTTCCTTTCTTTTTTTATGAATGTGGTATTTTAAATATCCGGAAATTCATGCAATTCCCCATTTCAACAATAGTTTGCTTTGGGCTATTTTTCATATAAGAATGGCAATTATACGTCCGGGGTAGCCCGGATTTACTAAACAAACAACTTCGCCGGACGATGTTGATTTTGTTTTTTTACCCGGCACTTTATACCAGGCTACAAACATTTAACACCTCTGGTGTAATAAAATCCCTGATGGATTTAATAAGTGTAGCCCCGGGGTAATTCAGGTAAAAGAATAAAAAGCGCAATAAGACAGTTTTTGGTACTGTTATTGCATGCTTGCCTGCAGGCAGGCGACGTATTTTGTTGCAAAAAACAATTATTGAAATGAACTACCTCGAAACAAAGCTGTCGAGGTATCATAGTCGGAATTATTTTATCAACGATGCAAGCATCGGAGTATTAACTCATTTATCCCGATACACTGCGCTATCGGGATTCGTTCAACTTACAAAGTTCAAATCACTTCGTTTTTGAAATTTGAGTTTCACGAATAAATGAAACCCTCCACCCGTCTTTCGACGAGTACCCCCTTTTTGAAAAGGAGGACTTGTTCAAATGAATTTTAATTTTGGTAGAGGCACGCCCCCATTTTGAAGAGCCTGTCCCGACAATTGAGTCGAAAGGGGAATCCAAGGGGAATTAAAATCTTTAAACCGAAACCCAATTGTATTTTATCGCCGAAACTACCAGTCCTGCAATATTTTTTGCTCCCGATTTATCCAGTAGTTTTTGTTTGTAGCCTTCGGCAGTGCGAATGGAAATATCCATTTTTTTTGCAATTTCAGCATTTGAGAATTCCTTGCAGATTAATTCCAGCGCTACTAATTCGCGGTCGGTAAAATCGGGTTTAAATACATTCTCCTGCTTGTCCTTTTTGTGAAGGCTTCTCATCACCATTGCCGAAATATCTTCGGTAAAATAGAATCCGTTTATTATTACCTTTTGAATAGCCGTTTCCATTTCATCAGGGTCGGTATTTTTGAGCAGATAACCATTTACTCCCTGACCAATTAAATGTAAAATAAATTGCTCATCGTCTTCCATGGTTAGAATCACCACTTTAATATCGGGATACAATTCCCTGATTTGCTGATGTGCTTCTACCCCATCCATTACTGGCATACGCAAATCAAGTAAAATTAAATCGGGCAGTTTTTCCATTCCCTTTAGTAAGGTCAATAATTCCTTGCCGTTTTCAGCTTCGTTTATTTGATCCACAAAAACAAAATCTTCTAAAAGGGCAATTATTCCTTTTCTAAAAAGTTTATGATCATCGGCTATTATGATGTTTATTTTATTCATTTTATTTCACAACAATCGATAACTATTGAAAAGATTCCTCGCTCCGCATCGGAATGACAGGCTTTTGTGTGTTTTTGTTTCCTGTGAGGGAGGGTTTGCCCCGGGGCCTCGGGGCCAAACCCTCCCTCACAGGAAACTCTTTCAATACTAACACTTTGTCATTCTGAACGAAATGAAATGAAGTGAAAGAATCTTTACCAATATTAACTTATTATGCATTTATTGCTATTAATTTTAGTATCTATTTCTACTTTATATTTTTTAAACACATCAAGCGTTCAAGCAAATCACCGCCCTAGTTCCTTTGCCCACAGTTGATTTTAATTTAAATCGTGCATCAACAATTTGAGTTCTGCTTTCGAGGTTTCGCAACCCAAGTCCGGTAACAATTTTTTCTTCCAGTTCAAAACCTTTGCCATTATCCGATACCACAACTGCAAGATTAGCATTTCCTGAAAACCTTAGATGAATTGAAATGGTTTCGGCTTCAGAATATTTTATGGCATTATTCAATAATTCCTGAACAATACGAAAAATAGCCAGTTCCTTTTTGTTATCAAAGCGGAAATGCTCGCCTGTTTTTTTACAAACAATTTGTATTTGTCCTGCTTTATTTACCCAGTTGGCCAGTTCCTCGATAGCAAAATACAAACCCAGTTTTTCGAGCGATGGCGGTAAAAGTGCCCGCGAAATTCTTCGAACCTGGGTAATAACTTCGTCTAAATACGATTTGGTTTCGTTGGCTAAAGTTTTGGCTTTTGTTTCTTCCGATTTTTTCTCAATCCGCCCTACATTTAGTTTTACTACCGATAACATGGCCCCAACCTCGTCGTGCAAATCCTGTGCAATACGTTTACGTTCTTTCTCCTGTGCCTGAATAGTATTTTTTAATATCTCTTCCTGCTGTTCCTGTTTTATTTTGTTTACCTCGAGTTGTTTCTGAAGTAAACGTTTCTGGTAGGTAACAAAAAAGAAAAATATGGCTGCGGCGAGTAAAATCATACCCACAGTACCAATAAAATATACCAGTATTAATTGAGAATTTCCTGAATCCACTTTTTAAAATTTTCAACCCTTTGCTAAAGTAATTAACAAAATTGTTTTTTAAGAAAATAAGGGAATTATTCTTTATTGGGGTGTTTTATTTTAATATTGAGGTTGAATAAATATTGTTTGAACCTGACCACCCCAACATCGCTACGCTCCGGCACACCTCCTACAGGAGGGGAAATTTGTGCTTCAAAGTTTTTTTTGGAATATAAAACATATTATGAAATTCGAAAATTTCTCCTCCTTCAAGGAGGAGTACCCGAAGTATGAGGGGGAGGTGGTGAAGGCAGATGTTTTATGCACCAAGCGGTTTGATCCGCTAGGCGCATAAAAGGATATTCCCGGAACTTCGATTTTCCAAAGTCGAAGATCGTGCCGGACTTTGGAAAGTCCGACTCCCAAAAGTATCATGCTTAAATCTGGTGAAGAAGGCGAAATGAAAAATTATGCAGATACTTATCCTCCTATTTGTTGATGATAAAAAACAACTTTGAAAAATATTTCCAATAATTTTTTAAGCTATTTTGTTCTTCTCCTTTCTCCCAACCTTCCAAAATCCAACAGCAATAAATGCATAAAAAAGAATATTTACTCCAGCATAAAATAAATGGATCTTCCGGGTAAATTCCCTGTTTAATTCCCAGCTTAAATTAAACAAAGTAAAATAAAACAAGTTGGCCGAATAATAAATTAAGATGATTGTATTTATCCATATAAGTGGTTCTGCTGAGAGACTTTCAATATTTGCATCAGACAATACTTTTAAAAAATGCAAAATCGAAAAAACAATAATAATCAAAGCTCCAATTGGTGCTATTATATTTGGGAATTTCTTTAAATCCTGAATAAATAAAAGATTGAAGATTGCAATGAATATAAAAACTAAAACTGTTCCTATAATTACTCTTTTATTAATATAGTCTTTCAACAAGAAAAAATAAAACAATCCTAAAATCAAAAAAGCTAACGGAAAATAGTTGTTCCCAACCGGACTTGTATTTCGCATTCCAAATATTTTTAAAATGTCAATCGTTATTTCTGTCAAGCAACCAAAAACCACGAATAAGAAAATGATGCGAAGAGGTTTTATTAGCTTTTTAAACCTTAATATACCAAGTATCAATGCAGATATAAGTACTATGTTATAAATAAAATCAAGAATATTAAACAATCTCATTTCAGATAAAATTATATCCTATAATTTCTTTTCAACGCTTTTACTTTTTGATTGTTTCCAAAAACCAATTATAATCAAAACATAAAATAGCAAACCAACTATCCAATTAAAATAAACGGTATTTAGTGCAAATTCATTTGATACCGTAAGACTATAATTAAATAAAATGTAAAAGAAAAAATTACCGGCATGATAAAAAAGAATACCAAGATTAAACCAAATGATTGGTTCTGCCCACAACTTTTCAATTTTAGCTTCACTCATAATTTTTGCAAACAATAAAATAGAAAAAACGCATAAAATAATTGCGGATAATGCACCGGTTATATTTGCAAATTCAAATAAACTCTGTATAAAAATTACATTTATTAGACTAAAAGTTAGAAATGCAGAAATTATCCCAATCAATACTTTTTGATTGATATAGTTTTTAAGCTGTAATCTATAAAACAACCCAAGAAATAAGAAAGATATTGGAATATAAAAATGACCAATTGGCAAAGTATTTTTCATCCAAAAAGCCTTGTAAATACCCGTAAATAACTCAGTAAAAACGCCAAAGGAAACGAAATAGAAAATATATTTTAATTCGGAAGAAAGATGCTTATACTTTAATAATCCAATAAAAAAAGATAAATAAATAACAAAATCGTAGAATTGATTAACTACAGACATATAAATCAACTTGGATTATAAATGCTTCTGTCATCACAAACGGGTGGGCACATATCATTGTAGTCAAAAACTTCTTCTTCTCCGTCACTTTCAACTGATCTGGATAAAGTTGGCTGAGCCGCACTTAGCATAACATTCATAGTTTTTGCAATACCCAGTTCAATTTTAATTTCTTCTTTGTTTTGAGCATTGAACAACTCGTGTAATTCAAATTTTGTTAACAGATAACCATTGGGGTAAATATATTGTCGGAAAGCAGCACCCTCGCCATTTTCGTCTAATTCTCCTGCACACCATTTACGGTACAAACGAATACTTTCGATAACTTTTTGGGTATTGTCTGAGCAATTGATATTTTCTTTTTCAAGTTTAAAAACCGGGGTTTCGTAATCGGCATAAACATCGCCACTACCCAGTAAAAAGGCCGAAACCGCATAAGCGCTAAGCACATATTTTTCGCCTTCCTTTTTTTCTTCGAGCCCCAGGTATACCCGCACCCGGTTTTCGTTGTCACCAATCAGCGTTTTGTATGTTTCTTTTTGAAGAATTATTTCGGGCACTTTCAGGTTAAAACTGTGTTTGGCCTCTTCTTTAAAATTTTTTCTCCAGTTCTCGGCTTTTTTTGGGGGTAACTGATCTCTTTTTAGTTTTTGTGTCATTTCAACTGTATTTGGTTAGTATAAAAATATACAATTTCTATGAAGAAAAAACAGTTTATGTAACATATTCGAATTGGAACTGCATAAGTATGGCTTCATGGTAAAACCTATCTGCTAAACAAAAAAATTATATTTGTTGAAACCAATACGTGCATTTTGGATAATACAAAGAATTGAGAGTTTCGAGATTGCACAATTCATTTTTTACCCCTCTGCTTTCAGCATCTCCTCTAAAGGGGAGAATTTTTTGGAATTACGCCTGGCGGATTAAACCGCTTGGCACTTATTAATAAAGTTTGGTGAATTACAATTTTGCATTGTGGCTTTGTGGGGTGATTGACATTTAAATATCCTTTGCCCTTGGCTTCAGCCAAGGAATTAATTACAGAAAATACAACTGGGCTTTAGCCCTTAATTTCAAGACATTGGGTTAAAGCCCATTTTGTATTGGCATCCTAAAATCCGTCAGCTTAAGCTGACGGCAAAGAATAAATACACATTTTCACACTGCTTGTAAAGCATGGCATTAAACTTTTGCCGGATTTAACCGTTTGGCGCATAATTACAAAACTGGAGGGCGAAGATGAATTCAAAAAAACTACCCACCGGAAAATCCGGCGGGCAGTGCTGTTAACAGTAAACAGTATAACATAAGGTCAAGGTTTTCAAAACCGGTATTAGTACATCATATCATCAAAATAATAGCCCTGACTTACATAACCATCGTTAAAAGCATAATATCTTTCGGGGTAATGTACCAGTTGGAAACCATAATTACTGCGTTCGAAAAACAAGTTTCCTACCCTGAAATACAAATAACCATTTACATAAACCCTTTCGTAATTTTGCGGAATGTAATGGAAAGTAATTCCATAAGGCACATCCACCAGCACATAACCTACACCACTTCGGTACCTGAAAAAATAACCATCGTAACAATAATATTTGACGTGATTATGTATGTAAACCGGAGGCCGGTATGCAAACCTGCGAATTACATGTCCGTAGTGGTGATGGTGGTAATAGTATTTATGATGACGGTATGCATAAGGATTGTAACATGAATAATAATGTCTCCAGCTATTATGGTTCCAGCGGTAATTTTCCCAATGGCTGTTCCAGTAATAATGGTTTTTGTTTTTATAAGAATGTCCGTAATCATAATGTTTCGATGTCCAGTATTTATTATTCCCCTTATAATGTTTATTGGGTTTGTAACGATTATCATTTGTATTATGATAATACTTTTTGGCATTATAAGATTTTGTTTCACGATTTGAATAATGCACTGTATTTGATTTATTCCTGCTACCCGAAGTAGAATAACCGGTTGTTCGTCTGGACATAGTTGAAGAACCTGCAACTTTATTACCTGAATTCTTATTCTTTTTTACTGTTTCATTTCGTGGACTACTATTCCCGTTTTTTCTTGCCGCATTTCTATCAGCACTCGGTTTTTTCGCATAAACCTGTTGATTTGAATAAGTGCGTTTCGAAGTGCTGTAAGCACTTTTATTCCGTGTAACTGTATTGCCTGATTTTGAATTATTATTTCTTTTAATTTCAAATTTAGTGTCAACCCTGCGGGGAGATGTTTTCGCGCGCGGTGTCACGGTTCTGCTGGCACTTTTTTGTTCAATTTTACTCCGTGAAGTATTCCTTCTGTTTTCAACTTCGCGATTATTTTGTTGATTTGAACTACTACGTCGTTGAGCCTGTGTGGGAGTTGCCGGTATTGTAATTACTGCCGCCAGAGTTATCATCATTGCAAGCAGTCTGAATTTTTTAGTTTTCATGACTTCTTATTTTTAGATTTAGAAAATCTTGTTGCTAATTCTCTTTTGGCGCCTAAAAAATGATATCTGTTAAAATATAAACAAAGGTTGTGCCAAAGAATTATTTTTGCGACTTGGATTCTGAGATGAAGAATACAAAATTTTCATACACTCCTGATACACTATATTTTACATTTTATCTTTATGTTGTTTAAATCAATTTGTCAAAAGTTACTTGTATAAGGATAAATTGACAATCCACAATTTCATTACCTCGGTTCCGTCATTTGACGGATGGAAATTGTTGACCGTCAATTCATCCTTTAAGATTGAGGTAATAATTGACTGGCAATGATTTTCAGCCTTTTATTAAAACATGTGCTTTTTAGGCTTAAATTCTGACTTCAAAAATCCCCATTTTTTATTTCGCTAATTCTGTATATTTTTGCTGCCCGAAATGGCAAGAATATTATCTATCGATTATGGGAGAAAAAGAGTGGGTTTGGCAGTTACCGATCCCGGTCAGATTATTGCTAACGGCCTGGCAACTGTTCCCACCCATACGATTTGGGATTTTCTTAAAGATTATTTCGAAAAAGAAAACGTTGAAACCGTTGTGGTGGGTTATCCCAAACAAATGAACAACGAGGCATCGGAAGCTGTTAGGTATATCAACCCGTTTTTGAAGAGATTTCAAAAGGTTTATCCCGAAAAAAAGCTTGAAATCCTGGACGAAAGATTTACATCGAAAATGGCATTTCAAACGATGATTGACGGAGGATTAAAAAAACAACAACGGCAAAATAAAGCACTGGTGGATAAAATAAGTGCCACAATTATTCTTCAGAATTACCTGGAGCAAAAAAGATTTAAAAACGAATGAAGTATCCAATTACATTATATGGTGATATTATCCTCAGGAAAAAGGCAAAAGAAATTGAAAAAGATTCTGAAGGATTAAATGAAATTATTGAAAATATGTGGGAAACCATGTATTACGCCGATGGTGTTGGACTTGCTGCTCCTCAGGCAGGAATGCCAATCAGGATGTTTGTTATTGATGGTTCTTCAGGAGCCGATGAAGAACCAGAGTTAAAAGATTTCAAAAAGGTTTTTATCAATCCTGAGATTATTGAATTATCGGGCGACAAATGGGTGATGAACGAAGGTTGTTTAAGCTTACCCGAAATCAGGGAAGATGTTTCGCGCCCCGATACCGTTCGACTGAGATATTTCGATGAAAACTGGGAAGAACACGAAGAAGAATTTAGTGGTTTCGCCGGACGTGTTATTCAGCACGAATATGACCACCTGGAAGGAACACTTTTTATCGATTACCTTTCACCGCTTAGAAAAAGGTTATTAAAAAGTAAACTCAACGATATTGCCCGTGGTAATGTTCGCCCTCATTATAAAATAAAAGTACCGGTGAAATAAAATGTAACCCTTTTCTCCGTATCTTCGTTTGTAAGATTGACCTACAAACGTACAAACTTGGAAAAATTAGTTCAGAACATTCCTTTTCTGCGTATCACAATTGCTTTTGCCCTGGGTATAATTATGGGTGCTAATTTTGCAATGAATCCAACTCTGATTCTTGTAATTTGTTTTGCGCTGTGTATTTCTTCAATTTTAATCAACAAAAACTATAAATTCTCACTTGGAACATTTTATGGCATTACAGTTCAACTGTTTTTCATTTTTTTTGGTGTTTTTGTAATGCTTCAATACAACAAAAAACCGGTTTTTATTGAAACAGGGAATTTTAAAGCGGTAGTATTGGAAGTTCCACAGGAAAAGGCGAAATCATACAAATCAGTACTTCAGGTTGCATCCGTTTTTACAGCTGATGCAAATCTTCAAACAAAGGAAAAACTCATTGCTTATTTTGCAAAAAACAACATGGCTTTGTCCTTAAAACCCGGGGATGAAATTCTGTTTAATTCTACTCCTAAAGAAATCAGAAATTACAATAATCCTTACGAATTTGACTACAAAAATTTTCTTGAAAGAAAGAGAATTTATCGCCAGGTTTATTTAAATGAAAATCAATGGATAAAAACCAACAACTCAATTAGAAATCTTAAAATCCTTGCAGAAATAGTCAGGGAAAAGCTTCTAAAAAGCTATTGCGATCAAGGTATTCATCATACAGAACTGGAAATACTTTCTGCCTTAACACTTGGTTATAAACGTGATTTGGATCCAGAAACCAGGAGAGTGTTTACTTCGGCCGGAGCTTCTCATATTTTAGCTGTCTCAGGTTTACATGTCGGCATTGTTTACTGGGTGATTTTTATGCTTTTAGGATTTTTAAGAGAAATAAAATTTGGAAAATTCCTGTTTGTTCTAATAACGATAGTACTGCTCTGGGCGTACGCATTTATTACAGGACTTTCACCTTCGGTAATGCGGGCGGCAACTATGTTTACTATTTTTGTTATCGGGGAGAACTTAAACCGAAAATCAAATATTTACAATTCTCTGGCTGCATCAGCTTTTATTCTCTTGCTAATTAATCCTAACAATTTATTCGAGCCGGGTTTTCAACTCTCCTATTCAGCAGTTTTTGGAATTGTTTTTTTGCAACCAAAAATTGAAAAGTTAATCACAGTAAAATCAAAAATATTGAAGTTCATTTGGACATTACTTACAATTTCAATTGCAGCTCAAATTACTACTTCTCCAATTACTGTTTATTATTTCGGACAATTCCCAAGCTATTTCTGGACTACAAATACTTTTATGATTCCGGCTGCAATGTTGTTAATCCCGTTTGGGTTCGTATTATTAATATTTTCCCACGTTGTTCTTTTATCAAACTTCCTTTCAATAATTATAAACCTGATTTTAAAACTGGTTTATTCTCTGCTTCTTTTAATCGAACAGCTTCCTTCATCAGTGATTTATTTATCTGCAAATAAGATTCAATTGATTTTATTTATTGCCGTTCTAATTTCAATATTCCTTTTACTGAATAAGCCTAAAATCAGGTACATAAAGTCAGGATTGATTTTTCTTTTATTTCTGATTTTTTCAGTTTTTATAAGAAGTACCAAGCGTTTAAATAATACTGAGTTTATTGCGTATAATACACCCAAAAATCAATCTATTCATTTAATTCATGGAAAGAAAAACTATGTTATTTCTGAAAATAAATTAGAAAGTGACGAAAAATATTTTCATCCTTCCATAAAAACGGCACAAAAACTTGGATTAGAATATCCCATATTTTACACACCCAAAGATAGTTTTAGGAATAATGAAATTATCATTCAAAAGAACTTTATTTTTTTTGAAGGAAAAATATTCTCATTCAACAAAAATTACTCTGATTCAAGTGTAAATCAGCTTATCGACTTCTACATTAATCCCTCATTATCAACACCTAGCCCAAATTTTGACAATAAAACACTTATAATATCGAATAAAAGAACTTTTAGTAATTATGAATATAATTCGTCTATAATTCATAACACCTTGAAAATAGGTGCTTTTAGAAAAAAGTGGTAACTTTCAACGTTAATTCATTATTTCTTTCGGCATGAATAATAGGATTATTTATTTTTATTTTGAAGTTAATACTTTATTTTGCCGGGTAATATTTAATTAAAAAAGGTTATGAAGATAGTAATTGCAGGTGCCGGTGAGGTTGGTACACATTTGGCAAAAATGCTAACCGATGAATCACACGACATCGTATTACTTGACGACTCTCTGAACAAGCTTTCAAAAATCAGCAATCAAATTGACCTGATGACACATACCGGTTCTGCTCATTCTTTTGAAGATCTAAAAAAGACCGGCCTTTCAAAAGCAGATTTATTTATTGCAGTTACACCTTACGAAGAAAGAAATGTATTTGCCTGTTCTATGGCATCTTATCTGGGAGTTGGCCGTACAATTGCCCGGATAAACAATTCTGAATACCTGGAAGAAAGATATAAAAATAAGCTCAGAAATATGGGAATTCATGAGCTTATTTACCCTGAAAGTCTGGCTGCAAAAGAGGTTGTTGCTTCTATCAAACAAACAGTTACCCGACAGTTAATTGAATTTTCCGGTGGAAAACTCATTTTAATGGGTATAAAAGTAAGAAACAATGCTCCTGTATTAAATAAATCCTTAAAAGACTTAGATCTCAACGAACATAATATTTCGGTTGTTGCCATTAACCGCGATAATGTTACTATCATTCCAAACGGGAAAGATGTAATTAAAGATGGCGATATCGTATTTTTTGTAACCACGCCAATCCAGGAACAATATGTTTTCGAACTAACCGGTAAAAAGGTTTTTGATATTAAAAATATTATGTTTTTGGGTGGAAGCCGGGTCGCTCAAAAGGCAATCGACAAACTTGGAGATAACTACAGAATTAAGGTAATAGAAAGCAATTTGGAGAAATGTAAACAAATTGCCGATAAATATGATAAAGTTCTGGTAATTAATGGTGATGGAAGAGATTTTAAAATTCTGAAGGAAGAAGGAATTGATAAAATGGATGCGTTTGTTGCCACCACCGGAAATTCAGAAACCAATATCCTGATGTGTCATTTGGCAAAAACATACGGGGTTAAGCGGACAGCAGCAGAAGTTGAAAATCTTGAATTTATGGGATTGGCTGAAAATATGGATATCGGTGGTGTTATAAACAAAAAGCTTAATGCTGCAAGTTATATATACAAGTTTACTTTAAATGCAGCCATCTCGAAAGTAAAATGTTTGACTGCATCGGATGCTGAGGTTTTTGAGTTTATTGCCAAACACGATACTAAAATTACAGACAAGCCAATTAAATATATCGATTTCCCCGAAGAAGCTGTTATTGGAGGTTATATCAGGGGCGAGCAGGGTTATATTGCCAACGGAGATACTTTAATTCAACAAGGCGATAAAGTAGTAGTATTTACATTACCTTCCGGAATTAAAAAGCTCGAAAAATATTTTAAATAATGATTCAAAGCGTGCTTAAACAATGAATATTAAAATCATACTTCGGGTAATTGGCCTTTTAATGTTTGTTGAAGGAGCATTTATGATTCTTCCAATTATTATTTCTCTTATTTACGGAGAGAATGATACAATGGGATTTGTCTTTTCTTCAGGAATTAATTTGTTGATTGGAGCCATAATTATTTGGCTTACACGAAATGCAAGTAAAGATATTGGCAAAAGAGAAGGATTTATTATTGTAGCAATAGTTTGGATCATTTTCTCTTTTTTAGGAAGTTTACCGTATTATTTTACCGGAGCTATTCCTAATTATACCGATGCCTTTTTTGAAACTATGTCGGGTTTTACTACTACAGGAGCTTCTATTTTAAATGATATTGAAGCACTTCCTCATGGAATTTTGTTTTGGAGAAGTTTAACACATTGGTTAGGGGGAATGGGAATAATCGTACTCTCATTGGCAATTCTGCCAATTTTTGGAATTGGAGGCATGCAGTTATACATTGCTGAAGTTCCAGGTCCTACACCGGATAAAATTAGTCCGAGAATCAGACATACCGCAGCTACCATGTGGGTCATTTATCTGGTTCTTACCCTTATCGAAACATTGTTGTTATGGATTGGCGACATGTCATTGTTCGATGCTGTCTGTCATGCATTTGCAACAATGGCGACAGGTGGTTTTTCAACAAAACAGGCAAGTATTGGCTACTGGTCATCACCCTATATTCAGTATGTTATAATACTTTTTATGTTTTTGGCGGGCACAAATTTTACGCTTACATATTTTACTTTAAGGGGTAAATTCAGGCCTGTTTTAAAGGATGAAGAATTTAAATACTACGCTATTATTGTATTAGGTTTTACAACAATAATATCTGTTGGACTTTTTATTACTGCCCAATATGGATTTGAAGAAACAATTAGAAACTCGTTGTTTTGGGTAGTTTCTTTGGTAACCACAACAGGATTTGGAACCGTTGACTATTTAATGTGGAAACCAGTGCTGATTGCCGTTATTTTTATGTTGTTCTTTTTTGGTGGCTCCGCAGGTTCTACCGGTGGTGGAATAAAAATCATGCGAATTGTTTTGCTTTTCAAAAATGGATATTACGAATTAAAAAGGTTGATTCATCCAAATGCAATAATCCCTTTAAAGTTTAACAAACACTCTGTTGATTCTAAAATAGTTACCAATATCCTTGCATTCTTTGTACTCTATTTTATCATTTTTGGTGCCAGCATAGTAGTTTTTATGATTTTTGAACCTGATTTGGTTTCTTCTATGGGAGCCGTAGCTTCAAGTTTAGGCAATATTGGTCCGGGATTGGGTTCGGTTGGTCCTGCCGAAAATTATGCACATATTCATCCACTTGGGAAATGGTTCCTTTCTTTTTTAATGCTTCTTGGAAGGCTTGAACTTTTTACAATTCTTGTACTTTTTAGCCCTGCATTCTGGAAGGAGTAGATTGCCAGCAGAAACATTCTAATGTTTTTAATTCAAATTTTCACTTTTAAAGGAGTATGTTGGCCGGATGTACAAAGCACGAAGATGGAATTCAAAACAAGAAGCCAGAAGCCAGGAGCGAGTGGCCAGAAGCAAGCTAAAATTCTAACTCTCCCTTACCTTCCCTGACAATTTCTATTTCATCGCTTGTACAATCAACAATTGTAGAGGGGATTAATTCACCATAACCACCGTCAATTACAATATCTGCAATATCCTGGTATTTTTCGTAAATCAATTCAGGGTCTGTTATATATTCAAGTATTTCATCATCATCGTGAACAGAAGTAGACAAAATTGGATTTCCCAGTTCTTTTACTATTTCACGGATAATATTGTTATCGGGCACCCTTATTCCAACAGTTTTTTTCCCTTTAAAATACTTGGGTAAATTGTTATTGGCATCTAAAATAAAAGTGAAAGCCCCTGGCAGGTTTTTTTTCATCAACTTAAAAACCGAACTTGGAATTGGTTTTGTAAAATCTGAAAGATGACTTAAATCACTGCAAATAAACGAAAAATTGTTCTTTTCGGCTTTGACACCTTTTATGCGGGCTACTTTTTCAACTGCTCTGGTATTGGTAATATCGCAACCCAATCCGTATACCGTATCGGTTGGATAAATAATCAGTCCGCCTTTACGCAATACATCAACAATTTTAAGCACTTCACGCAAATTCGGATTCTCATTAAATAGTTTTACCAACATATTATTTTCTAATTTTGCCGTGCAAATGTAGTTTTACTTTTATTCAGAAACAATATATCTTATTCAATAAACAGCAAAATGGCAGGTTCAGTTTTGAAATGATCCAAATCAAACTCTGGCCTGATACTATAATTTAATTATCATTTTTATGCAAATTATTACCACATCAGACGGTTCAAATACAATTTATCTTCCGGGAATAAACGAACAATATCATTCAGTAAACGGTGCAGTTACCGAATCTGAATATGTATATATCGACAAGGGATTTAAATTTATAAAAAAGAAATATCCCAAAGTATTTGAAGTAGGTTTCGGAACTGGACTAAACTGTTTGCTAACGGCCATTGAAGCTGAAAAAAAGAAAGTTGATACTTTATATATTACCATTGAAAAATTTCCGCTCAGCCAAACAATAACGCAACAACTAAATTATGGTAAAATTATTTCAAAAGAAGCGCTAATCCTTTTTGAGAAAATTCATTCAAGTCCATGGGAAAAAGTTATAGAAATCTCCGATTACTTTCAATTAAAAAAAATTAATGCTGATTTGATTTCTTTTGATTTTAAACAAAATGAAAAATTTGATATGATCTATTTTGATGCTTTTGGTCCCGACAAACAACCGGAAATGTGGACACCTGAAATTTTTGAAAAAATTCATTCAATAACATCAGAAAATGGTGTTTTGGTTACTTACAGTGCAAAAGGTGAAGTACGAAGACAATTAACAACCTGTGGCTTTGTTATGGAACGTATTCCCGGCCCTCCGGGAAAAAAACAGATGTTACGAGGAATAAATAAAAAATCAACAAATTGAGGTCATATCCAATAATTCGTTTAAAGAAAAAAATTTAATCAAAAACCTGATTAGGAATGGGATAAGGAATTTAAGAATATGGTCTTTATTGCCAAAAATTTACATTATATTCGCAGCCTTTATGTCTGAAACTTTATAATTAAAATACTATGGTTCAGATTTCGAGTTAAATTCGATAAAAAAATTAAAAATGGCTGGAAGTCAAAAGTCAAAAGATACCTGTCTACCGCAGGCAGGGAAGAAAAAATCATTTGCATGAATTTTAACTTCAGTCTTCAGTCCAATAAAGTTTAAAGAGACTAGCAGCTGCAATTAAAATGCAGTGTTTTAAATATTTATCAGAAAACAAAGGAACAAATGGCAGAAAAAGAAATCAAAGGAGAACTGGAAAGATTTAGTTATTCACTTGGGATGAGCATAGCTGGTAACCTGATTCAATCGGGAGTAAAAACTGTAAATCCAAATTTATTTTTAGAGGGTTTTGTTGATGTTTTTAATGGTGCTGAACCAAAAATACATCCTGAAGAGGCCAACAAAATTTTAGAAGATTTTATAGGAAAAGTTAATGCTGATAAAGGTGCAAATAACCTTGAAGAAGGTTTGGCATTTTTAGCCGAAAATAAGAAAAAAGAGGGTGTAACAGAATTACCCAGCGGGCTTCAATATACAGTTCTGGAAGAAGGAGAAGGAGACATTCCAACAGCTAACGACCAGGTAAAATGTCATTATCATGGAACATTAATAGATGGAACCGTATTCGATAGTTCTGTTCAACGCGGACAACCTGCAGTTTTCCCGGTTAACGGTGTGATTAAAGGTTGGGTAGAAGCGCTGCAATTGATGTCAACAGGTTCGAAATGGAGATTGTTTATTCCATCAGAACTTGCTTATGGCAGCAATGGAGCCGGTGCATCCATCGGGCCAAATTCAACACTTATTTTTGATGTAGAATTATTAGAAATTATATAAACAAAAAAATCAAATGAAAAACAGTATTCTTTATGTGCTGGTAGTTATCATGGCGTTAAGCGCATCATGCCAGCAAAGTAGTAAATCGGTAAAATTAGAGTCAAACGCCGATTCAGTAAGTTATGCAATTGGTATTCTTGTAGGTTCCAACAATTTACAACAACTGGAATCTGCCCCTGGAAAAGATGAAATCAGCAAAGAAGCAATGGCTGCTGCATTCAGTGCAATTTCAATGGGTGAAGAAACAAAAATTACAGAAGAAGAAGCCAACAATCTTGTTCGTACATTCTTTGAATCAGCAGGAGAAAAACAAGCACAAAAAAATCTGGAAGAAGGAAATGCTTTCCTAGAAACCAACAAATCCCGTGAAGGTATATCTGTTACCGAAAGTGGCTTACAATATGAAGTATTAACCGAAGGTTCAGGTGCAAAACCATCGGCGGAAGATCGCGTACGTGTACACTATCACGGAACTTTAATAGATGGAACAGTTTTCGACAGCTCAGTTGAGCGTGGCGAGCCTGCGGTATTTGGTGTTGGACAGGTAATTCCGGGATGGACAGAAGCATTACAATTAATGCCGGTTGGTTCAAAATGGAAAATTTATCTTCCTTCGGCAATTGCATATGGTGAGCGTGGTGCAGGTGGTGACATTGGTCCAAACTCAGCATTGATTTTCGAAGTTGAACTTTTGGAAATTGTAAAAGAATAAAACACAACTATCGTTGAAAAGAGTTGATAAAAACCCTTTGCAATGTTTTTTTGCAAAGGGTTTCTTTTTTATTTTAGTAGACTTTAAAATCGAGTATAAAAAATCTAATTATGGCATTAAGTATAAAAGGAAGAATAGACCAAATATTGCAGGCACAAAACGGAGTGAGCAAGGCCGGAAAAGAATGGAACAAACAGGAGTTTGTAATCGAAACTGATGAGCAATTCCCCAGAAAAGTATGCTTTACCTTATTTGGCGATAAAACTTCGCTTATTAACGGAATTAATTCTGGTGAAGAGGTTGAGGTTTCTTTTAACCTTGAATCAAGAGAATATAACGGAAGATGGTTCCATAATATTAATGCATGGAAGATTGATAAGGTTACAGATAGTAATATGCCCGAACCACCACCGGAATTTGCAGCCGGCGATATTCCACCGGAACCGGAAGATGAAGCGGGTGATTTACCGTTCTAACTATTGACTTTTATAAAATATCGATAGCTGCGTTACGCAAATTTTGAAAACAGTCATCCCGAAAAATTCGGGACTCCTTGATTTTCAAAATTTCCAAGCCTTGCTCTCAACATTTTCTAAAAGCCACTTTCAGAAGAAGTAAAGTTTTCAAAAATCATTAATAAAAAATGCGCTAAACAATTTAACATGTTTAGCGCATTTTTTATTATTTGGTTCTTTTAATTACTAGAATAGATAGTTAATGCTAGTGTCACATAAAACAAATGCAGTACTAACCTCTTGAATCATACAACTACCTTTTCCCGAAGTCAGACTGTTCGGGTTTGTACGAATCAATGCAATTGTTTCCTTTCTTCAAACGATGGCCTTTTTTTATTGAGCCTGGAATCGAAATCCGGCCTTAGGGAGAGCGAGAAGCTCAAAGGCCACGATGGCTATCGTGGGAGGAGATCACTCGTACGAACTTAGGTCGGATAAAGATGTAGGGTGAAAATAAAAAGCAGCCTTGACTTTTCTGTTTACTCTTTGTGTTAAGTTCATTAAATCCCGATTGCAACATCGGGGACAAAGAGTAAAATCCGCCTGATAAGGCAATTCAATTTAATACTCAATCAATTTAATTGAGCAAATAAAATACTTGAATATTATTGGTCGCGTGAAAAAACCGGTTTCCCCTGTTTGGATAAACGAGGATTAAAAACATATCCCTCCGATTCAAATGCTAACAAATCCTCAGGATTTTTAATATCATTTTCTATGATAAAACGAGTCATTAATCCACGTGCTTTTTTAGCAAAAAAAGAAATCATTTTGTAAGTCCCGTTTTTTAAGTCTTTAAATTCCGGAGTAACAATTTCTGCTTTTAATTTCTTTTTATCTATACTTTTAAAATATTCATTTGAAGCCAGGTTTACCAGGACTCCGCTCCCCGATTCTACAATCGCTTCATTAATTTTTTTAGTTATTACCGGATTCCAGAAAGCATATAAATCCTTCGATTTGTAATACTTTAGTTTTGTACCCATTTCCAGGCGGTAGGCTTGCATTAAATCCAAAGGTTTTAATACACCATATAATCCTGACAGAATTCTTAATTTAGTTTGTGCCAATTCCAGCTGTTCTTCCGAAAGTGTAGAAGCCTGCAAGCCCTGGTATACATCTCCGTTAAACGCCAGTATCGCCTGTTTTGCATTTTCTGGAGTAAAGGGTTGATGCCATTCCTGAAATCGTTGAAAGTTCAGTTCTCCCAAATCAGCAGATATTCCCATTAACTTTGACAATTGTTTTGGACTTTGTTTCTTAAGTTTTCCAATTAACTTTTCTGAATAATCCAGTAACTCCGGCATGGTGTACTTTTCAATTACCGGAGTGGTATTGTAATCCAAAGATTTTGCAGGTGATATTACAATTAACATTTCTATTTATTTTTGAGCATTAAGTATTGAACTGTTTTTTACATACTTTGTTGCAAAGCAGCAATCGATTGCTGTATGGCCAATCTGTCCTGACTGGTTAATCCTTCCGTTTTTAAAGCTTTTTGATAAAGTTTTACCGCTTCTGTTGTGTTGCCGTCTTTTATATAAATATCTGCCAGAAAACTAACTGCAGATAAATACTGAGGATGTGTATCAATAATCCCCTTTAAAGTTTTAATTGCCGCATTTTTTTGACCATCCTGTTGTTGGTAGAATGCCAGCGTATAGGCATATTTAGGATCTTCAGGCATTGCGTCAGCAGCAATTTGTGCAAATTTTATCGCCTCCTTTATATCTTTCTGCGAAGTTATTACACTTAAATTATATGCAGCCACCGATTGTTCCGGATTTGTTTTTAAAACAACACGTAAGGCTTGTTCCGCCTCATTCATGCGTCCCTGCTCAGCTAATAACAATCCCAGATTTAAATTGGCTGCTTCATTTTCAGGATCTATTTCAATTACTTTTCTGAGGTTTTCTTCAGCTTTTTCGTTGTTGCCAATATAAGAATAAAGCACGCTGCTGTTGATTAATGGCATTAAAGATTCAGGATACAAACGTGCAGCAGTTTCGTATGAAGTTAATGCTTTGCCGGATTCTCCCTTGTTTTGATAAAACAATCCTAAATTGTAATGCGAACTCCAGTCATCAGGACGGGTTACAACCGAAGTCATGTATTCTTTTGTTGCCGCATTTACAATCTCCTTCTCCTGAGCAGTAAATTGTTCATCTCTAAATAAAGCCAGAGAATTTGCTGCTGCAATTCTAACTACCCGGTATTCATCTTTGCACGCTTCAACCAAAGCATTTTTGGTTTCAGTGGTAAGATTTCCGTTAAGCCCTGCTGCTGCTGACGAACGAACCAATACATGTTCACTTTTCAAGGCATCAATTAAAACAGGCCATTTTTTCTCATCATAACAATTTACCAGGGTTCTTACAAACGAAGCAATTACCACATGATTTAATTCCTCTTTTTTAATCAATTCAAGTATTTCATCTAATCGATCCCATTCATTTATTCGTGCAACTCTCATTAATTCAGCCCAGTACAAAGTTTCCTCCTGGTAGTCTCCATTTTTTCTTTGTTTTACAATTTTATTCGCCCACTCAGGAGATTTATCAGTGTGGCACATATTACATGCATTGGGTGAACCAAATTTAATCGTTGCTTCCGGCATAGGCGGCCTGAAAGAATGGTCGCTTCTGTTCATCGCACCAAACATCGATTGTGGCATATGACAGTTTACACAAAGCGAACCCGGACTATCAGGTTTGTGACCGGAATGTTCAGCAACATTTAATACTCTTTCTTCGTGGCAACTTTTACAGGCATCGTTTGGATTATCTTTAAAACGATCCCGACCGCTGGAAGTATGGCACATTACACAATGAAACTGTCCGTTATCGTTACATACATTCATTAACCAACCTGTGTAAGTATAGTTTTCACCCAAATCTCTTCCATCAGGATAGAAATCACGATTATCAATCAATGTGATGTCATAATTATCAAAAAAGCGATCACCAGGCATATAACTCGGGGTAATGGGCCTCATCTTAGCGTGACATGGCGAACACGACCAATTGTGCTGCTCAGGTGTATAAACTGAAGTTGAAATTAAACCAATGTCTTCAATTACTTCACCTTCCTTCGCATTTCTAAAAATTTCAATATGCCTTGCACTTGGTCCATGGCATGTCTCGCAGTTAATTCCCGGTTCTTTCCATTGCGATTCATAGGAATCATTTGTAAGGCTGAAATTGGTCTGTAACTGGCTTACATGGCAACTGTAACACGATGTATTAAAAGTATACATTCTGTCTTTCCAGGGTAAGGCCTCATCTTCCGGCCCTTCAGTAAAATGACGCAATGCCGATTCAGGATTATTATACCATGTTTTGGTATTTAAATTATAAGCCAAAGGAATGGTCTGAAGTTTTCCTTTTTCGAGGGGTGTAAGAAAATAGAAAATGTTTTTGCCTCCCAAAGACCAAACCACATCGTAGTTCCTAACATTATCGCCATCCTTTTCAATCATGGTAATGGCTGAATCTCCAACTTCAATATTGTACTTTTTCCCTTCTATTTCAAATTCTTCACTATTTGGTATCTTCTCAACTTCAACAAATTCTGCGTTTATTGGTTGCATTGCTTTTCCGTGATGTGACGGAGACCATAGTTCATAAAAATTTTCATGACATTCTATACAACTTCCCGATCCCGCATATTCATTCTCAGCAACTTGTATTTTAGGTTTTTTTGTACACGAAGTTGCCAACACCAATACAATCATTACCCACAGATTCCAACTTTGTTTACTCATAAGGTTTTATTTAAGTCTTTTGAAATAATGCATAAATATATTAAAGAAAAATGACCCAATCCTGACTATTTAAGGCCTAAATCGAATTATTGTAAAAATAAATTCATACAATTCTGTTTCATTACGAATCGAAAAATTAATTTTATCCTAAATTAAGTAATTAATAAGTAACATGTATATAGGTATCCTTCGCGAAACTAAAACACCCCCAGATAAAAGAGTTCCATTAACACCGGAACAATGTGTCGAAGTTCAAAATAAATTCACTGATGTTAAGGTAATTGTTCAACCCAGCAAGATTCGCTGTTTTAAGGATTCAGAATATCAATCATTAGGTATTCAGTTAAAAGAAGATTTAAGCAATTGCGACATATTACTTGGAGTTAAAGAAGTGAAGGTCACTGATTTTATTGCCGGTAAAAAATACCTGTTTTTCTCTCATACCATTAAAAAACAAGAATACAACCGTAATTTGTTGCAAGCAGTTTTAAAAAAGAAAATTCAGTTAATCGATTACGAAACATTAACCGACAAAGAAGGATTCAGAATAATCGGTTTTGGCAGGTTTGCCGGATTAGTTGGAGCATACAACGGATTCCGGGCCTTTGGTTTAAGAAATAATCTTTTTGATTTAAAACCGGCACATCAGTGTGATGATTTAAAAGAAATGTATCAACAATTGGATGCAATAAAACTTCCATCAATAAAAATTGCTGTAACCGGAAATGGTAGGGTTGCGAATGGAGTTTTAGAAGTGCTGGATCATTTGAAAATTAATAGACTATTGCCGGAAGAGTTCCTTAGAATTACAAATCCAAATGGCCCTGTTTTTACCCAATTATTACCAGGCAATTATGTTTGCAGAAAAGATGGCTCAGCTTTTGAATTATACCATTTTTTTAACCATCCGGAAATGTATAAAAACTGTTTCCATCCATTTACCGGGTCAACTGATTTATTAATGGCAGCTGCATATTGGGATCCAAAATCACCGGTTTTGTTTACCTCCGATGATATGAAAAAAGATTCTTTCAGAATTTCAGTAATTTCAGATATTACCTGCGATATTGAAGGTTCAATTCCATCAACTAAAAGGGCTTCTACTATTGATGATCCCTTTTATGATTATAATCCTGAAACAGAAGAACTGGAAAAAGCATTTTCATCGATGAATAATGTATCTGTTCAGGCCGTTGATAATTTACCGTGCGAACTTCCAAAAGATGCTTCACTTGATTTCGGACGTAACCTGATAGATAGAGTTTTCCCGGGCTTGTTTGGCAAAGACATTGATGGAATTATAGAACGTGCATCGATAACCAAAGAAGGAGAATTAACTCCTACATTTTCTTATTTACAGGATTTTGCGGACGGGAATTAATGGATAATTTTTTCAATCCTTATCCGGTGTTTTCTTTGTAAAATTATGGGATAAAAATTACCTATTACATTAAAAATTGTTAGAAATACAACCAGTTGGTAATATTCGTGAAATAACAAGACTACTGATATTATGATTATTGATACAAAAGCGGATAAATGTCCAAATTCGGATTGTTTGGTTTGAAAGATAAAATTTTCCAATCCTTTTTTAGTTCCATCAAAATATTTTAATCGATTCTTTTTTCTTCCCCAAAAAGCGATCATCAACATAACTCTGAAATACCTTACGCCCATAATATCATAAATAAAATTCAAAAATTCCGGATTTCTAACTTCATAATAAAGCTTAGGTAAAATCTTATTGGTTTTATAAGCAAAACCTGAAATCGCAAAAACTCCTGTTATAAAGAGGCTTAATAAAAATGAGAGTATAAAAGTTTCTGAACTTCCATATTTTTCTGGTTCTGAATTAATCAAATCCTTCATCAAATCATATGATCTGTAAATAAGAAATAATGAAAAAACCGGAAATAATATTTTCTTTAATGTTTTCAATCATTTAAAGAAACTTAAAATTTAAAATTTGGTTCAATCCATTATAAAAACAGTTTTTCCTTTTTAACCTCACTTTTGGGGATTTGATTAAAAACTGTTTGATAAAATCCTTAAAATTTTATTTGCTTAAGAATTATTTAGTATCCAAAGTTTTCATTCAATTTGATAATTTTGAAACACAAAAAAAAAATACAAAATCATGAAATCTTATTTTCTAATTATAGTTATTATTTTCTTCTGCTTCTCTTCGGTTTTAGGGCAATATAAAATCATTGACATGCATATTCATTCCTATGAAAATGATGAATTTAAACATCAGATAAAAGATTATTGGGGAAATACTTCATCAAAAAACAGTTCAGAACATTTTGAAGAAACCTATCAATTAATGCAAAGATTCGGTATTGAAAAAGCCGTTGTCAGCGGAAACTTAAAAAGCCTGAAAGAATGGACTTCAAAAGATACTGAAAACCGCATAATAAAAGGAATTTATGCCAATCACCCTTCAGAATTGAAAATAAATCCGGATGAATTTGAAAGACTTTATATTGAAAACAAAATAGATGTTTTTGGTGAAATAGGTGCATACTACTCAGGTACTACTCTAAACGATTCTATTTGGCAGCCTTATCTTGAAGTTTGTGAAAGGCTGGATATTCCTGTTGCCGTTCATACCGGCGGAGGCGATCCGGGAGGAACTTATACATGGTCACCCAAAGCACGACTTTATTTGAGCAATCCTTTGTTAATTGAAGATGTGTTGGTTAGATATCCAAAATTAAGGATATATTTAATGCATTCGGGCGAAGTTTTTCATGAAGAAGCACTCCGGTTAATGGCCTATTATCCACAGGTTTATTCAGATTTAGGTGCAATGTTATGGGTAGAACCAATTACACAAAGATATATTGTTGAGTTTTTGAAAAATGCCAAACAGGCCGGAATACTAAATCGCGTTATGTATGGAACTGACCAAATGCTTTGGCCCGGAGCGATAGAAATGTCAGTTAATTTTCTTAAAAATCTTGATTTTCTAACTGAAAAAGAAAAACAGGATATTTTTTATAATAATGCCGCAACTTTCCTTAAAATCAATTAGCATACCATTGTGAAAAGACGTACTTTTGATTTTATAAAATCTTTTGATGTACAAAATTAATTTGGTATCGGTGAAGTAAATAACCTTTGATATTCTATCATTGGTTATCCCTTTTTTTAATACTCTTACAAAATCTTGTATGAGTAATTTTATATTTAATATTACTAAAATCTTAAACGTTTGGTAAATACCTTATTTCAAACCAAACAATACAATTTAAACAGAACATCATGAGTAAGGAAATAAAATCAATTCACGAATTTGAAATCGAATTAATTTGTGATTATTATTCAAATTTTGAACGACAAGGGCCCGGTAGTCCGGAGATTACAAGAAAAGCCTTAAGTTTTATAAATAACCTTTCTGCATCTTCATCTATTGCTGATATTGGTTGCGGAACAGGAGGCCAAACAATGGAATTAGCAAAGCTTGTAGAAGGAAAAATTACCGGCCTTGACCTTTTTCCAGGTTTATAAATCTATTTAATTCAAATGCTAAAAAACTCAATTTACATGACAGGGTAAAAGGAGTTGTAGGGTCTATGGATAAACTCCCTTTTGAAAAAGAAGAGATGGATTTAATCTGGTCTGAAGGAGCAATTTATAACATTGGTTTTGAACGTGGTCTTAAAGAATGGCGACAATTTTTAAAAAAAGGAGCTTATATTGCTGTTTCAGAAGCTGCCTGGTTTACAGACAACAGACCAAAAGAAATAGAAGATTTTTGGATGGATGCATATCCGGAAATCGATACAATTCCGAATAAAGTTAAACAATTTCAGCAAGCAGGTTATGTCCCGACTGCTTCATTTATACTGCCTGATTCGTGCTGGACTGAAGACTTTTTTGCCCCACAAAAGGAAACACAAAAGGAGTATTTGAAAAAGTATGCTGATAATAAAACTGTTAAAGAGTTTATTGCAAATCAACAACACGAAGAAGTTTTGTTTAAAAAGTACAAAGCCTACTATGGTTATGTATTTTTTATCGGTAAGAAAATTTAGGGATTGACTCATTGGATTGCAGGGTATTTGCAGATTTCAATTGATTATTGAAATGCAGATTCCCTGCATCTTTTATTCTTTTGGAATTGGCAAATTATGTTGTCTTAGAAAAGACAATTTATCCCAATAACCTCGTTGAAATTTAATTTTGTCATCAACAATATGAAAAAAACCACAACCCCTTAAACCCAGTGGATCTTTCCACTCCAATATTCCCCATTCGCCGTCCTCAAAAATATTTTCAACGATACAAACCATTTCTGCCTGTGCAAATTCATCTTGAAACATTTGCCTTATTGCTGCTTTTCCTATAACTGGTTTGTTTGCCACCTGATGATTTATTGCATCTTCATGATAAAACTCGGCAATTTCTTCTGCATTTCCTGAATTAAAAACTTTTACCCAGTTTTTGATTAGTTGTTTTGGTGTCATTTTGAAATTTCTTTTCAGAATAAAAATAGCATTTAAAATCTTATATTATTCTAATGTCTTTTTCAACCAAAGATGGATGTCATCTTTAATGTTTTAAATGTATAAAGATGACATCCATAAACTATACAAAAAAAGCCTGCATAAATGCAGGCTTTAATTATAATCAATTTCGCTTGACCGTTTTGAATTGCTTCAAAAAACTGAGAATTGTTTATTTTATCAATTCAACGCTACGTTTGACAAACTTGTCCAAATCGGCACCTTTAAGCATTCCGTTTGCCAGCAATGCAAGGTCAACCATTTGTTTGGCAATTTTATTGTTTTTACCAAAATCAGTAAGCTGATCTCGTTTTGAACCTTCCATAGTAGCCAATTCCTTGTTTAAATCTTCCAGCTTTTCTTTATCAGCCTGAGGAATCTCTTCTTCTTTTTTATCCTTTTTGGCTTTTTCCATCACCTCAACTTCAGCTTTTTTTGCAGTTATATCGGTAACAAGTTTTTCCAATTTCTTTCCTAACTTTTTGTCTTTGGTTTCAACTACTTTTTTCACCAGCGGATGATTCATATTCACCACAAGATTCAAACTTTCAGGCATATCACCGTACATGTTCATTCCCCCTTGTGTTGCACTCATATCTTTCATTCGACGCATAAACTCACTTCGGGTAATTACTATTGGTGCATCGTTTTCTCCCAGGTTTTGAAAATCAACCATAAAATGGAAGTCTTTATCTTCGGGGCAGACGGCCTGGAATACAGGAGAAAGTTCTTCTTTTTCTTCAAAACTTAATTCGTTTTGAGTTGTATCCTCTTTTTTAACCAGATTTTCAACTACATCCGAATCTACTCTTACAAATCGTTTATCGGTATATTTTTGCTCAAATTTCTGAATTACGTGTGGAGTTAGTACATCATCTAGCAGTAAAACATCGTAACCTTTGTTTTTTGTCGCCTCGATAAAAGTAAACTGTTCTTCTTTGTTCGATGCATATATATGAATCAGGTTTTTATCCTTATCAGTTTGAGAATCTTTTATCAACTTTTCATATTCTTCGAAAGTGAAATATTTCCCGTCCACATTTTTAAACATAAAGAAATTCATTGCTCTGTCGTAGAATTTCTCTTCAGTCAACATTCCGTATTCTATGAAGATTTTTAAATCATCCCATTTCGATTCAAAATCCTCGCGGCTGTCTTTAAAAATCTGTGCCAGACGGTCAGCTACTTTTTTATTTATATGACCACTTATTTTTTTTACATTCGAATCGCTTTGCAGATAAGAACGTGAAACATTTAATGGAATATCGGGCGAATCAAGCACTCCATGTAACAAAGTTAAAAATTCCGGTACAATTCCTTCCACTGAATCGGTAACAAATACCTGGTTGCTGTACAACTGAATTTTATTTTTCTGAACCTCGAAGTTATTTTTGATTTTAGGGAAATACAGAATCCCTGTTAAATTAAAGGGATAGTCTACATTTAAATGTATATGGAAAAGTGGCTCATCTGCCATAGGATAAAGTTTACGATAAAATTCTTTATAATCTTCATCCTTTAAATCTGCGGGAGCTTTTGTCCATGCAGGTGACACTTCATTAATCTGATTGTCTTCTTCTGTTTCAACCTGTTTACCGTCTTTCCAGTCTTTCTTTTTCCCGAAAATCACAGGAACAGGCAAAAATGCACAGTATTTTCCTAAAATCTCCGACACTTTCGCTTCTTCAAGAAACCCTTTTTCTTCATCACTGATATGCATTACAATATCAGTTCCAACTTCATCTCTTTCCGTATCTTCGATTGTAAATTCTGGACTTCCGGTACAACTCCATTTTACAGCCTGCGCTCCTTCTTTATAAGATTTGGTAATCACCTCCACTTTGTCAGACACCATAAACGAACTGTAAAAACCAAGTCCAAAATGACCAATGATTGCATGGGCATCATTTTTATACTTTTCAAGGAATTCGTTAGCGCCCGAAAATGCAATTTGGTTGATATACTTGTCAATTTCCTCGGCAGTCATTCCAATTCCACTATCAGAAATCGTAATGGTTTTTGCTTTGGCATCCAGTTTTACTTCAACTTTCTGGTTGGTAACATCACCTTTGTATTCTCCTTTAGATGCAAGTGTTTTAAGTTTTTGAGTTGCATCAACAGCGTTTGAAATAATTTCCCTTAAAAAGATATCATGATCTGAATAAAGAAACTTTTTAATAATCGGGAATAGATTTTCGCTGGTTACTCCAATTTTTCCTTTCTGCATGTTATTTTGATTTTAATATTATTGTTGTTTGTGCGGGTGATTTCCAAACAACATGCCAATTAAGAATTGTGACGATTTGTCATTTTTTCCATTTGAGTTTCGTAAAAAATGACGTAAAAGATGATCTTTCTCCATTAATTTTTTCCAGTAAAGTATTTTAATTTGCAGCGTTAAATTAATTTTGTTTTATGGGTAATATGGAAAAACATTTTGAGAAATTCAGAAATAATATTGTTGGATTAGACCAAAAATTTAATTCGCCTTATGGGGAAAAAGAAATTTTATATTGTGACTGGATTGCAAGCGGAAGATTGTATACCCCTATCGAAGATAAAATAACAAATACAATTGGGCCATTTATTGGTAACACCCATACTGAAACCAGTGAAACGGGTATGCGAATGACTCAGGCTTACCACAGATCGCATCAGCTGATAAAAGAACATGTCAATGCCGGACCAAATGATATAATCATCACTTCGGGATCCGGAATGACCGATGTAATTAATAAGTTTCAGCGGATATTAGGATTAAAATACTGTGGAAAAGTTGCAGGAAAAAGTTGCATCTCTGAACGTGAAAGACCAGTGGTTTTTATAACTCACATGGAACATCATTCCAATCATACTCCGTGGTATGAAACCAGTGCAGATGTTGTAATTGTTGAACCTGGTGATGGATTAGTTGTCGATCCGGAGAATTTAAGAAAAGCATTGGAAGAATATAAAGACAGACCTTTCAAAATGGGTTCTTTTACAGCTTGTTCAAACGTAACAGGTGTTCGGACACCTTACCACAAACTGGCTAAAATTATGCATGAACACGGAGGGGTGTGCTTTATTGATTTTGCAGCTTCGGCACCTTACGATGAAATCAATATGCACCCGGAAGATCCGATGGAAAAGTTAGATGCGATCATGTTCTCTCCTCATAAATTTTTAGGTGGTCCAGGTTCATCAGGCGTGTTGGTCTTTGATGCCTCTATGTATAAAAACGAAGTTCCGGATAATCCTGGTGGGGGTACGGTTGACTGGACAAACCGCTGGGGAAAGTACAAATATGTTGATAATATTGAAGAACGTGAAGATGGAGGGACCCCCGGGTTTCTTCAATCAATAAAAACAGCTCTGGCTCTTGAGTTGAAAAAACAAATGGGTGTAACAAACATCAAAAAAAGAGAGGAAGAGTTGTTAAAGAAAGCTTTTAAAGGTTTGGATGAAATCGAGGGATTAAATATCCTTGCAGACAATGTTCGCGACAGGCTGGGCGTAATTTCATTTTATATCGAAAATATTCATTATAATTTATTGGTTCAGATTTTAAATGATCGGTATGGCATTCAAACCCGCGGTGGTTGTGCTTGTGCAGGAACATACGGACATTTCCTTTTGGAGGTGTCATACGAAAAATCCCAGGAGATTACCGATAAAATTAACCACGGTGATTTGTCGGATAAACCAGGGTGGGTGCGTTGGTCACTTCATCCCACAATGACCAATAAGGAAGTGGATATTGTGATTAATGCTCTAAAGGAAATTGTAAAAAATATTGATACCTTTAAGGAAGATTATGTTCATGTTCAGCGAACCAATATTTTCAGACATAAGGATAAATCTGCAGAAGAAGAATTTTTGAATAATTGGTTTCAGCTTGACCATTAAATAGCTTCTTTCATGAAAAAATATAAAACCGGGTTGGTTCTCAGCGGTGGCGGAACCCGTGGATTTGCGCATTTAGGTGTTATTGATGCTTTACTTGAAAAAGGGATAAAACCTGATGTAATTTCGGGGACCAGTGCTGGTGCCATTGCCGGTGCCTTTATTGCAGCAGGAAAAACTCCAAAAGAGATTATTGATTTATTAAAAAAAGGATCATTTTTTAAATACACCAAAATTCAACTACCAAAAGACGGATTATTAAAACTTGATGGATTAAAAGAACTTTTAAAAAGAGAAATTACTGTAAAAAATATTGAAGATTTGGAAATCCCTCTTTTTGTAACCATTTCGAATTTAAATACTGGGGAAATTGAATACCGTAATAAGGGTAAACTGGAAGAACTAATTCTTGCTTCATCGTCAATTCCGATTCTGTTTGCACCAGTGAATATATTGGAAAATCGTTATGTAGATGGGGGACTACTTGATAACATTCCAATCGAACCCATTAGAAATGATTGTGAACAGATAATTGTTTCAAATATTAGTCCGATTAAACCAAAAAAAGAGATTAAGAACCTGATCGACATAACTATTCGAACATTTTATATGAGCGTAAATGCAAATATGAAAAAGGTCAAACAATCATCGAATATATATATAGAACCGGAAGGCATAGAATCTTATGAAATATTAAGTCTCTCCCATGCCAACGAATTGTACGAGATTGGATACAATTCTACAAAGAAGATGCTCGAAAAAAATAATTTGTAAAATCATTACAATAAAAGGCCTGTTTATTCTTAAATTCAAACAGGCCTTTCTTGTAAATCAAAGTTATATTTTAATTCTGTCCTAAAGCAAAACTAAGTCCTCCACCAACAAAAAACTGATAAAAAGTGGAATATGTGTTTACACCAGCACCAATTCCTCCGGTTCCAAAATATAAACCGCCACCGGCACCCTGAACCGCTGAAACCAGTCCGGTTTGTAACTTTAAGCCTATTGCATTGGTTGCCCAAATGTTTACACCTAATTTAAGTCCCCATGCAAATTTGGTAGAAGTATCGCTTCTGTTATTTTCCGGATTGGTAACATTCATAACCGCAACTCCCAAATTTAGACCACCATATGGTTCAATTTTCGGATTTGCAACCGGCAGATAGCGATTACTTCCTAACAAAATATAATTTGTAGCCACATCAAAATCATTGTATTTCACCCGATCTTCATTCCGATCGTAATATTCCATCGGTGCATTGGTATCAAGTCGCAAATATGACAACTCGGCACTTTGTTCGGGCATTAACATATACTCAAGCGCTGCTCCCCACTGGAAACCACCTTTAATAGTTCCCCTGAAATAACTGGTTGACGAGTAATACGAATCCACCCTGTCATCAAAAGCGTACATCGCAAAACCATTCAAACGCAAATGTGGTTCCCATGGTTTTCTTTGTACCAACTCCTGTGCAAACACATAACTATTTAAGAATAAAAGAACTATTAATACAATACTCATTCTCATTTTCATAAAATTAAAGTTTATAGGTTTTTTTATGATATATTTTTACTTATTTAAAGATAATCCTGATTATAACCATTTACCATTCCCAACCAAAACCGGTATGAAATACATAATCCGTTTCTGAAGAACCGGCAACAGGTTGATTATCATAGTTTAATGTAAATCCTAATTTGATATAAAAATCAAGAGGTAAATCGTAACTGACATCAAAATTAAAATCAGCACGCCATCTGCCAGATTCAGTAAAACTGGGATAGGCTACCACTTTTGTTAAAAGATTAATATCCTCTCCCATAAGGCCAACGTTAAACATATTGAATTCTGTGCCAAAAAATCCTTCCCAACTTGCCCTGTCAGGAGTAACACCATCGGAATAAACCTCGTTGTTATAGTTAGCTCCCAGAGAAAAACCCCAGTACAGCTCGTTGGTATGAATTACATATTTTCCCATACCTGCTTTTCCTGTGGTTCGTAAATCTAATTGTTGTTCGGTGTTAGATAAAAAATCAACCGACGCAAGTGGATACCAATCATGAGGCAGGAAATATTTTCCCATTATCCCGCCATCGTTGCGCAAGATGTCATCCACATCATCTTGTTTGGTACTTAAAGAGTTATAATTTGCATCTATTTGCCATCGTTTAGCCATATATCCGACATTACTTCGCATTGAGAACTGTTGGAAATTATTGGCTTTTGTTAAATCCAGTCCCAAATCGATGGAAGCATACAATTGATTCCAGAATCCTTTATCCAAATCATCCAAATATACTATTTCGTTTGGCGTTACTTCAATAGTTTCTCCGGTATCGGTAACAATCGAGATATTCCCCGATTCTGTTGATTGAATTGTTCCATTGTACCTTCTGCCATCAGTTAAAGAAACCAGGAAATAAGTTTCGGTATAAATTTTATCAATACCTTCCCACTCAATAGTAAAATCATCATCGCTATAATCCGTTTCAATCTGTATTACACTTCTCTGCATCGATTTTACTTCCCCAACTATGTAATTACCGTTTTTAAAAACAATAGAGTCCATTTGAGCAAAAGTTTTAATTCCTCCAAACAGGAATATAATTAATAAAAAGGTTAGCTTTTTCATATCATTTCTTTTAGTTAACATTTCTACTTTTAAACAATTAAAATTACAACAGTTAAAACCAATTCAACCAAAACCTATTTGGAACCACTACCTTCCTGTAGTTTTTCCATAACCTGGTCAAGAGAAAAACTGGCGGCTTTTTGCCTTGGCGGATATTCCTGGAATGTGGTCAGGAAATTACCTACATATGTTTGTGCAGGTACCAAAAGGTACGCCCTGTCCAACATCCAATCATAATAAGTATTAGAGGTTATTGGGGCTCTTTCATATGGATCTCTTCTAAGGTTTAAAATTAGTGGTACACGAAGCGGTACAAATGGCTCCATCCATACCCTGAATGTTCCTTCTGTTTTTTGTTCCATAAATATCAGTTTCCACTGTTCATAACGAAGAGCTGTCAGGTCTCCGTCATCTGAGAAATAAAAAATTTCTTTTCTTGGACTGGGAACATTTTGAGGGTCTTTGAGATGATCCATTAAATTGTAACCATCCAAATGAATTTTATAATTTCTGTTTAAAGCACTTGAACTATATCCATCCAATAAATCCTCTTTGATATCATCTTTCCCGGCTGCTGCAAGAAAGGTAGGTAACCAATCCATATGATGCACAATACCATTACTAACCGATCCCGGCTCTACTACTCCCGGCCATCGAACAGCTGCAGGTACACGCCAGCCACCTTCCCAGTTTGTATTTTTTTCTCCACGGAAAGGTGTTGCGGCAGCATCGGGCCAGGTATTGTAATGCGGACCGTTGTCAGTTGAATAGTGAATAATAGTATTATCAGCAATTCCCAATTCATCCAACAAATCCAAAAACTGTCCAATGTGCATATCGTGCTCTATCATTCCGGCAGTGTATTCATCTGCATGAGGATATTTTTCTTTGATTTTAGCCATTTTTTCCTCGCTGACATGAGTGCGGAAATGCATTCTTGTTCCGCTCCACCATACAAACCATGGATTACCCGCGTCGTTCTGTTTTCGTATAAACTCAATGGCAGCTTTCACTGTTTCATCATCAACAGTTTCCATTCTCTTTTTTGTAAGTGGCCCGGTATCTTCAATTTTACCATCCGATGAAGATTTTATTACACCGCGTGGTCCAAATTTATCCCGAAATGTTGATCCGTCAGCTAATACCATATCCCCGGGATAATCTTCATTTTCCGGTTCTTCCTCTGCATTAAGATGGTAAAGATTTCCAAAAAACTCATCAAAACCATGATTGGTTGGTAAATGTTCATCACGATCTCCCAAATGGTTTTTACCAAACTGACCGGTTGCGTATCCCTGGTCTTTTAGTAAACCTGCAATCGTCGGATCTTCTTCCTGCATCCCCAGTTCAGCACCAGGAAGACCTACTTTTGAAAGGCCTGTGCGAAAAACACTTTGCCCCATAATAAAACTTGACCTTCCGGCTGTACATGATTGTTCGCCATAATAGTCAGTAAAAATAATTCCTTCTTTTGCAATCCTGTCGATATTTGGAGTTTGATACCCCATCATTCCCATTGTATAGGCGCTAATGTTAGAACGTCCTACATCATCTCCCCAAATCACCAAAATATTGGGTTTGTCTTGTGCATTGCTTAACACCACAATACTGCTAAAAAAAACAGCGGTTAGAAACTTTTTCATTGTATTAATTTGTTAGTTATAAATTACTATTTGATTTGATATCCAGGCTAAATAAATGTTTAACTCATACGAATAAACAATGAACATAGCACATTGTTTTATTTAATTTTCTAAAATCACATGTTTTTCAGGATGTTATAAAACTATTAAAGAAGCTAAGCATTTAAATTACAATGGTCAGAACTATTTCGGGAGTTTTTATCGGAATGGATTTTATATCAATAAATGAAAATGTTTTTTCCCAAAAAAGATGATTTTAGTTCATTCCTAAAATCATCTTTTCAATTGGTTTAAACAACCTCCTTTTTATTGACCTGAAGCCGGAGCTGTTTGCAGTTGCTGCAACACTTTATCTATTCCCAAAGAAGAGCCCATAACCGGTGGAAATTCAACAAAGGTTTGCAGAAACTCTGCTGTAATCGCCTGTGCCGGCACAAAAGTCCACATATTGTCGGCAAACCAACGAATATACATCGAGGATTCTTTCCATGCAGTTTCGTACGGATCTGCCCTCAAATTAATTAAAACAGGCCATGCCGGTTGCTTTCTGTATGCGGTATTTATAGCTCCTTCCAAAATTGTAAAATGTAATTTCCAGTTATTATATCTTATTGCATTCAAATTACCTCCCTGATCAAAATAAAAAATCTCTTTTCTGGGGGCTTCTTCAACTTCACCTTTCCAGAATGGCAAGGCATTGTAACCATCTAAATGAACTTTAAAGTTTTTATCACCTGCCTGGTAACCCGTCAGCAATTTTTCTTTTACATCGGATACACCTGCAGCAGCCAATAATGTAGGCATCATATCTTCATGCGAATAAATATTATTATCAATTGTTCCCGGTTCAATAACCCCGGGCCAGCGAATTACACATGGTGCTCTGAATCCTCCTTCCCAAGTAGTTCCTTTTTCACCGTAAAAAGGACTTGTTCCACCATCAGGCCAGGTAAATTTTTCTGCTCCGTTATCCGTTGAATACATTACTATTGTATTATCAACGATTCCCAGTTCTTCCAGTTTATCAAGGACTCTACCCACGGCCTTATCGTGTTCAACCATTCCATCGGCATACAAACCAATACCGGTAACTCCGTCTGATTCGGGTTTTAACCTGGTCCAAACATGCATTCTGGTAGCACTTAACCATACAAAAAATGGTTTTCCATCGGCATTAGCTTTTTCTATAAATTCAATAGCAGCGTCGGTAAATTCTTCATCTGCTGTTTCCATTCGTTTACGGGTTAAAGGACCTGTATCTTCAATTTTCCCGTCAGAAGAACTTCTTATCACTCCTCTTGGACCATATTGTTTGTGGAATTCAGGATCTTTCGGATAATAATAAGTTTCAGGTTCTTCTTCCGCATTAAGGTGATACAGATTACCAAAAAACTCATCAAAACCATGATTTGTAGGGAGATGTTCATCGCGATCGCCCAAATGGTTTTTACCAAATTGTCCGGAAGTATACCCCAGAGGTTTTAACAACTCAGCAATGGTAGGCTGATTGTCCTTTATCCCCTGTTTCCCGCCGGGCATTCCAATAGTTAACAGTCCGGTTCTGAATGGATGTTGCCCTAATATAAATGCTGCCCTTCCGGCAGTACACGATTGTTGAGAATACCAATCTGTAAACATTACACCCTCTTTGGCTATTCTGTCGATGTTTGGTGTTTGATAACCCATTACACCGTGGTTATAGGCACTAATATTTGCCCAGCCAATA
>ENA-ORCQ01000135-ORCQ01000135.1-marine-metagenome-genome-assembly--contig:-NODE-135-length-43541-cov-5.558048_pt1 | contig 43541 bp, 13 predicted proteins | sample MGYA00237780_ERZ508510 | MGnify/ENA primary metagenome ERZ508510 (study PRJEB26181, sample SAMN06268981) | marine metagenome | isolation source: Tt an E2 anaerobic enrichment on eucalyptus from sediment...
AGGGCTGTAAATACAGGTTTGATTTGGTCTACAATTTCTATGGTTATCGTGGTATCCACTACACACCAGCCCGAATCAGGGGTAAAGGTGTAGTCTGCAAAGCCTGCTGTCGAAGTATTGATAACTGCTGGTTCCCAGGTTCCCGGGATGCCATTGACAGATACAGCTGGTAAGGCCTCTGCCAGATCATATAGACAGTATGGACCCATTGGGTCAAATTGTGGTACTTCCTCCGGTAAGATCTCGATAACTATACTATCCGGTATAGAGCACATATTCGAATCCGGGGTAAAGACATAAACACTTGTTCCCGGTATATCAGTGGAAATTACTGAAGGACTCCAGGTACCCAGGATTCCATTTACTGACATTACTGGTAAGGTATCGGCAAGTGTATTCTGACAGTATGGGCCCATTGGCGCTAAGACTGGTGCAGTTTCAGGTAAAATCTGAATTTCCGTGCTGAATGGTTTCATACATTTATCAGGAACCGGATCAGGAGTAAAGGTATAGGTAATTGGTGTGAGTGTTGTTGTTGTAATTACTGCCGGACTCCACGTTCCGGTATATCCATATTTTGAAACTACCGGTAATTCCGGTGGTATACTATTCAGACAGAACGGGCCAATAGGTTCAAACTCAGGAGTTACTTCTTCAAATATCCTGATATCCATTGTTGTACCTGTAGCACACTGACCCGGATCCGGCGTAAATGTAAATCTAATCGTTCCATAAAATTCTGTCGAGATTTTAGTATTTTCCCATCTACCGGTTATGCCGTTTTCAGATACAGTAGGCAATGGATCAGGTGTTTCGTACTGGCAATATGGACCCAGTTGTTCAAATACAGGAATTATTTCAGGTTCCAAAACAAGGTGAAGTTTTACAATCGAATCGGCACCCGTAATTACAGATGTTAATATTACTTCATGTATTCCTTCCGAACTGAATTCTCGTCCATGCCAGATATAAGGTACATCCTGAATACAAATGGATGCATATTCTGTTCCCGGTTCGTAATTGACATTCAATATAAGGGTTAATAATGAATCACAACCGTTTACATTTGTTCTGGTGATATCATATGTGCCTGCAGTATTGTAATCTACTCCATTCCATCTAAATGGCAGTTCAGAAGCATCAATACTAATAGTTGTTATGCTTGATGTTGCCGGAGTTACATTTACAGTATAGACAATAATCGAATCGCACCCTGTAGTATTTTGTAAGGTATCAGTATAAACATCACTACGGGAAGTTGAGATATTTTGCTCATTCCATAAATAAAATCCCGGCCCTTCACAGAACGTTGTATCCAGTTCTGTAATAATTTCAGGTACAACGGTCAAATCCAGAATGAGTACCGAATCGCATCCAGTCGTACTTGTGAGACTATTAAAATAAATGCCTGTTGAATCGTATTGCTCACCATGCCATTCATATGGAAGTTGAGCTTCACAAAGTGTTACAATAGTTGTATCACGGTATTCAGGAACAATAGTTAATCTTAATATCAGTGTAGTATCACAACCCTCGTTTACACTTGTTAAAATTTTTGTATAAATACTATCCGCTTCTGTAAGAATAGTATAGCCATTCCAAACAAACGAAGGAGCACCGTAACATAATGTAATTTCCTCTTCCTCCAAGATTTCAGGCAAAATAAATACATTCAATGTAACCACTGAATCACAACCCAGGCTGTTTTGCAAGGTTGCAGTATAAGTACCATCGCGATCGGTTTCGATAGTTACACCATGCCAGTCAAATGCCGGAACTGTTCCGCAGATGATGGTATCTTTTTCGCTGCTGATACTTCTGACTTCTATTAAAATTGTATCGGGAACAATACATTCATAAGTCGAGTCTGGAGTAAAAATGTATTCAAAGAATCCTGCAACATCGGTTGATATAACGTTTGGTGACCAGGTTCCGGATATATTATTGATATCTGTCGGCGGTAGTGCATCAGCAATTTCGATCTGGCAGAATGGACCCAGAGGAGCTACATCAGCAACAGTTGTTGGTAAAACTTCAACGGAAATGGTATCGTTTACATAACAACCATAGGATGGGTCGGGAGTAAATATATAATCGGTAACTCCTACATCGTCGGTTGATATTACTGCCGGTGACCAGGTTCCTGTAATTCCGTTGGTATCGGTCAATGGTAGTGGGTCAGGAATATCAAACTGACAGTATGGTCCCATCGGGTTATGTTCCGGTATTTTTGGAGTAGTGATGTCAATGAGTATTCTTGCCACAGTAAAACATTTGTAAGATGAATCCGGGGTAAATACATATTCAGTTGTTTCAAGTTTACTTGTGTTTATTGTATCCGGCGACCAGGTTCCCTTGACTCCATTGTTATCAGTAACTGGCAATGCCGGAGGAATTTCATATTGACAGAATGGCCCCATCGGATCGACCGCTGCAATGAAGGTTTTCCTGATATGAACTGTAATTGAATCTTTTGCCATACAACCATTGTCGATATCAGGAGTAAATACAAACGTAATGTCTCCGGGTTCATCAGTGTTTATTACATCAGGGAACCAGGTTCCGCTTGTTCCCAGTTCATCAGATGTTGGAAGCGGCGGAGGAGTATCATACTGACATAATGTGTCAATATCAGCAAGCAAAGGAATGGTAGAAGGCAATATAATCACGTCTATTGAATCGATTTCGAAACATACATAGGAAGGATCGGGGGTAAATACAAAGGTAAAGGTATCTGCAATGTCGGTGTTTATCGTTCCCGGTGACCAGGTTCCCAAAATTCCGTTTGCCGAACTATCCGGCAATACCTGAGGAGTACTAAACTGGCACAAAGGATCGATTTCCTCCAACTCCGGAATTGCAGTTGGTAACACTGTGATATAAATGGTATCGGAAACAAAACAAAGATAGGATGAATCAGGAGTAAAAATAAATGGGAAAGTCCCTGCAGAATCTGTTGAAATTGTTGCAGGTGACCAGGTGCCGATTGTTCCATTTTCATCAATAGTTGACAATAGCGGAGGGGTATCGAATTCGCATAATGTGTCAATTATATCAAAGTTCGGAATTACAGTTGGGATAACCACAACCTCAATGGAGTCCGTATAGAAGCACCTGTAAGCCGAATCGGGAGTAAAGACATAATATTTTGGCCCGGTTTCATCGGTATTAATTACTTCCGGCGACCAGCTTCCTTTGTAACCATTCCAAGAAGTATCAGGCAAAACCGGAGGTATACTGAACTGGCACAAGGTATCAACACTTGCCAAAACCGGGATAATATTTGGTTTAATTACGATTGTTATTGAATCGCTTTTAAAACAACGGTAGGAAGGATCAGGGGTAAAGACAAAAGTTTGCGTTTCAAGAATATTTGTATTGATGGTATCAGGTGACCAGGTTCCTCTTATTCCATTCACAGAAGTGTCAGGCAATATTGGAGGAACACTGAACTGGCATAAAGTATCGTATTGTAACAGCACAGGAATAATGTCATCCATAATATATACCGACATGGTATCCGGAACAAAGCAGATATATGACGGATCAGGTGTAAATATAAAGTCAATGTTTCCTGAAACATCGGTCATGATTGTATCCGGGAACCAGGTTCCGCGTATTCCGTTGGTATCGGTTGGTGGCAAAGGTGGGGCAACACTAAATATACACAAGGTATCAAAGATTTCAAGTTCCGGCACAACCGAAGGTATAACTTCTACTTTGATTGAATCCTTGTAAAAACACCCATATACAGAATCGGGAGTAAAAACATAAAATTTTGGGCCAATTTCATCGGTTGATATCGTTTCAGGCGACCATGTTCCGCGTATCCCCATAGTATCGGTTGTAGGTAAAATTGGTGGAATACTGAATTGACATAAAGTATCTATTTGAGCCAGCCTTGGGTAAACATTTTCCTTGATATACACTTCAATGGTAGCTGACTCATAACACTTATAGGAGGAATCCGGGGTAAATACAAGGTTATATGGACCGGCAATATAGGTCAAAATCGTATCTGGCAACCAGGTCCCGACTATTCCGTTTGTATCAGTAGGTGGTAAAGCCGGAGGAATGCTGTATTCACAAATCGTATCGATTGCTGCCAGTTCCGGTACAATATGTGGCAGTATGACAATCTCAACCGTATCCGGAACAAAACAGATATAAGAATCATCCGGGGTAAAAATAAATGGATAGGTTCCGTCTAAATCAGTCGAAATGGTTTCTGGGAACCATGTACCGGCTATTCCGTTGGTATCGGTTGGCGGTAATATTGGAGGGATGCTAAACTGGCATAAGGTATCAAAGGCTGCAAACTCAGGAATCACAGACGGAATTACTACCACGGTAATGGTATCTGGTTCATAACATACATACGATGGATCCGGTGTAAAAATATAATCTGTTGGACCTGTAATTTCTGTTGAAATGCTTGCAGGTGACCATGTTCCGTTTATTCCTCTTTCATCAGTTAATGGCAATTCAGGAGGAATATTGTACTGGCAAAGGGTATCAATTTCTTTCAATTTTGGAATAATATTAGGCATAACCACAACAGTTATTGTATCTGAAATATAACAGATATAAGACGGGTCAGGAGTAAATACATAATCAGTCGGTCCAAGTATTTCAGTTGAGATGGTGTCCGGTGACCATGTTCCAATAATATCTTTTATGTCGGTTGTTTCCAAAACCGGTGGGATACTAAATTCACAAAGCGTGTCGATGGGTTCAAACTCAGGAACAACGGTTGGCATAACTGTAATTTCAACCGTATCTGAAGCTACACAATCGTTTATATCAGTAACTGTGTAAATTAAGGTATAATCTCCGTCGGGTGCCCCGGTAAATGTTGGATTCAAAATATCTGTTGCGCTTAAATAATCCGCACCGCTTCCTGTCCATAAACTAATATGTTTACCGGTGCCTCCCTCCCAGGAAGCATTGAGGGTTGCAATATCATCCCAGCATATTATGCTTGTATCGGCAGAAGCTGTTGCCAATAATTCCGGAGGTTGTCTGATTTCGATTGAATCGCTTACAATACATCCGGCAATATCTGAAATAACAAATTTATAGATTCCGATGGGCAAATTGAAAATAGCATATCTGTCAGAGCTATAATCTCCCGGACCTGACCAATCATAGCTATAAGGTTCTATTCCACCTGTTATTTGTGGATATATCCAGCCTGAGCTATCGTTAAAACATAGCAGATCTGAATAATCTATATTTGTAATTTCCGGATTGCTGATTTGAATATTCATGGAGTCAATAGCCGGATCACAGGTAAAATTCATCGACCTTCCAATGGCAGTCAGAATCAAAGTTACCCTTCCGTTTATGCTGTCATTCATTCCGGGCAGATAACTTGGATGAAGTTGCGAATTATCGATAAAAGTTCCGTCTCCTGTTGAAGTCCATATCAATTCACCATAATTCCAGGCTGTATCTGTTGAAAGCACAGCAGGTTGTCCCCAACATACAGGAATATCTTCTCCCGCATCGGCATGTGGTGGGTCGTAAACTCTTACCCTTCCCAGTTCGAATGTATCGCAACCAAATTCGGTATAAATCCAGGTTTCAATTTGGTAAACTCCGACATCGTTCCAGATTACATTGATTTCGCCTCCCCAGGCTGTATCACCGGGACTGTTAACAACCGGGTAATCGGTATTGACCGGATTGGATATAATGTTGCCGAGTGAATCTTTTATGTTCCAGATATAGGTATATCCTTTTCTACCATCGATACGGTAATAACGTTCGGCCCCGGCGCAAACCGAGTCGATGACATTGGCTTCCTGTGCAGTCAGGTTAGCTGCAAACATCAGGAACAACAATATGTACATCAACTTTTTCATTTTTATTATTTTTTCTTTGTGTACTCTGTGGTTAAGTTTTTAACACAGAGACCACGGAGCATCACAGAGTTCCACTGAGTTTAGTTAATATCCATTTTTTAGTCTTTTTATTCCATCTACAAGCTTAACAACATTGAAATTCATTAGTAACCCGAGCTTACAACCCGACAATTTTAAATAGGTAAGAACCTGGGCAACGTGAACATCATTTATTGCATCTACCGATTTTAACTCAACAACAACACTATTTTCAACCAATAAATCAATCCGGTAACCGGCATCCAGTTTTACTTCTTTATAGACCACAGGCAATGGTTTTTGCTTCTCCACTTTCAATCCTGCCATAAGGAGTTCATAATAAAGGCACTCTTCGTACGCGCTTTCCAGCAATCCTGGACCGAGTGCTTTATGTACTTCAATCGCACAACCTATTATTTTACCTGATATATCGTTCTCTTTCATTTTCTTTTCCTTCTTTTTTTTCTCTGTGCTTTCTTTGTGTGCTCTGTGGTTAAGTTTTTTAACACAGAGTTCACTGAGTCCCACTATCTATCGGGATTACAGAGTTCCACTGAGTTTATTTAATATCTTTTTTCACTCGATACACTATTCTCTTTCATTTATTTATTCTTCATTTTTGCTTTTCTTTCTTTTTACACTCTGTGGTGCTTTGTGTGCTCTGTGGTTTAAATTTTTAACACATAGGCCACGGAGTCCCTCTATCTATTGGGATCACAGAGTTCCACAAAGTTTATTTAATATCTTTTTTCTTGTTCTTTTTTTCATTGTTCGATTTTTAATCCCTCTTTACCGGGTAAATGCCCGAATTAGTTGGTTTTGGATATATAATTACCCTACCTTTTTGCGATGGCAAGAAGTTACTTGAACATTCATCAATAATCTGTTTTACCCAAACCTCGTAGGTGTCCGGAGGCAAAGCCGGCAATCTTACTATTTGTTCATTATCATCTTCTCCATACAGGTTAATAGATGCTGTTCCATCGCCGTAAGTATAAATGGCTTCCCATGGTCCTTTACCTGTTATGACTACCTTAAATACGGCAGGTTCACCATAACATGCCATACTATCTGTTATTGTGGCAACCGGAATATGTTCTTCCACATCAATGGAAAATATCATAAGGTTATTGGTACAGGTAACTTCATCCCAAACCATAACTCTTAGGATATATCTTCCCGATTCCAGAAAATGTACAGCTACCTCAGATCCACCGTAATTACCATTTTCGAAATAGGCTGCTCTGTCGACATTACCATCTTGTTTGGCAAAGTTCACAGTATCCCATTCCAGAGCAGTATATAAATCCCAAGTATATCTGTCGCCAGGCCATTCAACTACACCAAATTTTATCGTATCACATTGGTCTATTTCAATATGGGTCACAGGTTTCTGGGCCATGGCATTTGCCATAGTCAAAACCAACAGAAGAATTCCTGTTAATCGAGTAATTATATGTCGAACCGATATTTTCATATTTAGCCCCGTATGTCCCCCGAAAGGAAAATTTGGAACAATTGTTTTAATCCCTGCTTCTTAATTATTTTTCACTTTTTAAGTTTTATCGTTATTCCTTATTTCAGTCTTTATTTGCCATCTTTTACGGGCCTGCTTGTCCTGTTACGGCTTATTTATAACCGTTTGATAAGCCATCCTATCTTATATTTTTTAATCATTTACATTGTAATGCTTTTCCATCCATTTCAATCCTCATTTTTTATCTTACTCACATTAGCATCACTTCCGGTTTTAACCGGGCCGCACTTTTAATATTATGCTCATAGTTTTTGTTTTTTAAGGTTAATATTTGTCTCATTTGTTTTGGGATGAAACAGTTTTCCCCCATTCATAAAACCTTCTGATTTGATGTTGTATCTTGATAAAATCATTATAGTTCCTTCTTGAGGAAGTTCTTTACTCATGCCTCCTGGCAACGAATTTAAATCGTGCAGTGCAAACGGCTTTCCACGGATATTTCCCTGTGCACCTTTTCCTGTCCACTCCGTTTCCCAAGTGCGTATTGTGCCTGCTCTGATTCTTATACGGTTAATATTTTTAACCACAGAGGACACGGAGATTGCACAGAGGTTCACAGAGGTGTTTCCCCTGATTGGCGGGGCATTCCAGTCCCAATGATGCATATTATTTATTCTGCAAAATTCAGGGCCGTCACGTAATTTGACCAAGGGCCTTCCCCTGGCAACCGGATATATTCCCTTCACAAAATCCAGTGGTGTTCCCCTGCTTCGCGGAGGTGCATTGCTATCCATATGTTTCATATTCATCTTTTTAAATTCTTCGCGAGCTTTGCGTCTGCTTTGTGTCCTTTGCGGTTATTTTTTTACCGCTGAGAGCGCTTAGATTACGCAATAAACGCTAAGTTTTACAATACTGTTTTCAGGCAAACCAATCGTTGTTTTCATCCTTAAACTATCGGGATGAAAGATTTCTAAAGTCACTATATCCACTGCAAATCGCAGCTTTTAATTGATGACCCATCGTTAATCTTGCTATATGGTTCAACCCTTACATCTTTTCAATTTCCGTTAAGCATTGCTATACACGGAATCATTTGTTTCTATTTATTTCTAAAATGTTCACTTTACTTTTTTCATAACCCTTGTGTTTTGCATTGGGTGGAGCGAATTCCGATTCGCTCATATAATTGCGGTTTGGAAACCGCAAAACCCCTTAGCCCCGAAGGGCCCTTCTTCCTGCCGTGGCAGGAAGAAAGGTATCTTTGGTTATGAAAAAGCAATTTCATTCATATTAGTCACCATTTGGAGTTTTATCTTCAAACGGAGTTGGAGTAGTTTCATCAATGTCAGGTCTTGGAGTGATAATGTAATCTGCATTGTCAGTTGTAGCATCACTAACACAAGCATTACCGGCTCCTCCTTCATCCAGGTCAGGATAACCAGCGTATGTACCATCGATCGGACTTGCCATCTCACCATTAACTGTTAGATTAATAGTTTCAGCCACAAGATTCTCAGTTACAGTACCATGGTCAACCATAACTCTGACGATTATACATGCCTCATCGATAAATCCGTTATCATTGTTAGCATAAGCTGTTGCCAGCACAGGATCTGTTCCTACTACATTCCAGGCACCGGTTGTTGCAGCATCATCAGGATATGCCCATCCATCAACTGTTACAGTACTTGCTCCATCTGTAATAGCAGTGAAATTATCAGGCAACCATGAGTTCATCCAGTTTGCAGCATTAACGGCAAAGAATACATAATCAGTTCCGTAATCCAGGTTCAAATTCGTTCCATCGTAGGTTGCTCCCTGAATTGGATTAACACAATCTTCAACCGGATTTACATCACCACCGTTTACACCATCATCAGCTATACTTGCTATGTCAAGAGTAAATGCGTATTGTGGTTCAATACGGTAAACTTCCATATTATCGGTACAATTTGCATCATCAACATTGTATACAACCAGTATTACATTGTTGCCAACGCCGTCAAATGATTTCCATGTAATGTTAACTGTTGGCGAAGTATTTGCAATGTCATTGTAAGCAGCATCTGCTGTCAGGATATAAGGACTGGAACCATCTGCAAGCTCAATACCTGCAGAAATATTTCCCTGGGCATCCATAATTGTAGCATCGTCGGTTACAAACCAATGAAGAGTACCCACTGAACTGGAAGTAATTGTGTATTCATAAGATACACCAGGCATTGGAGTTAATGCTGCGTCTAATACCCCACATTGCAGTGGAACATATGGTGCACAATAAGTAGGTACTGCATCCAAATAATCAAGATCAGGACTTCCATCAGATAACTGTCCATAAGAATTCATTCCGGCGAAAATCAACGCCAGAGTAAACATCGTTAGAAATAAAATTTGCTTTTTCATTTTGTTTAATTTTTAATTAATACTTGTGTTTCTTCACCCCCTTCCCTTCGGGCATTCCCCCTAAAGGGGAAAAGAGAAAAAGAAACGTTAATTGTTTAGTAAATTTTGATATGATGGAAACAAAAACTGTAAAAGTTTTACTCTCCCTCTTTTCCCTCTCTATGCATAGAGAGGGACGATTTTGTCCCGATAATTATCGGGATCAGAATCAGGGTGAGTAATCCTTAAACTGTCATGTCCCAAAATGTCATTTTTCACTTTTTGTGACAATGGAAATCTGAAAAATTGCCAAATGGTTAAATTGTCTTTTGGACAAATTGCTTAACCATGATGTTGTCGGATTGGCTTCTTCCGGCCTCTCTGTCCTTTGCGGACTCTGAGGCCGATAAAAAGAAGCACATTCTGACAATCAATTTTTTCAAATCTTCAATTGTCGTTTTTTAATCAATATGTCAAATTGCTTGCGGGTTAATCGTACACGGTTCGTTTCTATGATTGGGGGAAACCATTTTTTAATTCAATTTGTACCCGTATTCATTGGCTTGTCAGAATTCTACACGTACTTGTGCAGATCCAACAGTCCGATTCTGCAGCCACTGTTACCGGGCATGTTTCATAGGCAATTGTTTTTGGTTAATACTCATCCCCTTGTCGCGATAAGACATCCTCTTTAGTGAGGAGAAATCACCTTTTTGCAAAATCATTTTGATTGTTGCTTTTGATTCATTCAGTGGATGTTTAATTCTCTCTTTCATTTTTACTAATTGTTAAAGCTTCAGAATTAACAAGCCATAATTGCTAATTCTTCAATTACAGAATAAACTGTATGGGCGGTTAATCCTAACTGTTTGTTATAATGAACTGTTGAATATTCTATCTTATAGCCGTCGTATATTACCGTCGGCCTGCTTTCTTTCGGCTTCGGGTTTCGAACTTTCAAATTCCCTCTTCCAACTTCGTGCTCTACGTTTCGTGCTTCGTTCTTTCTTCCAACTTCAAGCTTCGTGCTTCGTGCTTCGTACTTTCCTATTTTTTCTTCATTCTTCATCTTAATTCACTTTTATAATTCTTGGTCGTGGTGTTATTGTTATTTCTTCCGTTATTTCATCAGTTATATTTCCATTGCAATCTTCCACCCAGTAAGTGATATAATGCGTAACTGTTGTAAAGAATACTCCATCGCCCCAAAGCAGAATATCGCTTCCATATTCTGATGGCTGGCCGGTTCCGGAAATTGGTGGATGTGAAATATCAATTCCTGGATTGATAGGATCAGGAACATCTGTAAAGTCAATTCTCCAGTTGATTGTCAAATCAACTGAGTCACAACAATTGTCTTCCAAATCAGTTAAATCAAGGGATGTATTTCCAGCTTCAAATGTTCTGTAATCCGGACTGGGAACTTTATCCAAATTCGGATCGATATGATTTATAATCGGATTAGGATTATTTGGATCAAATATGACTGACGTTAATCTGTCAACACAATTTTCATAAGGAGATGATACAAATGTCGGAGGAATGGTATCTATCACCTCTATCCAGTGAGAACAGGTATCAAAACCTGCCTCATTTTCCGCACGCCATTCTATTGTTGTTACACCCAGCGGAAAATCAATATCTCCAAGTGGATTTGGATACTTATCCGGGTCGTCTTTTGTATAGGTAACCGGGCCAGTGCTTGTGCCATCTGCAAAATGAATTGTATAGGTCCAGTCAATTGGAGGCACTCCCTCAATTAAATCGGGTACTCCCGGATCAAATGTTGCCGCACATATTCCTTCCGTTCCGTCAAGATAAACTGTTGTATCAGGTGGACATTCAATGTCAGGTGCTGCAATTACAGTTACGGTAAAATCGCAAACCAATTGATTTTCATGGCCATCCCTGAATGTGTATTCAATGGTGGTAACACCAAGATCGTAAGTGTTCGCACCTGCTAACAGATTAATACTGTCCGGACTGGTATTGTATAATGTTGTTGTTCCGTCAGGTGTGGTAACGGTGTAAATCAGTGTGGAATCACAATTGTCTAGGAAATAAGGCAGGTCCACTACTACTCCTGAAGCATATGTCTCATTAAAATCGGCCCATACTGAAGTATCCGGCGGACAAACAAGTTCAGGAGGTAAATCGATTATGTTTACAGTTACGATACATGAGCTGTCTATATTACCGGAAATGTCAAGGACAAACCACTTAAATTCAGTTGTACCTATTGGATAAATACCGCTTGCATCAGCCGGAGTGGTTTGGTATGGTGAGTTGTTCCAGCTTGAATCGATTTCGTTACATGGGTCTGTCCAGGTTACAGGATTCAGGGCAACATATTTTCCACAAGAATCAGGATTTACCGTTTCTGTAAGCAATGAAACAGGACAAGTTAAATTGGCTGTTGGGAAATCAGCATGTTTTGGCCAGAAAATAAACTCACAGGTATCGGTATTTCCGCTGTAATCTGTCAGCACATAAGTTATCCTCGTTTGTCCGGGTTGGAATACATAGTCTAATGGAACCAATCCATCTCCTGACCCACTTGCTGTTGTGCTTGTAACTGGCGTTATTATCCATGATAAATCGGCTCCGCAGCTTTCTGTCCATGTAGGCTCCTGCAATGGGAAATTCGTTATCTCACACAATACAGGATCTATAATTCCTTCAATGGTATCGGGGCAGCTTGTAAATTGTGGATCATCAACATCACCAACAACTACTTTTACTGTACAGGTGCTATCGATATTACCCGATAAATCCAATACAAACCACTTAAATTCTGTAGTACCAATCGGGTAGCTGCCACTGGCATCAGCAGGACTGGTTTGATAAGGTGAATTGTTCCAGCTTGAATCTATTTCATTACAGGGATCAGTCCAGGTAACCGGGTCAAGTGTTACTGCTGCCACACAACTTACCGGATCAGCCGGGAACCATACACTGTCGGGTGGACAGGTGATATTGGCTGTTGGAAAATCGATATGTTTAACCCAAACAGTAAATGAACAGGTATCTGTGAGCCCCGCAGCATCAATAGCTGTGTAATGTACAGTTGTAATTCCAACATTAAAGTATTCATCAATAACCTGCCCTGTTCCGCTAATCACTGTAGCGCCTGTCATTACCCATTCCAATGTTGGAACAGAACATATGTCTTCTGCCAGAACACTATCCAAAGCCAGACTATTTATTGAACAACTATCAGCAGAAATAAAATCTTCAAAATTTCCCGGACAATAAATTATCGGAGGCTGATCATCAACAATAGTAAATGTAGCAGTAGTTTGATCACTGTTTCCGCATATATCGGTAACAGTAAAAGTTATGGTAATAGAATCGCGTGCTCCATTTCCTACCCAAACTGCAGTAGCTGTATCAGCTGCCCAAATCAAACTGGTATCAGGTTCACAATCATCGCTGGCATAAGCACCACCATAACTTTCCAACCATGCCAGATAATCAGGGTGTTGGTTTTTATCCAGAACATTACAATCAACAATCTGATCAATGGCTTCAATACCGATTACAGGCGGAACATCATCTTCAATAATTATAAATGCAGAATCACGGGTTTCGTTGCTACATTCATCATAAGCCCAGAAATGTACAGGATAAACTATGCCACATGAAGGATCGAATGCAGAAAAATCAAAATCATGCTCAACCGTAACACTTTGCGTATAATCCGCACTGATATATGCTTCTGCCGTTGCTATCCAGTTTTGAATTTCGGATTCCAGTAATGAACTTCCACAATCTGCATAAAGTGTATCCGGTGTAATCAAAAGTGCCGGACCAATGGTATCCAATTCAATATTAAAATTGAACAAGTCGGAATTACAGCCAACTCCGGAAGTAATTTCCTGTACATAGACCGAATATGTACCAACGGCATTGGGTTGATAGATACTATCCGTACCTACAATATTACCTGTGCCATCCGGGCCGTCATACCAGGTGTAGGTATATACAAGATTGGGATCTTTAAAAGGTATACTGGCTGTTATCGGAGGGATATCATCTTCACAAATTGTGGTGAGATCCTGATTCAAATGAACTTTTACCGGAGGCAAAACATTAACAATTACTTCTGCACAATCGTAAATTGGGATTCCGTCACATTCAGGAGAACCTGCCAAAGTTCCGCAAACCTGGTATTTAATTAAGGACGGAGTAACCGAATCCGGCGTAAATATTGGATTTTCAGGATCACTTAAATCCAGATATCGCATTAAAGTATCTGCTCCAAGAGGATAACTAACCGTCCACTCGATGGTTGATGGTTCGAGACCTGAAACATGCAGTTCCCCGAAACAATCCACATCAGCACGTGTTGTAAGCGAATCTGCTGTTACTGCCCCTGCTATGGATCGTATCTCATACCATGGTTTATCTTCTCCTGGTTTACAGAATGTAAGCGTATAATATCTTCCTCCGGTTAAACAGATAACTTCACCCAGATGGTACCTTTCATCAGAACAGTCAATCCTGTAATATTCAGAACCTTGTGGTGGTGCCGGGCTATAAATATCCATTACCAGACCAACTGCATCTTCATCAAGGTAAACATCAAATGAAATACAACCATAAGCTGTATTGTGGTCAGTAAATAAACAACAGGCACCTTCCCTGGTTAAAAACTTTTCATCTAAAATCCATGTACTATCCGGGTGATCATCCAGGTCTACATAAAAGTGAGGAACAGTGTCCTGGCACATTCCACAATCACTTAAATCGTTCACCGAAATTGTAAATGTACAGGTAGATATATTTCCACAACGATCCCAAACTGTATATTCTCTGAATACTGAATCAGGACAAAAACCTGCAACATTTTCATTAAATACATACCATTCATCTACCAGAAATACAGTATCTATACCACACTCATCAGAATATGAAATTCCTTGTAAAGTAAACGGATCCCAAATATCATTTGCAGTTGCAACTGTTGTATCATTACAAATTAAAATTGGATCGGTATTATCGCTGACATAAATGGTTTGTACACCTGTTGTAATATTGTTGCTGGAATCACGTGCTGTCCATGTTCTTGAAATCGTTTTGTTAAACTGACAGTTACCCTGTGTTTCTGCATCTGTATAAGATAATTCAACTCCTCCACAATTATCTGCCACCAATGGAGTTCCTGTATTTGAAGGCAAAGTACTCTCTACGCAGGCTTCAATGTATAGAGCTTCACTAAAAAACGATTCATCCAACCATTGCGGAGCTTCCTGATCCTCGATTTGGACTATTTGGGTTGCCTCCACATAATTATCCGTACTATCTGTAAATACCCAGGTAATTATTGTTTGTCCCTGTTCTGTGATTGGAAAATTGGTGATGGTGGTTCCTTCAATTATTCCATCGCAATTGTCAGTAGTTGTTGGAGTTATCGGAACAGTGTCACATTGTGCGTTAATTGGTGGTAATATTGGTTTAACCGGAGGAGTATCATCAGTTACAACAACATCGAAGCTACAGGTGGCTGTATTTCCTTCTTCATCTGAAAATGTGTATATAACTGTTGTTGTTCCTACCGGGAATATGTCTCCCGAATTGTGTGACCTTGTTACAATAAGATTTCCGGTAGTTGTACAATTATCCTGAGCGACAGGTTCTTCCCAGTTTACTGCTACACTACAATCAACATTTCCCGGGCCGGTTGTTGTATTAACAATAACCGGACAATCTCCAATTACAGGTGGTATTGTATCTTCAATAGATACAGTAAAACCACAGCTCGAAGTGTTTCCTTCCTCATCGCTTGCAATGTAAGTAACCGTTGTAACACCATTATTAAATGTTCTGGTGCCCATACTCCCTGTACCCGAACCGGTTGTAGCACCACTTAAAGTCCATGAAAAAGTTACGTCACTGCAAAAATCTGAAAGCACCGGATCGGGAAGAACAAGTGATTTAGAACAGTTGTTATTGCTGTAATCAACCAGGTCACCTGAACATGAAATTTGAGGAGCAATAGTATCTATTATGGTAACATTAACGATACAAGATGATGTGTTTCCAACAGAGTCAGTAGCGATAAATGTCACTGTGGTTGTACCTACCGGATATAAGCCACTCGCATCTTCTGTGCCGGGACCATCGGCAAAATCATTGGTAATACTGAAACAGTCTCCACAAATATCAGTGCAGGTAGCAATTAAATTGTTTACTGTAGCTTCGCAAATACCCGGATCAACATCCTGAGTTATATCGGCCGGGCAGCTAATTACAGGATCTCCTGTGTCTTCAATGATAACGGTCTGGGGTTGTGTTGAAGTCTGGCTTCCATAAGTATATTCCCAGGTAATGGTATAAGTACCCTGTGCGCTGTAAGTTAAAGGATCGCTTGTAGTTCCTGCAATGGTAAGTGTATCACACATGCTTGCTTCAGGAATAACAGAAATAGTGGTATCACACTGCGCCCTTATGGTTGGCAAATTCTGAACCAACGGAACCGGAGGAGAGGCACTTGTAATGTTTACCGTTTGCCATTGTTCGGTAGTATTTCCTGACCCATCTTCATAAACCCATAAAATGGTATAAGTACCCAGTTCGGTAAATGTAGTGGCTGAATCTGTAGTTACATTTACGGTACCGCAGTTATCAAACGCTATTGGAGGATTAACAGTGGTAACAACACATACGTCCCCCGTGCGAATTGGCAAAGAATCGATATCAGGTACAGGTGGTGTTGTATCCAGAACTGTTACATTTTGAGCACAGGTAGCTGTTAATCCACCGTCATCGGTTACCGTCCATGTAATAATATTTGTTCCCAGCGGTATTCCTGCAGGTGCATCGTTGCTTACCGAAGCTACACCGCAATTATCATCAGTTTGCGGAATATTCAGAACTACACCGGTGGCTTCGCATGTATTGTTATCGGCATAAACTGTAGTATCATCAGGACAATTAATTGTTGGTTCCTCATTGTCGACCACTGTTACCAATTGCTGGCAGGTCTCTGAATTACCGCTTGTATCAGCGGCCGTCCAGACTACAATATTTTGTCCAAGTGAGAAGGTACCGGTTAAATTGTCATTCGTTATGGTAACAGAACTGCAATTATCGGTGCCTGATGCTGAAGTTAATGTAACACCTGTCGCATCGCATAAACCGGCATCAGCATTGATTATGGTATCTGAAGGACAAGTTATCTGAGGAGCCTGGTTGTCTTCGATTACTACTACCTGCTCGCAGGAGGCGGTATTTCCATTGTCATCAGTGGCAATCCAGGTAACAAGGGTAATTCCGGCAGGATAAGATAAAGGTGCATTATTTGATAAGGTTGGTGTTCCACAGTTATCTGATGCAACAGGATTTCCAAGGGCTACAACAGTTGCTTCACAAGTTCCGAACGTTACAAATCCTCTTGCGGTATCAGGACAGGTAATAACAGGATCTTCATTGTCAGTTACTGTAACTTCAAACTGACATGAGCTTTTGTTTCCATAAACATCAGTTGCAGTTGCCCTGACAATTGTAGTTCCAACAGCAAAACTATGGGGGAAAGTAATAGGATTTCCAAATCCATCAGTATAAGAAATTGCAGGATTACTGCTGCATAGATCGCTGGCAGTAACATCAAAACTAAGAGAAGCAGTACACGAACCGGGGTCCGGAGCAACCGTAGTATCATTAGGGCAATCAATTACAGGAGGAATTAAATCCCGAACTGTTACTATGGCATTACAGGTTGAAAAATTACCGCTTGTATCTGAAACAGTCAGAACAACCGTATTGTCTCCTACATCGCTACAGGTAAATGTTGTAATGTCGGTAGCAAAACTAACTTCTGTACACAGGTCGGAAGAATTGCCATTTACCGCATCATCTGCAATGGTTACTATTCCTGTCGAATCTAAATCAACTGTAATATTTTTACAATCCGCTTCGGGAGGAGTAACATCCTGAACGGTAACAACAGCAGTACATTGATCCAGGTTACCATATCCATCGCTAACTGTTAGTGTTACTGTATTGTCACCCAAATCTGTACAATAGAAACGTGTTTTATCGGTATCATAACTAACTCCGCCAACACAGTCATCATAGGAACCATTGTCAACAGCATCCTCCAAAATGGTTGCTTCCCCCTGGCTATTTAGCTGAATGATTGTGTCTTTACATTGTGCAGTAGGGGCAATATTATCAACCACTTCCACATCAAAAACACAAACTGCAATACTATCATTAGCGTCTTCAACCGTGTAAAAAATTTGGGTTATTCCGGCATTAAAACGATAGGTTCCAATTTGTCCGGTTCCAACATCTGAAGTGGCTCCTCCCATCTGCCAGTTTAAAATTGGATCAGGACAATTATCGGTAAAATCCAAAGCAGGGATAGTTACTTCTCCTGTACAGTCAGCCTGATCGGTTTGTCCCAGAATATTACCGGAAGGACAATTTGTAATTACCGGTCTTTCAGAATCAATAATTATCAGTACAAATGAACAGGGTACGCTGACATTTCCTGCAACATCTGTTGCCACCCATGTAATCAGGTGTTCTCCCACCGGAAATACTTTGCCCGCAAGTGAATTTGTATTATCGAAATCGTTAATGGCAGTTGCTCCGGGGCAGTTATCATCCCAGCTGAAGGCCTTAAAATCATTATCGTTGGAAGGCGCATCATAGAAACATTCGCCCGGATCAGAATAGCGAATAATTGTATCTAGCGGGCCACAATCCACAGTAGGTGCTTCAACATCAATTACCGTAACTACCTGAGTACAGTTTGTTGTATTTCCACTTTCATCAGCTACTGTCCATGTTACAGTTGTTGTTCCAACAGGAAAAGCTGCCGGGGCATCATTACTGATTACCATATTGGCCAAAATTGTGCAGTTATCTGTTGCTGTCGGAGGAGTTCCCAGATCTACACCGGTGGCGGAACAAGTTCCGGGGTCGTTATTGGCAGAAACATCGCCGGGACAGGAAGTAATAACTGGATCTTCATTATCAGTGACAGTTACAGTTTGGACACATGTATTTGTATTTCCATCGTTATCAGTAACTGTCCATGTAACATTGGTAGTGCCAATCGGGTAAATTGCAGGTGCATCATTTATTGTAGATGCAACACCACAATTATCTGTGGTTGTTGGTATTCCCAGTGCAACTCCTGATGCAGAACAAGAACCAGGATCAACATTTATATTTACATCTAACGGACATGAAATTTCAGGTATCTGATTGTCTTCAACTGTAACAACAGCATTACAACTTGCAGTATTTCCATTGGCATCACTTACCGTTAAAACAACTGTATTATCTCCCAGATTTGAGCAATTAAAATCATTGATATTTGTATCGAATGTTACCGCTCCACAGTTATCGCCCGAACCATTGTCCACAGCATCTTCGGAAATACTTGCATTACCGGTTGCATCCAATTCAATGGTAATATTCTGACAAATGGCCGTAGGATTAATATTGTCTTCTACATTTACATTAGCGCTGCAGGTTGACGAATTGCCACTTTCATCAGTAACTGTTAATACAACGGTATTGGAACCGACATTTGCACAGGTAAAACTTGTTAAATCTGTATCAAATGAAAGTACCCCTCCACAGGCATCACTTGAACCGTTATTTACCGCATCTTCAGCAATGGTCACATTCCCGGCAGCATCTAGCTGAACGGTTATATCCTGACATATAACAACCGGTGCAACATTGTCTTCAACAGTTACAACGGCTGTACAGGATTCAGTATTCAAACTTAAATCGGTAACTGTTAATACAACTGTATTGGCCCCAAGATTTGTACAATCAAAAGTTGTAATATCGGTATCAAAAGTTAATCCTCCACAACCGGCATACGAGTTATTGTCCACAGCATCTTCAGCAATGGTCGCGTTTCCTGCAGCATCAAGCTGAACAGTAATATCCTGGCAATTTGCTGTTAAGGCCACATTGTCTTCCACTGTAACCGTTGCACTGCAGGTGGCGGTATTTCCGCTTGCATCTGTTACCGTTAATACCACCGTATTATCTCCAACCTCGTTGCAGGTAAAGTTGGTGATATCTGTGTCGAATGTAATTGCACAGGCATCACTCGAACCATTATTTACTGCATCTTCTGCAATAGAAGCATTGCCGGTTGGATCGAGCTGAATAACTATATCCTGACAAACGGCAACCGGATCGATATTATCCACAACTGTAACTGTTGCATTACAGGTATTGCTGTTTCCATTAACATCTGTTACAGTAAGAGTTACTGTATTTGTTCCAAGTTCAGCACAGGTAAATGTATTGGGTGAAACTGTTAACGTTGAAATTCCGCAATTATCGGTACTGCCGTTGTCAATATCATTTGCTGAAATGGATGCATTCCCTGAAGCATCCAGCTCTACATTGAAATCCTGGCATACAACAGTAGGAGCTGTGTTGTCTTCCACAGTTACAGTTGCTGTACAGGTAGCTGAATTGCCGTTGGCATCGCTTGCTGTTAACGTTACAACATTGTCTCCTACATTTGCACAGGTGAATGAATTTGGGGCAACACTCAAAGTGGGGATTCCACAATTGTCGGTACTGCCATTGTCCACATCAGCAGCGGTTATCGTAGCATTTCCTGACGCATCCAGTTGTACCGTAAAGTTTTGACAAGCCACTACAGGATCTACATTATCCTCGACGGTCACTGTTGCATCGCAGCTTGCAGCGTTTCCTCCTGAATCTGTAACAGTCAGAGTTACTGTATTAGCTCCAATATTTGCACAAGTGAAAGTATTTGGTGAAACACTCATTGTTGCAATGGCACAATTGTCGTAACTACCGTTGTCAATATCAGCCGGTGCTATTGATGCATTCCCTGATGCATCCAGTTGAACTGTAATATTATTACAAATTGCTATCGGATCAATACTTTCCTCAACTGTGACTGTAGAATTACAGGTATTTGTGTTTCCGTTTACATCTGTTACCGTGAGTGTTACTGTATTATCTCCTACTTCTGCACATGTAAATGTGTTGGGCGAAACGGTAATTGTTGAAATCCCGCAGTTATCTGAACTTCCATTATCAACGTCGGTGGCTAAGATGGACGCATTTCCTGACGCATCAAGTTGTACTGCAAAATCCCGGCAAACTGCTGTAGGGGCCGTATTATCTTCAATTGTTACAATGGCGTTGCAGGTAGCAGAATTTCCGTTGGCATCGGTAACTGTTAATGTTACTGTATTTTCTCCCACATTTGAACAGGTAAATGTACCGGGAGAAACACTTAAGGTAGGAATTCCGCAATTGTCGGTACTGCCGTTGTCAATATCAGCAGCTGTTATTGTGGCATTCCCGGTAGCATCCAAAGGGATAATTATATTCTTGCATTCTGCGACAGGAGCTACATTATCTTCAACCGTTACCGTTGCATTGCATGTTGCTGTATTTCCACCTGTATCGGTAACTGTTAAAGTCACAGTATTTGCTCCAATATTTGCACAAGTGAAAGTGTTTGGCGAAACATTCATCGTTGCAATAGCACAGTTGTCGGAACTGCCATTATCAATATCAGCCGGTGTAATTGATGCATTCCCCGATGCATCCAACTGAACTGTAATGTCACCACAACCAGCAACCGGATCAACGATATCCACTACTGTTACTGTGGCATTACAGGTGCCTGAATTTCCGTTTACATCGGTAACGGTTAAGGTAACAGTATTGTCTCCTACTTCTGCACAGGTAAAAGTATTGGGTGAAACAGTTATAGTTGCAATCCCACAATTATCTGAACTCCCATTATCTATATCGGCAGCATTAATCGATGCGTTACCGGAAGCATCCAACTGTATTGTTTGGTTTTGACAAATTACTGTAGGTGCTTCATTGTCTCCAACCGTAACTGTAAGTTGTTTAGTATCGATACATCCATTAACGGTTGAAGCCGTTATGGTAAATGTTGTAGTTTGAAGGTTGGCTGGATCCAGACTGTTTAAAGTGCCACTGATTGATGTTCCGCTTCCGCTGTTTGGAATTCCTGTTAAAACGGTGGTGTTGTCCCTTGTCCAGTTCCACGTTATTCCTGAATTTCCGTTGGCATCAGAAAGATCGATCTGCGTTATTGCTGTTCCGGGACAAATTGTTTGTGATTCAATACTGGCAACTATGGCTGGCCCTTCATCTACAATCAGTTCTCCAACCTGAATAAAATCGGCCTGACAGGTTGATGACCCATTATTGTTAGGTTGTGTAATGTTAAATGTTGCCGCGGCTGAATAAATCCCATCTTCTGCGAGACCGGCATTTGTAATTGAAAGTGTTTGCGAGGTGGTTCCGGAATATGGACCACCATCAGAAATTGGAACGCCATCTTTTTGCCAATTGTAAGAAACAGGCGATGTACCTGAAGTACTGACAGTGAAAGTTATTGCCTCTCCCTGGCAAAGCGTTTCTGTAACAAGTGCCTGAGACTCCATTTGATTTACAGTGATTGTGGCAATGGATGATTCCACACTGTTTCCACAGGCATCGGTAACAGTAACCTTGTAATTTGTCTGGGTTGGATTATTTACATCTCCAATATTGGATATCAACATCTGGCCATCAACCGGGAAAGAAATACCCGGAATGGATGATGCGTCACTAAAACCACCATCGGAAGGTCTTTGAATTTCCCAGTTATAGGAATAAGGTGTGTTGCCATTTGATGCAACAACAGAAAACAAAATGCTTTCACCAAAACAGTCGGTTTGGTCGTTTGGTTGTGTTGTTATTACAGGAGGAGTTGAAACACTCAGGTTAGCCGGTGAAGATGTAACCGCTCCGCAACTATTTGTTACTACAATATCGTAGTTGGCCGCATCGCCTGCCAACACAGGATTTATGGTTAAAGTTGTCCCGGTTTCTCCCGGAATATTCGTTCCATTTTTTCTCCACTGATATGTTGGAGCCGGAGTTCCGGACGCATTTGCGGTAAAGGTAACAGAACCGTTCAAACATACTGCCTGTGAAGCAGGTTCAGTTGTAAATGCAGGCGCCTGAGTTACATTTACTTCAAAAAAGCATGTAGAAGAATTGTTGTTAATGTCGGTAGCTGTCCATGTAACTGTTGTAGTACCCACATTCAGATTGACATTATTTAACGAAGTTCCATTTCCTGTTGTGGCGCCACTTAAAACATAACTCAAAGTAATTGCTCCTGCACAATTATCTGTTGCCGTTGCATTCCATGTTGTACCTGTAATAGTATAAGGATTTCCGGCACCTGCACATACATTTTGGTTGGTAACACATGAAATTACAGGAGCTTCATTATCCGGAGCGACTGTAACATCAAAACTGCATGAACTGCTGTTACCTTGTGAATCTGAAACTGAATAACTAATGGTTGTGGTACCTACAGGAAATAAATCTCCGCTGTTATACCCCGAACCATCTGTTCGGCTAACTGCAATTGCCCCGTCACAATTATCATTGGCAGTAGGATATGCAAAAGTGATAACAGTGCCGCATTGACCCGGATCCATGGAAACATTAAAATCCGAAGGACAGCCGGAAAGAACGGGTGCCTGATTATCAGTAACTACAACATCAAAAGAACAGCTTGTTGTATTTCCATTAATATCTTCTGCATTGTAGGTAACAGTAGTTGTTCCGGCATTAAAAGCATAAGTTCCAACGTAATTAATTCCGGAAACCGGAGAATTAGCATTGGTTGCTCCATTCATGCTCCAGGTTACCTCAGCAAGTGATGAACATTCAAATATAGGATCTGCCGTTGCGATAGAAGCCGCGCACAATCCGGCATCAGTATTTGCTGTATAGCCGGAAGGACAGGTTGACACAAATGGATCAACCGTTAATACCATAATCTGGGTTTGAACATCACAAAGAAAAGCCTGGCCTCCGGTTCTTACATAAGCTCTCGAAGTAATTGAGATATTGGCAGTTTGAGCAACATTCGTGGTATTTGTTGCGGTAAAACTGATTGTACCGTAAACTGGGTCATCTTTATCATTATTATCATTTAATGGCCCTCCTGTTGAGGAAAGACCAACATTGGGATTATCGTTTTCCCAGAAAAACCTTATGTAATAACTGCTCCCGTTGTTGCTCTCCAAATCATATTGAATTGCTGTTCCCGGACAGACAGTGCTCGGGCTTGGTGTTGATGTTCCTGCAATTACAAGGGGTTCGTTTATATTCTCTGAAACAAATTCTACTGTTGCAACAATGGGGCTTCCTGCACAACCATTGGCAGATGGAGTAATGGTATATTCAACAACTCCTCCATTGCTAACTAAATTTTGTGCTATACTGTTTCCAGAGCCATTGCTATGACCTGAAACACTGCCACTTGTTACGTTTGAAGTCCAGGTAAAAGTTGTCCCTGCAACATCACTGCTTAATGCAATATTGATACTTCCATCCTCGCAGAAAACAGAATTAATGGGTGTTGCAGAAGCCACCGGAATTGGGTTTACCGTAATTGTAAAAGTCTGCGGAGATCCGACACAACCATTCGCTGCAGGTGTTACAGTAATGGTAGCGGTAACCGGAACATTCGATGTATTGGTTGCTGTAAAAGAAGGAATATTGCCGGTTCCGTTTGCGGCCAGACCAATGCTTGTATTATTGTTTGTCCATGAATAAGTATCTGCACCGCTAAAATTAACTGCTGTGGTAGAAGAATTATGACATACGCTTTGATCTGCCGGAAAATTCATACCTGGAGTATCATAAACAGTCACATCTGTTGAAGCAACTGCCGTGCAATTGTTTGCATCGATAACGGTTAAGGTATAAGTGCCTGAAGCTGCAGGAGTGGCATTCAGAATATTTGGATTTTGCGAATTGCTGGCAGTAAATCCATTTGGACCTGTCCAGGAATAAAGTAAAGTACCGGTTCCTCCGGTAGCGGATGATGTCAAATTTAGGGTTGAGCCTGCACAAATGGCGCTATTCGAACCAATTGAATTAATAACAATATCTGAGGGTTGAATTACATCGTAAGTTCCACCAACAGGACCACAACTGTTATCATCCGTTACACTCCAATTATATGTGCCGGCGTTAATACCTGTAAATACTCCGGTAGAATTGGTAATCCCGTTAAAAGTGTACGAGATTGCTCCTGTGCCTCCTGTGGCAGTAATTTTTATTTCGGCAGTTTCTCCAAAACAAGAAATAGAAGTATTTTCTGAAATCGAGGCAGTTAGTGCTGTTGGTTGAATCACATTAATAGTTCCGATAACAGGACCGCAATTATTGGCATCTGTAACACTCCAATTCAAATTGTTTCCTGCATTAACTCCTGTAAATACTCCTGTACTATTTGTGTTTCCGTTAAATGTGTATGAAAGTGCCCCGGAGCCCCCTGACGCAGTAATGGTTACTATTGCCGTTCCTCCATTACAAGTTACAGGAGTGCTAACTTCTGCAGAAGCTGTTATTTGTGGAGGTTCACTAACATCGACGGAACCAAAAACAGGGCCGCAATCATTTCCATCTGTAACGCTGTATGATTTTCCTGTTCCGGCATAAACATTATTAAAAATGCCCGTTGTATTGGTTTGTCCGTTGAATGTATAAGATAATGTGCCTGAACCGCCAGTAGCAGAAATGGTAACGGTTGCTGTCCCCCCATTACAGGCAACCGGTGTTGTAACCACAGCCGAAGTAATTGAAATTGCCACTGGTTGCAATATGTCGATATTTCCAGTAACCGGTCCGCAACTGTTGGCATCGGTTGCACTCCAGGCTATGTTATTTCCAGCCACAACATTGTTAAATATTCCTGTTGAATTGGTAATTCCATTGAATGTATAGGAATATGGAGGAGTACCTCCATTCGCTGTTATCGTTACGGTTGATGTACCCCCATTGCAGGAAATTGAAGTTGCTGTTATGTTTGCTGTAAAGTCCGGAGTTACTGCGATTTCAACACTATTGCCTGGCAAACTTCCACATGACGGATTTCCCGCATCAGTAACAATAATTCTGTAAAATGTTGTAGATGTTAATGTCGGTGGAGAATACAAAAGCGCTGTTGCTCCAGGTATATTACTCCAGGTGCTGCCATTCAGACTACTTTGCCATTGATAGGTATATGGCCCGCTTCCACCGGTGGCAGCAGATGCTACCAGACTAAAAGGACTGGTATTGTAACAAATTGTTTGGTTTTCGGTAACCACAGGTGGAAAAAATTCGTTGCGGACAAGCACTGAATATTCTGCAGTTGCAGTTGCAGGATTACAATCGTTATTACTTGTAACTGTTAATGTCAATGTTACAGTATTACCTGCATCACCGGGTGCCGCTGTATATGTTGGAGTTAAAGTGTTCCCGCCGGTTGTTATCGAACCGGCACCATTTTCAGTCCATTGAATTGTACCATTTGAGAAGCTTGCACCCGAAACTGTAGCACTTTCGTTAAAACATATTGTTTGATTTCCTCCGGCTGAGGCTGTTGGAAGAGGATCAACGTCAATTGTATATGTAGCAATGGCAGTAGCAGGATTACAGGCGTTATTGCTTGTAACTGTCATTGTTAATGTTACCGTATTGCCGGCATCCCCGGTGGTTGGGGTATAGGTAGGTGTTAATGTATTTGCTCCCGAAGTAATAGAACCAGCCCCGTTTTCTGTCCATTGGATTGTGCCATTGGAGGCACCTGCCCCGGAAACCGTTGCTGTTTCGTTTATACAGATTGTTTGATTTCCACCGGCTGTGGCTGCTGGTGGTGGTTCAACAATAACCTGAATATCGTCTGTTGCTGAAAAACCATTTCCATCGATAACAGTAACTGTATAGGTTGTTGTTGTGGACGGATTTGCAGTAGGATTAGAAATATTTGATGCACTCAATCCTGTTGCAGGATCCCAGGAATAGGTCCAGCCGGGGTCACCAGTAGGTACTGCAGTTAACACCACACCGGTACCTGTACTGCAAATTGATTCACTGGCAACTCCATTATTTATTACAACAGTAGGCGGAGCACGTGTAATTCCGGTAAATTCAATTCCTGTACTTGTTATTCCCGTTGCGGTAATAATATTAGATCCTGTATTTGCCGGATTAAACTTAGTCCAGGGTAATCCTCCTGAAAATCCACCCATAGATATATTCGATTCGGTGCCTACAATATCATTGGTTGAATAAGTTAAAGTCAAGCTGTATTCAGGATTAAATATATCGTTTGTGTTGATTTCCCAATAACGCGTTAAATAATCCGTGGTATTTGCATTATTCGGATGCTTACTATCTGTACTAAGAACTTCAATATATGCATTGGCACCAATAGTTCCGGAAGTAAGATTTACTGTTACAGGGAGCGGATTTCCTGAGCCATCATCCAAACGAAGAATAAAAGAACCGGTACCTGATATTTCTTTTTGCAGGGCATAATCATTCAGATTAACTGTGGTTGCTGAGTTTAAAACCAACTGATTAACTTTTATATCACTGCCAAGAGATAAATCTGCATTGGCACTGGAAGTAACCCGGTTTAAAGGAACTGTGCTTGAAACATCAAAAACTGAACCGGCGGGAGTTGATGCATTTCCAAACTGGAAAGTTCCGCCATCCGTATTTTTAGTTCCTGTTCCGGCAATTAAACCCAAATCCAGTTCGCTGACTGCATTACTTGGATTTTGGAAAATAATTGTACCGCCGGTAAAACCAAAGTATCCTGCAGGAGTAACATGTAAAGAACCTATGTTGCTTAATCCGTTACCTACTGTCGCCAATGTTACAGTTCCTCCGGCAATACTTATTCCTGAATTTACTCCGGGCGGGGACAATGATCCTGACGCGGAGTTTTCCAGTCTTCCTGCAATATTAACTGCCCCGCCGGTTACGATAAATGCTCCATCGACCTGGGTGTGAACTGTGTTTCCGGCATTTGTGCCAAAATTTGCTGTTCCTGATGAAACCTGAATCAGTCCTTCGTTGGTTATGGTAAAGTTGCCCGTGTTTAATAGTCCTCCGTTAACATTAAATCCTGCTTCCTCAGGAATGGTCAATGCGGCAGCCCGGTTAACTGAAAAACTGCCTCCTGCCGGAATATTAATCAAACCGCCATTCAGAGTTAAACTACCACTTGAAGCAACCGTATTAGTACCATTTATTGTAAGCGAAACATTTAAATTCCCTTTGCTGATGATTAACTCTTCAAAATTTGTATTCCCCGAAATGACAGCATCGGAAGTTCCTGTAAATTCAACCCCGCCATTTGTTCCGCCATTGTAGGTTCCATTATTTGTCCAGTTCCCATAAACCTGTAAAGTATAGCCTCCGCTGTAATTTAAAATTCCACCACTTTCAATAATCAAATCAGCACATACCGAAGCTGCATCAACAGTAATGGTAATACCGGAAGGAATTGTAACATTATCTGCCGATGTAGGGACTGCTCCTCCCCAGGTATTTGGATCATTCCAGTTTCCGGATTGAATTGCCGTATAATCAGCCAGACCTGATTTTAAGGATATGGTTTCTTCATCCTTAACAATATTTATTTCATTTTCTGAAGTTGTATCTATCACTTCAGCTTCCACAAAAATCCATTGTTTCACAGCACTGCTGTTCCCTGAGTAATCCTCTATTTGATAGGTTCTAACAATGGTATAAGGACAGGTTCTACCCTGTTTATCCTCTGATATTAATTTAAAACTTAAGGGATTGATACAATTGTCTGTGGCTAATCCTCCTGCATTTAAAAAAGCCTGTAAAGTGGTGTGTGGAGTTGGGATTCGTTCATTACACTTCAGGATGATATTCTCAGGTGGGGTTAACTTTGGAGCAGTTTTATCCAAAACAGTTACATAAAACGAGAACATGACTTTGTTGGTTTCAATTCCGTCCGTAATCGTATAAGTAACTTTTGTTTTACCGATTGGCATTATTTCTCCGGAATTGTGAGTACCGGTAATAACTAACTGTTCCTGAGTTGCACAGTTATCTTTAATTACAGGTTCTTGCCAGCTTACCCTGAGACCGCAATTATCGGATGTGGAAATAAGGGTAATATCTCCCGGTTTTTTAATAATCCTGGGGACCTGGTTATCAGAAATGGTTACCGTAAATGAACAGGTTTGAATGTTATTGTTCTTATCTTTTGCAGTATATGTAATTATGGTTGTTCCTACATTAAAAACAAAATTGTTAATCTGATTAATTCCGGTTGCATTGGAATTGCCTTCCGTTGCCCCCTTCATATCCCATGTCAATTCCAACATAGAGCCTTTTACAACCTTAACATTCAAACCATTGCTAACATAAGCTGAACTTTTATTAATGTCTGTATATGTGGAAATATTATCAGGGCATTCAATTATTAAATCTTGTTCTTCCTGAAGGTTAAAATTCAAGATTTGCCTATCTAAAGTTACTGCTGTCTTTCCCTCAAAAATTACATAATAAGATATGGCCGATTCAGAATATAAATCTAAATGAGCTATTAAAACAGCAACATAAACGATTGCTATTTTCCATATCACATTATGTAATGGTTTAGTCAATTTTTAACGTTGTAAAGTTTTGTCATATAGTTCTTTTGTTTTTTCTTAAAATCACTTTTAGTTCAACAGCCAAAACGCTTGTTAGAAGTACTTTGACCTCACATAGCTTCTGCCAAAAAAGTCCATATCCCAACCGAGTGTAAACTCATAGGTCCCACCTTGATATGGGAAGATATCCGTGTAAGATATGTCCATGGCAAATCCCACTCTTAAGTTTTTGTTAATCAACCATTGAGATGTCACACAAAATGCATTTCCCGTTCTCCACATTAAGCCAAGCCATAATCTTTCGTAAATCAGGAAATTGGCTGAAATGTCAAACCGAACCGGTTTTTTCCATGTATATCGCATTAATACAGTTGGTTTGAATACAATTCGTGACATTGGATCGAGAAAAAATACATATCCGCCATTCAAATAAATTGTTTGTAGTTCTCCCTGGGTTGAATAATTCTGGTAGTTATAGGTGAAGGTATTTTTGACAAGTTTTGGAATAGATAATCCAATAAAGTAGTTGTCTTCATATAAAAATGCACCAATACCAAAGTTGGGTAAAAAGTTAAGGTCAACATCCTGTGCAAAAACCGGATCAAATTCACCATCCGGATAGAGTTGATATTTTGCTAAAGGATTATTATAGTTTGTAAAGCCAAATTTCACTCCCAACCTTAATCTTCTGTAGGGGGTAAGATTAATTTCGTAGGCGTAGTCGGCAAGTATTGTTAATCGTATTTCACGTCCATATGTTTCATTCGAAACATTCAAACCAATTCCTACCCTTTCATTTTTCAGCGGACTATGCAGGGATATAGATTCAGTGAGTGGTGCGCGGTTAATACCTGCCCACTGCTCCCTAACTAACGCAGTAAATCCAACCTTTTCCCAGATACCTGCATAAGCCGGATTAATTACCTGTCCGTTATACATGTATTGGGTAAAAATTGGGTCATGTTGTGCTACACATTGTAGCGATACCAGAATGATTAAAATTACGTTTGTTAGTTTTCCATAATGAATTCCTTTAAATTTCAAGCCATTAACAATTAGTTTATAAGCGAGTCAGATCAAAATTTTATGGCGATCCTCTCTTTTGTTCAGTTTAATCGTAATACTATTGAATGGTTCTTAAGTCATTCGAAATGAATAGAAAATTGATTAGAATAATTCCTCCTTTTTTGAATTATACTTTCCCGACTAAAAGCACGGTAGAATCTTGATATTATTGATTGGTTAGAACAGAATTCTACCTCAACTTTAGTTTGGGATGTTTTTGTACTGAATGTTTAACTATACATTTTGAACGAATGTGTTTTGAAAGACCCTTATTTCTTATCAAAACCTTTATACAAGTTCGTGAATTTTTATATTTATTCAACAATAACAGTGTCCCATATTGACACAAAAGTTAAATTAAACATATTACTTAAGTTTTACTTGGAATATCAACATTGCAGAGAAAATAAATTTTTTGGCATATTTTATGTTCAATAGAGATTTTCCCAATATGGCTCAACTCAACCATAAAGTTATACGGCTGACTTTTAGATCATTAATGCATTTTCAAACATTCCTGCATGAAAAACTACTATAAAATTCATTTAGTTTATTATTCCAATTAAGATAACATTTTGCATTCGTTCAAATTGTTATCACCTTGTTATCAACAACTACTTTTCTTTTAATTTTTGAAAATAATTGGATTTTCCAATCCCGATTTTTAATGCAATGAATTTATATTGGAATTTTACAACAAAAAAAACCGGTAGATAAAATCTGCCGGCTTTTAAAAAGTAACATCCGTATTTATGATTGATTTGTTTTTGTTTTTATAATATTCCCTTTTAAATTTAATAAGCCACCATCACTGTACCATTTCGTACTTCTCCGTTACCCAGTTCGAGTACATAAACATAGTTGCCGTATTTAACTATCGGATCACCCAATATTGTATGAATACCTACATCGTATTTGCTCAATACCGAAGTTCCGTACCACCATGCATTGTACTGGTCACCCCAAACATCATAGTTGCCGTAATGCTCTTTCTCCCACAATAAATCTCCGTTGCGGTTAAAGATCATCAACTTCGCATTCGGATAATTATGGATACACATAATTCTGAAGAAATCATGTACACCATCACCATTTGGTGAGAAGCCTTCAGGGATAAACAATTCACATTCCAGTGGGTCCTGGCTCTCTTCGCTACAGTCTACTTCGATATATACTGTTGCGGTATCGCTTAACGATGGTATGCCTGTATCCCAAATTACATATTGGAAACTGTCGATTCCTACAAAGCCTTCATGTGGGAAGTAATCAAACGTTCCGTCATCGGCCAGTATCAACTCTCCATGTCCAGGTGGGTAAACAGGATTTGTATCGATGTAGATTACATCAGAATCAGGGTCTCTGTCATTCTCCATAACATTCCGTGTTATTGAGAAACAACCTGCACTGTAGTAGTCATTCAATGCAATCGGTGGATCGTTGACAGGTTCCACGGTGATAAAGACATAAGCCTCACCATATTCCGGTTCACAAGGTATTCCATCATCATAAATACGGTATTGCAATACATCTACGCCAGAGAAGTTCAAATCAGGTACATACGTAAAGTCTCCGTTTAACGAATCTATCATCACAATTCCGTGGAGTGGGTTTATTGTTACATCCAACGTCGAGATATCGATATTGGTTTTTTCATCAAAATCATTTTCAAGGACTGCTATTACAACAGGCGTATTCTCCATTGTCCTCGCACTGTCATCCTGTACCGTTGGCGGACGGTTACCATATACCATCACATCGGTCTCACAATACGATTCGTTGCCATGGATATCTACTACTACCAGCCTTACTGTCGTCAGTCCGATATGGTCGCAATCCAGTTCATGTGGATATACCCACATCGTATCGATATCACATACATCATTCGCTTCAACAAGAATTTCGGCTACCGTAAGTTTGTATTCTGCGTTTTCATCCAGCTGGATTTCAAATGGGCCTCTACAGCTTATCGTTGGACTGATGGTATCCAATACCGTTACTATGGCTGTACACTCATCGGTTAAACTGACTCCGTCAATCGCTGTCAGGGTTACAGGGTTATCTCCCACATCATCACAGCCAAATTCGTATCTCGACAGGTACAGGGTATCTAATCTACAGTTGTCATCTGAACCGTTATCGATTTGGGCTGTGGTAATACTTGCCCTGCCGTTTTCATCCAGATAAATCGTGATATCCTGGCAGACTGCCGTTGGTGGCAATATATCCGAGATTTCTATTTCCAGTGTTACAGGCAGTGCACAAAGTCCTGAATCAGGGGTAAAGATGAATTCAAATGTTCCCAGGTTACCGGTATCAATGGTATCAGGACTCCACGTTCCTGTAATGCCGTTTTCTGATTCACGTGGCAAGGCCGGTGCCGGTGCATCAGGACACATTGGGGCAAACTCAGCAAATACAGGGGTCTGTATTCCTGTAATCTCTATTTCTATATCTACCGGCACTGCACAGTAGTCAGGGGCAGGGGTAAAGGTGTAAATTTCTGTTCCCAGTACACTGGTATTGATAACAGCTGGATTCCACGTTCCCGCTATACCGTTTAGTGAGGTATCAGGCAATGCAGGTGCTATGCTGTTTTCACACAGTGGGCCGATTGGATCAAACTCTGGTGTTAGTTCCGGTGTGATTTCAATTATCATTTCTGTTGGTACAGCACAATTGCTTCCTGTCGGGGTAAAGACAAAGGTAAAGAAACCAGCATCTTTGGTATCAATTACTGCAGGGAACCAGGTTCCTGGTACTCCGTTTTCTGATACCGGTGGCAGTGCATCTGCTGTTGTATTCTGGCAGTATGGGCCAAGTTGTACAAACACAGGGATTACCTCCGGTAAGATTTCAATCTCCATTTCATAAGGCACTGCACACCATCCTGAATCAGGGGTGAAGGTATAGGTAAACATTCCTGCTTCCTGTGTGTCTATCGTATCTGCATCCCATGTTCCTGTGATTCCGTTGATCGAAATTAACGGAAGGGTATCAGGAATTGCAAACTGGCAGTATGGGCCAAGTGGGTCGAATACCGGTGTTTCTTCAGGCAGGATTTCTATCTCCATTGTATCCGGTGCGGCACATTGGCCGGAGTCCGGTGTGAATACCAGGGTCAGGGTGGTAGCTACTGAGGTATCTATGGTATCAGGACTCCAGGTTCCTGAAATATTGTTTTCTGATACTCCCGGCAAGGCAGGTGGTGTACTGTTCTGGCACAATGGACCCAGGGCTGTAAATACAGGTTTGATTTGGTCTACAACTTCTATAGTTATAGTGGTATCAACAGCACACCAGCCTGAATCAGGGGTAAAGGTGTAGTCTGCAAAGCCTGCTGTCGAAGTATTGATAAGCGCTGGTTCCCAGGTTCCCGGTATACCATTGATAGATACAGCTGGTAAGGCCTCTGCTATATCATACAGACAGTATGGACCCATTGGGTCAAATTGTGGTACTTCCTCCGGTAAGATCTCGATAACTATACTATCCCGTACTGAGCACATATTCGAATCCGGGGTAAAGACATAAACACTTGTTCCCGGGATATCAGTGGAAATGACTGAAGGACTCCAGGTACCTGAAATTCCATTATTTGAAATTAATGGTAGTGTGTCAGGAATACTGTTTTGGCAGTAAGGACCAAGTTGATCAAATATTGGTGTAGTCTCAGGCTCAATCTCAATCGTTAACTCGAATGGTTGCACGCAATCACCCGAATCAGGAGTAAATGTGTAAGTAATTTGGGCTAATGTTGTTGTATTTATAACTGATGGACTCCACGTTCCGGTAATACCGTCATTCGAAATATTTGGCAATACAGGTGGAACACTGTTTTGACATAGTACACCAATTGAATCAAATTCAGGAGTGACCTCTTCAAATATCCTGATATCCATTGTTGTACCTGTAGCACACTGACCCGGATCCGGAATAAAGAAAATCCTTATCGTTCCATAGAATTCTGTCGAGATTTTGGTCTGGCTCCATCTTCCTGTTATATTATTTTCCGATACCAATGGAAGTACATCTGCTGGTTCATACTGACAATAAGGTCCAAGTGGTTCAAATACTGGAATAATCTCTGGTTCAAAAATAATATTCAGTTTTACAATCGAGTCGGCACCTGTTATAACGGAGCTTAATGTTACTTCGTGTAATCCTTCTGTGCTGAATGATTCTCCATTCCATATTATTGGAACATCCTGCTCACATATAACGGTATCCATAACTCCAGGTGAATAAATGATATCCAGGTTAAGAGTTAATAATGAATCACAACCTGCGGCATTTGTAAGTGTATCATAATAAGTTCCCGGAACATAATATTCAACACCATTCCAGACAAATGGTAATTCAGAATCACTGATAATTGTATCCGTTATACTTGTAGTTGCCGGCAAGGCAGTTACTGTTAAGGTTACAATTGAATCGATTCCCGCGTTGTTTTGCAAAGTATCTTTATAATAACCATCAAATTCAGTAGAAATAGTTTGTCCGTTCCAAATAAATGTGCCTGGATTCGCACAGAAAATTGTATCCAAATTGGTAACATCTCCTGGTATTACATCAACCTCTACTATGAGGATTGAATCACAGCCATACATATTCACAAGCGTATCACGGTAAATGCTGTCCCTGTCTGTCACTATCGTCTGGCCATTCCATACAAATGACGGTGAGCCCTGTGTGATTAAAGTATCTGCCGAAGCATATGTTCTTGGCAGTAAGGTGATGTTCAGCGTCATCACTGAATCACATCCCAGTGAATTCGTCGTGGTAAAGGTGTAGGTACTGTCTACATCGGTCGATACTGTATGACCATTCCACATAAACGAGCCTGTGCCTTCACACAAGGTTGAATCCATTACTACCGGCTCTATCTCAATAATGCCAACATTCAGTACCAAAGTACTGTCGTGCCCGTAACGGTTCGTATAAACTGCCGTGTAACTGCTGTCAACTGTCGTAACTACATCCTGACCGTTCCATACAAATGGCACAGATTCATCACATATCAGCGTATCTGTCTCAGTCATATCTACTGGTACTACTGTAATATCCACTGTGACGATAGAATCACAGCCCAGGGAATTAACAAGGGTATCCCGGTAAATACTGTCATTGTCGGTAATGATTGTCTGGCCATTCCATACAAAGCTTGGTGTGCCTTCTTCCACTATCGTATCAAAGACAGCATATGTGGCTGGAATAATTGTCACAGTTAAACTCAGTAGTGAATCACAACCAAAACTGTTGCTCAGTGTTCTGGAGTAAATACTGTCTTTTGTATTATCGATTACATGTCCATTCCAGTTAGCTACAATCTCTCCTTCACAAATAGTGGTAATAGAATCGAAGGTGCTGATTGGGTTGACCATTACAGTTAGACTCAGCAGTGAATCGCAGCCAAAAATGTTGCTTAAGGTGCTGTTGTAAATGCTGTCTCTGGTATTATCGATTACATGTCCATTCCAGTCAGCCACGATTTCTCCTTCACAAATTGTGGTAATAGAATCGAAGGTGCTGATGGGGTTGACCATTACAGTTAAACTCAGCAGTGAATCGCAACCAAAACTGTTGCTCAAAGTGCTGTTGTAAATGCTGTCTCTGGTATTATCGATTACATGGCCATTCCAGTCGGCTACAGGTTCACCTTCACAAATAGTGGTAATAGAATCGAAGGTGCTGATTGGGTTGACCATCACTGTTAAACTCAGCAGTGAATCACAACCAAAAATGTTGCTCAGTGTTGTGGTGTAAATACTGTCTTTGGTATTGTCGATTACATGTCCATTCCAGTCGGCCACGATTTCTCCTTCACAAATTGTGGTAATAGAATCGAAGGTGCTGATGGGGTTAACCATCACCGTTAAACTCAGCAGTGAATCACAGCCAAAACTGTTGCTTAAGGTGCTGTTGTAAATACTGTCTCTGGTATTGTCAATTACATGTCCATTCCAGTCGGCTACAAGTTCACCTTCACAAATTGTGGTAATCGAATCGAAGGTGCTGATGGGGTTGACCATTACAGTTAAGCTCAGTAGTGAGTCACAACCAAAACTGTTGATTAATGTGGTCGTGTAAATGCTGTCTTTCGTATTGTCTACTATTTGTCCATTCCAGTCGGCTACGATTTCGCCTTCACAAATTGTAGTTGTAGAGTCGAAAGTGCTTACCGGATTAACAAAGACAGTCAAACTTAATAATGAGTCACAGCCAAAACTGTTGGTTAAAGTCGTGGTATAAATACTGTCTTTCGTATTATCTACAATTTGACCATTCCAGTCGGCTACGAGTTCGCCTTCACAAATTGTGGTAATCGAATCGAAAGTGCTGATTGGGTTGACATAAAGCTCCAAAATTATTATAGTATCACAACCCACAGTACCTTTGAGGGTGTCTACAAAGATACCTGTTGTGTCTGCTATCATACCGTTCCAGCTAAATGGTAATTCGTTCTCACATACGGTGAGAGAAAGTGTATCTCTCTCAGGAGGCCAAACAGTTACATTTATTGTATCTGAAGCCTCACAATTATTTTCATCCTGAACAGTAAAGATAAGTTCATAGAAACCATAAGGAACATTTGTAAAAAATGGCGTTAAACTATCTGTAGAACTTAAGTAAGCAGCACCTGAGCCTGACCACAAATTTGTGTAATTTCCCGTTCCTCCCGAAGGATTGGCCGTAAAATTAATTATTCCGTCATAACATATTTCCGTTGCATCAGCTGAAGCAGCAGCTAACAATTCCAAAGGTTCTGTAATTTCAATCGAATCACTAACTACACATCCTACATTGTCAGTAACCACCAATTTGTACCATCCCGCTGATAAACCACTAATTGAATCATTTGTTGACGTTGACCCATCGGGATATGTCCATAAAAAACTATATGGTTCAACTCCCCTGGTAACCGTTGGATTAATCCATCCAGAACCATCATTATAACACAAGAGATTAGATCCTTCCAGACTTAAGGTTGGATCACTAATTTGAATTTTCATTGAATCAACCGCCGGGTCGCAAGTTGTATTCATTGCTTTACCAAAAGCAGTAAGCGTTAAGGTTACATTCTGGTTTATGCTATCGTTATAACCGGGTATATAAGTTGGATGAAGTTGGTATTCATCTAAAAAATACCCATCACCGGGGGTTGTCCAAATAAAGGTACTATAACTCCAGGCTGTATCTGTACTAAGAACAACAGGTTGATTAACACAGATTACCAAGTCATCACCCGCATCGGCACCCGGTGGTTCATAAACAAGGACACGCCCTTGTTCTATCGAATCACAACCATGTTCGGTATAAACCAAGGTAGATAATTCGTAAATACCAATATCGTTCCAGGTATAATTAATTTCGCCCCCTCTTGTTGTATCTCCCGGGCTATTGATTTCGATAAACTCAGAACCTGCAGTAGAATCTAAAACATTTCCAATTGTATCCCTGATGAACCATTTGTAGGTATAATCTTTTTCTCCATCAATACGATAAAGCCTGTCTGCCCCAATACAAACAGAGTCGATGACATAACTTTCCTGTGCAGCCAAACCGGTTGCAAAAATCAGGAAGATAAATATGTACATCAACTTTTTCATTCTTTATTTGCACCGAATTAAGAAATTTAGTTCTCGATGCATTTCAATATTCTATTTGTTAATCTTGATAAGTAAAGTTTTTATCCATTCTTTGATTTTGTAGGTTATATTCAATTTTAATTATCTGCATGATAAATTTTGGAATTGCTTGGTTTTGGGAAAATAACTACCCGTCCCTTTTCTGAAGGAACAAGATTACTGTTACACTGGTCAACAATTTCGGTTACCCAAACATCAAATGAATCTGCAAGTGGTGGTAATGTTATGGTTTGTTCAGGTTCAATAACTCCATTTAAATTGAGAGTCGCTGTACCATCACCATAGGTATAGGTAACATCCCATGGCCCCATTCCGGTTAGTATTATTTTAAATACAACGGGATCGCCATAGCAGGCTTCACTTCCTTCTACCAAAGCTTCGGGTTTGTGTTCTTTTACATCGATTGAAAAAACGAGCAGATTATTGGTACAGTTAACTTCATCCCACACTACCACCCGTAAAAAGTACCTTCCCGGATCGAGCCAGTTTACTGTTACGGTCGATCCTTCATACATCCCTTTTTGAAAATAAGGAACCGGTTCTACATTGCCGTCGTGTCTGGCAAAGTTTACCGTATCCCATTGCAATTCGGTGTATAAAGACCAGGTGTATCTGTCACCGGGCCATTCAATAACACTAAATTCTAAAGATTGACACTGATCAACCTCAAAATGTGTTACACCTTTTTGTGCTTTAACATTTGAAACAGTCAAAATTACCAGTAAAAATATTGGTAAAATGCGCACGGTATATGTAATCAGTTTATTCAATCTATTAATGTTATTAGGTAATTATTTTATCTAATTTGAATTCCAATTAAGAATATTCGTTGTTATTTTTTTAGGTAAAGATTTATGCCATAAGCATTAATGTTTTTTTGAATTTTTTAGACAAAAATTTTGACAGAGTTCCCTCACTGAGTCTCTGAAAGAAATTTGAGAAATGAATTCTATTTGAATATTTTGTTGCAAACATTTTTTAGTTATTCAATCCTTTGGAAAACAAAATCGTGCAACAATTATTAAAGCGTCCTTCTATCTTGTTTAGGGTTTTACTAATACTTTTCTTTTGTTATGATAAGATTTTCCAGAAATCTGACTGGCATAATAGTTTTTTTGCTGACCAATCAATCCTAATCAACCAGTTTAAGGCTCCCGGAATTATTTAGATTTAATTCCGGAGGCCCATCCCTGCCTGTTATTCTATTGCTTAAAGGATAATCACCCTTCTCGCCTGATTCTGGATTTATCATCTATTTTGCTTTATTAATTGTTAATCTGTAAATCGCTTTTTACAATAATTTATTTCTTCCTTGTTAAGAAAGTTCTTACCGGTTCCGTTGTATTGGAACCGGTAAGGTATCTTGGATTATGAAAAAGCAAATTTAATTCTTACTTTAATTAAGGAGTTTTAGTTACTACGTCTTCAGGTGCAAGAGTACTTGGCTCACCCATAGCAGCTCCATCCATTGCAAGCTCAGGACGTGGATTAACAGTATGAGTAGCTTCATCAACCTGATCAGCTGCATCGGTTAAAGTTGTACAATCATCATCTTCCATATCCCAGATACCAGCTCCGGTTCCATCCTGTGCATCAACTGCAAGAACAAAAGGATTAGCAACTAAAGATTCATAAGTACCATTGGAAATAACCACTTTTACAAAAAGGGAAACACCTGCTGCAACTTCTGTTGGATCGGTTGCAGTAAAACGTGTTGTTGTTGTAAAACTACTACCAACACTTGTGTCGTCCCAGTTTAATGTTTCAATCACATTTGCATCGGTCGATGCATCGGCATAAGAAGCATGAAGAGTAACAACTGCTGATTGTCCTGCTTGTAGTCCACTAATCAAATTAAATGTTGGAGTCCAATCCGTGTTAAAGTTGGCTGCAGTAACTTCAAAATAAAGTGTATTTGTACCATAATCCATGGTCAATTCCTTGGTTGCATTGTCATAAACCGCGGAGTTAACAACATCCACACATTGTGCAGTATCTACATCCCAACCCATAGTAGTTCCAGTACCATCAATATTAGCAATATCAATTGTAAAGTTTTCCTGAGGATTAATTTCAAAAACCTGGATATTGTCGGCACAGTTTACTCCTGTTGCATAACCTACAACAAAAGTTGGTGATGGGTCGGCTGCTGTGCCCGCTGCCGTAACATCTCCCTGATATTCAGTAGCTGCTAAAATCTCAGGAGACCAGGTTATATCTATGCTGTTTGCAGCAGCAGTAGCTGTACCATAATGCCCACTTGCTGCCACCAATTGTCCTGCAGACACTGTTAGCCTGGTTGCTAAATTGTTAGTTCCTGCACTTGGAATAAAATTTGGGTCTTTGGTTACCCACCATGTCCATTCATCGGCCAATTCAACTCCCGGGTTTGTCATCGTATATGTATAAGATATACCTGCAAATGGATGAAGGGGTAGTGGGGTTCCAGCAGCACATGATAAGGGAGTAATTGGTTGACTACCTTGATTCAGGGCTTGTGCAAATACTTTACTTGTGCCGGCGAAGATCAATGCCAGCGTAAACATCGTTAAAAATAAAACTTGCTTTTTCATTGTTTTAATTTTTTGAGCTTCCTTCTTCCGTCCATTAAAGAAAGAGTTGGAAAGCGAGGTTAATAATTTGTTTTTTGACTATAAGCTGCATCCATGTTAGCTTTTAGTCGGGTTTTTTAATTCAGTTTTTAAAAAGTGTTTTCAAAAAAGGGTTCCTGCATTTTTATCTCCTGCCCTTGGCAGAAAACATCCCTTGATTTAATGGCTTTTTTGCCAGGGATTCAATGTCGGGTTTCCTCTTCTTCAGTTTGCCTTTAAAAACTGAGGGTTTGTTTTTCAATATGTCATTTTGTTTAGGGAGTTTCAATGGTTTAATTCAGGTAATTTTTTCGTTTTCGACCTGATTTGTAAAATCATCCTTTAATGATGATTACAGGTCATAAATCCTCCTTTCTTTTTTTAGGTTGATACTACCACTCACCCCTGGGGTTTTGACAATACAATTGCAAGCAACTGCCCATAAGCAGTTGTTGCAAATTGTAAAGGTGAGTGAAATCATTTTCTCACTCTTAGTTGTTAAAAAACTAATTGTTAAAAAACGAAGAAGGTCGCAAGCCCTAATTGCTAGCTTTTCGTGTGAAATATTAAGTCTGTCGGGGGTAGTCCTTTTCGTCAATTCATAGTTTTTGTAATAACTATACGTGAATTCGCTCATCTTACAATTTAGCATATCAGTTTTGCTGAGTAAATCAGAATCAATTGTAAAGAATCGAAACTCTTCATTTGCATTCTGGATACTTTCAAAACTGTATTCACCAAAAGAAAATGGCAGATTTGCTTTTTGAGGTTTCTGGTTTAGATTTATGTAAAATCCAACACCAAAATTAAATTTCTTTGACCTTGTTTTAATCCGGCGAGCCTGAAAAAATCCTGAAACAGAATTGCTCGCTTCGCGACATGTTTTATAATTCACATTTATTCCTTTGTCTTCCTTCTCGCTTTGCTTAAGCTTTTGTTCAGACAAAGTAGAAATGTTTGGAATTCGGTTGTCACCGCTTTCCTGGCTACAAACTAACGCTTTAAAATTGTCTTCATTACTGATACCTTTGTGATTCCGACTTTTACTTCGGGCATCATTTATACCATCAATAAAAACATGATCCTGTTGAACTGCTTTCGGCAGCGAAACAAGAAATAAAAAAAATGTATTTGTTAGTCGTCCATAATCAAAATGAATACCTCCGTATTTCACGTTATTAACAATTAGTTTTATAAATAGGGCGAAACAAATATAAGCATTTATTGATAGAATACAACACTCAAGCTAAACAATACTAAGATGTTAGACAAAATATTTTTCAACTCGCTGTAATTTAACAAAATTATAATCTGTTAATAACTTTTGTTAAACAGCTTCTGCATTAAATTCTGGTAATAGTAAATTCCTGATTACATGCATTTTAGATAAAATGTAATCTAATGATATAAAAACTTTAGAACTTTTAGGTTGAAAAGAAATGGAATAAGTAATATCAAATAAATGCTATACTTTACAGTAGAATATTCCTAATTCGTAACCTTTATTAACTCTGGTCTTGGCCTTATTACAATGGTTTCTGTTTGTGTTGGCGAAACATTTCCATTACAATCAGTTACCCAATAAGTGATTGTATGTGTAACAGCACTAAAAGTTACCCCATCTCCCCACATTAATATATCACTTCCATATGCTGAAGGCTGTCCGGTACCACTGATATCAGGATGAGATAGGGACGGACCGGTAGGATTTAATGGATCCGGAGTATCTGTAAACTGAATTACCCAATTAATAATAAGGTCTCCGGTTACACAACAATTATCTGTCAAACCGGTTATATCTAAAGAAGTATCTCCGGAAACAAAAGTGTAATAATCAGGACTTGGATCCAAAATAATATTATCTTCCGTGTAAAGATTTGGATTAGGAGATCCAATGGTATAAGTTACAGAATTAAGCATATCTACACAATTTTCCATTGGTGCTGAATTAAATGTTGGTGGTTCAAAGTCATCAATTACTATCAACTGTTCGCAAGTTTGTACGTTACCACAGCTGTCCGCAATTTGATACGTTCTTGTCACAATTTTTGGACATTCGGCGCCATTATCCACTTCACTTAACAATATGAATGAAGATTCATCCAATCCACAATTATCACTTGCACTTCCACCGGCAGTTATAAATTCTGCATAACTTGTGTAAGCCGGATGTTCAGCCACATTAGTTAATGCTGTTAAATCAGGTGGACAGTTTATTACAGGTGCTGTATTGTCATCTACTGTAAACAGCTGGCTGCATTCTGCCGTATTGCCACAGGCATCCGTTACCCGGTAAGTCCTGGTGATGACCTCGGGACAGGTATTACCATCTGATGCATCGCCTACATGGATTACTGTCAGACCCGCTGCACAGTTATCACTTACCGTTACCGCGGTGATATCCGCTGCAGGGATATTGGCTACACACTCATAGACTTCATCCGCAGGACAGCTTATCGTTGGTGCTATATTATCGTCTATCGTAATGGTCTGCGTTACTTCTATAGAGTTGCCACAGTCATCCGTTACACTGTAAGTCCTTGTAATTACTTCAGGACAGGTGTTTGCATCTGTTACATCACTTACAAAGGCTACTGTCGGTGCTGCTGTACAGTTATCTGCCTCGTCCGTTACTACTGTGATATCTGCCACAGGTACATCCTCGATACAGTCTACTGTTACTGGTAGCGGGTTGCTTGCTGTTGGTGGTGTCGTATCATCTACCGTAATCGTCTGGGTCGCTGTCGCGGTATTGCCACAGGCATCGGTATAGGTCCAGGTACGCGTAATCGTGCCCCCACAGGCATCGGTCAATGCACCGTCTACTCCCGTTACTGTGCCCGCTCCGTCACAGTTGTCCGTCCACGCCAAATCTGTCATCGCAGGTACATCGCCTATACACTCTACGGTTACATCAGCAGGGGCCGCTGCAAATACAGGTGCTGTATTGTCATCTACTGTAAACAGCTGGCTGCATTCTGCCGTATTGCCACAGGCATCCGTTACCCGGT